>Ga0163153_10008295_pt1 | contig 10856 bp, 4 predicted proteins | sample OliLakLV19MP6IB1_FD_148629 | JGI IMG/M metagenome (GOLD analysis project Ga0163153, IMG submission 148629) | Freshwater microbial mat bacterial communities from Lake Vanda, McMurdo Dry Valleys, Antarctica - Oligotrophic Lake LV.19.MP6.IB-1 | ecosystem: Environmental > Aquatic > Freshwater > Lake... | reverse complement strand
CCGTCGACCGCTGGTTCGCCGCGCAGGCCGTGCGTCATCCGGGCGAGCTCGAGCAGCTCGCGGGCTGGCGCGCGCTCGGCGCGGGGCGTCTCGGAGTTGCCGCGGAACTCGACCTGGACGACGCGCTGGGCGGCGCGACGTCGCTCAAGCTGCGCGTGCGCGTCCCGCCCTCGCGCGCGTTCGCCGACGACGATCGAGCCGAGTCCGACGCGGGTGACGACGGCGACGAAGAGGCCGGCGATGCGCAATCGTCGCAGCCCGAGATCGAGGAGCCGACGTTCGACGACCGCCGCCTGCCGCGCGAGGCGTTGGCGCGCGAGATCGCGCGCGCGCGCTCGTTCCTGGCCGCGGTCGAGCAGTGGCCGGGTGTCGCGACGTGCGCGCGCCACCGCGACGCGCTCGTGAGCGTGCTGGCCGCGCTCGGCGACGAGCCACGGCGCGGCGCGCTCGCCGGAACGCGCGACGGTTTGCGCGGCGCGCTGTTCGAGCCGCGCGACGGCTTGCCGGCGGCCGCGGACGATCTGGCGGCCACGCGCACGTCGCGCGAGCTGTCGCTCTCGCGCCTGGAGTTCCTGGAGGCGCTGGCGCCGGACGTCGAGGACGCCGCGCGCGGGACCTTCGGCGGCCGCGGCGGCGGCGTGCAGATCCTGACCGTCGCCGACGCGCGCAGCCGCACGTTCGAGCACGCCTTCGTGCTGGGCTTGAACGCCGGAGCGTTCCCGACCGTGCCGCGCGAGGATCCGCTCCTGGGCGACGACGCGCGCGTGCACGTCGCGGCGTGCCTGCCGGACCTGCCGCAGAAGCGCGTGCGGCTGGAGGAGGAGCGCGCGCTCTTCGACCAGCTCCTCCTGGCCGCGCCCGGCGTCACGTTGTCGTGGCTCGTCGCCGACGCCGACGACGAGCCGCGCGCGCCGTCGCCGCTGCTCGACCGCGCCGGGATCGTCGCGCCGGAGGAGGTCGCGGTGTGCGCGCTGGCCGTCGAGGCCGCCGAGGGCGTGGCGCAGCCGCCGCACGAGCACGCGCTGCTCGCCGCGCGCACCGGCGGACGCGCCGCGCTCGACGCCGTGCTCGAGTTCGCGCTGGAGAGCGGGCGCGCGGCGAACGGCCTCGATCCCGCGCTCGCGCGGCGGGCTGCGATCGCGCGCTCGGCCGTCGTGGCCGAGCTCGATCGCCCGCCGGGCCCGCCCGAGCCGCTGGGACCGTTCTTCGGATTCGTCGGCGCGCGGCGCGCGGGGGACAAGCGCAGCGGCGACCTGTACGTCACGACGGTCGAGCGCCTGGCTACGTGTCCGTGGCAGACGTTCTTGACGCGCGTGCTGCGGATCGCGCCGCCGATCGATCCGCTGGTCGATGCGCCGTGCATCGACCCGTCGGTGGTCGGCCTCGTCGCGCACGCGATCCTGGCCTCCGTTGCGCCGGTGAAGAACGTCGACTTCGGCACGGTCGGCGACGATCCGGGCGTGCCGGCCGCGTGGCCCGGCGACGCGCAGCTCGCCGCCGCCGCGCGCGCCGGCGCCCAACGAGAGCTGCGCGACGCCGGCCTGTTCGCGCCGGGCCTCGACGAGCTCGTCGCCGCGCGCGCGCTGCGTCTCGTCGAAGCCGCGCGGGAGGTCGACGCGCTCGAGCCGGGCCTGCTCCTCGTCGCGGCGGAGACGAAGGGCCAGATCGAGCTCGACGACGACCGACGTCTGCACTTCCGCGCGGACCGCGCGGAACGCGTCAACGACAGGCTGCGCCTGACGGACTGGAAGAGCGGATCGGTGCTCGGCGGCGAGAAGAAGCTCGAGGCGAACCGGCAGAAGAGCCTTCTCGCTGGCCTCGCGCGCGGCACGCACCTGCAGGCCTGGGCGTATGCGCTGGCTGCGGGTTTCGGGCGCTACGTCGCGCTGTCGCCGTCGATCGAGAACTCCGCGAACCGCACGTTCTCGATCGACGACGCGGCGCCCGGTGCGGCCGAGGCGTTCGACAAGACTTGGCGCGCGCTGCTCTTCGCGTGGGACGCAGGCACGCTCTTCCCGCGCCTCCTGCGCGCGGACGGCCACACGGCGAACCCGGCCTGTGCGACGTGCGAAGTCGCGCTGGCCTGCGTGCAAGGTGACAGCGGCGCGCGCCTGCGGCTCGCGCGCCACGTCGCGCGCGATCCCGCCGGCGTGACGGGCGACGACGCGCTCGTGCGCGCCGTGTGGGACCTGCAGCTCGAGCCGCGTGCGCCCGCCAAGGCGCCCGCGTCGAAAGGACGTCGCAAGTGAAGCCGATCGAGCAGGACACGGCCGCGCGCCTGCTGGCCTGCCGCGAGTTCACGCGGCCGGTCGTGCTCGTCGCCGGGGCCGGCACGGGCAAGACGACGGCCCTCGTTGCGCGGGCAGTCACATGGCTCCTGGGTCCGGGCTGGGACGAGGCCGATGTTCTGGTCGCGGGCGCAACGGGCGGCGATCGCGCTGACGCCGTCGCGGCGCGCTGTGTCGACGCGCTGCTCGCGATCACGTTCACGAAGGCTGCCGCGGCCGAGATGGACGAGCGCGTGCGCAAGGCGTTGCGCGCGATCGAGTCCGGCGAGCGTCCGACCGGCGTCCTCTTCGGCGGCGACGAGCGCGCTCCGCAGGCCGAGGATCGCGAGCGCGCGCGCCGCCTGCGCCTGGCCATCGACCGACCGCTCGCGACGACGATCCACGGCTTCTGCCAGGCGCTGCTCGCCGCGCACCCGGCGCAGGCCGGGCTGGCGCCCGACTTCCAGGTCGACGCCGACGAGGAGCGCATCCCCGAGCTCGCGCGCGAAGCGGTCGAGTCCGATCTGGCCGCCGCGTTCGACGGCCGGCGCGACGAATCCTGGCTCTCGTTGGCGCGCGACGGCGTGGGGCCGGACCGCGTGGTGCAGTGCGTCAGCCGCTTGCGCACGGAAGGGGTGCGCGCCGCCGAGCTGGACGCCGATCCCACGGCCGACGCGCGACTCGACATGTTCCTCGCGGAGCTCGAGGCGCGAGCGTTCGCGTTCCGGCGCATCCGTCCGGAACGCCTGGCTGCCATCGCGGGTGCCACGGCGATCCAGGGCGCGATCCGGGTCTACGGCGAGCTGCTCGGTCTCCTCCAAGCGCGCGATCGCTCCGCGCCCGAAGCGACGCTGCAGGCGCTCGCTGACGTCGACCTGCGCGAGCTGCAGAAGAAGCTGGCCGAGTGGGCCGGGCAGAAATGGGGCGTGAAGGCCACGGCCGTCCTGGGCGACGAGCTCGAGAACGCGTCGTGCCTCGCAAGCGAGCTGCTCGCGCTGGTCCGCCCTCTCGTGCGCCTCGACGTCGGCGGATTCCGCGCGCGGCGCACGATCGTGCGCCGCGTGCTGGCGCGCACGGAGGAGCTGGGCGACAGCGCGGGCGTCCTCACGTATGGCGACCTGCTGACGCGCGCGGCGGAGCTCGTCGAGCAGCACGCGGGCCTCGCCGCGCGCTTGCGCCGGCGCTACAGCCAGATCCTGGTCGACGAGTTCCAGGACACGGACGCGGTGCAGTGCCGGCTCGTGCGTGCGCTCGCGCTACAGGGCGAGGGCCAGCGGCCCGGACTCTTCCTGGTCGGCGATCCGAAGCAGTCGATCTACGGCTGGCGCGGCGCCGACCTGGCCGCGTACGACGCGTTCGTCGACGAGGTGCTGCATCTCGACGGACAGCGCGGCGATCTCGTGCGCAACTTCCGCTCGACGCCGACGGTGCTCGCGGCGGTCACGCGCCTGGTCGAGCCGATCATGCACGCGGAGCACGGCGTGCAGCCCGCTTTCCAACGCCTCGTCGCGCGCGACGCGACGGAGGGGCCATCGCCCGAGATCTGGATCACGTGGGAGCCGCGCGCCGACGCCGAGAAACCGTTCGGCCAGACGACGGTCGGCGTCGCGGCGCGCCACGAGGCCGCGCTGCTCGCACGCGTGCTCGCGGCCGACCACGCCGGCGGCAAGGCCGCAGGCGGCATCGATTGGAAGGACATGGCCGTGCTCGTGCGCTCGCGCACGCGGCTCGACGTCGCGCTCGAGGCGCTGCGCGCGGCCGGCATCCCCTTCCAGGTCGAGGGCGACCGCAGCTACTACCGCCGGCGCGAGGTGCTCGACGCGTGCGCGCTGCTCGGTGCGATCGCCGATCCGGGCGACACGCTGTCGTTGCTCGCGTTCCTGCGCTCGAGCGCGTGCGGGCTGCCGGACGCCGCGCTCGAATCGCTGTGGGAGAAGGATTTCCACATCCTGTGCCAGGAACTCGGCCGCATGGGAGGCGACGACGCCGCACCGATCGCGAGCATCCGCGCGATGGCCGAATCGAGCCAGCGCGCGCTCGCCGTGCTTCCGCCGCCTGGCGGCCGCAGGATCCCCGAGTTCGCGGCCGCGCTGATGCACGCGATCGAGTCGCTGGCCGCGCTGCGCCAGAGCCTCGGGCTCGATCCGGCCGACGTCTTCCTGGAGAAGGTGCGAACGCTCGTGCTGCTCGAGCCGACCGAGGCCGCGCGCTACCAGGGCCGCTACCGCGCCGCGAACCTGGAGCGCTTCTTCCGGCGGCTGGGCGAGGAGCTCGACGAGCACGGCGACGCGCAAGCGCTCGTGCGCGCGCTGCGACGCGCCGTCGGCGAGGGCCGCGAGCAGCGCGACGCACGCCCGCAGGATCAGGTCGAGGACGCCGTGCGCTTCCTGACGATCCACGCCAGCAAGGGGCTCGAGTTCGACAGCGTGTTCCTGATCGGGCTCGCGCGCACGGCACGCCGCGGCAACGCGCGCGCGGACGCATTCGACCGCGCGAGCGGCGAGCAACGCCTGCTCGGCCTCGAGAGCCCGGGCTGGTGGCGCATCGCCGAGTCCGCCGCGCGCCGCGAGTCGGCCGAGCTGGCGCGGCTCCTCTACGTCGCGACGACGCGCACGAAGCGGCACCTGCGGCTCTCGGCCGTGTGGAAGGAGGAGCCGGAGCTGCGCGCCCCGTCGCAGTGCCAGTCCTTCCGCGATTTGGCGCAGCACGGCGTCCCCGCCGATCTGGCGCGCACGGCGCGCGCGATGCTCGAGGAGCAGCGCCACGAGTTCGCGCTGGACGGGTTCCACGTGCGCCTGGCGATCGAGGAGCAGGCGCTCGCGGCGCGCGCAGCCCCCGCGGCCGTCGACCCGGCACTCCTGGAGCGCGCGCGCTCGGACGCCCGTCGCCTCGCCGAGCTCGCGCCGCACGCCGCACTCCGCAGCGAACGCACGCGCGTCGGCGGACCCAGCGCTTCGGTCACGGATGCAACCGAGCTGCCGCGCGGCGAGCGCCGGCGCCGAGCGCTGCTGCGCACCGACGCGCAGATCGCGGGCACGCTCGTGCACGCAGGCTTTGAAATGCTCCCCGATCTCGCGGCCGCACGCGCGCGGGTCGCGCAGGTCGCCGAAGAACTGGCTGCGAGCGAGGTCGCCACCACCGAAGCCGTGACACTGCTCGAGAAGGCGGCGACCGGGCCGATCGGCAAGCGCCTCGCGTCGCTGGGATCACGTATCGTCGCACGCGAGCTGGCGCTGGTCGCGCCCTCGGGCGCAAGCGACGACGGCCCTCTCGACGCGCATGCGGGCTCGGCCGACCTCGTCTACCGCGACGGCGACGCCTGGGTCGTCGCGGACTTCAAGACGGAGTCGCTGGGCGGTTTGGAACCGGGAGTCGCAGCACGACGTCACGTCCATCAGCTCGACGTCTATGCCAACGCATTGCGCGACGCACTCGATCTGCGCGAGATCCCGCGGCGCGAAGTGTGGTTCCTGCGCGAAGGCGTGGTCGCCGAGCTGGCCTGAACGCGCTCGGAATCGCCGCCTCTCGAGCCGGTCGCTGGGAGCGGAGCCCGGTACGGCTACGACGCGTGCGGGTAGATCGGGAACGCCCGCGCCACCTCGGCCACTTCGCCGCGCACGCGCTTCTGCACGGATTCGTCGCCCGGCTTCGCGAGCACGTCGGCGATCCAGCCGGCCAGCTTGCGCATGTGCTCGGTGCCCAGCCCGCGCGTGGTCACCGCCGGCGTGCCGAGCCGGATCCCCGAGGCTTCCATCGGCGGGCGCGGGTCGTACGGGATCAGGTTCTTGTTGCAGGTCAGGTCGACCGCGTGCAGCGCGTCCTCGGCGCCCTTGCCGGAGAGGCCCGTCGAGGTGACGTCGACCAGCATCAGGTGGTTGTCGGTGCCGCCCGACACGACGCGCAGGCCGCGTGCTTGCAGCGCTCCGGCCAGCACCTGCGCGTTCTCGATGACGCGCTTCTGGTAGGTCGTGAACGCCGGCGACTGCGCCTCGCGCAGCGCGATCGCCTTGGCCGCGATCACGTGCATCAGCGGGCCGCCCTGGCCGCCCGGGAACACCGCGGAGTTGACCTTCTTCATCGTCTCGACGTCGGCCAGCACGAGCCCGCCGCGGGGTCCCCTCAATGTCTTGTGCGTCGTCATCGTGACGACGTCGGCGTGGCCCACGGGCGTGGGGTGCAGCCGCGCGGCGACGAGGCCGGCGATGTGCGCCATGTCGACCATGAACTTGGCGCCGACCTCGCGTGCGATCGACGCGAAGGCCGGAAAATCCAGCGTGCGCGAGTAGGCCGACGCGCCGGCCAGCAGCATCTTGGGACGGGTGGCGAGCGCGCGCTCGCGCACGCGGCCCATGTCGATGCGCTCGGTCTCCTTCTCCACGCCGTAGCTCTCGATCGCGTAGAAGACGCCCGAGAAGTTCTTCGGGTGTCCGTGCGACAGGTGGCCGCCGTGGTCGAGCGACATCGCCAGCACCTTGTCGCCGGGCGCGATCAGCGCCATGTACGCGGCCATGTTGGCCTGCGTGCCGCTGTGCGGCTGCACGTTCGCGGCCGGCGCGCCGAAGAGCTCCTTCGCGCGGCTGCGCGCCAGGTCCTCGACCGTGTCGACGTGCTCACACCCGCCGTAGTAGCGCCGGCCGGGGTAGCCCTCGGCGTACTTGTTCGTCAGCACGGTCCCGCACGCGGCCATCACCTCGCGCGACGTGTGGTTCTCGGACGCGATCAGCTCGAGCTGGCGCTCCTCGCGCCGCTGCTCGGCCTCGACCGCCTCCCACACGGCGCGGTCCTCGTGCAACGGCCCCGTCGTCTGCAGCGGGTCTTCCAGGCGTGCGCTCATGCCTCGTACCTTTGGATCACTGGTTCCTCGGGATCACTTGGGGGCCGAAGCCGCGACCTTGACGTCGTCCTTGTACTCGCCGGTCTGCACTTCATCGACGCCGCCGTTCGCGAGGAAGTACTGCCACGGACCCTGGCGCTTCCCGGCGACGTACGCGCCCGCGAGCTTCGCCTGGCCGTCGTCGTACCACTCGCGCCATTCGCCCGTCGCGAGGCCGTCCTTGTAGGCGATCTGTGCCCGGATCTGGCCGTTCGGGTACCACATCGTGGCCGGGCCTTCGGACTTCCCGGCGACGTACGTCGCTTCGGCCTCGGGCTTGCCGTCGGCGCTCCACGACTTCCAGGTCCCCTCCTGCAGGCCGTCCGCGTAACGACCCTCGCTCTGCAGGCGTCCGTCGGGGAACCACGTGCTCCACGCACCGTGCTGCTTCTCGTCCTTGTACTCGCCCGCGCGCTGCTTCTGGCCGTCGCCGTGGAAGAAGGTCCAGCTGCCCTGGCGCACTCCCTTCTCGATCCGGCCGGTGCTCTCGACCTTGCCGTGCCGGAACCATGTCGTCAGTTGTCCGTCGGGCACGCCGGCGACGAACGAGCGCTCGCTCTTGCGGCTCCCGTCCTCGTGGAACTCGAGCCACGCGCCCTCCATCTGGCCGCCGCGGAACGTGCCGCGCGCGGAGACTTTCCCGTTGGGATGCCAGTACGTCCAGGCGCCCTCGGGCTTGCCGCCGCGGATCTCGCCTTCGGACTTCTTCTGCGTGCGCGCCGCGTCGTGGTACTCGGTGAACGGTCCGTCGGCCGGCGGCGCAGGCGCCTGGGAGCCGGCCGGTTGTCCCCCGGCCGGGCGCGCGCGTTTCTTCGGGGCCTTGTCGTCGCCGCAGCCGCAGACGAGCAGAGCCAGAAGGAGGAACGGCAGGGCCACCGCGGCCATGGTGGGAGTGCGCAGCATCCCGGTAGCCTAGCTGTCTCGCGCACGGCGCGCACGAGCACGCCCCAACGCGCCCTGCCGAACTCCGTACGCGCACAGCCAAGAGCCCTGATGCCCCGTCGCGCCCTCACGATCGTCCTCCTCGCCGTCGTCGCGGCCGCCGGACTGGCCTGGTGGTGGACCCGACGCGCGGCGGCGCAGCGCTGGAACGTCGTCCTGATCACGCTCGACACGACGCGCGCTGACTACCTGGGCTGCTACGGGCGTCCCGGCGATCCGACGCCGAACCTCGACGGGCTGGCGCGCGAGGGCACGCGCTTCGACCTGGCGATCGCGACCGCGTCGGTGACGCCCGTGTCGCACGCCTCGATCCTGACCGGGCTCGACAACCACGAGCACGGCGTGCGCGTCCTGTCCGGGCTGTGCGGCTACAAGCTCGAGAAGGACGTGCCCACGCTGGCCACGATCCTCTCCGACGCCGGGTGGTCCACCGCCGCCGTGCACAGCGCGTTCCCGGTCTCGGCGTATTTCGGCTTCGACAACGGCTTCGACGTGTTCGAGAGCTTCGACGGCGCGTTCGGTCAGAGCCAGGCCGGCACGATGTCGTGGGATCTGCCGCGTTTGCAACGTCGCTCGGACGAGACGACGGACATCGTGCTCGCGGAGCTCGCGGCCCTCGACCAGCCGTTCTTCCTGTGGGTGCACTACTGGGATCCGCACGACGCCGCCGTCGTGCCGCCGAAGGAGAGCATCCCGGCCGACGTGCCGCGTCTGGCGGACGGGCGCTTCCCGCCTTCGCACGCCCTGTACGCCGCCGAGGTGTCCTACGTCGACCACGAGATCGGACGCCTGTTCGACCGGCTGCGCGCATCGGGCGAATGGGAGCACACGCTCGTCGTCGTCGTGGCCGACCACGGCGAAGGTCTCGGCGACCACGGTTGGGACTACCACCGCATCCTGTACCAGGAGCAGATCCGCGTGCCGCTGCTCGTGCGCATCCCCGGTCAGGCGAGCGCGCCGTCCGTCGCCGGCACGGTCCGCACGACCGACATCGCGCCGACGGTGCTCGACTACCTGGGACTGCGCGCACCGCGCACGCCTTCGGGCCGCAGCCTGCGTCCGCTCCTCGAGGGTCGACCGGACGCGCCGCGCACGGCGTTCGCCGATCAGATCAACGGCTACGACCTGAACGCCGGCATGCTGTCGCAGCGGCCGTTCGACGACTTCCTCTACGGCGTCGTCGACGCGGGCTGGAAGCTCGTGTGGCGGCCGCTCCACCCGCAGGCCAGCGAGCTCTTCGACCTGGCCAACGATCCGCGCGAGTTGCAGAACCGCTTCGGCGAAGAGCCGGCGCACGTGCTGCGACTCCAAAAGCTTCTGGCGCAGCACGGCGGCTGGATGACGACGCCCTGCAATCAGCCCGTGGACGCGTCGGTGGACCCGGCCGCGGCAGCGCGCATCCTGGCTCAGCTCGGCTACGCCGGCGGCGGTGCGACGGTCGAGGCGCGCTGGGGCTTCGCCTGCCCGGGGCAACCGGAGCGCGTGGTCTCCGACCCAGCCGAGCTGGACTGCCCCGACGGGGTGCTCCTGGTCCCGTCAGCGGGCGGTTGAGGCCCGATCAATCTCCCGCGCAATGCCGGCGCGGCCTCCCGAGGTCCGCAGCGCCGGGGTAAACTGGAGCGATCGGCACGGATCCAGGAATCCGCACCGATCTCCCCCGTTCAGCTCGCCCGCACCCGAAGCGGAAGGCGGCGCCGTTCGTGGTGGAGGTGCAGCCGCGGGGGGACGACCCCACCTCCCGCGCCCCGCATCCAGCGCAACCCACGGGGACCGAATCAGTCCATGTTCCGACAACTCTTCTCCCTCGCGGCCGCCGTGGCGATGTTCGCCGGCTCGGCCTCGGCCCAACTCCAGCTCAACGAGCTCTTCGTCAGCATGTCCGGCTCCGACACGACGGAGTTCCTCGAGATCCGCGGTCCGGCCGGCACGCCGCTGACCGGCTACATGCTGTGCATCGTCGAAGGCGACGGCCCGAGCAACTTCGGCGTGCTGGACGACGCGATCGACCTCTCCGCGGGAACGATCGGCGCCAGCGGGCTCTACACCGTCGGCAACGCCGCGGTGGTCCCGGCGGTCGACCAGGTCGTGCCCGGCACGCAGGACCTGTTCGAGAACGGAACCGAGACGATCTACCTGATCCAGACGTCGAACGTCGCGTACGTCGTGGGCCTGCTCGGCACGGACATCCGCACGACGCCCGGTTCCGGCACGCAGACTGTCTTCGCCGCGCCGCCTGCGGGCACGACGATCACGATCGTCGACTCGGCCGCGATCATCGACAACGTGGCCGACATGGTCTTCGACAACGCTCCGGCCTTCGGACCCGACGGCACGTTCATGCCGGCCGGCATCGTGCGCTGCGGGGACGCCCCGTTCAGTTGGAACGCGCAGTTCCTCAACTTCAACACCACCACGACCGCGGGCTACGTGGATATCTCGCCGACGACCGCGAACCCGAACTGCGGTCTGTCCACCGGCACTTCGTTCTGCCCCGGTGACGGCACGGGCACGGCCTGCCCGTGCGCGAACAACAGCCCGGTCGGCAACAACGAGGGCTGCCTCAACTCGCTGGGCTTGGGCGGCAAGCTCGTCGCTTCGGGCTCGGCCAGCCTGGCGAACGACACGGTCGTGCTGACGGGCACTCAGATGCCGAACTCGAGCGCGCTCTACTTCCAGGGCACGAACCAGCAGGGCGGCGGCGCGGGCGCCACCTTCGGCGACGGCCTGCGCTGCGCGGGCGGCAGCATCACGCGGCTGGGCACGAAGTCGAACGT
>Ga0163153_10008291_pt1 | contig 10859 bp, 18 predicted proteins | sample OliLakLV19MP6IB1_FD_148629 | JGI IMG/M metagenome (GOLD analysis project Ga0163153, IMG submission 148629) | Freshwater microbial mat bacterial communities from Lake Vanda, McMurdo Dry Valleys, Antarctica - Oligotrophic Lake LV.19.MP6.IB-1 | ecosystem: Environmental > Aquatic > Freshwater >... | reverse complement strand
GACCACAGGTGCCGGGATTTCAAAAGTAGCAAAGAGTAGATGGATGCCCGGACCGTCCCCACTCCGGTTCGGCAATCCTCAATTCGATCGCCGGCACGCCCCCCGATGTGGCGCCAAGAACCGGGCAGGCGGATCATGTGGTTGCCCGGCAATGGCGAATGGTCGGTGTCGCCTCCACGATGGGAAATCGACCGGCCCGAAGACCCCCGAGGGCAAGGAGCGGGCAAGGCTCGCCGGATACAAGCACGGCCATTCGACCAATGAGGCTGTTGAGCGTCGCAAATCGGCGATGCAGGTACGCAAGAAAATCCGAGTCCTGAGCTACATGGCCCAGCGTGGAATTAGCCTCGGCATGACCCCGGCGGAAATCGACAAATGGCTCACATCGAACTAGGGACCGCTCACCCGCTCTTTCAGGTGTGGAAGGCTTCAGTCAAGACCGGCAACAAGAAGCGCATTGCCGAGGCGTGGAAAGCCTACCTCGCCGGCATCGGCATGTCAGAACAGCAATTCATGGCCGAACTCGCGGACAGGATCGCGAACGGGGTTCGACGCCCGAGGCCGGCAACCAGGGCTCAGCGCCGGATCGTCGAAGGTGCGTTGCGCGCTGCCGGCATCGAGGTCAAATGAACATCGTTCCGACCGGGAAGTTCGCCCGCCTGCTCGCGGCCCTGGATGAGATTGGCCGACCGGTGCACCCGACGTGGCCGGCGGACCGCATCGCCCTCCATGTGCGCTACGTCGTCGGATCGATCCCGCCAGGCATGAGGGCTGAGGATTTCGCGGACATCGCCTTGCACTGGATCGCGCAATAAAGCCTCGCCAGCCTCTTTCGGTTGAAACAATCCGACACAGTATCTGCGTTGACGGGCGACCGATGCCTTAGCATCTTCGTGAACGGAGCGGCCAAATTCGCAGACGGCGTCAATGCCTCGAAAGAGGCCAAATCAATCTTGCCGCTTCTTGGTCCAACCAAGGAGGCAGGAATGGAAAGCGCTCCACAATGCCCGTTCGTCTACGCCAATGGGCGGCGATGCACGGGGACGGTCTACAAGGCTCGTGCCTACGGTGCGAAACGACGAGACGGCGAAGTCGAATCGTTTCGCAAAGTCCGCGTGTGGTGTACCGAAAAGGATGACCACGCGGGCGCCGGAAAAGACTTTCAGGCAAAAGAACGAATGGAATTCTATCCGGACAAATTGCCCGACGAGCTGAATGCCTATCTTCGCGCACAAGGCGAATTCGATAGGTGACTGGTGCGAGGCCCCGCTCTCGAAAGAGGGCGGGGCTTCTCCTTGCAAGATTCGTCGCTTCGGATTGGAGGACGGGATTGTCGTTGGCTAACGCGGGCGCCGCGCTGCCGGGATCATCGTGACGGGAATCAAGCTGAGGGGCGGTCGTTTTCCGGACCGCCCCTCATCTGTTTACGACTACTGGCGCTTGTCGCGCCCGCAAAGATGGTAGCGGCCGAGACGATCTACGCCCCAAACCTTTCCGTACATTGGAACGAATTTGACGGCGTGGTTGCAGTTGAAGCCGGCGTAGGCCGAGCTCGCGGTAAGCGCGGTCATGGTAACACCGGCCGCAAGTAGCGTGCCGGTGGCGAGAGTCGAGATTAAGAGGCGACGGATCGACATTGGGATGATCTCCTTGCCTTAAGCGCGGCGCGCCTTATGAGGTTCATTTGATGGACCGCATATATCAGAGCGCGCCTGGGCGATCAGTGACAGCGGTCACCGGCAGGTTCAGCGCGGCCTCTGGGCCGATGACTTCGCCGACATCGCGTTGAGCCGGATCGCGCAGTAGCCGGGGCGCCGCTGGGCGCAGGCTCCGCAGCGGCGCTGACCGGGTGGGTGGCGCCCATTCAGACGAATTACAGGATGGCTGGTTCCAAGGGCCACCTTCGATTTCGGGGGATCACTACGGGCATAAAATTTTGAGCTTACTGTCGGAATCGCGCTCGCTCGAACGTCATCCTGTTGGGCGCGGCACCTTCCCCATCACCGGCACGCCGATCGTGATCCGCAGCGCCCGCAACCAGACACAATGCGGCTCGTGCGCGGGATATTTCTCGTCCTCGGTCGTTCCGCCGCAGAAGACGCAATCGAACGGGCCGCGGAGATCACGCGCCTGGTAGGGCCGCTCGCCGAAGAACTCGACCATCTCCCGGAGCAGGCTGGCGGCGGTGTCGGGCATGGTCACTTCCTCGATCGCTTCAGCATCGCTACTGGCACGGAAAGCACATGGTCGGCGTCGTCGAAGCACACGTAGACCTGGCCCGGCCTGGGGCTGATCGACTTGCCGCCGCCCGGCTGCGAGCGTTGCGAGATCGTGCCGAGCGTGCCCACCGCCTCGCCCTCGATCAATTCCACGCGGTCGCCCAGCTTGAAACTCATTTATCCGGCAACTCGGTTCGGAGATGGCGCACGATGAAGAGCGCCATGCCGGCGTCGATCGCGGGGAAGCGTTCCATAATGGCCTGCATATAGGCGTGGTGCTGCTCGCCTGCGAAGCCCGGCACGTGGTGCACGGCGCGCAGCACCGCGCGGCATTCCGAGAGTGGTGGATACGGCGTATGCAGCAGCGGCCTGTGCCCGCCAGTCGCCCGCTCGATTGAATCTTCGCGGTTCTGATGCCGGCCAACCGGCCACGCCTCGCAGATGTGCCAGCCGCAGGCCGAACATTTGAGCCTGTCCTTCAGCCGGCGCAGCTCCGTGTCCCGGCCGAGCTTTTCGATAAGCGGCCCGATCTCGAGCCGTCCGCGGTACCTGCACCACTCGCATTCGGCTTCGAGGACAGTATCGGGGCCAGTCGCTATGTCGCCAAGGGTCAGCGGCTTGACGTGCGACTTCGGCCGCGACGGATTCGGCAGGTCTTCACGAGCCGGTGGTTTTCGTCGCATCTGCCTTCCACACGGACTTAACGCTCATGCCCCGGCACGCAAGCCGCGCGCGAGAGCTTCGATGAAGCGATCCTCGTCGCGTGGGCTGACCCACACATGGGGCGTCACGCGCATCGCCTCGCGGCCGCGCACGCTCGCGTGCACGTTCTCCGACGCAAGCACCCGCGCGAGCCCCGCGGGAACGCCGTTCGGAAACCTTACGCCGAGATAGTGACCGGCGCGCAGCGCTCGTGGCAATGTCTTCAAGCCGAGCGCGTGAAGGCGTCCGTCCAGCCGGTCAGTCATTGCCCGGAGGCTCGCTTGGACGTTGGGCGTCCCCCAGGCGAGAATCTGCGTCAACGCGGCGATCGCCATCGGTACGAGATGAATGTTGGCCTTCTCGCCCACGTCGAACCGGCGCGCACCCGGCTGATATTCGTCGCGGTAGTCGATCAGCCTGGTGAAATCCTCGCTTCCGGCGCGCGTACTCCAGTGCTCCTCGATCGGGCGTCCCGCCTGCCGGTGCGGCGCCACGTATAGGAACCCCATGCCATACGGGCCGAGCAGCCATTTGTAGGTGGCGGCGACGAGATAGTCCGGCTGCACGCTGCGCACGTCGAGCGGCAGCGCGCCGAGCGACTGCGTTGCGTCGATGAACAGCGCAGCGCCCACTTCCCTCGCGCGCCGTCCGATCGACACGAGGTCGAGCATGGCGCCGTCCGTCCAGTGTACATGCGGCACGGCGACGAGGGCCGTGCCCGCGCCGATGCGCTCCAACACCGCCGCTGTCCAGTCGTCGTGGGCTGGCCGCCGCACGGTCTCGACCACCGCACCGCTGCGGCGCGCGGCTTCCCGCCAAGGATAGACGTTCGAGGGAAACTGCTCCTGCAGCACGATAATTCGCCCGCCGCGCGGCAAATCGAGATTGGCCGCCGCTATCGCGGCCCCGTAGCTCGTCGAAGGCTGAATGGCGATGTCGTTCGCCGAGGCGCCCACGAGGCGCGCGAACAGCGCCCGCGCTTCCTCGGGTTCGTCGAAGAAGTGATGCGGGAATATCTCCCACGGCCGCGCCTTGCGGCGGCTCCCGGCGGTGCCGGCCGCCACCACGCTCTTCATCAGCGGCGAGATGTAGGCACAGTTGAGGTACGCCACATCTTCGGGAATGTCGAAGAGGTGGCGCTGGCAAGGAATGATTTGAACCGACATTCCCCAGATGACCTGGATTCGGAGCGTCAAGGTAGCCTTTTGGGCTTCCTGCGGCAATCTGGAACGCGGTGATGGAGCGTTCGAGGACCTACTGGCGTTTCAAAAGCGCTGTTTTCCGGATGATCTCATCGAGATGGAACGGACTAGCGAGCCTTGGGTGAAGAAGAAGGTTGCTTCCACAAATACCGAGCAGCCGCCTGCCTAGTCTGCGTGGCGGCGCATCCTCGCGGAGATCGAGCGGCTGCAGAAGATGGAGCCCATGGGGCGCGTCAACTGATACTGGGGCAACCGGTCGCTCTCTGGATCGTTTCTTCGAAATGAAACGCCACCACGGACCTAAGAATTCCCCTGAGCCGCCCCGCGATCACGAGAGTGAGCAGCCGGCAGATGGCTCCCGCCCTGCCGACGATCCTGCGCCGCCAAGTAATCCCAGCCCGCGCCGCGACCCGCCCAAAGAAACACCGCCCGTCGAGGAGCCGAATCGCAATCCGCCGAAGAAGGCCCGGCGAACCAGCCGGTAGCCCGCGCGTTAGACCCATGGTCACACAACGGAGGCTACGATGAACAAGGATCGGATTGCGGGATCGGCCAAGCAACTCAAAGGCTCGATCAAAGTGGCGGCAGGCAAAGCGCTCGGAGACGCCAGGCTCAAATCCGAGGGCAAAGCCGAAAAGGTTGCGGGCAAGGTCCAGAATGCCGTCGGCGGCCTTAGAGACGCGTTGAAAGGCAAATAGCAAACCTCATCGGCCAGCGAGTAAGCCGCAAGAGCCCGCCAGCCGCGTAAGAGCCTGGTGCACGGGCGCAGCGCGTACTGCCGTCCGGCCAGCGGAACACGGCGCTGTCGCCTCCCGCGATGGCCCGCTGCCCCGAAAGGGCGATATTATCTTTGACAAACCCATGCGCAGTCTTAGCGGGTCGGGCACGGGAATGCTGCAATATGAGAATCAATAAGCACCAATAGAGCCCTTAGGTGCCAATCTTTTGGGTTCTCTTTTGCGTATTTAATAAACACGGCAATTGATTGGCGAGGAGTTATATAGGCAGGGATACAATACTTAGTCTTTAGGAGGCCAATGGCCTTTAATGCTTGGTCATACTCCAAGAAGCTATGCACATATCCAGCGCAATACATTTTTGGTTCTGGCTGTTCACTTGTGCAATCGAGTATAAGTTTTTCGGCGGTATATAGCTGGGCGAAAGCGGGCGCGCTGGCGAAAAGCGCACCCACCACGCCAGCGACCACTTTGACGATCATTCCCGCTCCCTCTCAGGATCGCGTCGATTTCTTGTCTCGGGCGATCTTGCCAAGCCGGGCCTCGAACCGCTCTTTGTCATCGTCGCAGCCGAGCCGCTTCGCCACCGCTTCAAAGTCGTCAGACTTCTTAGGCTTTGAAGAAGCCTTCTGGGTCGATGTGCTCGGGCTTGATTTCGGTGACAAGGCCAGTCTCCACCAAAAAATGAGGCCCGCGGATGCAGCGGCACGTTGTGCCCGGCAAGAGACACGCTGCCGGGATTCGTTTCAGCCGCCGAGGGTTTTCGTTCGTGACGAGAGTGTACCCCAAGGCGCACGAAACTGCGACTAGCCACGGGTCCGCGGGATCAGGGTTCTTCCCGCCCGTTTGAGTCCAAAGATAGTCGGCATTCTTGCCGAGGTATTCGATGCGATCCTGCACAGCAGCCGAGTACTGCTCTTCCGTTGATATCTGCAAAGTCTCGCGGTGCTCTTTCAGCCGCTCGTGCACAGCGTCAAACTTTTTCACCTCATCGAGCGCTTGCCGAACGCTCTTTAGCCGCCCTGCCGAAGCAAGAACGAGGATGCCGCTATATATGGCTTCGGAATCGCTTCGCTCTCGGATGCGAATGAACACATCCGCGTCTATCAAATATTTATGGGCGCTATTCTGCACTCGCCAATTTGGCTTGGCGCGCTACGTACTCTCGCGCGCGGTCGAAATGCGGCGGCTTCAAAGCCAGTGCCTGAGATGCCTGCACACCGTCAATGATTTCGCGATCAAGCGCGGACATCACTGTTGCGATATATCGACCACCAATTTCACTGAGATGTCGCTTGACGTAGCTAACTTTGGATTTCTCACGCTTCTTCGCGATCTTGATTTTCGGAATGAAGCGCCTGTTTAGGCCGTGCTCGGCCTTTCTTAGCTCCTCCAATCTAATGACAAGCGCCTGAGCGCTGACGTTTAGGGCTCGCGCGGCGTTGTAGATCGTTTGGTCGTCCCAAGCATAAATCCGATCCGGCCAAACGGGCAGAACGCGACGCAGCGCGGTTACCGGCATCAAGAAGGCTGCGGCGAACCGATTACAGAAGGCCTCTATCGGGTGACCATTGCGAAGGTCAGAAATCCCCGGCTGGCGCACCAGTAGATGGGCGTACTCGTGGATTAGAGTGAAGGTGCGCCCATTCTCGGACTCGTCCGCTTTGTTTATGACAATCGTCGGCGGGATATCATCTTCCCAAAGGCTGAAGCCGCGGCAATCCTGAAGGTCAAACTTTTGCAAGAAAACCGCGATCCCGGTTTTCTCAACAATCGCGCGCCAATGGCGGAAGCCGGATCCAGAGTCCCAATCAAGCTGATTCGCTACGGAAATTCCGATAGCTGCACGCTCGTTTTCGCCTTGAGTGACAGCATCTTTTTTGGTGTCGTACTCACGCAACACGGGCCGCCGGAACTCGTCATCTTCTTCGTCAATCCGCAGCATCGTGCTTTGCAGCGTGCGCACATTGGACAGTGCCACTAGGAATTCAAAACTCGCGCGCGGGGGCGCCCCATCAAATGTCCGAAAATCCTTCGGCATCTTTGGGGTTGGCGGCGGAGTTTTCCGGAACAGAGTTGCCTGAGGTAAGCGGTAAGCGTCCGCAAACTTCTCGAATTTGGTAAGCGTGGGCTGCTTTACTTCGGTCTCATACTGCTCAAGCTCGGCAACCGTTATGCCGAGCTTGTCTGCGGCCTCTGCTAAAGAGAGGCCCCGGAACTCTCGCGCCCAAGTGAGGACCCTGCCGCTTACTGGGATTTCGGCCATGCAAACGAGTCCCGGTAGGTCAGCCGTTTGCCACGCGCTCCCCGGAAGGCATTGGCCGTTCGCGCCACGTCGCCGACGCCAAGCGCCACGCGATGGCTGTAGCGGAAATCGAACTCGGCGAGATAGCGATGAAGGGGCCGCTCTCGGCAGTGCTGATAGACGGCGCGCATGCCCTTCTTGAACACGCTGAAGTATCCTTCGGCACGGTTCGTGTAGACATCGCCGCGCACGTATTCTTCTTCGCCGTGATTGACTGTTTCGTGGCTCGCAAACGTGCGGCCCACCTCCGCATACCACGTGCCCTGATCGGTCATAAGACGCGCTTCGCGCGCCACATTCTTGGCGACGATCTCGCCAACATTCCTGGCCTTGACGTGTTTGATTGCCGCGCCGCGCGCGCGTCCGCTTTCGCGATCAATGAGCGTGATAACCTTCATCTTGAAATCGCCACCGCGCTCGTTCTCACCCTTGCGCCGCCACCGCCCAATATAGGTTTCGTCTACCTCGACGGCACCCCCGGCGGAACCGAACGGGTTAAGATTGCCTTCGGCCATTGCCTCACGAAGGCGATGGGCGAGAAACCACGCCGTCTTAAGCGTGCAACCAAGCGTGCGATGCAATTGATTGGCGCTCACACCCTTCTTGCAGCTGCACATGAGGTGAGCGGCCTGGAACCACAGATGAAGCTCTAGGCGGCTATCCTCGAAGATCGTGCCCTTGCGCACGGTGAACTGCCCGCGACACGCGTAGCACTTCCACAGCCCATACACGGGCTTGCCTTTCGGGTTCCTCTTAGAGGGCTTGGACCGCTGCGTTGCCAGCCGCTTGGCTTTGCCGACAACGCCACAGTGCGGGCAAGCATCGGGCTCGCCGTTCGGCCACATGATGGCTTCCAGCGCCGCAAACGCAGCCTTCTCATCGTGGAAGTATGGAGCACTGAGAACGCTGGACATGGCCGACCCCTGACTAAGCGCATTCTACCAATGGTCATGGGTTTGTCAAGTATAATAACGCCCCCGAAAGGGTGGAGGGGCTTTCTACTTTCGACCGCGAATTATGCGCGTGGCGCGGTTCCTGATGCAGCCGATGACGATCCAGTATGGGTTCCGCCCGAGGTGAACGAGGCCGATAAGCGGGCGCCAACTCACAGCGCGGAGGGCCACAGTGGGGCCACAGCGAACTATCGTTGGCCGCTGAAGCCAATTAGCCTCTGATATGCTTGATAAGAATACAGGCGAGCACGTGATTTCTTATCATGTGCACGGTGGCAAGGGGTGGCGAGACTCGGCGCCTTTGTGGAACCGAGTTCTTTGTGCGTCACCGCCGGTCGCCAGCCCAACCGTCGCCTTCTGTGCCGAGATAATCTCGCCCAGCCGTCGCTCGGCACGCATGCGAATCTCTGCGGCGTCAACCTCAAGCTCGCGGCCATCCACAGAAAGGCGCCCTCACCGAAAGAAACACTTGACGAACATCCGATATCGTGAAAAGTTACCCGCATACGTTGCCGCGCTCCGTAGCGGCTTCGCTTTCCCAGGGCGTAGTCTGGTGTCGCCTCCCGGGGCGTTAAGCCGGTTTCGCCGGTCCCGGCGCAAGGGCAATCCACAAGTTTCCTAACCCTTGCGCCCTGCGCCGCTTTGCGCGTGGGCTGGAGAACAATCAATGACAACGCACCCCGCCAAAAGGCGGCGCCGCGCGGACGCGGCTAAGTATCTTCAAGAAACCTGGGGTTTGTCGATCACGAAAGGCTGGCTCGATAAGAGCGCCGGTCGTGGCGATGGGCCCGTCATGCAGTACGACGGTCCGTTCCCCACCTACACGGACCAGGCCTTGGACGAGTTCGCCCGAGCGCGGTTGTCGAAGCCCGTTCGATCGACCGCCGGGCGCCGCGAGCTGCAAGCCGCCTAATGCGGCTCAACCCCACCTCTACGAACGCGAACCCCGCCGGGGCTGAATCCGGCGGGGCAAATCGTGTCCGACTGGCTGATCGAAACCCCCTTGGAGAAGTCCCGATATGTCCAATCTAAGCGACCTTGCCCATGCGCGCAACATTCCCGTTGAACGCCCCTCCTTCACCGTTCGCCTCGGAAGGCCGTGGATTGAGGAAGCCGCTCAGAGCGTGACGCCGATCGAGGCGCAGGCCTTGCGCGATTTGACCGCCCGGCGCCGCCTGGGCTTGTCGATCAAGAGCCGCTTTCCCCTCTTGGTCGAGGCGGCGGCATGAGCAGCCTGGATCCCCGCTTCGCGCGCAAGGTCGAGCGTCTGCATGAACTCGGTCCCAGGCCAATCGGCGAGTTCATCGTCGAGATCATCAACAAGCTCGCCGCGACCAACCCCGAGTTCGCCGCCTTCGCCGCCGATCGCCTCGACCGTTATGCGGCGCTCGATGCCGATGCCGTCCGCGATCTCGGCGGTGATCGCTTCCCAACGCCGCCGCTGAGGATTGTTCGATGATCGTCATCACCACCACCGACGCCCGCGCCGCGTGGGCGAAGAAGATCGCGGACCAGTGGCGCGACAGCGTGACCGCCATCCTCAAGGTCGGCGTCACGCTCGGAGATGCCAAGGCCGCACTCAGCGCGGCGGACTTCGCAGAGATGATCGCCAACGACCTTCCGTTCGGTGAGCGCGCCGCGCGGATGTTCATCGCCATCGGGCAGAGCGACCGGCTGCGGAAGCATGCTTCCGCGCTGCCGGCCTCCTGGTACTCCCTCTACGAGCTACAGCGGCTCCCCGAAAAGCTATTCGAGAAGGCCGTCAAGGACGGTCGAATCCATCCCGACATGGAGCGGAAGGAGATCGCCCTGCTCCATGAACAGGCGCAGCCGCCCCGGAGCGAGCGGAAGCATGCTTCCGCGCAGCCGCGGGACGCCGAGTGGACGGAGGCGGCGCCGAGCACCAAGACCGGGGCAGTTGCCGACGTACACGAGGAACCTGAGCCCAGCGTCGAAGACGAACTAGACGAAGACCCGCAAAACTACGTCACCGCATATTGGCTGCGCGTCGATACGGCGCGGCGCTTCGCGGTCTACGCGAAAGGCCCGCTCACGAGTGAGCTTGCCGTGGCGGCTCGTGAAGTCGCAGCGGCGTGGATCAAGTTGGCCGAGCAAATGGAGGTTTCACTCGAGCGCGGTGCGAAATGACAGGCCTCCGCCCCTATCAGTCCGACGTGATCGGCAAATGCCGCACTGCTGTGGCGGCGGGCAGACGCCGCATCCTGCTTGTCTGTCCGACCGGCGGCGGCAAGACGGTGATCGCCGCCTCGATCGCGGCGGTCGTCGCGGAGAAGAACAAGCGCGGCCTGTTCTTCGCGCATCGTCGCGAGCTAGTCGATCAGGCGGCGCGCAAACTTTTCGATCACGGGATTGATGCCGGGATTATTCGAGCAGGCGATACGTCGCGCCCGGACGTGCCGTTCCAGGTGGCGAGCGTGCAAACCTTTTGGGCGCGCGCCATGCGGAGCACGGCCATCGAGAAGCCGGCCGCCGATCTCGTTGTCATAGACGAAGCCCACCATGCCACCTCGCACACTTACGAAAAGATCATTGCCGAGTATCCCGAAGCGATCGTCCTCGGGCTTACGGCAACGCCATGTCGCGGCGATGGGCGCGGCCTCGGCGGGTCTTTCGATTGCATCGTTGAATGTCCGTCGATCCAAACGCTCATCGACTTCGGGTTTCTCGTCCCGACCAAAGTTTTCGCGCCGACGCTTCCCGACCTCGATGGCGTCAAGGTC
>Ga0163153_10008287_pt1 | contig 10861 bp, 11 predicted proteins | sample OliLakLV19MP6IB1_FD_148629 | JGI IMG/M metagenome (GOLD analysis project Ga0163153, IMG submission 148629) | Freshwater microbial mat bacterial communities from Lake Vanda, McMurdo Dry Valleys, Antarctica - Oligotrophic Lake LV.19.MP6.IB-1 | ecosystem: Environmental > Aquatic > Freshwater >... | reverse complement strand
GTCAGCGTTGGAATCAGCCACGACACCGCGCTAGTTCGCAGTCGCCGCGATTCAACTCTGGTGGAGCAAGCTCGGTCAGAAGCGCTTTGCGAAAGCCACACGACTCTTGGTCACCGCAGACTGCGGCCGGAGCAACAGCCCGCGAACCCGACTCTGGCGTCTCCAGCTCCAGCGACTTGCCAATGCCACGGGCCTGACGATCGAGGTGTGCCACTATCCACCAGGGACGAGTAAGTGGAACAAGATCGAGCACAGCCTGTTCTGTCACATCACTCGCAACTGGAGAGGCGTTCCGCTCGAAACGGCCGAGATCGTGGTCAACCTGATCACTGCCACACGCACCACGACCGGCCTCGAGGTTCATGCGTGGCTGGATGAGAAAGACTATCCTCTCAAGATCAAAGTGACGGACGCCGAGCTCGAGGCAGTCAACATTCACCGGAACAAGTTCCACGGCGAATGGAACTATGAAATCCGACCGCAACAATGAATGCCCGTTTCGACCGACCTATTGTTCTGCGACTCCTTAATGGGGTGACTGATTGGCGGACGGAGTTTTTGTACCGCACGCCCATCGTTAAGGAGATGCCTGTCCTTTGAGATGCCGAAGAGCTCTTGCAGCTTCGGTGCGCAATGCAGGGTCGGGGTCGTCAACTAGGTTGCCAATCGCTTGAAGCACTCTGTCGCTTCGGTCACCAAGCTCGCCGAGCGCCTGGATGGTGAACACTTGCAACGCCGTGTCGTTCTTCTCATGAAGAAGCGGAATCAAGCAATCAATGACGGGGGGAGATGCACTCTTGATTTGCCCGAGAGAAATAACTGCTATGTCGCGATGGCTGAAGCCCCACTCGCTCACGCTTGTGGGCCGCAGAACTATTGGTTCGCTAGGATCGTTCAACGCGGCAACTAAAACGGGTAGGACTGACTCGGGATCGCCCGTAAGCGTCCAAATCGCATTGGCCGCCGTGGTTCGCACTGCCGCCGATGGATCATCAAGGAGATTGTTGAGGATTGCTACGCTTTGCGCACCGGCCTCCTTCCCAATTGATCCGAGAGCATGCGCGGATGCCACGCGAATGTACTTCTTCGGGTGCCCACAGTGGGCCTCAAGCCAGCCTCGCACGGCATCATTGGCCGTGAACTTCAGCAGGACCGCAGCTTCCTTGAATTGACTGAAGCGAGGAACTTCAGCCGCCTTAGTCTCCGAGAATCGCACCAAGAGAACTTCCTCGACAGCGGACGGCAGCGTCTTCAAACGGATAAGCATATCACATACGTCACACTGTACCTTATCAGACGGAGGGTCTTTGACTACTTCGAGGATACGGCGTAGTGCCGTGTCCAGGACCTTGGGGGCTGTGGCTCGAAGCTCGGCGATAGACCACAGAATGCTGTTGTTTCCTGATCGCAAGTATAGGTCGAACAAGTCGTGAACAGCGATACTGGCTTTATTATCGTCCAGCTCACCCTTGCGAATCGCGCGGATGACGTGCGGGTAATTGTCCTCAGTGACCACGTGCTCTTGTTGGACGGCCAACGGCTCGGAGGCCCAAACGGCCGGTAACGCCATCGAGAATACTATCGTCAGAATACTCCCCCACGATGGGCGTGTGAGCCGATACATCTTATTTCCTTCTGAACTGCGATGCCCCTTAATACTATAACGCTATTCAGTCATCATCCTACGAGCATTTCGGCAATTTGTCGAGCCTGACGTTGGCTCGTTCGAGCCGCTTGAGCGTTCGTTTTCGATGGCTTTTCCGTGACGCTGCGTTCCGCTGTTGGGTCTTGGTGACGATGGCTGCGGCGAGATCCAGCACGTTGCCCCTCTTCTGCCACCAAGACCGCACCATCGCTGCTGCGGCCGAACGGATCTGGCAGACGGTGATCTCCGGATTTTTTTCGCCACGCTTGATGCATGCGAGCGAGGAACAGATGAGTCAGGGCCGTGATGGTTTGATGCCTCATGAGGCCGACGTAGGAGCGTCCCTCGAAGTGGTCGAGGCCCAGCTCCGTTTTCTCGTCTTCAAAGCAGCGTTCCACGCGCCGCCGCGAGAAGGCGACTTTGAGCAAAACCCCGAGCGACGTGTCGGAGGGCGCATGCGCCACGAAGTACTTCACCTTCTCGCGTTCGAGGACATTGCGAGCCACGATCAGGTACGAGCCCTCCTGAGGCAGGTCGTCCACGCCTCGGGGGTAAAACCACACGCATTTCGCTTCCCATACCATCGGCCCTTTGTCGCCATCCTTGATATGTCACTTCTTCCAGGGCTGACCAGTGAGTTGCGGCTCATGCTCCACCATCTCTTGAACCGTGCGAAATGGACGACTGTCCTGCACCAAGCGTGGCCGTCGGGCGGCACGACCACTTGGCAGCCGGCGCGTCGTTGTGCGCGGCTTATCGACCCAGCCCGTGCAACTGACCGGCACTTCCGCCAGGAAGTGTTGGCCACGTGAACGGAGAGCGTCGAGGAATGCCACTTTGTTCCCATACCCCTCGTCAAAGGTCAGCCATGTGAACGTCACCCCGTTGCTCCGGGCGCGGTCGTACAGCTCCAAGGCAATGTCGGTCTTGGGGCGATGCACCATCGATTCAGGAATATCGGCCTGACGACAGCGATTTCGGTCCTCGGACCAGCTCTCCGGCAAGAACAGCTCACTGTCGATCAGGCAATGAAAGTCATCGACGGCATAGCCCAAGTGCACCGTCACCACGCAGTTGTCCTTCTTCCCGGTCGCTCCGCACCACTGCCGCTGAACGCCAGGAGATTTTTCGCCTTTCTTCGGGCACACCGTTTCGTCAAAAATGCCGACGCTATGCGAACTGGCATGCTCTCGGGCGACCAGTTGCTGGATCCGCGTCTTCATCAAGCCATGATCCCAGTCGAGCAAACTCAAACACTGTTGCAGCGTCCGCGGCGGAATGCCATGCGAGTCGGCGATCGGCTCACAACTCTTCCGTGGCAGATCGCACAACTGCCCTTCGACGTAGCGGCCCAAATGGGCTCAAGTCCCGGCCTGCTTGAAGCAGTCATCGAACTGGCGAAGAAACTTCTGAAGCAACGGTCTCAGCGAAAGAATCGGGGTCGCATCCATGCGAGGCACTCCGGGGCGGATGGGCCAGGAGCGTCGCAGAAATCCACCACATCACCAAGATCAGTTAGCGTTGTAGTACTAAGACCCGCCAAACGGGACGTCGGGAAACTCGCTAGACGCATCACCTTCCCAGCCCTCTCCGGCGCGAGGGGTCTTGGTCAATTGGTCAATAAAGGGATCCCATTTTCCAGTTGAAACGAGCTTCTGCGTGAAGCCGCGGGTTACGCTTGGATTCGGGCAATCACAACCCTCGGCACTTGAGACGCGAATGGCGATTCGTCTCTCGCCCGAACTCATCCGCGGCATCGAGGGAGTGTCGATGGCTACTATTGTGAATGGCCCCAACGCCATGTCCTTGTAGGGCGCCTCCCGTTTCTCATACTTCAGCCAGTTCTCTGCCGTGGCGTTTCCATCTTTCTCCTTGAACAGCTTGTACGCGTCGTGCCATCGGGTGTGATCTATGTGGTCTTCCTTGGTCCACTGGGTTCCGGAGGTGGAACGCTCAAACCATTCAAGCGTGCATTTGCTGCCGGTGCCCGGCTTGTTTGTTAGACTCGCGACAACACGAAATGAATGCCCCCACCTAGAAAGCGTAATTCCCATGTCATTGCCCGTCGTATCGACGTAGCGTTCTACATCTTGAATGAGTAGATCGTCGACACAGCAGCAGGTCTCGGCGCAAAGCCCCCAAGGGTCAACTAGCGCGAGGGGGCTGTTCCCCACGAAGCGATACCAGTTGTTGTCCCCTGCCTCAAAACCGATCGGGTCTCGCTCGATGAACCGTCCGAGGCTCGCCGAGTAGTCGCGGTGGCGGACGTAGAAGAGGCTCGTGATCTCGGTGAGCTTCAGACCCTGGAAGAGGTGACTCCAGGGCACGGCTGAGCCGGTGGGGGCTGCGGCCAGGGCGATCGCACCATAAGTCATGCTCCGAGAAGCACTTGGAGCAGGTAATCATCGTCCCATCCTGCCGAGAGTCGCTTGTTCTTGACCCCAACTTTGTTGGTCGTTTCGTTCTTGAGCATCGAGAGCGCGGTCTTCCGCAGGGTGCTGAAGTTGGCGTCGGCGTGCCCTTTGCGGATTCGCGAATGATCTTCCCGGAACGTGACATCCAGTTGCCAGTGCAGCTGATTCTCGATTGACCAGTGGCTGGCCACTACCTTTGCGAAGCGCCCTGCGGATATCCGCTTGCTGAGAATGAAGGAGCGAATGTCGACGCTATGCTTGCCGTCCCTGGTCGTGTTGGCGATCACCATGCCGATGGCCTTGAGGCCGGGCCAGCGATCCCGGCCCGGGAGTTTCTTGGGCGCCGTGCAGACGTAGTACCAGCGCTCCTCGTACCTACCGTGAGCCTTTCGCTTCGAAGAGGATATCTGCACGGGGTGTTCCGGCGGCTTGTCGTTGAGGTAGTCCGCAAAGACCTCCTCGATTCCGTTTCTGAGAGTCGGCTGGTTGCCTTTGACGTTGAGGACGTAGTCACCACCCCTATCGATGATCTTCTGGGCGATCTCCGTCTGGCATCCCATGGCATCGATGGTCACGATTGCCCCCTCAAGAGCCAGCATTTCCAGCAGTTTCGGGATGGCCGTGATCTCGTTGCTCTTCGCATCAGTGATCACCTGGCCGAGGCTGATCGAGTTGGCCGTGGCCCAGGCACTGACCATGTGAATCGCCGACTTGCTGCTTGCCTTGTCGAAGCTGCCTCGCAGGGTCTTTCCGTCGATCGCGATCACCTGGCCTTGCGTCACCTCGTGGAGCGCCGTGATCCAGCTCAGGAGACACCGCTCAAACTCCTCGGGCTTGATTGCCGCAAAGATCGCGTTGAAGCGGTCGTGCGACGGAATCCCTTTCGACAAATCCAACACCTTCTTGAGCCAGGATTGTTTTGCCTTCGCGAACTTCGTGATCCCCACGAAGTCGTCCGCCCCGCAGATCACCGCGCAGATCGCGATGACGATGAAGTTGATGAATGGATGCGTGACCTTTCGTGTCCTTGGATCAGTAAGACTCGCGAAGTGAACCTGAACGCTTGCGATCAATGGCTTGGTAACGGGCACGGCCAGTCCTCCATGACTACGGCGCGCCGGCATGCTCTGCGAGCACGCCCCAAAACGGGCCTTACCCAATCACGCCAGACTACCCATCATCGCGCAATCGCCCTGTCTCGACTACGCACCGGCCACCAAGAAGCTGCATCTCTCTGGCATCCGCCACTTCTTCGACACTTTGGTCACTCGGCATGTTGTGGTGCTCAATCCTGCCGCATCCGTACGCGGAGAACGTCTGCAGGTCGTTGAGGGCAAGACGCCGGAAATCAGCATTGAGCAAGCGAGAGTACTGATTCGCAGTATCGATGCCTCCAACGTGATTGGGCTTCGCGACCGAGCAATCATTGGCATACTGATCTATACCGCCGCGCGTGTTGGTGCGATTTCCAAGCTGCGAAGAGTGGACTTCTACGACCTCGGTGACCAGCATTGCCTCCGGTTTAACGAGAAAGGCGGCAAGTCACGCGAAATTCCTGTCCGCCACGATCTGCGCCAATTCGTGTGGGACTACTTGGTGGCTGGCGGGCTTGAGTACTCTGAGAAGTCAACGCCGCTCTTCCGAACAACCGTACGTCGAACCAAGAAGTTGACGCAATTTGCAATGACCCCTGGAGACATGGGGCGCATGGTCAAGCGGCGCATACGTGATGTCGGGCTTCCCGACCGCCTTTCGCCACATTCCTTCCGGGTAACCACAATCACCGATTTGCTCAGTCAGGGCGTACCACTGGAGGATGTGCAGAATCTGGCAGGTCACGCCGATCCGAGGACAACTCGTCTCTATGACCGTCGGCAACGGAAAGTGACACGTAATATCGTGGAACGGATATCGATCTAGAAGACTATGCAGAGGAGGAAGGCTCATCGGGATTATCATCCCGCGCTCGCCAAGCATTTGCGTTCTTCGTGTCAATCCAATCACCAGAGGATACTTCTATCCGAATCTCTTCTTGACCGACAGGAACTAGGACGGGTCTGAGCACATCCGGGAGTGGAAAGTACAGCCCGCCGCTCAATTCTTGAACTGCTCGATCGCACTGTTCGGCGCCCTCCATTGAAGCCTCGCCATCCCGCTTTACCGAAATTACGTGCTCAAGACGTACCTCAAATTGAAAGGCACTGCTAATAGAGTCGGATGCGACAAAAAGTATTTTGTTGCCTGCCCAAACAACTCCACGGCTCTCGTACTGCTTGATGACATCACCAAAGGCAGCAGTTGCCGGATCGGGAATCCGGATATAATAACCGAGAATATTAGCAAACTCAGCGTCGCCTTCGATACACAGAAGCTTAGGATGTTTCACGAGCGGGGCTTCCTCTCGCGACGATGCCATGCCCCTGCCTGCTGTAATTATATGCACGTCGGATCGCCGGACGACTTGCCGCTTGGATGTGCGGGACAAAGTATGGATATCGTCCTTCACTAGAATCCAAAGCTCAGATCTCTTCTTCTGAAGCGAGTCGAGATTTATTGCACCACTACCGAAAAACTTTGGGCTCTTCTTTCGCAAGACTGCCCCAAGATATTCTCTGCAGAACGTACCTATCAACGAATAGAGCAGCGGGCCGAATTCCAATTTTCTCAGCTTTGCGACTTCTGAGTGGCGAACATCTACCCAAATCTTAAGAGGTCCACTTCCACGATCCTCCGCGACATAGACAGGGATATCCTCTGTCAGTTTTCCCACTGTGAAGCTCAAGTTGTGAATATCGAACTCAGTTTGAATCGTAAGCTTCATCTCGCTTAAGAACACTCGCTCAAAGCGGTCCAGCGGCTCATACACATCCTGGCATTCCACAATTCCAGAAAACGATCGCGCATTGCAATACGTCTGGAGATACGATTGCACTGCATTTCTGCGATTGCTGTCGCTCGGAAGTAGGACAACGAGATTTCCTCTCGCTTGCATAATCTGGCTCAGCGCCTGCTTCTGGTGGGCACCAAAGTAAATCCCCACACCATTTTCTGCACTTTTCCGGATAGCTTCCAGCCGGCTCACCGATCCGTCTGCCATTGAAACTTCCGCTTTCCCCAGGTGCCCAACCATTCCGTTGCGAATCACGTAGCCATAAATGCGTGCATATTGCGCAAGCAACTCAGGGGACTCGATAATCAACTGAACTGCTATCCCTTCTGCGACGTTAGCGATTCTCTGAACAAGCGCTAGCGACTCAGAATTTAGCGAGTCGCGCCCAGCAGTCGGTGACATACGATCGCAATCAATGCGACCTGACACCCCTAATTGCGTTTGAACAGATGTCGCACATAGCTTGAATCCTCGCTTAAGAACGTCGATCCCACCGCTCTCCATTCTCAGGACCGCTTGAAAACGCAAGTCGCTTGATGCAATCCGCAGTCCGGTAAACCGCGCAATCACAGTACCAAAGTTGGCTGTGCAAAACCACTGTCCGGTTAGGGAGACATCGCCCTGGCTCCAGGTCGAGTGTTTCTGAGATAGTTCTTTCAAGCCTTCCATGCGAGCTTCGTCGAAGTAATCAGCTTGGCTAATTAGCTCACCATTGAAAGTCACCCGTTCCTCGGCAAAGCGCACAAAGCTGGCAATATACTCCTTTAGTTCCGAAGTATTAGCCGGCTTCTTGAATCGCCCTGAAACAATAGTCCCACGAGGGTCTACTTCGCCAGACTCCTCTACGTAAACAAGCGGAAACTCCGTTGTCGAATTGTCGATATCTTCTTGTGTCAAACGGGTAAGCGTTCCGCATGTCTCAAGTTGCTTCTTCGACGTAACTGTAAGTGAATCACAGATTCCAAAGTTAGCAAACCCACCTATTCCGAACATCCCCACACATCCAGCTGCTCTTGCAGCGTCAGTGCGTTTCCCGCTAGCACCGATTGTCCAAAAATATGTCTTCAGGTCCTCCTCCGACATCCCAATTCCATTGTCTTTAATGGTGCATTGCTCGGAGGAAACGACAATAGCAATCTCATAGGACGAATCACCGGGATCCCTTGCATCGAGGTGAGCCTGCATCCGTATTGCATCAAGCGCGTTCTGTACGTTCTCCCGCAAAAACGCCAGCGGCGTCTCGTAAACATACTCCGAAATTGTCTTATGGACATGCTTGAAATCCATTCCCACGGCAAAGGATCGTTGATTAACCATTGCTGACTCCGTTGAGTTGATCGAGGCGAACTCGCAATAAGTGACTTCCCGAGTCCACGGCCAAGCCATAGCCGCCCTGACGAAAGTTCTGAGGCAGATCGCCAAAACGCTCGATTGCATTGACTATTATCCGTTCAGCCTCCGAGTCGAAACCCTGGCTTCGGTTGATTGCGAAAGCGAGTTCGAAATCGGATACAGTTGCACTTGAATCGGCGATCAACGAGTTGGCCACGCCGATAGACTCGGCTCGCTTTCTCGGATCATCACTATGTGCAAGAGCGTGTGCTAAATATTTCAGGGAATCTCGACGGTCGGACGGTTCGGCTAACCTCGAGTACCTTTTTGCCAGGATCTCAAGTCCATTCCAGTCTTCCTCGCTGACGAACTGATCCAAAGCGTTCCGAACGAGCGACGATCCCGCACTCGTATTGACCGAGAATAGCTTAGCCGCCTGTTCAACTCTGCGGTTGAGCTCACTTTTGAAGGAGTCGGCTCTGGACGCCAACTTTACAACTTCCTTTGAAAACCGTAGCAGAGGCTCCGAACTGGCTAAAATCCTGACGTCAATAGGCACATCCGATGCGAAAGCGAGTAAAGAATTACGAAGAGCAAGCATGCCCTTAGCGGAAGCAACATAATCAGCGTCGTCAACTTCGCTGAGCATTTCTGATGAGGCAAAAAGCACTGTGCCGTTTAAAGTTATTGGCATCTCAGCAATCTTGCGATATAGCAGCGCGGCCAAATACGGTGCTAACTGTTCTGCTTCTGCGCCGAGACTTCGAATCGCAATGGCGCAGTCTGACGGGTCACCAGGTAGTTCACCGCGAAATCGAAGGCCATGCTCATCTTCACGATGTGGGCGAAAATCACCAGCATGGCTGTTGTATGTGTATGTGACGATCTTACAACTCGCTGCTGAAACGTCGACAGTCACAATCGAATATGAGTTTTCAAATTGTCGCCACGCGTAGCTCGCGCCAGCTGATATAGCCAAGCAATTGTTAGATGCTGTAACGTAAACCGGCTGAACGTCTGGCTCGTGGAGATGTCCTCTGTGCAAAATATCGCAGTATGGGAGCAGTCTCGCATCGAACGTGCGTTTGTCAAAGTCAGCAAGCCAGGAAGGCGGATGGTGAACCACTGTTACCACCAACCGTACATCCGCTGCGCGAATTTTCTCACAAAGGTCAATGATCGGCCGATCACCTAGCACTAACTTCCCTTGATCTTCGTTATCGCCACAAAGAATAGCTGAGTTTAGCCCAGCAATTCCGATCGGGAGACTGTCGATGTGTCGTGTGATTAAATAGGCTAAATTGTCGTCGGTGTAAGCGGATTTAAGATGTGGGCACACTCGCTCCTCAAACTCGTAATAGGCCGAAAGACGAGCCAAAAGAGAATGCCGTTCACCGCTATTCGACAGGAAACGCTCAACATTTTCTGAATTCAAAAAGGCGGCACGTGCACCGTGGAAGGCTAGCTGGCTGTTGTCGCGATCGACATCGTGGTTACCGGGAACGATGTATAAGTCGGAGGTTTTCAACGAAGTAATACGGAGCAAGTCAACAAGAAAAGATTCGACCAGACTGTACTGATCTTTCTTGCCCCCGTGTGCAAGGTCGCCACTGACTATTACGAACTGGAGGTTGTCTATATCCAATAAGCGGGATTCAATGTCGCGCATCATGTCACGCAACACAACGTTTTGGTTCCAGACCGTATAATCCGACTTCAGGTGAAAGTCCGACAGTAGAAGCCACGAAAAGTTACTCATGGATAAAACCTTCGAGCCCAGGTCAGGACAGCATTGGTATGTCGTTCAGGAAGCACAAGCATTGTTTCAATTCATCTCCAAAGCCTTGAACGCGGCCGCTTTCGGATCGCCGTAGAACACCGGATCGACATGTTCCATGATGTCGCCGCTGACTTCCAAGAATTGTCGTTTGTTTTCTATCGGAACGAGAGCTTTCTTGACTCCGTTGTCGCGAGCGAGCTGGAGGGGCTCGGTGAGGGAGCGAACCTCCTTGATGTTGCCTTGAATGCTCATGTCGCCGAGGATCATTGTTGCTGCGGTAACGGGTGTGTGGCGAAGTGCAGAGAAGGCGGCAACGAAGAAGGCTACTCCGATTTCGGCTTCGACTCCGTTGTTGAGTAGGTCGATGGACTCGACGTGGAAATCTGAGTTGTCAAGGATAAAGGATAGGACGGCCAATGGCACTTCCGCAAGCGTCTTCCGGTCGGTGAACGGTCGATGAGCGAGGGTGGGTCCGGCTGTGGGCGCTTACGGCCACGGGAATCAGTCCGTTTGGGCCGCCTCGCCCCCCTCCCGAGAGCCTTTTTTCGCCCTCGGCGCAGACCTTCTTCGCATCGGGCCATCGGCCGGCTGATCGCGTCGGCCCTCACAGCGAGTGGATGTCGATCACGGGCAACTCGTCTGGCGACGATTGGAATATGTCGCGGTCGTCATGGACCTGCACGAGCTCGGCCCAGTCGGTGGGTGGCCCGCGGGCCGGTGAAACCGGCGGCGGTTCGAGCGGTTCGCCGAGGTGCGTGAGGATTCTCCGAATCGGGCCCGGCTCGGTGATGAAGGAGATG
>Ga0163153_10008284_pt1 | contig 10869 bp, 15 predicted proteins | sample OliLakLV19MP6IB1_FD_148629 | JGI IMG/M metagenome (GOLD analysis project Ga0163153, IMG submission 148629) | Freshwater microbial mat bacterial communities from Lake Vanda, McMurdo Dry Valleys, Antarctica - Oligotrophic Lake LV.19.MP6.IB-1 | ecosystem: Environmental > Aquatic > Freshwater >... | reverse complement strand
AAAGCCATGCCGGCGGCGCCCATATGGGCTTCAGAAGTGTCGAATACCAGTTGTATGATTGCATATATATATATATATATAATAATTACTTAAGCACGGCCTTTGCAAACGGCACGCCAAATGCCTTGCACCAAATCCATACTTCTTGCGGATCCACGCCGTCGGGGAGCTCGTAGTTTTGTGATCCGTTGGTACCTTTGAGCACGCCGAGCTCACTTCCCTTGGTATACGTACCATTTGCGCCGAGTCCGACATACAGATCAGGTCCGTTGTTGACTACGAAGTCTTCTTCAAACCGTATGTAGCGTTTGTCACCCACCGACACTATGCGCGCCGTGCCCGATCCGGTGTGTACTTTGTCAAAACCGGTAAACGTACCTTCCTTCAGTACCGTGACACTCGTCTCATCGATACCGGAGACTGTCGGGAGTGTTTCGTTGACGGTGGTTTGGATAAAAAATGGAGAAATGAAATAGTACCCTGCCCCCACTACCACCAACACTACTATTGCCACAATTATTTTTTTCATAGACTTATTTTAGCATAGTGTTCTCCCAAGAGTACGTCAGCACTCAAAGATTTGAATGTTCAGGATTTGATTTAGTGACTTATTTCTATTACCACGCTCCCAACTTTACGACCACTATCTACCAATCTATATGCTTCCACAATCTCACTCATCGAAAATGTTTTATTGATGACTGGTCGGAGTAACCCTGCTTCATACAAACGTGAAATCTCATCTATCTGTGCACTGCTTGCTTTTGCAGATCCGATACGCACGCGGGCTTTCTTTAATGCGAGACTTTGAAACATTTCTTTGACCAACCCTGATAGGAAAACCACCACCCCTCCCTTTTTAACAAATCTTTTTATGTGTGACACTGGTATGCTATTTATACAATCAATAGCAACATCGTATTCGACAGCTGTTGAATATATATCCGTACCAGTGTAATCAATGACACTATCGGCACCGAGTTCGCGTACGAGCTTCATGTTCTCGGTACTCGTCACTCCCGTCACGTGTGCCCCGCGCTGTATTGCAATCTGCAAAAAGCAAAGACCGACTGCCCCCGAAACACCGTTAATAAAAACGGTTTTACTTCCCAAATCAATACCTTCCAAAAAATAGAGTGCGGTAGTCCCTCCAAATGGCAGCGCCGCCGCGTCAGTAAAACTCATAGAGTTCGGCATCTTTCCCATAGCGGTAGTTGAGTTGAGTATTATGTATTGGGCATGTCCACCCATCGACATATCATTCATACCGTACACACGATCTCCTACGGCATACTCTTTGACACTTTCACCTATAGACTCGACTACTCCTGCAAACACTATTCCCAATACCTTTCTGCGTGGAACAAATAATCCAAACATAAGCCTGACAAACCACGGGTCAGCACGACGGATCCGTGCGTCACCACTATTTACACTACTCGCCAGTACCTTTACCAAGATTTGATTTGCCTTGTGTATACCAGGTGTAGGAACATTTCCAACCCTAGCCACCTCCGGTCCTCCGTACTTTTTTATAATAACTGCTTTCATAGATAAATATATTCTAATTCACCGGACCCACTTTCGCTAAAATTTCAGCGAGATAAGTACGTATTTCTCTTCAGTGCTACGCAAAATTGACACCAGTTAAATTGCCCTGAAGAGTCTGCGTTCAGTAAAAAGAAGGATTATTAGTTGACTAAATATCTTTCACACTTCAACTATCCCACAAAAGCACCCTTTTTACAACGCACCCGTTGGGTGTTTTTTCTCCCAAACATGCGCTATGACTATTGGCCCAATCCCTTCCGAGCAGTATCGACATAAAGACTATTCCCAAGTATTCGAGAATTTTATACCCCAATTGCCAGCTGTGAATAAATTTGACATATCTATAATATATAATATAATAATCAAAAAAACTACTATGACTCAGACTGGCTCTTTACCACTTAGTGGCAAAATAACCTTCAATTTTTCGGAAGAAGCATTCACGCTTGTCACAAAAAAACTTTCAAGGCAAATCCTTGTTCGTGCGACCATCTCATTTCCTGATACTCCTTCAGTCACACCAAAAATCATCAACGTAACCGTAACAGATGCACACCCTCCTGGAAGTGTATCTGTACACTCAAGGTCAATACCGAAGTGGGATTTTTTCAGTGATTTTTTTGCTACAGATCAAAAATACGCTTTTGGAAGAGTGCATGATTATCTCCACAATCAGATTTTGATCAAAATGGGATGGTTATTGATGGGGTTCCTTGATGGTGCAAAGAAAATTCCTATTATGATCTTGTACGTACCCGCGATACATGCAGGAGCGTACTCCTTTAAAAAAGATTCTGAAACAGAAGAAGAATTTAAAGCACAACTAAATTGAAGTGTAGTTACCACACCAAGATCACGATCTCCCGATTTTATCGGGAGATTTTTTATACAAAAAAAATCCGGTGTGTCATGTGACACGCCGGATGGTGAATGGTTTGTGCTGATCAATTATCAAGCGGGTTCCATAGGAACGAACACTTTTTGGCTTTTACGATGAAGCTCATATTGAGCCTCTCCAGACCTTTGGCAGTATCGCTTGCGAGCGTGCTCTGGTAGTTACTCAGATCATTCCTGGAAACATCTTCGAGCACGTAGTGCTTGATGAGTGCCGCAACTTCAATTTCTCTGGTAGTTCCTTTTTTGCTTCCATCATAGAGCGCAAGGCTTTCAAACAGCTTTGCCAGATGGTGCGGATGAGCGCCGATAGCAAGATACTCGCGTATCCGTGAGGCCATGATCCGGGCGATTTTTTCTTTGTCAGAATACTGCGCCAGGAGATTGATAGTGATCTGGTGGGGGTATTCCAACCCTTCCAAGAGTTGCCATTCGATGTTGCGGTCGATACCTTTTTGGGCATCACGTCCGTCATGGCGTGCAATCATCGGATTAATCACGAATTTCATTACAAGCGCAATCGCGCAAATAATCAGAAAGATAAAAAGTACTGGGTGCATAACTATTATTTTTTAAGGTTCATGTATAGCTATATTATATTACTATTTGATACAAAAGTCAATAGCTTCGCATCCTTTCAACACCTTGTATTCACTTCCCGTTTTGCGGGGAGTTTTTTATACTCAATGTTGTCACTATTTACAACGTACACACCTATCGCACAAACAGATGTTGGATCTTTTGTCATGGGATTGAGACCAGAAGGGTGCCCACAAACACAAGTCCAAGTCCGATACCTGATTGCACTGTAATACCTTCGGAGAGTACGACGGCTGCAAGAAGTGCCGTGATGATGATAGAGAGTTTATCGATGACCGTCACTGCAACTGTGGGTCCCACTGTGCCTGATAAAAGAATATCCATGACAGTGCTCCTCCAACTGCCGAAAATACCACAAAGAGCCATTGCTTGCCGGAGAGTGAGTGTAGTGCAGCACTTGAGAGTTTACCAAAGGACAGGGCTGCAATCGTGACTACTACTGCCATAATGATCCCACGCAGTGCAGTAAGAAGATTTGTATCGACTCCTTTGAGCCCAAGCTTGGCAAGTATCGTACCAACGCTTGCTATAACCGCGCCAATGAGTGCATAGATGATATACATAGGATAAGTATAGGTTATGGATTGATATATGTCTTCTCCCTCAAAACCCCAATTTCATCTCGCAATATCGCTGCAGTTTCGAAGTCGAGGAGCTTCACTGCTTCTTTCATTTCCGCTTCTTTGATCTTGATCAGCTTCTCGATCGGATTCTTACCTTTCGTCTTGCGACCTTTTTGATCCTTCTCTATCTGGGCAAAGAGCGCCATATCGAGCGCGAGCTCAGCGTTGACTGCCTTACTATGCTTGGTCTCCATACCTTCAGTGATGTCGCGAATGACTTTACTGATAGTCGTCGGCGTGATGTTGTGCTCTTTGTTGTACGCGAGCTGGACATTGCGACGACGGGTCGTCTCGCCAATGGCGCGCTCCATCGAGCCCGTCATGTTGTCGGCATAGAGGATAACTCGACCGTTGGCATTGCGCGCAGCGCGGCCGATCGTTTGGATGAGCGAGACTTCGCTTCGCAGAAATCCTTCTTTGTCAGCATCAAGGATGCCGATAAGCGAGACTTCGGGCATGTCGAGCCCTTCTCGAAGCAAATTGACACCGACGAGGATATCAAACTCTCCTTTTCGAAACTTTGTGATGATCTGGATACGCTCGATCGTCTTGATATCGGAGTGGAGATATTCGGCCTTGATCTTGCGATCTTTCAGATAGGTAGAAAGGTCTTCGGCCATACGCTTGGTGAGTGTGGTTGCAAGTACTCGCCCGCCAGTTTTGATCTCCTTTTCTGCCTCTGCAATGAAGTCCTGTACCTGGCCGGGATACAAGCTCGGAGCCTGTGTCTCTGAAAAATCGTAGGTGTGGGCGCGCGCCTCATCCGAAGGATGAGGTAGGGCTAAGCGATTTTGAAGAGACACAGGCGAAGAGCCTTCTAATATTGGTCGCACTTCTACCAACGGATCAACAAGTCCGGTCGGTCGGATGATCTGCTCCACAACTTGCTCAGAGTGCTCGTGTTCGTATTTGCCAGGAGTTGCTGATACAAAAATAGTTTGCCCAATGCGTTCTTTGAATTCTTCAAACTTGAGTGGTCTGTTGTCCTTGGCACTTGGAAGACGGAATCCAAACTCTACCAATGTCTGCTTGCGCGATGCGTCGCCGGCATACATACCACCGAGTTGTGGTAATGTCACATGCGATTCATCAATGAAGAGAAGAAAGTCCGCAACCTTTTTCTTGTTGGGACCTGTCCCGAGCATAGTCGAGGGGAAATACGAAAGCAGCGTCTCTGGTGGTTCGCCCACAGCCTTACCAGACATATGCCTACTATAGTTTTCGATCCCAGAGCAGTATCCCATCTCGCGGATCATGGCCAGATCGTACGTGGTGCGGCGCTTGATGCGTTCTGCCTCCAGAAGCTTTCCTTCTATTTCGAAGTGCTTGAGTTGTTGGTTGAGCTCATGTTGGATATCTCGTACGGCACGATCCTTTTCTTCGCCGTTCGTGATGAAGTGCTTCGCCGGGAAGATGTATACAAACGGTTCATCGTGTACCAATATTTTGGAAGACACGGGATCAATTTTGATAATAGAATTCACTACATTGCCAGTGAAGTCTATCTGATACATGATCGTGTCTGAGACGGGCATAATGTCAATCTTGTTGCCGAGCGCGCGAAACGTACCGCTTTCTAGATCTGCAGTAGTACGCGAAAACTGTATAGAGATCAATCGCTCCATCGCTTGTGTGCGCGAGAGTTTCATCCCCTTTTCTATTTTGAAATTTGTCTTTTCGTATTCGACCGGAGATCCTAAACCGTAGATGCATGATACTGACGCAACAATGATTACATCGCTTCGTGTGAGTAATGCTTGAGTAGTCGCATGACGAAGCCGATCAATTTCTTTGTTGATCTGCGCATCCTTTTCGATGAAGGTATCCGTGATCGGCATGTATGCTTCTGGCTGGTAGTAGTCGTAGTAGGAGACGAAATAGTGGACGACATTGTCCGGGAAATAACTCTTGAACTCTTGTGCAAGCTGTGCCGCGAGTGTCTTGTTGTGCGCAATCACAAGCGTCGGCTTCTGGACACTCTCAATAATATTGGCCATCGTAAACGTCTTACCAGTTGCAGTCGCACCCAAAAGCGTCTGCAACTGCTTGCCGTCTTTAAGGCCTTTCAAAAGACTCTTAATCGCCTTAGGTTGATCCCCTGCTGGCTGATATTCTCCGGAGAGTTTGAATTTCATAGGTGTAGTATATAGAAGGTGGTAATTATTGACAAATAATATAAACAATATATAATATTTAAAAAATATAGTATGACAAAAATTAGAAAATTCCTCCAAAAATACGGTTGGAAAACCGTAGAAATGTTAGTTGGTGGTTTAATTATATCTCTTATAGTTAAATGGTTTAGACCTCAAGATCCTTTTGTAATACAGTATGTTTTTGGAGTAGTAACGTATTGGTTTGTGATAAAACCCACATTCTCTAATAAGGAAAAAGAACAAAAAAAATAATTACTGAAATTGCCTAGTACTTTCGAGGAACGGCTTTTTTTATTTCTTATAATACTTCTCCACAAACTCTTTTTTGTATTCCAAAAACGTGTCGTTCAAGATACTTTCTCGGATCTTTTCTACAAGTCGCAACAGAAAATGAATATTATGTATAGATGCAAGTGTACCAGCAGTCATCTCGTCTGCCCTGAAGAGGTGTGCAATATAGGCGCGAGTATGGTGCGTACAGGTATAGCAGGTACAGCCATCTTCAAGTGGTCCAAAGTCTGCGACGTACTGCGCATTTTTGATATGTATTTTGCCGTCATGAGTAAATAGTGTGCCGTGTCGCCCAATACGTGTCGGAAGCACACAGTCAAAGAGATCACACCCAGCTTGGACCCCTTCAAAGAGATCAATCGGTTCACCGATACCGAGCAAGTGTCGAGGTTTGTCTTCAGGAAGGATTGTGTTGACCCAGCCGACCGCTGTCCCAATATCATCTTTGGTAAACGACCCACCAATGCCGTAACCGTCAAATCCTTCGGGAAACTCAGGACTTGCCGCTAGTGCTCCAAGATCTCGTGCAGCCTTCTCGCGCAGATCTTGAAATCGTCCGCCTTGCACGACTCCAAAGAGTGCTTGCTTCTTATCTATATCAAGTGCTTCGTGGGCCGCGATACAACGCTTCGCCCATGCATAGGTACGCGCAAGGGACTTCTCTTGGTATTCATACGGTGCGCTTGGGCTTGTGCATTCATCAAAGGCAAATATCATATCAGCCCCGATCTTCCACTGTGCGAGCATCGAACTCTCGGGTGTAAAGAGATGTTTGTCGCCATTTAAGTGAGATTTAAATGTCACACCTTCATCGGTGACAGTTGCAAGCTGTCCCTTGGTCGCAGACACGTCAGATACTGCATCGCCTGTTGCGACCTTACTCACATTGTTCCCGAATGCTGCCCCGAGTGAAAACGCTTGAAACCCGCCCGAGTCCGTCATCGTCGGTCCATGCCAGTCCATAAACTTTCCAAACCCTCCCGCCTTTTCGACAATGTCTGCACCTGGCTGCAAGTACAAGTGGTATGTATTTGCGAGTACGACTTGTGCTTTGAGGCTTCGGATTTGCTCACTCGTGAGAGACTTCACCGTTGCTTTCGTCCCCACCACGACAAATGCCGGCGTCTTGATCACACCGTTTTTGGTCACAATCTCCCCCGCTCTCGCAAGCGTGCCGTCTAGTTTTTTCTCGATAGTAAATTTCATATGAGCACTTTACTACAGTAATAAAAACACTGCCAATGTATGGGCAGTGTTAGAAAGTTAGAGAATAATTTCCGCTGGTGGTTCAGGGAGATAGTCTCCGCCGTAATACGTGCCATTTTTTTCATATTCGTACTTTTTTCCTTCAGTATTTACTTTCAATTCTTTTTCATTTTGTTCTGTATTTTCCATATGTCGTATAGTAGCACACTATCGCACTATCACCCACTTCAGTGCCTGGAGGTTGATGGGGGCTTTGGCGATAAGGCGCTGAAAGGGGTCTCGCGGGTCAGTGACGATGCGTTCGATCTCTGCGAGCACTGCGGTGTGCACTGACTGATATGCCACGAGGTCACCGACTGTAAACTGCAAGTCTCTTGGCAAGCGCACTTCATATTCTCCCCCACCACGACCAATGAGTGTCACGGCGACAGTACTGCTTCCTACATTGCCGGAAGTTTTTCGATCTGCTGCACTAAAGAGAAGTACAGTGGCGTGATCAGCTGCCACATCAGTCACGGTGCCGAGTGCGATCGTACCAAACGCATAGACAGTCTGCCCTACCAAAAGCTTCTGCTCAGTACCGGCGTCGATCACAAAGGTATCATAAATGCTTCTGTTTGGAAGTGTCACCACGTGCGCAAGTACTCCATCTATAGATGCAAATCTCCCAAGCTCGGTTTTGAGCTGTTCATTTTCTTGGGCGAGAAGTTTTGCTGTTGTGATCTGGGCATCATAACTCTCCAGAGTTGTTTGAAGTTCATTGATTTTATGGACCAGTGTTTTTTTTGGAAGAAGGGTACTGTACACGGTTGTTGCAGAAGCAAGGGGGAGATTTTCTTTATGTGCAGCGAGTACACTTCGCATAATTAACCACACCACGAGCACCACGGCGAGCGTTCCGAGAACCCACGCCACCTGAGCACCCATATTTCGTCTTCGTTTTTTATATAATGACGTGTTCATCGAGTGAAAGAATAACTGACTGATACGTATCAAAATTTTCAAGAATAATCCCGGTACCACGCGCCACTGCAGAAAGTGGATCTTCGGCGATGTGCACCGGGAGTGCGAGTTCGGATGAAAGGAGTGCAAGAAGACCGGGCAGAAGTGCTCCACCACCTGTAAGAATGATACCGCTTTGAAGTACGTCTGCCATCATTTCAGGAGGCGCGGTTTCAAGTACTTCACGAATACCCGCAACCAAAAACCCTATCGGCTGCATCAGTGCCTCACGGATATCGCCATCGGTGACCATAAGCGCCCGCGGAAGCCCCGTCACCAAGTCACGTCCCCGCACTTCGATCTCTTGGTAGTCAGTCTCTATCGCACTTCCAAGTGCAAGCTTCACACTCTCGGCCGTCGGTTCACCGACAAGGAGTTTGAACTCATCGCGAAGATACTCAATGATACGCGCATTAAAATGATCTCCTGCGATACGCAGATTTAGTGATCGTACAATGCCGCCAAGCGCAATCAGTGCAATGTCAGTAGTCCCTCCACCAATATCGACGATAAACGTAGCCTTTGGTTCAAGCACGGGAAGTCGTACGCCGATTGCTGCAGCCATTGCTTCTTCGACGAGAAACACTTCTCGTGCACCTGCATCGATCGCTGCATCGTAGACCGCACGCATCTCGACATTGGTAATACCACTAGGCACGCCGATCACGACACGCGGCCGAAAGAATTTATTACTCATTTTCTCAGCCTTCCTGATGAAGTACCCGAGCATTTCTTCGGTCATATCGAAGTCAGATACCACTCCTTCGATCAGCGGACGCACGACTGAGAGATGGGTGGGAGTCTTGCCCCACATCTTTTTTGCTTCATGTCCGATCGCTACAATCTGAGATGTTTTTGTGTTTACTGCCACAATCGATGGTTCGTTGATGATGATGCCGTGCCCGCCCAAGTACACGAGTGTGTTGGCCGTGCCGAGATCGATACCGATCTTATTTGAAAAGCGGTTAGTAATCTTTTTGAACATAATCTACAAGCTCATTGATTGCAATAATGCGACCTTCGACTTCTGTCCGCCCCTTCACTTCAGCTCCCCCATGCTCAAGACTTCGTTTGGAAATCACTACTCGAAGTGGCATCCCAAGCAAATCCGCATCTGCAAACTTTTCTCCTGCCATCACCCCCGCACGATCGTCATAGAGTACTTCTACACCACGTGAGGTAAGTTGTTCGTATACCATATCAGCATCTTGCCGTACCTCTTCACCTAGGACTAAAAGATGGACGGCGAAAGGAGCTACCTCACGTGGCCAGACAATACCCTTGTCGTCAGAAAACTTTTCAACTACTACGCCCATGACTCGAGTAATACCGACGCCGTATGAACCGAGATGTACATACTGCTTCTCGCCCAACTCATTGGTAAATGCAAAATCAGTATCCTCACTCTTTTGTGTTCCGAAATTAAAAATATTTCCAACTTCTGCAGTTGCAACCCTTTCTAATTCATTGCGATCAACACCGAGATCTTTAAGCGTCTCATCAGTGAGCACTTCTTCATTGATTGCGATTTTTTTTTCTCGATGTAGGTAGATAAAATCTTCACCTGCCTCACATACGGTCTGAAACTCATGAGAAAATTTGGTAAACGCTCCCCCTGAAGCAAACGTTACATACGTGTCCGCTCCAATACCAATACGGCCATAGATCTTTTTGTATGCCCCAATTGTTGATTCATAGAACGCTTCGTGTTGTGCCTGGTCGAGACTGCACGAATACATGTCTTTCATAACAAACTCACGACCACGCATGATGCCGCTTTTTGCACGAAGTTCATTGCGAAGCTTCGTTTGAAATTGATACACATTGATCGGCAACTCTTTGTAGCTGACAAGGTATGTTTTAAGCATTTCAATGATGGCTTCTTCGTGGGACCATCCAAGACCGACTTCAGTACCATCCTTAAGTGCAGTTTTGAACCATATATCTACAGCACTATCGTCCCAACGACCGGTCACTTCCCATGTGCTCTTTTTTTGAAGCGCAGTCATGATGAGTTCTTGTCCCCCAATCGCATTCATTTCTTCACGAACGATGCGTTTGATGTTTTCGAGTACTCGAAGGCCTAGTGGTGTATAGACATACACACCCGCCATTACCTTGTAGATATAGCCGCCTCGAATGAGTAACTGTGCGTTTTTTGACACTTCATCAGATGGCGCTTCCTTCCGTGTTTTCGTAAATAGCTGACTTTGTCGCATAGTGGTTATATAATCGCATATTTTAGACAATAAAAAAAGCCTCCGAAATAATCGAAGGCTCACAACTTTAAACTAACAACTTAGTAATTACTAATGCTTGGAATCGCTCTTTCAAGCTTATAAATCAAGCTTGCTCTGCCGCTACCACCGTATCCACAATCCCTTAACGTATGGATCATTTTTGCTTTTGTAATACTTTTTACTTTTTTAAGCATTTTGTATTGTGCTGTCCTGGAAAAAATAGTTCCCTTTGGTTGTGATTCACCAAACAATTCAATTGCTTGATAAAAAGAAACTAACTGATCTGGATTCATGATATTTATGAGT
>Ga0163153_10008283_pt1 | contig 10870 bp, 5 predicted proteins | sample OliLakLV19MP6IB1_FD_148629 | JGI IMG/M metagenome (GOLD analysis project Ga0163153, IMG submission 148629) | Freshwater microbial mat bacterial communities from Lake Vanda, McMurdo Dry Valleys, Antarctica - Oligotrophic Lake LV.19.MP6.IB-1 | ecosystem: Environmental > Aquatic > Freshwater > Lake... | reverse complement strand
CAGCCGTACTCGCGGCGGCGACAGGGCCTGGCCGATGCCGTAGCCGAGAAACGAGAAACCGAAGCCCCAGAAGCCGGGGGGCACTGCGTTGAGGGCCGCCACAAACGGATGCGATGAGTCGCCCGCCACTTCAGCCGTCGCGAAGGTGACAAGCCACACGGCAAATCCGAGCAGCATCGCGAGCACAGCCGGTAGCTGCCCGCGTGGCCGGCCGTAGATGCCCATGACCATCGGCACGAAGAGCGCGACGAGTTGGATCGACAGGGCCACGTCGAGCAGCTCCATGAGCGACTTGCCCCACATCGCAAGCGCGATGCCGCCGAGCGAGACGAGCACCACGCACACCCGGTCCCGCATGAGACCGGTGGCATGGAGCCCAGGAATCCGCGAAAGGAGGTTGTGCCCGAGAATCGTGGCCGGGGCGAGGACGGCGCTCGTGGCTGTGGAGACCACCATCGACATCACCGCAACCACGAAGACAACGAGCATCCCAGTCGAGAGGTATTCGCCGGCCAGGAACCCCACCGGGTCAAGAGTGCCTTCCGGATGCGTGATGAGCGAAGCCAGCCCGAGGGTGACGGGGATCATGCCGAAGACGAGGTACAGCACGCCGGCAACGATGCAGGCAACCATCGCCGTGTTGGCATCCTTGGCCGCAAACGTTCGCTGCTGGAGATCTTGGCCTGGGATATTGCCAAAGAGGCCGGTGGCCCACGCCGCGAGCCACGGGAGAATCGCGGATGCGCTCCACTCCGACGGCACGACATGAAGATGCCCCGGGTTCCTCTGGCTGACGTGCGAGAACACGACGGATAGTCCGCGGAACGGATCGCCGTCGCCGAGCCGTGGGTCGGAGAGGGTGGCTGCCGCGAGTACGACCAGGCCAACGAGCGCGACGACGATCTGAAACGTGTCGGTGAGCGTCACCGACCACATGCCGCCGATGAGCGTGTAGACAAGCGTGACGCCGGCGACGATGAGGATGCCGTAACTCAGCGGGATGCCGAAGTAGAGATCGAGAATCGTCGCAAGCGCCGTGTACTGAAGCGCGATCCACGAAAAATAGCTCGGCACCTGGATGCAGCTCCCGATGATCTCGGCGGCCGTGCCATACTTCACACGGTAGAAGTCGCCCATCGTGTAGAGCTGCATCTTCCACAGCGGCCGAGCGAAGAAGATGCCGGCCAGCACAAGGGTGAAGGCGCAGGCGAACGGGTCGAGCACCACGCCGAGAAGCCCTTTTTCACGGGCGGCACCCGCCGCCGCAAACATCGTGGCGGCGCCGAACCACGTGGCAATGAGCGTGCCGCAAGAAAGGAACAGGGGAAGTCGTCGGCCCGCCACGACGTAGTCGGCCTCATCCACAACCTTCCGGCTGGCATAGATGCTGATGCCGAGAAGGAAGAGCACATAGCCGCCGAGCGCCCAGCCCAGGAGCTGGATGGCACCGGGCTCGAGCGAAAGGGTGGGCATATCACCCGCTGCAACAAGCGGCATCATCACGGGGTTCTCGAGGCGTCACGGGGTAGCCCCGCGAAGGCGTTCTGGGTACGGCACGCGCGGGACGCGAGCGTGAGCCGAGCAGTCACGGCCCCTTGGCCCGTGCGATGAGGAAATCGACAAGCTCCTGGCATTCGAAGAAACCTTTCCACATCGAGTGCCCCTGGCCCTCTGCCACGATGAGCTTCACGAGATCTCCCTTGCCGGCGGCCTTGTAGCGTCGCTCGAGCTCGGATGAGTTGCGCTCGATCGGCACGACGGTGTCGGAATCGCCGTGGATGATGCAGACCGGCACCCCCGCCTCGGCGGCGACTGCGATTCGCTCGACCGGGCAGAGCTCGCCGGCGCCGGAGGCAAGCTCATCGGGTGAAAGTCCATACGCCGGCGCTGCTTTTTCGAGGCCGGGATAGCTTCGCCAGTCGTAGACCGGATAGATGCCGCCCATGCCGGCGGTGAGTTCGGGGTGGGCGATCGCCCAGGCCGACGCCCCCAGGCCACCGCGGCTGCGGCCGAGCGCGGCCGGCCGTTTCGAATAGCCTCGTCGCACCATCTCGGCATGCAGCGCCTCGGCGGCTTCAACGCCGGCTGGGCTGCCGTAAGACTCGCCGGTGTCGATCCCTGCCACGGCCACGCCTGCCTTTGTGAACTGCTCGTGCATCCACTGCTCCGCCTTGTCGGGATACGACGGCAAGGTCGGTGTGTAGAGGATCCACGGTTTCCCCGTGTCGGGCACCGGCGCGTCGCCGTTTGGTGTGAAGAGAAACGCCGTCCGCCCTTCAACCGCGAACACCTCGCCGGGAAGGATCAGGTTTTTTTGGGGGGCCTTATCGGCGGCAGTGACTGCGGCCGTGAGTGACGCGACGACCATCGCGGCGACGAGTGGGCCGATGGCAAAGGGCGGCACGGGCAATCTAGAAGACGACGCACGAGATGGCATGGGAGTTCTCGACCTGGCCGCGCCGCCGTCTGGTCACGAGAGGCCAGCGATCGACAGTCGCATTTCTGGTCAGGAATATACCGTTCCTGACCGGCTTCAGTTGGCCGCCTCGGCCAAAAGGTCTACCCTCTCGATTGCCCCTTGAACCCCGCGATCTGCCATGCCCGCCGCCCAGCCTCCTCCCGAACCGTGGCATCACCTGCCGGCCGTCGATGTGCTTTGCCGCCTGGGCAGCGACGCTGCCGATGGCCTCACCGCCGCTCACGTTGCCGACCGCCGGCGGCAGCATGGGCCCAACGTGCTGACGGCCCGTCGCGGCCGCGGGCCGATCGTGCGGTTTCTGCTGCAGTTCCATCAGCCGCTGATCTACATTTTGCTCGTTGCTGCCGGCGTGACCGCGGCGCTCGAGGAATGGGTCGATGCGGGTGTGATCCTCGGCGTCGTGCTCGTCAACGCGATCGTGGGGTTCGTGCAAGAAGGCAAGGCTCTCCAGGCGATCGAGGCCCTCGGCAAGACGCTCGTGACCGAGGCCACAGTAGTTCGCAATGGCCACAAGGAGCGGATCGATGCTGCTGGCATCGTGCCTGGCGACATCGTGCTCCTGCAGTCGGGCGACAAGGTGCCGGCCGACCTTCGGCTTGTTCGCTGCCGCGATCTCCAAGTTGCCGAGGCGGCGCTCACGGGCGAGTCGTTGCCGATCGAGAAGGCGGTCGAACCGCTTGGCATGGAGTTGCCACTGGCAGACCGCACGAACATGGCCTACGCCTCGACGCTCGTCACCTATGGGCAGGCTACGGGAGTGGTGGTTGCGATCGGCGATGCGACCGAGGTGGGACGCATCTCCGGCCTCATTGCATCCGCCGACGACATCCAGACCCCGCTGACACGGCTCATCGCCCGCTTTAGCTCCGTGCTCTTGGTCGCGATCCTGGTGGTGTCGGCAGCGACGTTTGTTGTCGGCGTCTTCCGAGGCGAGGGCGTCGCAGACATGTTCAAGACCGCGGTGGCATTGGCTGTCTCGGCGATCCCCGAGGGGCTGCCGGCAGCCGTCACGATCATGCTGGCCATCGGTGTTGCGAAGATGGCCGGGCGGCGGGCGATCATTCGCAAGATGCCCGCCGTCGAGACGCTCGGCAGCACCACCGTTATCTGCTCCGACAAGACCGGTACGCTCACGCAGAATCAGATGACCGTCACATCCGTCGTGGCCGGCGGCGATGTTTTCAGTGTCAGTGGCTCTGGATATTCGACCGAGGGAGTGATCACGGTCGCGTCCTCTTCGGGAGACAGCGCGACCGATCTCAGAAGCCGACATGCCTTGCTCGAATGCCTGCGGGCGGGCCTTGTGTGCAACGATTCCCGGCTCGTTCACGAGGCGAACGACTGGCTCGTGGTGGGCGATCCCACCGAAGGGGCGCTCATCGTGGCGGCAGCGAAAGCAGAAATCTCTGCCGACGCTCTCCAAGAACAACTTCCGCGGCTCGACGCGATCCCGTTTGAGTCGGAGCTGCAATACATGGCCACGCTCCACGACCAGGGGCATGATCGCGTGCGGCTGGTCTACGCCAAGGGCTCAGTTGAATCGATCCTCGCCCGCTGCTCGGCGGCATGGGACGCACGCGGGCAGCCTGGGCCGCTCGACGCCGTCGCCGTGACGACCTCCGTGGCCCGTCTCGCCGCCGACGGCCTGCGGGTGCTCGCGTGTGCCCGCAAGGAACTGCCGGCCGGCACGGCGACGCTTCGTCACGACGACGTTGCCGGTGAGATGGTGTTCCTCGGCCTCCAGGCCATGATCGACCCACCGCGGCCCGAGGCTATTGAAGCGGTCGCCACCTGTCAGGCCGCGGGCATCCGCGTGAAGATGATCACCGGCGACCATGCTCTCACGGCGGCTGCCATCGCCACTCGGCTCGGCATCGCCGGGGCTGTCTCGGCTGACGGGCAGCCGGCGATCGCCGTGACAGGCGCGGAGCTCGAGCGGATCACGGATGCCGACCTCCCCGAGACGGCCGACCGCGTCGCTGTCTTCGCTCGCGTGGCTCCGGAACAAAAACTCCGGCTCGTGCGGGCCCTTCAGTCGCGGGGCAACGTCGTGGCCATGACGGGCGATGGCGTGAACGATGCCCCCGCGCTCAAGCAGGCCGATATTGGCGTGGCGATGGGCAAGGGGGGCACCGACGTGGCCCGCGAGGCCGCTGACATGGTGCTCACCGACGACAACTTTGCGTCGATCGAGGCTGCCGTGGAGGAGGGCCGCGGCGTGTTCGACAACCTCACGAAGTTTTTCGTGTGGACGCTGCCTACCAACGGTGGTGAGGCGCTCACGATCATCGCAGCGATTGTCGTCGGGGCGTCGCTTCCGATTGCCCCAGTTCAGATTCTGTGGATCAACATGACGACGGCGATCCTTCTGGGGCTCATGCTGGCGTTTGAGCCCAAGGAGCCTGGGGTCATGGACCGGCCGCCGCGAGACCCGCAGGCACCGCTCTTGAGCCCCGACATCACGAAGCGAATCGGTCTGGTGAGTCTGCTGCTCTCAGCCGGGGCCTACGGGGTGTTTCTGTGGCTGCGTCGCTGGAACGGTGCCTCGCTCGAGGAGGCGCGGACAGCGGCCACGACGGTGTTCGTGGTTGGCGAGATGTTCTATCTCTTCAACTGCCGCTCGCTCACGCGAAGCATGTTCGAGATCGGTCTCTTCGCGAACCGTCCGGCGATCTGGGGCTCGGCGGCGATGATCGCCCTTCAGGTGTTCTTCACGCAGAGCCCGATCATGAACCGGCTCTTCCATACCCGGCCGCTCTCGCTTGAGACCTGGGGCGTGATCACGCTCTTCGGTGTCGTGCTCTACGCGATCATCGAAATCGAAAAGCGTCTCGTCGGCTACCGGCTGCAAGGCGCCACCTTCCGCCGCGAGCGGGGCTACGGTGATTCGTCGCCGATTGAAAGTCGATGAAAACCCATGCCGTGGTGCCTCGAAAAGGACCGGGCACGGGGTGAATCACGCTGGCGCTGCTGGCGTGAAGTTCCGGAACTTTCCTGTAGTAATGCGAGCCGCGGAAAACAGGGCGCGTACGCCAACATGGCGGGCGGATTCAACATCGCCCTTCAGGTTGGCAACACCAGCAAGGAGGGTCCGTACAACATCAAGCCCAATTGGTGTGCCCCAGATCGCCCATGTGAAGGTCGTGTCCCGTGCTCCCTTACCCGCAAATGCCGTTGTTGAAAGGGCGCCTGTCACGGGCATGGTTGGTAGCAGCGGCATTCCCTCGATCGCCAGGCGATTGGCACCTCTCATGGTCCTACTCGGGTCGGTACTCGGGTCGCTCCAGCGAAGGGCGTAGCGGCGATCATCAGAAGGATCCCACCGTAGATTCATGCCCCGCCCCTCATCCGCATAATCCCAGGTCATCAACAATGCTCGCCGAAGATGGTCGGCATCGGTGCGGACTACGATCTCACGGATGAACTTCAGGAAGTGCTGGTGCCCTGCGCCGCTCATCGTACGGAGCGCCGAGTCGGCCATCGCGCCATTCTTGTCTACGATTGCCTCGGATCCGAAAGCAGCTAGAAAGTCGACATTCACCCGCGCGGCAGGCGTGCCAAGGGCCTCGGGAGCCTTCACGGCGTCTAGCAGGTGCTTTCGGAAATCGGCAGCGGGCAGATTGAGATTGTCACCAATTGTGAAGGCGGCGCAGTGTTGCGCCTTACCAAGCTCATCGTCGAGCGTGGCCACAAAGCCATCACTGCTGAGATCAAGAGAACAAAATACGCGCGGCCGCCAAGCGCCTTCAAATTGTTCCCAACTCATCTTCACGCTTTCATCGGGCAGCGCGAGTGAGAGTGTGCGGAGTGTCCCGAGAGCGGCGAGAAAAGCCAGCGGGTTTGATCCATCGAGCCCTCGCAGCAGAATGCCATCACTCACGGGCGACCTCCTTGGCGGCAGTTCCTCTGCGTTGCTCCATCGCGCTGGCCTGGTGGTCAGCGAGTCGCAGGATGGATTCAAGGTAGGCCAAGCCCCACCAGCCGTGCTGGCGAGTGAGCTTCCAGAAACGTTCGGCCACGCCAGAGTCCAATCGATGGGCAGGAGTCCACGACTGGCGGACGTGAGCCAGCACGGGAAGGCCCTCCACCTCAAACTCGAGAAGATCCGGGTCATCGGGCTGATCGTGGCATACCGGCACGAGTGGCCTCGCGTAGCCGTGATGGGAACCGATGAGATGCAGGAGCAGATCGCGGTCGATGCTGTAGAGCTCGGGCAGGTGGCCGAAATAATGGTCCAACCACTGCATCGAAACGACCTCGTGTCGGCAGTTGTCCGGCAGCATCGCCCTTCTGCGCCGTGCGCTTCGCTCGACGGGCGTGAGCCACGGATTCGCGCTCTTTGCCAGGGCCGGTCGCCCAACTGCTTCGTATGGTGAGACGCCAGCAAGCATGGCGGTGAACCGCAGGTCTGCCTTGCCTACATCGTGATACCTCGCGGCTGCGACAAAAAGCTGCTCGACGTCGTCGGCACCAAGGCATTTCACGCACTGCCGAGTGGCTTCGAGCACGTCAGCAACGTGCTGTGAGAGCGGGAGCGGACGTGTCGAATCGGACGAGGAATCCTCGCCGTCGTCCTCGATGATCGCATCTTGCTTCCAGTCGTCTTTCGGAGCGAGCAAAGTGTTGAAGCGGAATACGACGCCGGACTTGTCGGGATACTCCACCTCGGCCGGCCCGGTCATGAAGTCGCTTGCGAGATCACCGAGAGCTTCTCGGATTCGCCCCTTGCCGAAGCCATCGCTCGCCGCGAGGTAACTTCGGAAGGGTGGCATCAGTTCCGGGTGAATGGCGGGATGAAGTCGCACAACCCGTTGCCGGCGGGCCTGCTCAAACGCAGCCTCGGCACGGTCGTAGGCAAACATTCCGTCATAATCCGGCAAGTGCCCGAGAATACGCGAGGAATCATCGGACGCGGGAATGACGATCGTGTCACCGGGTCGAAGTTCGTTCGGCTCGCTCACGAGTACGGCGTCCTTCGCCCCTCGCCAGCGGAGCACAAATCGCTTGACGGTTCGCTTGTCGCGAGTCGGCTCCTCGACGTGCATGGGCACATCGGCGTCGCTTGGCTGATCGGCGCCAAGCATCCATTGGCGGAGAGCGCGAAGTGGCACCGTCATGCACTCCGGCGAGGTTGGCGGCAGCAAGCCGACGATCCCTGCCCAATGCGACTGGTTGTCGTCGGATAAATCGGCGCGCCAGCAGACTCCGACGTCGGCGTTGTCCCGCTGTGGGCCGTGGATGAAGTAACTCACGTCGGGCGACGGCACTGGCTGGGGGTTCGTTTGGCAGAGCGCGTCGAGGTGCGCGGGCAGGAGGACTGCCGCATCGGGGGTGCTGTTGACCATGAACGTGCGCTGTTCATCAGTCAGCTCGTCCCAGAGCGTCGCAAACGCAGCGATGCCGAAGTCCATGACGGTACGGCCATCTTCGGTGAGCCAGTTCCAGGTGTGCGAGAGTGATGATCCGTAAACAGGGTCGTCGTCTTCGAGAGCCGCATCGGTGGTGATGACCGTCGCAAGAGCGGCGATGTCTCGTCCCTTGCGGTTGAGCCGGCCAAAACGCTGACGAAGCGCGTCGATACTGGCGCACTCAGTGACGAGGGCGTCGAAATCATAGTCCGCCCCGACCTCCAAGCACTGAGTAGCCACTACAAAAACAGCTTCGTCCAACACATCAGGTCGATCAGGGCCAACGAGGGTACGCAACTGCTCCTGCAACTCATCCCGATCCAGTGGCCGCATCCGGCCGATCACCAGGTGCGTCGCGTTGGGATGCAACTCCCGCAGGCGGGCATGAACGTCGCGAGCGGTTTGCACACGGTTGACGATGACGCCGATTGCTTGGCACTGCTCGTCGATGGCACCGGTTGCCCGTTTGACGATCTCGCTGACGAGGGATTTCTGGCTTACCTTGCATAGTTCGGTCGGCTTCGGGGCCTTCTGCCGGGCCTCCAACACTGGATGGACGCGGTCGTCGTCGTCCAACTCAAAGCGGCGTGTGAGTTGTTGGCTGGGTGTAGCGGTCATTTCAATGAATCGCATGCCCGGCTTGTATTGTTGGTACCGCTGGAGGAGCCGCAGTGTCTGCGAGAAGGCTTTCGTGACGTGGGCTTCGTCGAGCAGGACGAGACTGTCGCAGCCACATAACGCAGCGTGGATTGGCTGCATCCCAGGGGAGACGCCGTACCCGCGAAACAGGAGCCGCGAACCAAGTTGGTCCGCCGTCGAGCAAATGATCGTCGGCTGGACGACGCTGCGTGCCCAAGACGAATCGCGATAGATGCCCCCGCGTAACTGGACGACATCGAGCGGCAGGTCTTTTTTCCCGCCGATTGCCCGCAGCCCGTCGGCGACTTCTCGCAGGATACCGCCGTCGGCAGCTTTCAGCGCCTTCGCTAGCTGGATTGCTCGTTGGTGAGCCTCGTCTACGATCACGCGACGATTCACGGTGAAGAAAATCCGCCGGCCGATCGTTCGGTCGGCGGGCGGGCGGATCGCCTGGCTCGCGAGCGTATAAACGGCTATGTCGATCAGGCTCGTTTTGCCGCTCGCAGTCGGGAGGTCGATACAGTCTGGCCACTCGTCTCTGGCAAGGTCATTCGCCAAGCGGGACTGCCAGGGAAAGGGTGCCATACCGTAGAGAGCTTTGAAGTACTCGGTAAAGCGTTCGGGCGAGAGATTCATCAGTCGCGCACCTTCCACGGCCGCATGAGCCCGTAGCCACGAAATCGCCCAGCTCCCAACAGGATCGGACCGGAAACTTCCTGATCAAACTCAATCTCGGCATGCACCTGAAACATGTTTTTGCGAAGCTGCGGGAAGCCTCCCTGCCCCGGCATCGCGCGAAGCGACCCGTGGAAGAATGGCGTTTTCTCAACCCGGATGGAAAGTGGCTCGGGCAGGCCTACGTTCGCGCAGGACTTCGAGATGATGGCGGCAACTTCCTCGCGCCATACGAGAGGTTCCCTCACCCGATCCGACTTCGGCATTCGATCGAGAAGGATCGGAGTGACCGAGGCCCAAGACACGCTTGGGTCCGTGTAGGTGCCGGTGTGGAGTGTGTGCTTGCTACTGGCCGCCGATTCTCGAACAAGATCCCAGGTGCCAAGAACACCAAGCTTGAGAGTGATCACTCTGGAATCGCCAGTCGTCTGATCAAACAACAGGGCCGCGAGGGCGCGTCCTCGATCAGTCAACGGCACGGTTCGCGGGATCATGACTCCGAAACCCATCAAGTGGCCGTCGGCATACTGACTGCCGACAAACGCAAGCGGGGCGATTGCCATGTGCGGTTCACTCTGAAGCCTTTCACCATTCGGCTCGTGCCCACTGACCCAAGCGGGAACCGGCTTGTCACCGAACGTCGAAAGGATCGCACCTCGCAAAGCATCGATGATTCGAGGAGTCGATTCGAGGCCGAACGTCCTTCCGGACTCGTCGGCCGCGCGCAGGACGATGAAGTTTGGATCGAATAGTGACGGGTGCGCACGCACCGGAGCGACTGAAGGGATTCGATATCCCTGATGGAGCGAAATGACTGGCCGCCGCGACATGGGCGGGCCGTGCGGGAAGGCTTCCGACTGCTTTAGCCTGAGGCTCCTCTTCGCGGCGCCTTTACTGGCAGCGATCTGCGTGTCCAGGTGAACATAGGCATCGATCGCTTCGCGGTTGAACATCGCTTCGAGCCGGGCAAGCGTTCCCGCGCTTGGCACGCGCAATCGGTGGCTGAGCCCTTGTTCGTCGGGCACGAACGTTGGTGGGCGATCACCGTCGCCGTCCTCGATCCGCATCCACACGAGCGACGATGAATGGCCGATGCGTGTCACGGCCCGGCAGACCGCTTCGATCGCGCGAATGTGGTCGCGCCAGGCGACGGGATCGACTCGCCAGACGAAGCGTACTGCCTCACCGCCGACATGGACGCGTGGAAACGTACGCGACTGACGCAACCGCTTGCCGAGTGCTTCGCCCCCCTTTTGATCGTTTACGGGAACATAGACTTCGAGCACGTCGCGTACGGAGTGCGGCGGAATGACGAGGTCTGGCGGTGGAAGCGTTGCCAGCCACTCGAGCGCGTCGCGTTCGTGTCTCTTGGCGTCAGAAGGACCGTCTGTTTCGAAGTATGCCGCAGCCATCGCCATGTACACGCGCGCGGGATGGGGTGGCCATTCTGCCCTCTCGCGCGACGACGGATCAGTGGACACCGCGTACCCGGTCAGGTACTCGATAACAAGAGAAAAGCTGCCCATCTCATTCCGCCCCCTCGCCTGCTGCCGCCAGTTGTTGGCTCTTCCTCACGAGAGCGATCAGTTCATCCGACGGCTGGAGGGAGATTGCTTCTGTCTGCCACGAAAGCCCAAGCCTTTCTGCCTCAGTGACGGCGGCTTCTAAG
>Ga0163153_10008281_pt1 | contig 10872 bp, 9 predicted proteins | sample OliLakLV19MP6IB1_FD_148629 | JGI IMG/M metagenome (GOLD analysis project Ga0163153, IMG submission 148629) | Freshwater microbial mat bacterial communities from Lake Vanda, McMurdo Dry Valleys, Antarctica - Oligotrophic Lake LV.19.MP6.IB-1 | ecosystem: Environmental > Aquatic > Freshwater > Lake... | reverse complement strand
TTCAAAAGTAATTTCGTAGACATCGTCGGGAATTTTAATTGAACGGAAGTTTGCATCGGATACAACAAAGGGACCAAAGCGACCGATAGAGGCGGTAATGTCTTTTCCTGTTTTAGGATCAACACCGAGAAGGCGAGGAACACTGAGATATTTGAGTGCATCTGCGATCGTGACTTTTGATGGATCCATTGTCTTTGGAATAGAAGCCATTTTTGGTTTTGAGAGAACGGGAGTTGTTTTGTGTGAAGTTTCTGAAGTGACGGTTTTTTCGTCACTTTGATGTTTGAGAGAAACAATGGGTTCAACTCCGCCGACCGCTTCTGTTCCTGCTGTTGCTGCCATGATATCGGCCAACTCTTTGGCAAGTGCTTTCTTTGATTTTCTTTTCTTGGCAACCTTCGGTGGTTTTACACCCAGCTGTACATAGGGACCAAATCTGCCATTGAGAACAAAGATGGGAAGATTGGTTGTTGGATCGGTGCCGATTGGTTCGTCTTTTTTAAATTCGATACCTTCCATAGTTAACGCACCATCACAGTCAGGATATTTGGTACATGAAATGAATTTACCATTTCTACCCAACTTGATTTCCATCGGACTGCCACATTTCGGACATTTGAATTTAGGATCTGCTTTGCCGAGGTGAGTGATCTTTTCAATATTCTCTTTGGATTTAACTTCTTTATGAAACGGACCGTAGAACTGTTTGAGAGTGTCATAATAATTACGAGTGCCACCGGCAATTTCATCGAGCTTGTCTTCCATGTCGGCCGTAAAGGAATCACTGATGTATGAAGGAAAATACTCTTCCAAGAATGAAGAGACTACGTCGCCAGTATCAGTTGGACGAATGGATTTATTTTCTTTGGATACATATCCACGATCCTCGATCGTCTTGGTAATTGATGCATAGGTAGAAGGACGACCAATGCCGCGTTTTTCAAGTTCTTTGATTAAACCTGCTTCGGTGTATCGAGGAGGTGGTTGAGTCTGTTTTTCCTGGGTTTCGATGGAGACTAATATGAGTGATTCGTTTTTGGTGCAAGAAGGAAGCTGTACATCTTCGCCGGCAGATTCAGGATCTGCTTTGAGCCAGCCGTCAAAAATAACGCGTGAACCGGTGGCTTCAAAATCGGGAATATGATCTTTGGTTACATTGGCGATAATTTTGGTACGAGCAATTGCTGCATCGGTCATTTGAGAAGCGACTGTTCGTTGCCAGATCAAACGATACAATTTCTTTTGCTCATCATTGAGACCTGCAGATTCTTTGGTGAGTTTGGTTGGACGAACAGCTTCATGAGCTTCCTGAGCATTTTTGCTTTTGGCATTGTACTTTCTGAATTGGAGATAGTTTTTGCCGTAATTCTTTTCGATGACTCCGGCGATTTGACCCAAGGCTTGAGAACCCAAATTTGTGGAGTCGGTACGCATATAGGTAATATGTCCGGATTCGTAGAGCTTCTGTGCAATTCCCATGGTTCGTGATGGAGAAAATCCGAGACGGGAACTGGCAGTCTGTTGCAACGTTGAGGTAATAAAAGGGGCACGTGGAGAACGCTTTTGTTCACTTTCTTCAACATCAACAATGTGCCACAGATCTTTTTTTGCTGCATCAAGAATAAAATCAACCTCAGTACGATCGCGCGGTTCTTTGGAACAGGTGAGGCTGAGCTTTTCTTTTTTCGGCGTGAGCCATTCTCCAGCGATGACCCAGTAGGTTTCAGGAATAAAAGCGCGAATTTCACGTTCACGTTCCATGATGATACGGAGTGCGGGAGATTGAACACGTCCTGCTGAAAGTCCATAGCGTACTTTTTTCCAAATCAAACCAGACAGATCGTATCCAACGAGACGATCAAGTACACGTCTAGCTTCTTGTGCTTCGCGAAGATGTTGATCAATAGGGCGTGGATGTGAGAGTGCTTCATTCACGGCATCTTTGGTAATTTCATGAAAGGCTATACGGGAGATTTTCTTTTTGACGGACGCACCTAAGCGTTCGGTGAGTACTTCGGCAATGTGCCAAGCAATAGCTTCTCCTTCTCTGTCCGGATCTGTTGCGAGGATGATGTCAGTTGCCTTTTTTGCAAAACCGGCAATCTCCGCAATGATGTCTTCTTTTTTTGCGACGACTTCGTAGTGAGGAATAAAACCTCCTTCGATATCGATTGCTTTCTTACTTGATTTGGGAAGGTCGCGTACATGTCCAACGGATGCACGTACAACGAAACCCTCTCCGAGATATTTGGAGATAGTTTTGGATTTTGAAGGGGACTCAACAATCACCAATTTCATTGTGCTAAGTATTGCACGGAACTTTTAAAAAGCAAATTGTATATAAGAAACAGCAGTGCACATACGGAATTAAGGGGACTAAAGGAAGCTACTGTTTGCGAGAGTGAATGAGGCGGAGCATGCCGTTTTCTTCGGCCAGGATGCCTTTTATTTCTAATTCTGAAATGGTGGCATTTGCTTGGGAAAGGCTGATGTTGAGGCTGCGGATGACTTCGTCGCGGAGTGAAGGGTTAACGAGACGTTCGATGATTTGTTTTTCAATAGGTGAATATTCAGCGAGCGACCAGAGAGAAGGTTGATCGGAACGTTGTGGAGAGGTGTGTGGAGTGGTATCAAAACCAAGCACGTTCAGAATTTCTGTAGCAGTAGTAACGGGATGTGCACCGTCTTTGAGTAATAGGAGTGGACCATAGGAAAGTTCAGAAAAAATCGAACCGGGTACGATCATGACGTCTCGATTAAACTGAGATGCGTACTCTGCTGTTCCCAAAGTACCCGAACCTTTTCTCCCTTCAATAATCAGTGTAGCTTTTGATATGCCAGCCATAAGACGGTTTCGTTCAGGAAATGTCCAACGAAGTCCTGGTTGATTCATCGAGAAAGGAGAAATAAGGGCGCCTCCATTTATCACAATACGCTTGGCTAAGTCTTGGCGGGTGTGAGGATAGAGAACATGAGGAGCCAGACCTGATCCAGGAAATGCTACGGTGGGTAAGTGTGCCGCTAAGGCTGCTTCATGTGCAAGAGAATCGATACCTAGTGCTAATCCGGAAACGATTACGATAGGATAGCCTGCCAATCCTTGAATCAGATGATTGCAGGCATCTTTTCCATAAGGACTATGATTTCGTGATCCAATTACACAGAGATATATAAAATGAGCAGGAGGTAATGTTCCTTGCATATAGAGATGAGGGGGTTGTCGTCCTATCTGTTGTAACAGAAAAGGGTATTCAGATGGATATAGGGTATGTGTTATGTCATTCGTCATATATATAGAAGAACTGAGGAACATGTCCTTGCGCTCAAATCCAAATGAGGTGGTGGGGCACGTACTCGAACATTTCGTTGTTTTGAGCTTCAGGACATGTTCCTCAGTTCTTTCACAAGTGTACAGGCTTGATCTTAAGAATCGCTGAAGAAAGGTTAAAATTTCCCTGAAGAAATGCTATACTACTTTCACCTATGTTGGACATCAAATTTATTCGTGAAAATAAGGACATCGTAGCTCTGGCTGCAAAGAAAAAGCATGTCGCTATCGACATAGACGAACTTCTTGCGCTCGATGATAAGCGTCGCACCGTCCTTACGCAGGCCGAAGTCCTTCGTGCCGAACAAAACCTCGCTAGTACCAAAATCGCATCAGCAGCAAGTCCAGAAGAACGCACTACACTCATTAATAGTATGAAAGAGGTCAAAACCACCCTCGAAAAAGAAGAAACCGCACTCAAAGCCATCATGGCAGATTGGCAGAACCTCATGCTCAAGGTTCCCAACGTTCCTGATATTTCCGTTCCTGAGGGCGATACCGATGCGGATAATAGAGAGATTAAGACTTGGGGTACCAAGCCCGAATTCAGTTTCGAACCTGCTGATCACATCAAGATTATGGAATCCTTGGGCATGGTTGATTTCGAAAGAGGATCCAAGGCTCACGGTTTCCGAGGCTATTTCTTGACCGGTGATGGTGTTCGTCTCTGTTTTGCTATTTGGAATTTTGCACTCGATTTTTTCTCAAAGAAAGGATTTATGCCGGTCATGCCTCCGACTATTGTTCGTAAAGTATTCCTCTACGGTACTGCGCATCTTCCTGGTGATGTCGATGATTTTTATGCCACTCAAGACGGGGATGTTTTGGCTGGTACCGCAGAAGTACCTCTGATGAGTTTTCATTCCGAAGAAGTTCTCGAAGCACAAGCATTACCAAAACGATATCTCGGTTTTTCTCCGTGTTACCGCCGCGAAGCAGGTGCGCATGGTAAAGATGTGAACGGATTGATCCGTGTTCATGAATTTTATAAATTTGAACAGTTAGTATTGTGTGAAGCCAATCACGAAACATCTGTAGCCTTCCATGAAGAACTCAATCGCAATGCCGAAGAGTTTATCGAAGCGTTAGGTTTGCCATATCACACCGTTATCAATTGTGGTGGAGATCTCGGACTTGGTCAGGTTAAAAAATACGATATTGAGCTTTGGGTTCCAAAAGAAGGCAAGTATCGCGAAATTTCTTCAGCATCGTATTTTCATGACTTCCAATGTCGCCGTCTCAATATCCGCTACAAGGGTGAGGATGGAAAACTTAAATACGCACACTCACTCAACTCCACTGCTATTCCAACACCTCGCATCCTTGTTTCCTTGGTTGAAAATTTCCAGCAGGCCGATGGAAGTATCAGAATTCCTCCAGTATTGCAGGCATATATGGGCACGGACATAATTTCAAAGAAATAAGAAGTATGATTCGTCACCACTCCTCATCTCCTCATCGTTCACGTGCTACATCTCGTCAATCGTCATCGTTTACTCGTCGTCGTTATCAACAAAAAATATTTCTGATTGCAGGAGGTGTTGCGGTAACTGCATTATTTCTCTGGGGACTGTCGGGAATTTCAAAGTTGAATAGTTTGGCTATCAACTCCGTTGAAGTGTACGGAACGGATCCGGCAATTGTGACTCAAATCCAAGCTGCAGCCACTCAATCTATTCAGGGAAACTATATTGGACTCTTCGCTCGTGCCAATAGATTTTTGTATTCACGTCGCAGTGTAGTGGGTGCCATCGAAGCAGTGTCATCTCAGATTGAACGTGCAGAGGTAACCGTAAACAGTCAGCAAGCATTGGTGGTTACCATTACTGAGAAAAATGCTACCGCTATTGTCTGCGGAAGTTTACCTGACTTTGAAAACAGCCAATTAACCATTGAAGAAGATTCACGTTGTCATTTTGTTGATCGTTCGGGTCGAATATTTGAAGAAGCTCCATTGTTTGTGGGTACTGCGCATAAACGGTATTATTTTCCTGATATGAAAGAAGGGGTAGTCGATATGCCTCAGCCAGAATTTGAACATCTCCAGAAATTCTATGACGATGTACGAACTGCAGGTATTCCGGTACAGGCAATTCTGATTAAGCCAGAAGGGGAATATGAACTCTATGTTCCATATGGTAATACTGCATCTTCAAAAGAATTATCAGGCACGACTATCGTATACTTTAATGCGGTAGGGGATATATCGGTCGAAAAAGCCAACTTCATATCGTTCTGGTCATCAATGCTTCAAGAGGCTCGAACCAAACAACAGATTCTTTCCTTTGACTCAATTGATCTTCGTTATGGTTCCAACGTATTTTATCGTTTGAATAAATAAATGAAACATTTTTTTTACATTGTATTTGGCGGACTGATCGCCATTGGTTGTGGCGTCGTATTTACGTATGGAAGTACGGCCTTGTTACGCTTGGCTGCTTCTCATCCAGGCTTTGATCTCAGTGATTTTTCTATATCACAATCAGCATCTGCTAGTACCTTTATATCTGGTCTCAAACGTACCGTCCGATTTTCTGCACATGAAGAAGAGGATACGTTGAATTTTACTGAAAATGCTAAAAGTCAGAGTGTACCAGGTACCGTCACTGCAGGCGCTTATATTGTCAAAAACAATACGACGGGTGATATGGTGCTTTCACATAATGCAGATACGTTATTACCCGTTGCTTCCCTGACCAAACTGGTAACTGCGGTGATCGCACGTCGTTTGATTGATTCACGTGAACGAATTACCATTACCGATGAGATTATTGCAACGTATGGTAATACCGCAGCATTTACCAAAGGTGAAACATTTGTGGCTGATGATTTGCTCTATCCTCTCTTGATGGTTTCTTCAAATGATACGGCAGAGGCTTTTGCACGGAGCTATGGACGCAAGAAATTTATTGCAGCAATGAATGAATTTACTCAGGATATTGGTGCCTATCGTACCTATTTCTATGATCCATCAGGTTTGTCTCCGTACAATGTTTCGACTGCCGAAGATCTGGTACGTATCATGGATTGGATTCGCCTGAATGATCCCAAGATTGTCGATATTACTCGTTTAAAAAGTAAAACAATTCGCACGCATACTTGGACGAACCCGACACACTTTTTGTCATGGTCGTACTATGTTGGTGGCAAAAATGGATATATACCAGAAGCGCAACGTACGGGAGTTTCGTTGTTTGAATTAGGTGACATAAAAAATCTGTATACGGTAGTTGTGCTCGGAAGTTTCAGTCGTGACGTGGACGTGGTTAACTTGATAGGCAAAATTAAATAAGTTGGCTTTTTACGAGTTACACGGTAAGCTTAGCTCCGTGTCAAAATCACCTAAAAAGCCTGTATCTTCCTTCTGGGCCGCTCTCCCGCGACCTCTTTTTGTTTTGGCTCCGATGGCAAATGTTACCGATGAAGCATTCCGCAGTATTATCGTAAAGTACGGTAAACCTGATGTGGTGTGGACTGAGTTCGTATCCGCTGATGGTCTGATGTCTCCGGGCCGAGACAAGCTCTTGGTTGATTTACGTTATTCAAAAAAAGAACGACCTATAGTAGCTCAGCTTTTTACTGGTCATCCTGAAGCGATGAAAGGTGCAGCTGCATTGGTACATGAACTCGGTTTTGATGGTTTGGATATCAATATGGGTTGTCCAGATCGTGCAGTTGAAAAACAGGGTGGCGGAGCGTCTTTGATTAAAAATCCTGATGTTGCTCTTGAAGTCATTCGTGCAGCGCAAGAAGGTGTGGGGCATGCGATTCCTGTAACAGTGAAGACTCGTATTGGATATAATAAAGTGGATATGAAGTGGTTGGAACAGTTACTGGAGTTACGGTTACCTGCACTCACTGTTCATTTGCGTACACGCAAGGAGATGTCTGATGTTCCGGCGCATTGGGAATTAATGCCTGGAATTGTGGCATTGCGTGATCGTGTACAAGCAGATCTTCCGATGGTTGAACGGACACTGATTATTGGGAATGGGGATGTGTTAACGGTTGCAGAAGGGCATATAAAGGTACGTGAATCTGGTTGTGATGGGGTGATGATTGGTCGCGGCATATTCGGGACGCCGTGGTTGTTCGCCTCAACTTCAACTCCAAGGTCGGACCTTGGAGTAACTATCATGCTTGAGCACGCGCTTCTCTTTGAGAAAAAATTTGCTGGTATCAAAAACTTTGCAGTAATGAAAAAACATTTCAAAGCGTATGTCTCCGGTTGGGAAGGTGCAAAAGAATTACGTATGCAACTTATGGAAACAGAGAATGCCTCGCAGGTGAAAAAGATTGTCAAAGAGTATTTGAAAACCCATCCACAAGTGTAATCTTAAAGGATTTTATAATTGGCGATTTTTTATTTTTCCCTGTAAACTAGTCCCATGTCTGTCCTCTATCGTACATATCGACCGCATAGCTGGAGTGAAGTTGTTGGTCAGGATATCATCGTTTCTGCGCTTACCGATGCTATTACTGTCAAACGAATTGCTCACGCATATCTCTTCTCTGGTTCTCGAGGTACCGGTAAAACCAGTGTAGCGCGTATTTTTGCTCGCGCAGTAGGAACCGCCGAAGAGGATATATACGAGATTGATGCTGCCTCTAATCGCGGCATCGATGATATCCGTCATTTACGTGATCATGTGGCTGTCCTGCCGTTTTCTTCACTGTATAAGGTCTACATCATCGATGAGGTGCACATGCTTTCAAAAGATGCCTGGAACGCCTTACTCAAGACGCTCGAAGAACCACCAGTGCATGTCATCTTTGTATTAGCTACGACTGAGCTTGATAAAGTTCCTGATACGATCATTTCGCGCTGTCAGACATTTTCATTCCGTACTCCCGTTCGTGAAGTGCTTCGTAAACAGGTTACAGAAGTAGCTAAAAAAGAAGGGTATACATTGGATGCCGGTGCGAGTGATCTAATTGCTTTATTAGGCGATGGTTCATTTCGTGATGCACTTGGAATGTTACAGAAAGTAATCTCTGTTTCTCCTGATAAGAAAGTGAGTCGCGAAGAAGTTGAAAAGATCACCGGTGCACCTCGTGCTGAATTGGTAAATAATTTCGTCGAGCAGGTCATTGCTCATAATGCTGACGCTGCTCTGAAAGTGCTTGGGGAAGCAGACAAAGGGAATATAGCAATGAGTACTTTTTCTATGTTGGTATTGGAAAAAATGAGATATATTTTACTTCTTCAACATTCTCCTTCTTCCAAGGTAGATGTCGAAGAACGCGTCTCTCCCGATGATTGGAATTTCATTTCCACTCAAGCTGCACACAAGGCTCTTACCCCTTCAATCCTTGCCGCTTTCCTCGAAGCTGCCGAAGGAATCAGTCGAACTCGTATCCAAACCCTTCCGCTCGAGCTGGCTGTGGTACACGTGTGTCAGAAGTGACCATATTTACTTTAAGGTGTAAAGAATATAAGCTAAGAACATACTTCATATCCTGACACTCAAATCCAAATGAGGTGGTCAAGCACGTAATAGGACATTTCGTTGTTTTGAGTTTTAGGATATGAAGTACATTCTTTTGGGGAAAAGGGTAGGAAAATTGAAACAGATATTTTGCAGGATCATGTATGGTCCACTTTGAAACACAGAATTTTGCGGGATCGTCTAATGGTAGGACAGCGGCCTTTGAAGCCGTTTATCTTGGTTCGAATCCAAGTCCCGCAGCAGTCATAAAATTCGTACCTGGTGACCTAGAGGGGTCAGGTTGGTATGAAACTTGAACATAAATCACGATTGATCTAATGTACGACCATGCTTCAGAACTTGTCCCCAATTCAAAATCACATCCTCTCAAAGCTGAAAAATGCCAAGTCTCTTCGGTACAGTAAGCTTCAGCCTGAAAAAGTCCCGAATGACCTCTTTAATTATCATCTCCAGTATCTTGTTAAGAAGGAATTTATAAACAAATCAGATGAGGGGTACTCTCTGTCGAATAAGGGGATTAAACATGTCGCTGATCCTTATCCTACTAATGATGCGATTACGAGCTTATTCAAGATAAATGTCATCACTATCGTTTCAAGGTTAGTTGATGGAAAAATTGAAATTCTAAATCAAATTAGAAAGTCTAATCCGTCATACGGAAAACTTGGCGTAATGGGCGGAGTTGTTTTGAAAGGAGAACTTATTGAACCAGCCGCCACCCGAAAATTAAAACAGGAAACGGGGCTCGACGCAGAATTCAGATTGGTGGGTTCGGAACGTAGAATCATGTATAAATCAGGGGAACTCTTTTCCGATCTCTTATTTCCCATTGCATATGCTGATTCATACTTCGGTGAATTAATTATAGATTCAGATTTTGGTCACAATATGTGGATCCCGATAGATGAAGCTATTAAAAATGAGTCTGCTGAATTCGACTCTATAAAAAGCATCAATATCGCATTAAGGGCTATTAAGGATGAGTCAATAAAGGATTTACCCTTTTTCTTTAAGGAAGAAATACAAAGCGGTAAAATCGTTTAGTAATTGCCCATAAAATCCGTTTTTCATCTACCGAGGACCTCTTCGCTTTCTTTATTTTCAAACCGAAGCTAAGCTTTTAAGTAGAATTATCAATTAACCCTTTATCAGGAACAACTCTATGAATACACCAATAAGTGAACTCAAAACCAAAGGATTTGTCGCTTTGGCATATCCGGAAAGTCTTCGAATAGCGGTCGATGAGACCGTTAAATCATGGAAGGAATTCTGTGCTTTGTCCACCGAGGTAAAGAAGGGGCTTCCATATAGCAACAATGCCGACGGTGTCGGATATGAACTGAAAGATGGAGTCGGAAATAAGGCTGATCGAAAAGAAAACTTTGATGTGACCATCGCTGGCCAGGAATGGCTTCGAAAAAATATCGAAGGTATCCAAAACCCTGTTGCTCTGGATTTCGTTCAGAATGCGACGGCGCTTGTTGGAGTGATGAAACCGATCATTCTTGATTTTGCACGGCAGTCTGAGAAGGCATACAACCTTCAAGATTTTTCTTATGAGGTTGAAGGAAGTGAAGATGCGTTCTTTGTGCGTTTTATACACTACTTCGGTGATCGTGAGGTCGGAGAAGAGACTGCGACGGCCCATGCCGACCAAAGCGGATTCACCCTCCATTTGTTTGAGAGTGCTACTGGTCTCCAGTGCTTGCCTTATGACGAGGAATGGATAGACATGCCGGTTTCTTCCGGCGAAACGGTCATCATTCCTTCGATGCAGCTACAGCTTCGGTCTAAGGGAGAGCTTCGAGCACTTTGTCATCGAGTGGTTGCGACTCCACAGACTGCAGTAAACGGACGCTATTCAGCGGTGTGTTTCGTTCAGCTCAAGAAGACTCCGAAGTATGACAAAGATACTCACGGAAGACTTCAGGAGAAAACACCGGGTTTTAATTACGAACTTTCTCATGACGATTTCTCAAAGCTCTTCAAGAAGTAGTCTAGGAAAATTATAAAAAACAGCGCGTCGGAGAAATCCGCCGCGTTTTTTTATTCCAGCACCACTCTTTTATTAATAAGTATTAGCCTGCTCGTAAA
>Ga0163153_10008279_pt1 | contig 10873 bp, 8 predicted proteins | sample OliLakLV19MP6IB1_FD_148629 | JGI IMG/M metagenome (GOLD analysis project Ga0163153, IMG submission 148629) | Freshwater microbial mat bacterial communities from Lake Vanda, McMurdo Dry Valleys, Antarctica - Oligotrophic Lake LV.19.MP6.IB-1 | ecosystem: Environmental > Aquatic > Freshwater > Lake... | reverse complement strand
AGAAAGATCGAGCGTTTCTTCAGCCAGCCGTTCTTCGTCGCCGAGCAGTTCACCGGCAAGAAGGGCATCTACACGAAGCTGGCGGACACGCTCAAAAGCTTCGACGCGATCTGCAACGGTGAGGTGGACGACATTAACGAACAGGCGTTCCTTTACGTCGGCACGATCGAAGACGTGCGGGCAAGGGCGAAGGAACTGGCGGCGGGGTAGGCGCGAGCCAATGCGATATGTACTTGATATTCAGCAGACCGCCCGTCGAGAATTTCGGGCCTTGTCGCCTGAAATCGCCAGACGAATCGTTGGCAAGCTGGAAATTTTGTGCGACGACCTGTCCGGCGATGTAAAGCGATTCACCGGCAACACATCGGCTTACCGATTTGCGGGTCGGTGATTATCGAGTGTTGTTTGACATTGTCGGTGAATCGCTGCTGATTCAGCGTGTGCTTCATCGAAGTAAAGCGTATGATTAGTCAGGGCATTACCATGGAGACAATGTATGGTCGCATTACATCCACAATACATTCGTTCCGGCGATCAAGATCAGTTCGTCGTTTTGCCGCACTCAGAATTTCTCGCCATTTGTGAACTCTTGGAAGATGTGGAAGACATCCGCCTGATTGAAGCGGCTCGAGCCGAGAATAACGGCAAGCCTGGCATATCACTGGAACAACTGAAGGATGAACTCGGAATCGAGTAAACCGTTGCCTGCAGTGTCATCGTGCTGCGTATCCGAGGGCCGCGGGAATGAACGTTGAACCATCAAATGTCGCGTCGATCGGGGGGCCTTCTCCGGCGCCCGGTCAGGAGTCGGTCACCGAGGTTCGATACGAACACTCGAAGGACTTTCCTGACCTTTTGAAACAGGTGGGCGTTTCCCTTTTGGTGTCCACCTACCAAGCCGGCAAAGTCCTGGTCATCGGAACGGATCCGTCGTCGGGCGGCGGATCCGCAAAGCTCAGCATCACGTTCCACAACTTCGACCAGCCGATGGGGATGGCGGTGAGCGCGCGGTCGCTGGCGATCGGCACGCGGCGGGCGGTGTGGTTTCTTTCCGCGGCCGGCGATTTGGCGCCGCGCATCGAGCCGGTCGGCCGGTATGACGCGGCGTTCCTGGCACGCAGCGCGACGTTCACCGGCTCAATCGCCTGCCACGACCTCGCCTGGTGCGCCGGCGAGTTGTGGGTGGTCAATACACTCTTCAGTTGCTTGTGTACGCTACAATCAGAATATAACTTCGTCCCGCGCTGGCGGCCGCCGTTCATCACGGCGCTGGCGGCGGAGGATCGGTGCCACCTCAACGGCCTGGCCGCCGACGCCGAGCGGCCGCGCTTTGTCACCGTCATCGACCAGACCGACACTGCAGGCGGATGGCGGGCCAACAAAGTCGCCGGCGGGTGCATTCTGGAGGTGCCCAACGGCAATGTGGTGGCGCAGGGTTTATCGATGCCCCACTCCCCGCGCCTGCATGATGGCCGCCTCTGGGTGCTCGATTCCGGCCGGGGGAATTTGTCCTTGGTCGATGTGCCTACGGGCAAGGTGCAACCGGTGGCGACCGTGCCGGGCTACACGCGCGGGCTGGCGTTCTTCGGCCCATACGCCTTCGTCGGCCTGTCGCGCATCCGCGAGAGCAACGTCTTCGGCGGCCTGCCCATCGCCGAAAAGCGCGATGAACTCATCTGCGGCGTAGGCGTGATCGAATGGCGCACCGGCCGAACCGTGGCGACGTTTGCGCTCAAAAGCGGCGTGGAAGAGATTTACGACGTGCAGGTGATCCCGTCGCGCAGCGTGGCTCTGTCCGGCCCGAACCCGGATGTGGATGGTTCGCCGACGGTCTGGGTCGTCCCTCCGCCCGCGCCCGACACGATCGACAAATCCGGGCCAAACCCGCAAGGCGCGTAGGGTGGGCGGGTACGCCCACCGCTACAAGTTTTCACATCGCGCGAGCAGAATCTGCTTGACCCCGACGTTTCTCTGCGGGTAAGCTTCGCTTGCCGCTCGGATTTTCATGTCAGCATCGGGAAAGAAGGAACAAATGAGCAATCGTCAAAACTCCCGGCGGATTAAAGAGACGCTTCTCGTTCGGGCGATGTCCGAATCGCTGGAGCGCCGGGTGTTCTTGTCGGCAGAGCTGGTGCGGGACATCATCCCGGGTTTCTCCACTTCCTCTCCCACAAACCTGACCAACGTGAACGGCACGCTGTTTTTCCGTGCCACCGACGGCGTGAACGGCGTTGAGCTTTGGAAGAGCGACGGGACGACGGCCGGGACGGTGCTGGTCCGGGACATCAGCCCCGGTTTGGCCAATTCCTCCCCCGCCTTCCTGACCAACGTGAACGGGACGCTGTTTTTCAGTGCCACCGACGCCGTGAACGGCCGTGAGCTTTGGAAGAGCGACGGGACGTCGGCGGGGACGGTGCTGGTCCGGGACATCTTCCCCGGCGTGTACGGTTCCTCCCCCGCCTCCCTGACCAACGTGAACGGGACGCTTTTTTTCACCGCCGACGACGGCTGGACCGGCCCTGAGCTTTGGAAGAGCGACGGGACGTCGGCGGGGACGGTGCTGGTCCGGGACATCCTCCCCGATTTGTCCGGTTCCTCCCCCGCCTTCTTGACCAACGTGAACGGGACGCTGTTTTTCAGCGCCACTGACGGCGTGAACGGCTCTGAGCTTTGGAAGAGCGATGGGACGTCGGCGGGGACGGTGCTGGTCCGGGACATCTTCCCCGGTTTGGCCAATTCCTCCCCCGCCTTCCTGACCAACGTGAACGGGACGCTGTTTTTCCGTGCCAACGACGGCGTGAACGGCTCTGAGCTTTGGAAGAGCGACGGGACGACGGCGGGGACGGTGCTGGTTCGGGACATCCGGCCGGGTGCGTCCGGTTCGTTTCCCAGGTACCTGACCAACGTGAACGGGACGCTGTTTTTCCGTGCCACCGACGGCGTGAACGGCTATGAGCTTTGGAAGAGCGACGGGACGACGGCGGGGACGGTGCTGGTCCGGGACATCCGCCCCGGTTTGGCCAATTCCTCCCCCACCTACCTGACCAACGTGAACGGGACGCTGTTTTTCAATGCCAACAACGGCGTGAACGGCTATGAGCTTTGGAAGAGCGACGGGACGACGGCGGGGACGGTGCTGGTCCGGGACATCCGCCCCGGCTCGTCCGGTTCCTCCCCCGGCTCCCTGACCAACGTGAACGGGACGCTGTTTTTCCGTGCCACCGACGGCGTGAACGGCGATGAGCTTTGGAAGAGCGACGGGACGTCGGCGGGGACGGTGCTGGTCCGGGACATCCGCCCCGGTTTGGCCAATTCCTCCCCCGCCTCCCTGACCAACGTGAACGGGACGCTGTTTTTCAGCGCCGACGACGGCGTGAACGGCCGTGAGCTTTGGCGAACCACGTCGCCCGATTCAACGCCACCCTTGGTGACGGCCTCGGTGTTCCTATTCGAGACAGTACCATCGGTCCGTCTGACCTTCAGCGAGGCGCTCAACGCTGCTACAGTCGCGGCGAGTGATTTGGCCTTGCAGTTGCTGCCCGCCGGGCCGATTATGAGTCCTCCTTCGGTTTTGTACGACCCGCCGTCCCTATCGACGACGTTTACGTTTGCGTCGCCGCTGCCAGATGGGAACTATCGCGCGAGCATGGCCGCCGGTGCTGTTGCTGACCTCGTGGGTAACCTGCTGGCACCTACCGCTACGCTGGACTTCTTCATCCTCGCCGCCGACGCCAATCGCAATCGAGCGGTGAACCTCGACGACTTCACCCTCCTCGCCGCCAACTTCGGGCAGACCGGCCGCGTGTTCAGCCAGGGCAACTTCAACTACAGCGCCGATGGGGCCGTTAATCTCGACGATTTCACCCTCCTCGCCGCACAGTTCGGCAAGACGCTGGCAGCGCCGAGCGACCTGCCGCGTGGTGCACCCGCACCCACACCCACGCCGGCCGCTGTGCGACCGGCTCGACCGTTAAGCAGCGTCGGTTTGTTCGCAGAACGCGCCATCGGAACTTGGCGCGCGTTGGAGGCAGAACCCACTGCGGACGTGATCGGCGTTGGGTGAACGAAAACGCCCGAGGAACGGCGGGCTGCAAGATTGGTGCTGCAACATAGCCTGACAGACGTTATGATTAATGACCGATCCAGATCGATCCGGGTGAGCACCACTCGGCGTGGAAGTCTGATCACGTCCGTTTGTTTATGCACGAGGCGACAATGCACCAGTCAGCGGCCCGGCGAAACCTGAACCAAAACGTAACATCGTCGATCCGCGTTTTTGAATCACTCGAAGGCCGCCGGATGCTCAGCGTGGCGTCGACTGGGGTTTCGATCGATGGCGGCAAGCTGGTGTTCGACAGCGGGGCCGATATTTCGCGCGCGCTTACGCCGGTCGAACAGCAATGGTTGAACGACAACCCCGGTGCGGCGACGGCTGGGAGCCGCATCCCCACGTCGCCGCCGACGGGGCCCATTCGTACCGTCGCCGAGTATGAGCCGATGGAAGCGCTGGTGATGTCGTGGGCCGGGTCGAGCACACAAAAAACCACCATCGCGCAGATCGTCAAGCGCATTACCGTCGACGCCGGCGGGCGGGTTTATGTGGGTGTGAACAACGCCACCGATCAGGCCGCCGCCACGACGGCCTTCAACGGTCAACTGGCCAACCTGGCCAACGTTACGTTTTTCACCGTGCCGATCGATACCATCTGGGCCCGCGACTACGGCCCGCGCTACGTCTACGAAGACAACGTGCGCGTGATCGCCGATCACGATTACAACCGCCCGCGGCCCAATGACGACAATCAGCCGATCGTGTTCAGCCAGTTCAAGCGCCAGCAGCTTTACCAGATGGGCCTGGGCGGCACCGAACTGATTCACGGCGGGGGAAACTACCATCTGAGCGGCAACGGTGATGCGTATGCGACATCGCTGATAACGACTGAGAACAATCCGCCGAGCACCGCGACATCACTGTCGGCAGCGCAGATTCAGCAGATCTGGAATACGTATCAGGGGAACAACACGACGATCACCAATCAGTTTCCGCTGAGCGTCGATTCCACGGGCCACATTGATATGTGGATGCAGATTTATGCTGACAACAAGGTGTTTGTGAGCGATTGGCCGAGCAACTCCGGCAGCGCCCAGGATGTCATAAGCGACAACACCGCTGCGTTGATGCAATCGCGCGGCTATGAGGTGACGCGCCTGCCCGCGTACAGCATCAGCGGTGTGCATTACACCTATGCCAACATGGTGATGTTCAACAACATCGTGCTCGTGCCGAGCTACACCTCCGGCCCGGGCGCGACGGTTTCGGCGCAGGCGCTGGCCACCATTCAGGCGGCGCTGCCGCCGGGCAAGATCGCCGTCGCCATCAGCGGGCAGTCGCTTGTCACGTCGGCCGGCGTGTTTCATTGCATCGTGCAGCACCTGCCAATGCACAAAGGCCTGGCCGGCACCAACGGCGGCCTCGCGCCGACCGCTTACCTGCGCGGGCCCAACGCCACAACGACATTTAACATCGGCGATCAATACAACCTCCAGTGGATCAGCGATGACGACGGCGTCATCGCCGCAACCCAGGGCGTGCAGGCCGTCGATCTCCTGCTCAGCACCGACGGCGGCGCCACCTTTCCCACCGTGATCGCTTCCAACCAACCGGCGTTGGGAAGCTTCCTGTGGAACATTCCCGCCGGCCTTGAAACCACGCAAGCCCGGATCAAAGTCGTCGCCCGCGACGCCGCCGCCAACACCGGGTTTGATTTAAACGACGCCCACTTCACCATCGACACGCTCGCCCCATCCATCACCAGCGCCGCGTTTGCGTTCGAGACGGAGCAGCGCATCGACGTCCTGCCCAGCGAAGCCGCCACGCTCACCGGCGCCACGCTGACCAACCTCACCACCGCCGAAATGCTAAGCGGCGCCGCCGTCAGCATCACGCCCAACGATGCGACGATTTCCATCCGCAAATCCGCCGGCCTGCTGCCCGACGGCAACTGGCGCGTGACGGCGTTGACCAACCTCACCGATACCGCCGGCAACCAGTCGTCGCCGAATTTCCCGATCGATTTCTTCATCCTCGCCGCCGACGCCACCCGCGACCGCGCCGTGAACCTCGACGACTTCACCGCCTTGGCCGCCAACTTTGGCCAGGCCAATCGCGTCTTCAGCCAAGGCAACTTCGATTACAGCCCCGACGGCGTGGTGAACCTCGACGATTTCACCCTTCTCGCCAGCCAGTTCGGCAAGACGCTCGCGGTGCCGAGCGATGTGCCGCGCGCCTTCGCTCGAACGCCGATTTCTCCCGCGAAGCCGCAAGCGGAGGAGCCGCGGTTTTCCACGACGCGCATCATCGATGACATACTGGCATCCTGACTATAGATTCTTGAACCCCTGAACCCTGACCGCTGCATTGTGCCACGTGGCACAATGCGTCGAAGCGACAACTCACGACTCGCAACCAGCAACGAACCACTGCGCAATTGTGCCACGTGGCACAAACGTGTGAAATTTTTCATAAACGATGTAAGCGTATTCTGGATATGGCTTTACCGATGCAATGTCTACAAACGTGTCCATCGGCGAACCTAACATTTGTCCCCATCTTAACGTCAACCCCGGCGGGCGGGGCGGACGCGGCGGGCAGGCAAGTCCCTCGGGCGGCCCGCGAATGTCGCCCCGGCCAGAACTCCCCAAGGCAACCGCGTAGGCCAGCTTGCGTCCCGGCGTTCCGCGGATCGCCGGGTTCCGCTTGCGGCTTCGCGGCTCGGAATGTGTGCGCATTCGACACGGGTCAGCGCAAACCCTCCCGCCGCATTTCGGGCTGTTCTTGCACGCCCCTGCGAAGGCGCAGCGCGCTGTTCATGCGCAGTCACGCCGTGATGCGAGCCGCCAGGCGAACACACGGGTCCGAACCATCGATAGCACCCGCGTGTTCGCCTGCGGCTCACAACGCGGCGTGTGACGCTCATCGCGCCACCGCCCCCGATCGCGCCAATCGGCCCAGCCCCACGCTTGCGGCTTCGCGGATCAATATGCACGCGGTGCCGACCCCACGCACGGGTTAAGAAAAACGCCGCCTTTGCAGGCATTTTACATTTGACACCCCAACACCCGCGCAGCGACACTACCCAGCCACAACCGGCGGGAGACGCGCGATGGGCAAGCAGCGGGCTAAACGGTCAACAACGTACGCGGCGGAGGTGCTCGAAGCGCGGCGGCTCCTCGCGGGCGTGCTTTGGGACGGCACCGTTACGACCCGGCCGCATCGGATGGCTAAGCAGGATTGGGGCGATGTCGCCTGAATGCGAAGTCCGCTGTTCCGATGCCGTCGTTCGTGGTATGTTCATGCTATGGCGATCTCCCTTTCGATTACCGAAGTGGCGGGTCAGATCGACGCCCGTGGTCGGTTATCCGTTGACGAGACGCTTCCGGTCGAAGGTCCGTTGCCGGTGCGGGTGTGGGTGTTGCTTCAACCGAACGCCGACGAATTCGACGACCGCGCGTGGCTTTCCACATTAGCGCAGAACCCGGTCTTCGCTGATCTGAATAACCCGGCCGAAGAGCTCTACACGCTCGACGATGGCAAGCCCTTCCAGCCTTAAAGCGCTCGCCTGGCGCCGCTTTTTTCGCCTGTGATTTCAAACCGAGCCTGGCGCTATGCGTTGGGTGCCGCCGTGCGGTATCATAAGCACAAGAGAAAGGACCATCGCACATGCCCGCACAGACGCTGACTCTCGCCGGGAAACGCTTCGTGATTCTGCCCGAGAACGAGTACCACGCGCTGGCCAACGGCCGGGGCAAGGCGTCAGCGCGCGCCCGCGCCGCGGTCACAAAACCGACCAAGCCATCGCAAACCCGCGCTGAGCGACCGCATCGCATGACCAAGCAGGATTGGGGCGATGTCGCCGAAGCGAAGCGCCGTCTGGCCGAACCGGGCGGCGTGACGCTCGAAGTGCTTCGTAAGCGGCTGGGGCTTTGACGTCGATTACACCGTTATCTTCAAGCCTGCCGCCGAGAAGGCCATCGAACGCTTCGACCGTAAGCTTCAGCGCCGGGTGATTGAGCGGTCGCTGGCGCTGGCCAAGAACCCGCGACCGGTCGGTTGCAGTAAGCTCGCCGGTCATTCAAATCTCTATCGCCTCCGCATCGGCGATTACCGCGTCGTGTATGAAGTGCAAGATGAACGGCAGACCGTCTTGGTCGCGATGGTCGCCCACCGCCGCGAAGTGTATCGAGGGTTGTGAACCCTCGGGGTGCTTCAATGGCGGTGTCAGGAAATCGGGGCAATTCTTTTTCGGAAAATGTGTGTAGCGGGCGAAGTTTTTCCTGTCAAACCAAAGTAGAAATGTCCGGTTCAGCCGGTCGCCGCGGTGCGACACTGTAGAACCACAACAGACGGGAGGCGCGGGATGGCGAAACGACGGGCTAAACGGTCAACAACGTATGCGGCGTAGGTTCTTGAACCGCGGCGGCTTGGGTAAAATCGGGGGTGGGTATGATCGGGGTGGGTATGATCGGAAATCGCCATGACCAACCATGACCTGCTCCGCAAACTCGACGACCACCCCTTCAAGGCGTTTCGTATGAAGATGGTCAACAGCACAGTTTTCGACGTCCTCGATCCGGGAATGCTCATCGTCGGCGACAACAGCGCTGTCATCGCCACGCAAAACATTCGCGACGATCGGGGACATCGGGTCGCTACCGAGTGGAAAACCATTTCGATCCATCACATTCTGGAATTCAGCGACATCGAGCCGAGCCGTAACGGGGGAAAGAAGAAGGGCAAATGAGTTCACGCATGCTCGAATTGAGCGACTCAGACGCGAAACGCAACGGGTCGAAAAAGAAGTGAATCGGATAGGGGCTTCGCGCGGCCGAGAGCGCGACATTCGCCTGCTAAGTCGTGGCGTTTAACATTGACATTGGGTAGCCCGCGGTGGGACACTCTCGGGCCCCAACAGACGGGCGGCACGGGATGGCGAAACAACGGGCTAAAAGGTCTACAACGTACGCGGCGGAGACTCGAAGCGCGCCGGCTGCTTGCCGATGCTGCGCAAACGGTTCAACTTCGGATCAGTCTCCGGGTCTGCTCATCGAGAACGCCGATCAAATTCGCGCGGTATTCCTGGCCGATGCCGTTGACACTAACCAACCCGTCGGTGACAAACCGCATCTTCAACCTTGGGGCGGCCGACAGCGGGAAGGCACGTCGTATTTGTCGCCATTTCTTTGCCGATCGCCCGGAGTTGTCTCGTTCTTCATTTCGGAAGCTTTTATCAGAGCACTCTCGGAGGTCGCGCCATGATTGAGTTACTGCGTCGAAATCGAAGTAGAGTAGAGAAGTACTCGGCCCACCAATCGGAAGCGATAACGGCGACATCCTAGGCACTCATGGTGGACCGAGTACGGCTACAAAGACTGTTGACGGCAATTCAGAATTGGAGGTTTTCGTGGCAAAGACATCTCGGAAGCAAGGCGCGTACTTCAACGAACCGCTCGAATCGCGGGTGCTGCTAAGCCTCTTCTTGCTTACCAGTCCACCGTACCCCGCCGGCCTCAACCCGGGTTACGTCGCCTTGTCTGAAGTGAACGCCGACGGCAAGCTGGACCTCGTTACGGCGAACTACGAATCCAACACGGTGAGCGTGCTGCTGGGGAACGGCAACGGGACGTTCCAGACCCAGCAGACCTTCGCCGCCGGTGCCGGACCGCATTCCGTCGCCGTGTCGGACCTCAACGCCGACGGTACGCCGGACCTCGTGACGGCGAACCGTGATTCCAGCAACGTGAGCGTGCTGCTGGGGAACGGGAACGGGACGTTCCAGACCCAGCAGACCTTCGCCGCCGGCACGAGCCCGAGTGAAGTCGCCGTGTCTGACGTGAACGCCGACGGCATGCCGGACCTCGTGACGGCGAATTACCTTTCCAACAACGTGAGTGTGCTGCTGGGGAACGGGAACGGGACGTTCCAGACCCAGCAGACCTTCGCCGCCGGCACGGGCCCGCGTGAAGTCGCCGCAGCTGACGTGAACGGCGACGGCAGGCCGGACCTCGTGACGGCGAACCGTTTTTCCAACAACGTGAGCGTGCTGCTGGGGAACGGCAACGGGACGTTTCAGACCCAGCAGACCTTCGCCGTCGGCAACGGCCTGCTTTCCGTCGCGGTGTCGGACCTCAACGCCGACGACAGGCCGGACCTCGTGACGGCGAATTACCTTTCCAACAACGTGAGCGTGCTGCTGGGGAACGGCAACGGGACGTTCCAGACCCAGCAGACCTTCGCCGTCGGCAACAGCCCGCATTTCGTCGCGGTGTCGGACCTCAACGCTGACGGCAGGCCGGACCTCGTGACGGCAAATTACGGTTCCAACAACGTGAGCGTGCTGCTGGGGAACGGCAACGGGACGTTCCAGACGCAGCAGACCTTCGCCGTCGGCAACGGCCCGCATTCCGTCGCGGTGTCGGACCTCAACGCCGACGGCAGGCCAGACCTCGTGACGGCGAATTACAATTCCAACAACGTGAGCGTGCTGCTCAATACGGGGGCCGACACAACGCCACCGATGGTGACGAGTTCAGCGTTCGAGTTCGAGGAAAGCCACGTTCTCGCAATCGGCTTTAGCGAAAGCGTTCAACTTACGCTTCACACCAACGATCTAACCATCGTCAATTTGACTCTCGGATTCCAGATCCTTCCCTCCTCTCTGGGGCTGGTTTACGATGCGGCCAACGACAACGCGACGTTGACATTTTCTGGGTTCCCTGCGGCTACTCTTTTTGACGGTAGTTACCGCGTGAACGTTGTCGCCGCCGGTGTAACGGACACTGCCGGGAATTCGCTCGATGGCGACGGCAACGGAAC
>Ga0163153_10008272_pt1 | contig 10879 bp, 7 predicted proteins | sample OliLakLV19MP6IB1_FD_148629 | JGI IMG/M metagenome (GOLD analysis project Ga0163153, IMG submission 148629) | Freshwater microbial mat bacterial communities from Lake Vanda, McMurdo Dry Valleys, Antarctica - Oligotrophic Lake LV.19.MP6.IB-1 | ecosystem: Environmental > Aquatic > Freshwater > Lake... | reverse complement strand
TCCCTTAAGTTAGCAGATGTAAGACTTGCCTCGCAAGCTATCTGTGTTTGACCTTAGAATCCCACGTGTTTTAACCGTGGGAGTATGTCAAGGCGAGTGCAATGCGTATGTATTGGCGGCGCTGGCACGCTACCCAGAGCGCTTGATCGGCGCCGCCTATGTTGACCCTTGGGAGCCGGCGAGCCGCACCACCATTGCCGCCACGCTGGACAATCCGTTGTTTCGGGCCGTGAAACTGGAATGTTCTGAGGCGACCGGGCTGTGTGGCATCCATCCACAGGCGCGGCTGGATGATGCGGCGATAGGCTGGCTCTGGCCCGCATTGGAAGAGCGTGGGCTGGTATTGGTGCTCGATTTGGGCGTCATCGGGAGTCGTTCATACCAAACGGACGCGGTGCGCGCCATTGCCGAGCACCATCCCGCCCTCAACATTATTATCGCCCACTTAGGCCAACCCACCCCGGCTGCCGAAGCCGACCCTGCGCGTTGGCGACTCTGGCAGGAGCAGATTGTGTTGGGTCGTCTGCCCAATATCTGGTTTGATACGGCCGCGCTGCCGGCCTATCTGCCCCACGAAGGGTTCCCGTATCTGAGCGCCGCGCGTTATCTGAAAATTGCCCTGGATCTGATCGGCCCCACCAAAATTCTATGGGGCAGTGATCTGCCAGGGCTGTTAGGCCACGCCACCTATCGACAACTTGTGCAATTGGGGCAATTCCATACGCAATCACTGACACCCGCTGAACAAGCGCTGGTGTTAGGTGGTAACGTGCACAAGATATTATGTACTAGATGATCGCCACGCTACTACCCATGCCGTAAGCTGTCTACACGCAACTTCGCTAAATGATGGGTAAGGGAATCAGATTTGTCCATCATCATACCTTTCTGAGCTCTAAACTGAAATCAAAATGAAAAGGCGCTTCCTAGCATCGCAGTCGCAAAGTTCAAGTCAGAGCACAAACGCTCGGATTTCACTTGGTGCCGCTGCCTGGCTATAGTCCTGACCTGAATCCTATTGAACGCATCTGGCAACGGATGTGCGAAAATGTTACCCAACTTTACTGTCATGATTGTCTTGCTTTCATTCGGGGGATCAATCTTCATCCCGAACAGGTCATCTCTCGCCTTTGGTCCAAATTTGACCTCGATCCGGACTTTGAAAAATTCGCGTTCTCAACCTGATTTGAGGTTAACAAATTTTCGTTACGTATCGCCTTGACTGCTAGATCGCGCACAGATCGTGGGCGACGGGCGTGACTCGGCTTGCCATAACGACTGCACCATCGGGTTGACTATGCAGCCAACCCGGTATGGTTACCTCCAAAGGTTCATCCTTGGATGCTTGTATGAAATGATATAGCTCCAGCGCCTGCCGACCAGTAGCGAAGATGCTATGTCGGCCACCTTGGTCGGGTGAGTCTGTTGCACCTCCAGGTCCATTACCGGCCTCATTCTGCCATCCACCTGTACCAAAGGTTACTATAGTACAGTAATTCGTAGCTTGCCAGCGGCTCAATCCGCACTTCCATAAAGGGATGTGATGCCACCCCATCCCCCCCCTTTTTTGCTATCTACAGCGCCATCGAGTAGGCTCATGCTGCTTTGAGTAAAGGTGAGGTATTGCTTGCGGCCCAGGTGTGATCGCGTAGGATCAGTGCGCGCAGATCAAATGCCTGACGAATATGACTTTTGCCGCTTGTTCATTGACGTGATTCCGCTATCAACGGATCTAATGTAATTATCAGTCGCCGGAGTACAATCCAGAAGAGTTGGTGACAGCTTGAGTTTGGGGCTTAGTTTGAGAAACAGGGGTAGCTCCACAGCAGATCATCCTCATACGGGTTGGGCGGTGCGCCCAGCGATAGCGGCGATGAATTTCCACGGTGGCGAGCCGCATCTCGGCCGGGGGCGCTTGTTCACGATTGTAGAGACGGCAATAATAGTTACCCCAGACTTGCAAAATCGTTTCTGGAAAGGACCAGATCAGGCGTTGCTCAAAAAAGCGCAGGCGTGCACCTGGACCCCATTGCCAGTCCGTGCGCCCGGTGGTTGGATCCGCACTGGTATACAGCAGCAGCTTGGCGTTATTATGGAAAAAGGATGAATGGTATGAGTAACATCAACTATGGTGAACTCCTCCTTGCCTTTCAGCCGCGCACGATTCAAACTGAAGAAGAATACAAGCACGTACAGCGCGAAATTGATCGTCTTATTGACCAGAGCGATCTATCTCCAGCCGAGCAAGAGTACTTAGATCTGCTCGCCACCTTACTTTGCGCCTATGCAGAGCAAGTAGAAGATAAAATGGCCTATACCTTGCGCGGTGTTGCGCTCGTGAAAGGGTTGTTGGAACTACATGAGCTGAAACGGAAGGATCTGGAGCCAATTTTCAAAACAAAATCGGGCTCAACCGGATCTCATGTGGTTGACAGCGTCGAATCAATTCGACGCCTGCTATGCCAAACCTGCTTAAGCAGGTTTTTTGTGGCAGCCGCCGGTTTCAACCGGTGGTATCCTTGTCAACCACATGGATTCCAAATGAGCCACAAAATCGATTACGTCCGCGGTCTTGAATGGACAACGACGCTTGACGGCTGAACAGATCAATCGGTTAGCCACATTCTTTCGATTGCCACACAGCCTTTTTTTTGAGCCGTTACCGTCCGAACAGGTAAAAGCACTTGCCATCGCGGTGTAACACAAACTCCAGGAATAGCCCAAAGCCCTCTACCATTTCTTTTCAATGTGAGCAGAAAATGATATGCTATTTGTATCTGAAACATACTAATTGCATAAATCATAGTCTGTGTCACTAACAAGCTAGGGATTTGACCCTGTAGTTTTTAGAAATTGTTCAGTGCGCACGCCCACGTGCGCACTGAACAATTTCTAAAAACTACATACACGCTCTACTAGGGCTTGTCTGTGACAGAAAGTTTAGAAGTGGAGATGGAGATGACCAATCTCCCCGTGGCCGATGTACGTCCAATCGGTTCTGCTCAGGGTTATTATCGTTTTCCGGCTTTGCACAACGAGACCATTGTTTTTACCGCTGAAGGTGATCTCTGGAAAGTTGGCGTTTGTGGCGGACAGGCTCAGCGCCTGACCACGCACCACGGCCTGGAAGCGCACGCGGCTATTTCACCGGATGGCGTGTGGGTTGCCTATTCGGCGGAATATGAAGGGCCTATCGAGGTCTATATGATGCCGCTGCAAGGCGGTCGCCCACGGCGCTTGACCTATGAGGGACTGGATGAAGATTCGCTCGTCGTTGGCTGGACGCCCGACGGCAAGGTGATTTATAGCACCGAGCATTTTTCCACCTTGCCCAACCGCCAACTGGTGATCGTCGATCCCCAAACATTGACGCAAACGTTGTTGCCTTTGAGTCAAGCGAGCAAAGGCGTTTTCACCCCCGATATGCGCACGCTCTTTTTTACCCGGTTGCCACCGCCGCCAAGCAGCAATGCCAAGCGCTATCGTGGAGGCAGCACACAAAATTTGTGGAAGTTCACCTTTCCCACAGGGAAGCGTAAAACATCGCCAGAGGCAATACCCTTGACCGCCGACTATGCCGGCACCAGCAAAGACCCTATGTGGTGGGAAGGTCGCATCTATTTTCTCAGCGACCGCGACGGCACGATGAATCTGTGGTCAATGCGCGAAAACGGCCGGCAGTTGCAGCAACACACTTTTCATAAGGGCTGGGATATCCAGTCGCCCAGCCTGCATCAGGGGCGCATTGTCTATCAACTGGGCGCGGATCTGCGGCTCTATACGCTTGCCACTAAGGCCGACCAACTCATTCCCATTACGCTTGCTTCTGATTTTGAACATACGCGTGAACGCTGGATCAACACACCCTGGCACTATCTTTCTGCATTGCATGTGGCGCCGGAGGGGGATCGCATCGTGCTCACCTCGCGCGGGCGGGTTTTTGTGGCGCCGGCCAAGCAAGGGCGACTGGTGGAGGTGACGCGCCGGCATGGGGTGCGCTATGCGGATGCCCGTTTCTTACCCGATGGACAGCGTCTATTGCTGCTCTCGGATGAGTCGGGTGAACTCGAATTTTGGACCGCGCCAGCCAATGGCATTGGGGCTTTTACGCGCCTGACCCTGGATGGACGTGTTTTGCGCTATGCGGGTGTACCGGCGCCCAATGGGCAGTGGGTAGCCTTTAGTGACAAGAACTATCATTTATGGTTGCTGAATTTGAGCACGCATGAGGCGCGACAAATTGCAGTTTCCGAGCAAGACCCCTTTGGCAGACTGGCCTGGTCGCCCGATAGTCGGTGGCTCGCCTATGTTCAATCCGCCGCCAATCAGCATCAACAGATCTGGCTCTATAACGTAGAAGAGGGCAAGCGTATCGCGGCCACGAGTGAGCGGCTAGACAGCTTCGCGCCCACCTGGAGCACGGATGGCAAATGGCTCTACTTTCTTTCCGACCGCCAATTCCGCTCATTGGTGGATAGCCCGTGGGGGCCACGCCAGCCTGACCCTTATGTGGATCGCAGCACCAAGGTCTATCTCTTGGCACTGAACAAAGCGGAACGTTCCCCCTTCTCTGCCTTTGATGAACTTTATCCAGCACCCCAAGGCGCGGCCAAACCGGGCAATGGTTCAAAGAATGGGGAACAGACGCCAACCGCAGCGCCCGCCGAGCCAACCAAACCCAATGGCGAGCCGCCCAAGATCGCCAATGGGAAAGCTCCTGTGCTTACTATTGACCCGGATGGGTTGATGACGCGTTTGCAGGAAGTTCCCCTGCCCACGGCCAACTATCTATCGCTTAGCACCAATGGAAAATTTCTCTTCTGGACGGAGCGCGAAACCGATAGTGAAATGCGCCTGTCGGCGATGGAAATCAAAAACCAGGATCTCACGCCGGTTCCCCTCTTAAGTGGTGTCACGCGCTATGAGCTTTCATTGGATGGCAAAAAACTACTCGTGCGTAAAGGCTGGGCAGCGGTCTATCTGATTGATGCGACAGCCGAGGCACCCAAGGATTTGGAGAAGAATCGTGTGTCGTTACAGCACTGGAGCTTTGCCATCGACCCACGCGAAGAGTGGCGGCAGATGTTGATCGACGCTTGGCGGCTCCAGCGCGACTATTTCTATGATCGCAATCTGCATGGTGTACCCTGGCAAGAATTGCTAAACCGCTACATGCCGCTGGTAGATCGGGTGACTGACCGCGAGGAACTCAACGATCTGATTGCCCAACTCATGAGCGAACTGAGCGCGCTGCATACCCGTGTCTGGACGGGCGATGTACGGCGCGGTCAAGATCGGGTCGATTTGGCCTCCCTCGGTGCAGATTTGGTGCGCAATGAACCATCCGGCGGCTATGTGGTGCGCCATATCTACCGCACCGACCCCGACTACCCCGACCGTCTCGCGCCGCTAGCCATGCCGGAGGTGAATCTGCAAGAGGGGGATAGTATCCAGGCGATCAATGGTATTGCCACCCTGGATGTGGAACACTCGGCCCTTCTTCTTAGGAACAAGATGAACCAACAGGTGTTGCTGCGGGTACAAAGCGCTGTTACACAGACGCCGCGCGATGTGATTGTGCGGCCCATTTCTTCCCGTCAGGCCGACCATCTGCGCTATGACGCCTGGGAGTACAAAAGTCGGCTCTATGTGGAAGAGCAGGGAGAGGGCGCCATTGGCTATCTTCACCTGCGCGCCATGAGCGGCGAAAACTATTCGGAGTGGGTGCGCGATTATTATCCTGTCTTTAATCGCAAGGGACTAATCATCGATTTGCGTCATAACCGTGGTGGCAACATCGATAGTTGGCTGCTGGGTAAGTTGCTGCGCAAGCCGTGGGTCTACTGGCAACCGCGCGTCGGCAAACCCTCTTGGAATATGCAATATGCCTTTCATGGTCACATGGTGGTGATATGCAACGAGTTTACCGCTTCGGATGGCGAGACTTTTTGCGAGGGCTTTCGCCGGTTGGGGTTAGGCAGTGTGATCGGCACACGCACCTGGGGGGGTGGCATCTGGCTCTCCTATGGCAACCGGCTGGTGGATTATGGCTATGCCGCTGCACCACAGATCGGCATGTATACGGCTGATGGTCAATGGCTGATTGAAGGCCACGGCGTTGATCCGGATCTTGTGGTCGATAATCTGCCCCATGCCACCTTTCTCGGCCAAGATGCCCAACTTGACGCCGCCATCGCCCACCTGCAAACTTTGATCCGTGAACAGCCAATCGAAATCCCACCCCCGCCGCCCTATCCAGAGAAGATGTTTCGCTATGAGTAACTCGCCCATGTTGTTGGCTTACATCACTTGCAAACGGCTTGACGTTATAGTGGCAACAGTGGCATTATAATAGGACTTACGCAGAAAAGGTGTGTTACCAGAGAGATCTGTCAGGTTTCGCAAACCTGACAGGTCTGGTACTGTGTAAGTCCTATATAATAAGAAATCCACTATTTTTATTGAAGGCGCAGAGAAGCGAAGTATTGGTTACATCCGTTAACACTAGCCTGGAATCGCGGCTACCGTTTGCATGATCTGAACGAGATTGAACGGATCATTGAAGCTAATCGCACGTTGATTCTTGCATTCTGGCAAGAGGAGTTGAATAAACGATGAATATAGTCGCTACAAAGGTCAATACCTATCAACACGGTAACTCCAATATTGTAACAATTCCCATAGCTGTACCTGACTTAACTGACGTACGCGCTTTCGCCGGTCATCTTCACGCGAAAGGGCAAGAATATAGTGGCATTATGTGGGGATGGCCGGTACAATACGATCCGGAACTATGTGAAGAAGAAGCAGAATTTCAAATCCCTGACCAAAGGGGGGGATATCGGACCGAGATTCGTCCCTTTTGGAGCCCTGCTAGTTTTACGATTGGTGAAAGTGGGTTCTGGTTCTTCTCTTTACTCTGGGAAAATGGTAGTGATCAAGCGCCTGTAGAATTTCTAAATACACGTAATAGTACAAACCCGTTAGACTTTGCAACTGGCGATTCATAAGGAGCTGTCTGCATGGTATTCGTAGGTGCGGTTTCTTACCGCACAAGGCAGGGTAAACGGAACCTGTGCGGTAAGAAACCGCACCTACGAAGTCGCCAGTCTACGCTTTTCAGATGGCTTCTAAGCTCAAAGGAGAACACAATACCCATGAACAGTGAAAGTCCCGTTGGCGCGTCTGCGCGCCAACTTGCCCAGCGTATGGGAGAAGCAGCCGAAAATTTCCTGGCGGCCCTTTCCACCGATCAACGCGCCGCCACACAACTCGACTTTGCCGACCAGGTTGAACGCACGACCTGGCACTATACACCCACGCCCCGCAAAGGGTTGCCCTTTACCGAAATGGATCGCAACCAGCAGCGCTTGGCGCAAAAGCTGGTGATCAGCGGTCTCAGCCGCGGTGGCTATAACACCGCCACCACTATTATGGGGCTGGAAACGCTGCTCGACGGCAAAGAAGGCTTTGATCGACCCATGTGGTGGCGTGACTCCCATCTCTATCTTGTCACCATCTTTGATGCGCCGGATGACCGTGCGCCGTGGGGATGGCGCTTTGAAGGCCATCATATTTCGCTCAACTATACGATTGTCGGCGGCCAGATTATTGCGCCCACCCCGACCTTCTTTGGCTCCAACCCGGCGGAGTCTCCGCTGATGGGCAATAATTCGTTGCGCCCCCTGGCTGGCATCGAAGATCTGGCGCGCGACCTGATGCACGCTTTCTCCGATGAACAACGCCACCAAGCCCTGTTGACAGCCGTTGCACCACCCGACATGGTCACACTCAACCGTCCCTATGTAGTGGAAGGCGCGCTGCCGGCGCAGACCCCCGGCATTGATGACACAGTGGCGGTCGCTTCCCAATTCCGTACCATGGAAAGTCTGGCCCGCGAGCGCGGCGTCACTGAGGCTGATCTAGAAGCCGTGCGCTACTCAGCCACGCCCAAAGGGGTCGCCGCCGGTGCCATGACGAGTGGTCAACAGGAGATCTTGCTGGCACTGATCGGTGACTATATTCAGCGGATGCCGGAAGAACTGGCAGAGATTGAGATGAACAAGGTAAAGCAACAGGGGGTGGACGGCATCCACTTTGCCTGGGCCGGCGGCATTGAAAGGCGTCAACCCCACTACTATCGGCTGCAAGCCCCGCGCTTTCTGGTCGAATATGACAATACGCAGAACGACGCTAATCATATTCACTCCGTCTGGCGCGACCCGGCCAATGACTTTGGTGCCGACATCCTGGCGCAGCACTATGCCACATCGCATCATCATTAAAATAATCCATAGACGCGGATTGTGCGGATTTGGCCGATTTTGGCGGATTTCATTTGAAGATTATCCGTGTAAATCTGCTTAATCCGTACAACCTGTGTTCAAAAAGCATCGGATCAATCCGACGCCTGCTATAGGAAACCGGCTCGCGCCTAAGAGGCAACCGCCCTTGGGCGCGGTTTTTGGTAGCAGACACCGGTTTTAACCGGTGGTTGGCGATGTCAACCCCCTGCGGGGGCCCTTTGGGCGCGGTTGAACCAAAGTTCTCTAGAAAAGAGTATCAATGCTCGAATCGATTATTGCACCGACCCGCGTCAAACATGCGCTGCGCGAGGGAAAAGTGGTTCTGGGTACGATGGTGGCGGAGATTCGCCAGGCTGCGATTATGCAACTGCTGGCCAACGCCGGCTTTGATTTCTGTATTATTGACAACGAACATGGCCCCTTCAACATCGAAACTATTGCCGACCTGAGCCGGGCGGCGCGCCTCTATGGCATCACGCCGATTGTGCGTGTGCCGGATTTGGCTTACCCGTACTTGGCCCAGGCGTTGGATGTAGGGGCGCAGGGCGTGATGTTGCCACGCGTCACCACAGTCGAACAGGTGCGTCAGGCGGCGCAGATCATCAAATATCCGCCTGTGGGCGCGCGTGGCTGTGCCCTCAATCGCGCCCACACCAACTTCCTGGGCGGCTCGGTGATCGATATCATGGCGCGTGCCAACGAAGAGACGATGTTGGTAATCCAGATTGAAACCAAAGAAGCGCTGGAACAGGTGGAGGAGATTGTTGCCGTCCCTGGCGTCGATGTTGCCTTTATCGGCCCCAATGATCTCTCCATCGCGCTGGGGGTGCATGGCCAAACGACTTCCCCAACCATGGTGGCGGCCATTGAGCGCGTAGTGACGGCCTGTCAAAAACAGAACGTCACCGCCGCCATCCAACTGGCCGATGTCCAACTGGCGACCGAGTGGATCCAAAAAGGCATTCACATGGTGAGCTATAGCGCCGAAACCGGTCTATTGATGAGCGCCGGTCTAGCCGCAACAAGTGTGCTGCGTAAGGCAATGGTATAGGGCTACTTCAGGCTGTATTCAGTTAACACGGATAGGAAAGAACACGGATTTTTAATAATTATCCGTGTTCTTTCCTATCCGTGTTAACTCAGTTCTTCTTTACAGTCAAGAATAACAGCTAAGCGACGGTTAGCTCTGTGGAGAGGCTGATCGGGCGCGCCAGAATGGATCCCACCGGTGAGGTGTTGATCACGGTTTCGTGCAATGCCTGGAGTTGTTCCGCGGTGGCATTGGGCGCTTTGAGCGTCACCTTGGTGCGGATATTGGTATAGCCCGGCCAACATTGATTGGGGTCTTGTAGGCCAAAGAAGCCATTGAGATCCAGATCGCCCTCGATTTCGACCTGAATATCCTCCAACTCAATGCCACGCAGGGCGGCGTTCATGGCATAGCCGGTGGTGAGACAACAGCCATAGGAACCCAACACCATTTCCACCATATTGGGTGCCGTGTCGGTGCCACCCAAAGGCGGCGGTTCATCCATCGCGACAGTAAAGTTGCGGATCTGTGCTTGGCTGCGGAAACCGCCCAGCCATTGGGTCTGCGCCTTCCACACAGTCTTGCCGGCTTCCGGTTTTTCTTTTACATAGTTCATCAATCCAGTGAGGGCATTCTGGTCAAAGCCAGGGTCTGTCTCCGTTTGTTTGGTCGTCTGCTCGGTCTGGTCAGCCATAGGGTCTGCCTTTCGCGGTGATGGATAGTTGTTTAGCACAAATTTCAAGGTATGCGGGGCTGATCGTACCATCGATTGAACCATGCGTCAATCGCTCCCCAACCCCTCCCCCAACCTTCTTATTCTCCAAACCAACCCAAAGTCTACCTATTGGCAGGTGAACCGGCGAGCAAATTCGGCTATACTGAAGCCAGCCAGTTTTTCCTGACCGATGGTGGGATTGAAACTGTATTGATTTTTCAAGAGGGGCTTGACCTACCTGACTTTGCGGCCTTTGATTTACTCAAAAATGCCGAAGGTGAGGCGGCGCTACGCACCTATTTTCGCACCTATGCGGCCATCGCCCGCCAATTTGATGTGAGCATGATTCTCGAAAGCGCCACCTGGCGCGCCAGCGCGGATTGGGGCACCAGGCTCGGCTATACCCAGGAAGCGTTGGAACAGGCCAATCGCAAAGCCATCAACCTGCTGGAGGAGATTCGTGATGAATTCGAGAATGAGCAACGCAAAGCTGTGATTAGTGGCTGCATTGGGCCACGCGGTGATGGCTACAATCCCGGCCTGCGCATGTCGGCGCAAGAGGCCGAGGCGTATCACAGCCAGCAGATCAAGACCTTTGCCGGCACGGCGACGGACATGGTGACGGCGATCACCATGAATTATGTCGAGGAAGCGATTGGCATCACGCGCGCGGCACAGGCGGTCGGCCTGCCCGTGGCGATTTCTTTTACGGTTGAGACTGATGGCAAGCTGCCCACGGGTCAAACCCTTAGGGCCGCCATTGAGCAAGTCGATGCCGCCACCGCGCATTATCCCAGCTACTACATGATCAACTGCGCCCATCCCACC
>Ga0163153_10008267_pt1 | contig 10883 bp, 11 predicted proteins | sample OliLakLV19MP6IB1_FD_148629 | JGI IMG/M metagenome (GOLD analysis project Ga0163153, IMG submission 148629) | Freshwater microbial mat bacterial communities from Lake Vanda, McMurdo Dry Valleys, Antarctica - Oligotrophic Lake LV.19.MP6.IB-1 | ecosystem: Environmental > Aquatic > Freshwater >... | reverse complement strand
AGCACCAACATCCAGAACAGTATAGTCTTTCTTTTCTAAAAATGCCTTAATGGTCTCTTTTAAAGCGAAACCAGCATGATCGGCAGCCACGATAATAGTCTGTTTTTGCATACCTGTATCATATCACAATCATATTAAAGAGGGTTTCTGGGGGAATAATTAAAAAATTATTTCTCTCCTTTAAGGATGATTCTTTGATCAAAACCACCGCGTTCATCACGTTTTCGTAATCTTATCCCTGACAAGTTTGTTGTATGATGTCATATATTATAATATCGCTCCCTTTTTCTTTAAATACACTTCAACCTGATCCCGATCCGAGTCAGCCAAAATCTCCCCATCAATATCCAATGTAGGAGTCTTATCCTGATTCGACTTGGCTAGCATTTCCTTAAAAAATTCTGGATTCTTGAGTACCTCCCTTTCCTCAAAAGGAATATTCTTTTCCTTAAATAAATCCGTAACGCCCTTGCACCACGGACATCCTGTTTTTGTGTAGAGGGTTATGGTCATATGAGTATGTGTATGTGTATACCCTAGTTCATTGTCGCACCAACTCATAGTGACCAAGTTAGTATGTTAATGATGAAGATAGTTGTATTATTGGGTGCCGAATTAAGTTTTGGATCATAAGATCTTGACCACTTAATTGCATGACCAATTCCAACTACTATGTAGACAAGAACTATTACTACAATTATTTTGGTAATCATTTTCATAGTTATTTCAAAAACCCTCCTGCCTCCACCACATGTCTCACCAGCGTATACGTATACCCCAGTTCATTGTCATACCACGTCAGCTTCATGGACATATTTTATCACAATCTTAGAAAAATCCCGCCCGCTCACCTCTTCCAAACTCGATGATTCAAGTGCAAAAGAGGTGGCGTGTTGGTGTTCTTACGTGAATTTCAAAGTACGCATATACAATATCGAAACTCCTTACAGATAGCAAGCGACCATTTGATACATTTTTATGACAGTAAATAAACTTATATTCCTGTTAGGTATCCATTTCTAATCCACACAATACTCTTTACGGATGAAGATTTGGAAGTAAGTGCTACTGCATTTCCTCCTTCAGGGGTTTTTGCTGAATGAATTTCAAACGATTCACCCAAGAAATCATTTTGATTTATCAATTTCCATGAACCATTAACTTTTTGAAAGAATTGAAGGTTACCTTTGAAAAATTGCTGACTACTATCAGAATAGTAAGAGGCAACAATTACGTCTCTGCTTCCGTCACAATCAAAATCTGAAATTACCGCTTTCTGAAAAGTCCATCCTTGCAGAACTAATGTGGCATACTCTGCAGAAGTAGACTCCTCCGCTTTTATGCTGTTAGTACAAGACTTACTAACAAGATTATCTTTCTGTACTCCCTGGTTCGCAGCCATATTTTCTTGAATCTTTTGTTGTTCAATTTGTTCCACCGTCATTGGACCCGTATTTAGTGTCTTAACCCCAGCGGTTGGTTGTGGTGAAGTTTCAATTACGTGAAATGAATTCTGTTCGACTTCATTTTGTACTCCAGTATTTTCTGAAGAAGATACTTTTGTTTTTTGCCAATAGTATACTCCACCACCAATAACTAAAACTGTAACAAGGATCAGAATCGGAATAAAACCTCTTTGTGTATTTTTCATGTTGTTTAATTGTTAAATTAATTTACCCGCCTCCACCACATGTCTCACCAGCGTATACGTATATCCCATCTCATTGTCATACCATGCCATAACTTTCACCAAATTCCCATCTACCACACGCGTCATTTCCAAATCGGCGATTGAGGCATGTTTGTTGCCGATGATGTCATGGGAAACTAATGGCTCTTCGGTAACAGTGAAAATACCCTGCCAACGTGAATCGGCAGCTGCTTTTTTGAGGATTTCATTTACTTCTTGGGCGGTGGTATTCTTTTTTGAAATAAAGGTTACGTCCACAATAGAACCGGTTATCACCGGAACACGAATAGAGATACCGTCGAATTTACCGACGAGTTGAGTAGCGACTTTGGTTACCGCGATAGCCGCGCCCGTAGATGAAGGAACGATGTTCATAGCTGCCGCACGTCCTTCTCGAAGGTCTTTCTTTGAAGGTCCGTCAACAAGTGATTGTGAAGCCGTATATCCATGAACCGTGTTTAGAAGTGCCTTCTCTATACCCAAGGTCTCATCCAAAATTGCTATAAGCGGTGAACCGGCATTTGTAGTACAGGAAGCGTTAGAACTAACTTTACAAGTCGATAGTTTATCGACATTCATACCCATCAACACAGTCGCACCTTGAATAGCAGAAGAGGGATCATCTTTGATTGGTGCGGATACAACCACACGTTTGGCACCCGCATCGATATGAGCATATGCTTTTTCACTTGAAGTGAACAAACCTGTCGATTCAACAACCACATCGATATCCAGAGCTTTCCATGGTAGCTTGGTTGGATCCTTTTCACTGACAAATTGAATCTCCTTTCCATCAACAATCAACGCGTCACCTTTTTCATTGACTGAAACCTCAAAAGGACTGATACCGTAGGCGGTGTCGTATTTGAGAAGGTAAGCGAAATTTTGGATATTACCCAAATCATTGACTGCAACTACTTCGATATCAGGATTTTCGCGAGCCACTTTGACGAAAGCTCTTCCAATGCGTCCGAAACCGTTAATTGCCACGCGGATTTTTTTCATGATGGTATGTTGATTATGTTGCACTATTGTAACATAGCCATATCCGTTTACATCTGCTCGGGAATATAGTCAATGAACTTGAATGTAAAGACGTAATCGGCTGGCTTTATCGGATCAGTCGACTTTGGAGCAGGTTTCACATCTAATAACGTAATTGTTTGAATACCGATATGAAGCTCACGGCCAAGAGTAAAAATCTGTTCGGAAGGATTTCCGGTATTTACGATACGAGCACGCAATCGTACGGTTCCCGCTTGAATACACACTGCATCGATTGGACAACGACTATCTTCGATAACTTCTACAGGAGTAATAATAATATTCCCTACATTACTCGGCTTATTCAGATATGCTTGAACTGTGTTAGATGTCGTTGTGGTAGCTACCGGACATGCTGTAAACTCGCAACTTGGTCCTTGGCGGCCAACGTATGATCCATCAGGACACATTTTTGCGTCCATGGTACAAGCGATAGTTTCACCTGACTCAACCGGAATTTCTACGGAAGGACGGATAATAGAATTGATTCCGCTTTTGAAGCTAATAGCGACTGCGAGCAAGAGAGTGAGACCAATTAAGAGAAATATTTTTGATTTCATATGTGTAGTCATTTATGTATATACGTTAATCCTACACCATATGCATATAAAATTCAGCACCCCGATTGGAGTGCTGAATTTCTTTTTTAATCGAGGAAAGTAAGTGCTTTACCTTTCTTGAGACCGCGGCCGGTACGACCGATACGATGAACATAATCGTCGTAGGTCGCAGGAAGCTCATAGTTGATCACATGACTAACATCAGCGATATCCAAACCACGAGCAGCAACGTCGGTTGCCACCAAGATCTGTACATTTCCTTCTTTGAAAAGACGGAGAGCACTCTGACGCTTTGAGTGGTTTTTATTTCCATGAATAGATTCGGCTTTGAAACCTTTAGCGAGCAAGGTTTGTGAGAGTTTTTCAACCCCATGCTTGGTACGACCGAAAATCAAAACTCTACTAAAGTCCTTTTGATTCAAGAGTTCGTGTAACATATCCAGCTTATTCTTGCCCGGAATTACTTTCACAACGTCTTGTTCAACGTTTTTCGAGGTTTCACTTGTTTTGACGGAAATACGAACAGGTGTCTTCAAAAATTCACCGATCAAACGTTCAATTTCAGTTGAAAGGGTTGCTGAGAAGAACAAGGTGTGACGATCCTTTGGCATCAGAGACATGATTGCACGCATTTCATTAACAAATCCCATATCAAGCATTCGATCTGCTTCATCGAGAACCAATGATTTGAAATTTCCTGGATTGATCATCTTACGATCGATAAGGTCTTTCAAACGACCCGGGGTACCGATAACAAAGTTGTTACGGTATTTAAGCGCAGAAATCTGACGACCAATCGACATACCTCCAACGCAACAGACAGAAAATATACTGAGACCTCGGGCAAATGTCTTGAGCTCACTATCTATCTGAATAGCGAGTTCACGAGTTGGTACGATAACCAAAACATTTTCCTTTGGATCCTTGAGAACTTTCTGGATCAAAGGAATAAGGAAGGCAGCAGTTTTTCCTGTACCGGTATTTGCAATACCAACAAGGTCAGATCCTTTGAGGATATGAGGAATTGTTTTGTCCTGAATTGGAGTTGGATTTTTGTATCCTTTGGCGATGATGGTCTTTTTAAGACGTTCATCGATTTGAAAATCGGTAAAAGCATGCTCTGGTGTGAACACTGCAACTTCTTCAGTAACGGTTATTTTGTTTATAAAACGAGCGGGATCAATATAACTACCCATAGAGTTGTTACGACGACCACGTGAAGGAGCAGGACGACTTGAGCGGTTTCCTCCGCTCCCTCCTTTGTATCCACCACCAAAAGAACGGCCTGTTGAAGGACGTGCTGATGAAGCATGACGTGATCCTCCAAAGCGTGAAGCTCCAGATGAAGATCCATGTGGTTTTACACCACTTTTAAAATGATTTGTTTGCATAACGATATCTAACGGGCAAAGCCCTTATAACCTTCCGCCTTTAGTTGATAATATGATGGCGGTAGTCCCGTGAGTTTTAGATGAAAGCTATACAGCTTCGGCCTTTTAGGAGAGATGCGAACATTCCCTAAACGTAAAAATCAAGAGATATTAGGTATCTATGTATAATAATCTATATTAAGGAGTTTGTCAATTAATTGCATCCTGATAGATATACACCTCTGGAATCTCCCGCAAGATCTGGGCAGGCTGTTCATCCAATGAAAGAAGCTCGTCATCCAGCCGATGAAGCGCATTCCCTTTCGAAGGGCCAAAGACAAATCCATACGCCACATCGATTTTTCTTAATATATCGAACGTAACTGATATACGCGTAAAAGGTGTAGCCTGATATCCAGTAACTATCCCTGAAGCTGTTGTTGCAGAAGAATGCGGCAAGATACCGGCAATATGACCATCCTCTCCCAAACCAAATTGTGAAATAATATAATCAGACGATTGTATTACTGGTTCCAAAGCCGCCGCATAGTCAATGATAGTTTTTTCAAAAGATTCTCCCTGAAGAATTGATAATGACTTGATACCAGAAAAATCAAAATGGGTTTCCGTCAGTTGTTGCCAATTTGAATCCGTATGACCAACCTGTCCATACCGTTCATCACTCAGAGCAAGAGTGAGGTACGTTAATGCGTTTGGACTCACTTTTTTTCGCATCCGATTCATCACTTCCGCAGCAATAGGAATATTGGAACCACCCGCAAGTAACCAGAGTACTTTTTTATTATTACTCAAAAGATCAACGAACTTTGCACTGAGATCTGATATCCCTTGTGAAGGGTTGGTACCGTGAATGAAATTCATTATTTAGAATGAGTTACCTCCTTGAATAAGTTGCGGCTTGCCGGAAGTGTCAGGTGGAGTTGGAGGAACGTATGCAGGAGGAACATACGGATCACCAGAACCAGTACTCGTAGTCGTGGAGGTATCTCCTGCAGATGAATTACCACCAGATGTCGGCGGAGTTGAGCTCGCATTTTCCAATTCTTCTTCCAAGTCAGCAATATCATCCTGAATAGTATTAATAACGACTGGATTTGGTTCAACAGTTGATATGGTATTGGTAGCATTGTCAACCGTATTCGAAACCGTATTAATACTATTAACCACTTGGGTTATTTCACCAGAAGTTAATCCGGAATTTTCTGGAGTAAGACTATTGGTAGCCTGATTCAAACTATCCACATAGTCTTGAGCAGCATCGAGAACAGCTTGTGTTGCAGCACTGATCTCCGCTTGAGTCTGAGTACCTTTTGGTGCAGAGACTTTCTTTTGCCATTCTTCAACCAAGGCAATAAGTTCTTGACGATCTTGAGTCAATGAAATCTTTAGTGACGGATCAATACCCGCATCGGTAGCAAGAGCAAACAATCTTTCAGTCTTACCAATTACCCCATCAGCAATTTCAGCTTGAATAGCCGCGATAGTCTGACCAAACAACGATGACGGATCATAACTGGTGCGACGGAAGATATCTAATTTATTGATTTCTACACGCAGACGTGTCTGGGTCGAAGCTAATTCGGCGACGATTTCTGAAACAGAACGAGAGGAACGTTCGAGTGAACGACGTGCCGATGAGATAATATCGTCAGCAGCTTTGTCTTTGTCACGGATCTTGGTGTAGGTATAGGCACCGGCAGTGAGTAATGAAAGACCAACGATAATAATCAGAGCTGTGGTAGCAATTCCCGCATGTGTATTTTTCATGTCTATATAATACTACAAGTTCACTTGATTTTGTGGTTTCTTACCATTAAAAAAATCAATAATATTCTGCGCAGCGATTCGTGCCATCTCATTACGAACATGATCACGAGCAGAAGCAATATGAGGTGTGAGTATCACGGTATCCAACGTAGTGAGACCGGGAGTAAGTTTTGGTTCAAATTCAAAAACGTCGAGGGCGGCTCCTGCAATTACTTTTTTCTTGAGCGCAGCGACCAAAGCTTTTTCATCAACCACCGGTCCACGTGACGTATTGATAAGAAAAGCGCTTTTTTTCATCATTTTTAATCGTACAGCATTAATCAAATGATATGTAGAGACAAGGAGAGGTACATGTAAACTGACAATATCTGCATTTTCAAGGACTTCTTCGACCGTAGCAGCACGTTGTGCACCATATTCTTTTTCTATTTTTTCATGAGCTACTACATCGTAATAGAGTATTTTCATAGTGAAGCCATGAACAGCGATACGAGCAACTTCACTACCAATACTCCCTACTCCAATAAGTCCCAATGTTTTACCTGAAAGACCTGTGCCGATAAAAGCCATTGGTGACCATCCTTTATATTTTCCCTTTTTTGTAAAGAGATCAGCTTCAACAATACGAGTAGTTAGTGCGGACATCAAAGCGATAGTATGCTCAGCCACAGCAAGACTTGAAACACCTGGAGTATTGGTGGCCACTATTCCACGCTTTTTTGTTTCTATAAGGTCAATGTTATTAAAACCTGCAGCATAATTTGCTACTATTTTGATTGAAGGTACCGCCTTTATGAGTTTTGTATCAATCTTATCTGTCAACAATGAGATGATTCCGTCATAGGAATTCTTTTTAAGATATGAGAGGAGTTTCTCTTGCGACAAAGAGACGTCACCTGTTTTACCGGGACATACGTCTACTTTAAATCCTTCTTTTTTTAACATATCCATGCCCACTTTTGGTATTTCGCGAGTTATCAGTATTCTTTTTGTCATAATAGGTATTATAATATATCTCTATGAACCTTTCTAACTTTCAGTTTCGGATTATTCTCATTTCTGTGGGAATCCTTGTTATCCTCGGCCTTATTATACTCTTTAACAAGCAAACACCAATCCATAATCTTGATTCTTCCGGTACGACGATCGTAGCGTTTGGAGACAGTCTCATCTATGGAGTTGGAGCAACCGAGGGTAAGAACGTTGTATCTCTTCTTTCAACTAAAATCGGTCAACCTATTATTAATCAAGGTATCAGTGGCAATACTACCGCCGACGGATTGGCTCGTATCGATTCGATCCTGGCAGAAAATCCTAAAATCGTAATCCTTCTTCTGGGTGGTAATGATTATCTTCGGAAGGTTCCTATAGAAACAACGTTTGCGAATTTTGGAATGATTATTGAAAAAATTCATGCTCACGATTCAGCGGTCTTACTTCTCGGAGTTCGTGGAGGACTTTTGCGTGATACGTACAATTCACATTTCCAAGAATTAGCTAAAAAATATAAAACAGGTTTTATACCGAACGTACTCAATGGTCTGATCGGAACTCCGGAGTTAATGTCAGACAGCATACACCCCAATAACATCGGCTATGCAAAGATGGCAGACAAGATTCTCCCGGTACTCGAATGAATGCTCGATAATTAGTTAGATGTACGAAGTGTACGACGAATCGTATCAAATGTATTCAGGATAGATTGTATGTCAAACTCTTTGATAGAGTCCCCAGGATAATTTTCATAGGCCCCATAATGAATGAAGTAACGGACGGCGAGACAAAGAGAACTTTGTGGTAATACATAGACGGTTTCCTCGTATCTATTTCCTGCGGCTGCATCGGAAGACGATGCAACAGAATAGGTCACACCCATATCTTGGATAGTTTCAATGTCTGCTCTGTGTTCCAGGAAACGAGCAGCTTCACAGGGTGTAGAGGTAGACATGTGTTCAACACTGACATACGAATCTAATGAAAGATTTGTACCCGTTGCCATAGCGGTTGGAATTGTAAACTTGGTACCGTCGATTGCTTTCCCTGGGCCCATATTCTGATATTGATATTTTTCATCTACCGTAAAACCCTCTGGATAGCGAATTGAGAATTTATGTTCAGCATCTTGATACACCTGTGTAAGTTCTGCAGCTTCTGGCATTACCAGTGATGAAGGATTTTTTACGACATATATAATCAGAGCAACCGCAATTACAATAGACGCAACCGCGGCGATTAATTTGGTATTCATGAAACAAGTCTACCATGAATACCCGGTCCGACCTCGATATTATAGTTTCTTGAATATCATAACTCCCCATCAAATGTCAGAGCAGGATTCCCTGCTGCATCAACAACGTATCCTTGTACCTTCTTTGGAACAATGGTTGTCGCATCTTTCAATACACTTCTTTCCCATACCCAGGTTGAAGCAGTTACAATGAAGCGCTCCCTGGAGCAGTACTACCTGCAGGAAGTTTTGATGAACCAACAGTAACAGTGGTCATTTCTATTTTTGAAAAGACCTGAAGAACAACCTTTTTGTTTACTGGTTTAAATATTTTAAGATCTGCATTCAACGTTGAAACAGTAGTTGTAGCTATAATCCCTTCAACTCGATAATTTTCTACTGTTAGAAAATTCTTGATTTGATTGGCAAAATTCACTGCCTCACGATCCTTAGTAGGAGCCTGGATCTCGATGGTCATATCATATTTAAACTTCTCCAGTCGCGTCAGAAGATTTTCTTTACTCACCTCATCCAAATTTCGAGGTTCAACATCTGGTCCACGATTTACCATATACACAAAGATACCGAAAGCGATAACAACAATAGCAACAACACTAATGACTTTATGATTTTTCATATGGTTTGTGTTTATCCCTGTAGTGTAGGGTATTTAGGAAAAGGTATCAAATAGGCTTTTCTATTAACATTTTCAATGTTCTAACCATATTCACTCTCTTTACGAAGTAAGTGCAAAAAGGTAGAGATATTTTGCATATCCCTCTTTTTCCATGTCTTCCCGAGGAACAAATCGGAGTGATGCAGAGTTGGTACAAAAGCGTCTGCCACCTTCTTCTTTTGGACCATCTTCGAACACGTGACCTACATGACCGGCCTCGCTCCGTATTTCTGTGCGTGTTGTTGATAATGAATTATCCTGATGCATAGTGACCGAGTCATCATCTATAGTTCTCCAAAAGCTTGGCCAACCAGTGCCTGAATCATACTTGTGTGTACTTGAGAATAACGGTTTTCCGGTCACCACATCAACGTATATTCCATCAGCTTTGTTATCCCAGTATGCGTTATTAAACGGAGATTCGGTCCCATTTTCAGCGACTACATGATATGCAAGAGGGTCCAAATTCTTGAGCTTCTCAGCGATTTCTTCATCAGTGTAATCGTATGTTTCTTTTTTTATACTATTCGTTTGCTCAGATTCTAGAAATCGTATAGCGGCGTCTTTTGCCCATGTTTCCTCAACAAATCCGGCTCTTCCAGAACCCTTTTTGTATTGCTCATAATGTGACGAAGCCTTTTTGTAATAATCCTGATGATACTCTTCTGCTTCGAAAAATGTGGAGATGGGTACCACAGCAGTAGCAATCGACTTATTAAACACACCACTTTTCTCAAGACGCTCTTTTGAATCAAGAGCAATCTCCTTTTGTTCATCCGTATGATAAAAAATAGCAGTCGTATACTGAAAACCCTTATCCGCAAATTGTCCACCAGTATTTGTTGGATCAATATGAGACCAATATATATCCAGTATCTTCTCTGTTGAGATAGCATTCACATCATATGTTATCTGTACGGCCTCACGATGCTTTGTTGTTCCTTTTGCAACCGAAAGATACGATGCGTCTTTCTCTTCTCCACCGGCATATCCAGATATGGCACTAATGATTCCTTTTTCTTCCTGGAAGTAGGCTTCCGTACACCAAAAGCATCCACCAGCTAACGTTATAGTCTCATACGATGCTGTCTTTGGAGCAAATCTTTCAATGAGTGAATCCTCGAGCTGTATCGTTGCTCCATATCCTGAATCTAAAATTAGAGTTTCTAATTTCTTGTCATACCCCGTAAGTACCGCCACCCCGACCAGAATAATCAATACTCCAAATACGTGCTTTATTCTTCCTGCAGTTTGCATTCGTGCGGTTATTTTGTTTACAATCTTCTGTCCAAAATATGCAATCAGGAGAAGTGAAAGCACTAAGCCAATTGTAAAACCTAAAAGATAGATAAATCCAACAAGAAATGCTGACGGTAGAACTGTAGCAATAATGAAAAGATACGTCGGTGAACACGTGGTGAACACTGGCCCCAGCGCAAGTCCTATCAACATATCTCCTTTGTAGCTTTTCTTTTGATATCCCGTACCGACAGCTTTATTACTCAATATACTTAGTTTATTAATATAC
>Ga0163153_10008266_pt1 | contig 10884 bp, 9 predicted proteins | sample OliLakLV19MP6IB1_FD_148629 | JGI IMG/M metagenome (GOLD analysis project Ga0163153, IMG submission 148629) | Freshwater microbial mat bacterial communities from Lake Vanda, McMurdo Dry Valleys, Antarctica - Oligotrophic Lake LV.19.MP6.IB-1 | ecosystem: Environmental > Aquatic > Freshwater > Lake... | reverse complement strand
CGGCCTGGACGCGGCGGGCCTTCCCCGGCGGGCCGCTGTACGTGCTGGCCTCCGAGGATGCCCGCGCCGAATTCGACGGCCAGCGGCTGCTATCCCATGCGGAGGCTCGGGCGCCCGGCGCGGTGGTCGCGGCGGTCATCGTCGGTGACTCGCCGGAGGAAGCCACCTACGAGAACCTCAACGTGGCCTTCCGCCTGGTCCGGGCCGGCGCCCGCCTGGTCGGCATGCATCGCAATCCGTGGTGGCTCACGCCGGACGGGCCGACGCTCGATTCCGGAGCGTTCGTGGTGGGCCTGGAGTTCGCTGCCGAGACCCGCGCGACCATCATCGGCAAGCCCTCGGCGGCGTTCTTCAGCGCCGCGGTGGCGGACCTCCGACGAGAGGTCGGGCGGGACCTCGCCCGGGCCGACGTGGCCATGGTCGGTGACGACGTGCGCACGGACATCCGGGCCGCGCAGCGGGCGGGTCTGCGCGGCGTCTTCGTGCTGTCGGGCAAGCACGGGCCGGCCGATGTCGACACCGCAGCCGGCGAGCGTGGCGGGCGTCGACCGCATGCCGTGGCACCGTCGCTGGCCGATGTCGTGGCCGCGCTAGACTGACCGCAACCTGCCGCGCGCTGATGGCCCAGCCCGTCGCGCCGCGGCCCCACGTCCGTCCCGACGCCGCACCGTGAGGACCGCCCGATGACCGCCGACGAGAAGCCGCGCATCAAGATCACCTACGCCACGCTGCGGGCGGATAACGAGGACATGCACACCGGCTTCGAGGCCGCCGTGGAGCGGGTCAAGGCGGACTTCGGGACCCACTACCAGAACTACATCGACGGCCAGTGGCGTGACGCCGCGGAGCGTTTCGAGGTGCGCACCCCGATCGACCGCGACATCGTGCTGGGCACGGTCGCCATGGGCACGACCCAGGATCTGGATGACGCGGTCGCGGCCGCGCGGCGCGCCCAGCCGGGCTGGGCGGCCACGCCGTGGCAGGATCGCCTGGCGATCCTGCGCCGCGCCGCCGACCTCATCAGCGACCGGCTCATGGACCTCTCCGCGCTGATGAGCTACGAGGTCGGCAAGAACCGCATCGAGTCACTCGGCGAGGTCGAGGAATCGGCGGACCTCATCCGCTACTACGCCCAGACCATGGAGGACAACGGCGGCTACGACCACCCGCTCGGCAACCTCGGCGACGAAACCGTGCACACCCGCTCGATCCTGCGGCCGCATGGCGTGTTCGCGGTCATCAGCCCGTTCAACTTCCCGATGGCCCTGGCCACCGGTCCGTCGGGCGCGGCGATGATGGCCGGCAACACGGTCATCGTGAAGCCAGCCTCGGCGTCGCCGCTGTCGGCGGTGAAGATGGTCGAGGCGTACATCGACGCGGGCGTCCCGGCCGGCGTGATCAACCTCGTGATGGGCCCGGGCGCGACCGTCGGCCAGGCTCTCCAGGAGCACAAGGGCATCGATGGCATCGTGTTCACCGGCTCGTACGAGGTCGGGATGGGGCTGTTCCGCACGTTCTCGCGCGACTTCCCGCGGCCGTGCATAGTGGAGATGGGCGGCAAGAACCCGGCCATCGTCACGGCCAAGGCCGACCTGGATGAGGCGGCCGAAGGGATCATGCGCTCCTCCTTCGGCTTCGGCGGCCAGAAGTGCTCGGCCAACTCGCGGGTCTACGTCGAGCGCTCCGTGCATGACGAGCTGGTCCGGCGACTGGTCGAGAAGACCGAGGGCATCACTGTCGGCGACCCGATCCTGCGCGCGAACTGGCTCGGGCCGATCATCGACCAGAAGGCCGTGGACCGCCACCAGGCGGCCGTCGCCGAGGCCCGCCGCGATGGCCAGGTGTTCATCGGCGGCGAGCGCCTGACGGACGGCGACCTCGCCCGGGGGACGTATGTCGAGCCGACCGTCGTTGGTGGACTGCCCGCGTCGCACCGTGTCTTCCGCGACGAGTTCTTCGCGCCGCTGACCGCGGTGGCGGCCGTGGACTCCCTCGACGAGGCGCTGACCCTGGCCAACGACTCCGTGTATGGCCTGACCGCGGGCGTGTACTCGGAGGACCCGGCCGAGGTCCAGCAGTTCCTCGATGGAATCCATGCGGGCGTCCTGTACGTCAACCGCCGAGCCGGCGCGACGACCGGCGCCTGGCCGGGCATCCAGGCCTTCGGCGGCTGGAAGGGCTCGGGCTCGACCGGCAAGGCCGCCCTCTCCATGTACTACGTCGCCCAGTTCCTGCGCGAGCAGAGCCACACCACCGTCGACTGACGCGCTGAAGGGGCCCCGGTCCGTACGCCCTGGGCCGCCGTTCTAGAGGGCGACGACTCGGTCGCGGCCGGCGCGTTTGGCCGCCAGCAGGGCGGAGTCGGCGGCGCGGAACAGGGCCTTGCCGTCCAGCTCATCCTTGGTCAGTGAGGCGACGCCGGCCGAGACGGTGATGCGCGACTGGACCTCATCCAACGGCACGGTCACGGCGGCGACGGCGGCGCGGATGCGCTCAGCGATGACCACGGCCTGTGCCGTGTCGGCGCTCGGCGCGATGACCACGAACTCCTCGCCGCCGAAGCGCGCAACGGTGTCCCCGACGCGTACGGATCCAGCCATGGCCCGAGCCACGCCACGGAGCAGCGCATCACCGACGGCGTGCCCGTGCTCGTTGTTGATGGCCGAGAATCGGTCGAGGTCCAGGACGATGAGGCTGAGCGGGACGTCCGCGCGGCGGGCGGTCGCGAAGGCGGCCTCGACCGCCTCGTCGAAGTAGCGCCGATTGAGCAGGCCGGTCAGGGGGTCCCGAACGGCGGCATCCCGCACCATGGCGTGGCGGTCTGCGTTGCGCAGGGCGACGGCGACCTGGGTCGCGAGCAGGTCTGCGACCCGGCGTTCCAGCTCCCCGAATGGCGCGGCACCGTCCGGCCGGCGCGCGACGAGAACGGCCGCGACCTCGCCGTCGATCTGGATGGGCAGCGCCATCGTCGTCCCGTTGGTGATCGGTTCGCCGCGATCGACCGCTTCGAAGGCCACCACGTCGGTCACGTCCAGGACGCGACCGCCGGCGTCGGCCACCGACTCGTCCACACCGGACGCCTCGGACTGGATGCGAAAGGCGCCCGTCCCGTCGCGACCGGCGATGTACACACTCGACGCCGACAGGAGGTCGGCGGCGGCTTCTACCACGCTGCGCGTGGTCCGCTCGCGGTCCAGGTCGCCGACCAATCCTCGGCTGACCTCCAGCACGCGCTCGATGGCGTGCATCCGCGCGCGTCGTTCATCGCCCAGGCGGCTGGAGTGCAGGGCCGCGGCGATGGACCGCGCCAACATCGCAGCGATGGCCACCTGGGCAGCGCCGATCGGGTGGAGCAGGGTGCCCTCGAAGTTCACGACGCCGTCGAGCTGGCCGGCATGCACGATCGGGGTCGCGACCTCGCTGCGCACGTCGTCGCGCGCCGCGCGGTAGTCGGGATCGGCCAGCACGTCCGGTACGAACTGCGTGCTGAGCGTCGACGCGGTCCGGCCGATGATGCCGACGCCGACATCGATCTCATGGAACGGCGAGTGGTAGCCGGCGACGCCGACCATCGACAGCCGGGTCGGGCTGATGGGCAGGTAGATGGACACCAGCGGGATGCTGAAGCCGTTCGCGATGTCGTCGACGACGGCCTGCATGATGTCGGCCACCGGGCGCGTGCCATCGAAGCGACGGACGATCCGCTCGAGCGTCTCGAGCGCGTCGACGCGGGCGCGGCTGTGGGCCGCCAGGCGCACCGCGCGCGCCTCCGCTTCCGAGGCGATGCGGACCACGACGTACATCCCGGTCGCGGCCAGCACGACGACGGCGCCGTGGACCAGGTATTCATCGCTGACGAGGTCGGCGGGGGCCGTGGCCGCGATCGCCCCGGCATGCGCGATGGCGACGACGGTCCAGGCCACCAGGATCATGGCCGCGGCCACCGGATAGCCGGGGGTGATCGCCGCGTAACTCAGGGCGAGCACGACGAGAGGTGCCGCCGATGGAAGCGCCAGGGTCGTCACGTCGATCGGCCCGCTGGCGACCATCGCCACGGCGACCACGAGCGGACCGAGCACCCAGCGAGCTCCGGGACGGGCCATCAGGCGCGGCCCCAGGGAGGACCAGCCGGCCCCGATGGCGAGGCCCGCGAACAGGAGGTTGAGGACGATCGCCCGGTCGAAGCCGCGGTCGGCGACGTCGACGAGTTTGGCCACGATGGCCAGGCCGGCCATCGCCGTGAAGGTGATGCCCGCCCAGCGCAGCTCCGCGACGGCGCGGTCGCCGTGCCACAGGCCACGGCCCAGCAGGATCGCCCCACGGGCAGGGTCGAAGCGCTGCGCGAGGCTCTTCGACGCGGATCGCTGGACCTGGTCGCCGGTCATGGGACGGGTCATGACGGCACGCTAGCGGCACGAAGTGGTGCGCGCTGTCACCTATCCGTCCTAGGACTCTCGGGCTTCCGGCCGTCGGCTATACTGCGAGTTGGTATCCAGTCTGCATACTCCCTATGCATCCAAGTCGAGGTGCTTCCCTTGTCCAACGACGCATCGCGGCTCGCCGGTGAGCGCCCCGTCCCGAGCCTGGTCACCGAACTGCCGGGCCCCAAGGCTCGCGCCCACGTCACCTACGACGAGACGTGGACGTCGCCGAGCCTGCCGCGCGCCTACCCGATCGTGCCGGTACGCGGCGAGGGCCTCGTCGTCGAGGACATCGACGGCAACCTCTTCCTGGACTTCGCCGCGGGCATCGCGGTCAACTCCACGGGCCACTCGCATCCCCAGGTCGTGGCGGCCATCAAGGAGCAGGCGGCCGAACTCATCCACTTCTCCGCGAGCGACTTCTACCTGCCGATCTACCCGGAGGTCTGCCAGCGCCTGGCGGAGCTCTCGCCGATCGCGGGCCGGGCGCGGACCTATCTCGGCAACTCCGGCGCGGAGGTCGTCGAGGCGTCCATCAAGCTCGCCCGCTACGCGACCCATCGACCGTATATCGTGGCCTTCCTGGGTGCCTTCCACGGGCGGACCTACGGCGCGTTGTCGCTGACCGCGTCCAAGGCCAAGTACCACGCCGGCTTCGGGCCGTTGCTGCCGGGCGTCTACCACGCCCCGTATGGCCGCGTCGAGGACCTCCGCTGGTTCGATGAGGTCCTCTTCGACAAGCTCGTCCCGGCCAATGAGGTCGCCGCGATCATCGTCGAGCCCGTCCAGGGCGAGGGTGGCTACATCGTGCCCGAGGACGGCTTCCTGCAGGGCCTGCGCCGGATCTGCGACGAGCACGGGATCCTGCTCATCGCCGATGAGATCCAGTCAGGCGCTGGCCGCACCGGGAAGATGTGGGCCGTGGATCACTGGGGCGTCCAGCCGGATATCTTGCTGACGGCCAAGGGCATCGCGTCGGGCATGCCCCTGGGCGCGATGGTCGCCCGGGCGGAGCTGCTGGAGGCCTGGGGCCCGGGCGCGCATGGCTCCACGTACGGCGGCAACCCGGTGGCCTGTGCTGCGGCACTGGCGACCATCGACCTGCTGGAAGGTGGCCTGACGGCCAATGCCGCCACGCGCGGGGAGCAGGCCCTTGCCGGGCTGCGCCCGCTCATCGATCGCTTCGATGGCCTGGTCAGCGCCGTGCGCGGGCTGGGCCTGATGCTCGGCGTCGAGTTCGACACGGCCGAGCACGCCGAGGAGGTCCAGTGGGCGTGCTTCGAGCGCGGCCTGCTCGTCCTGGAGTGCGGCAAAAGCAGTGTCCGCATGTCGCCCGCGCTGACCGTGTCCGAGGCCGAGATGGCGACCGCCCTGCGCATCTTCGCCGAGGCTGTGGCGCAGGTCGCCGGGCACGGCGCGGAGGTGCTCGCCGAGGTGGTCGAGGCGGGTGCCCTGCACGAGGTCGAGGCAGCGGGCTGACCGTCCGATGGCTGCCTCCAAGGTCGCCTCGATGCGCGACGCCATCGCCGAGCTCGTGCGCGACGGCGACACCGTCGCGATCGAGGGCTTCACCCACCTCATCTCGTTCGCGGCCGGCCACGAGATCATCCGCCAGGGCAAGCGCGAGCTGACCCTTGCGCGCTTGACCCCGGACGTCATCTACGACCAGATGATCGCGGCCGGGGTCGCCCGCAAACTCGTCTTCTCGTGGCTGGGCAACCCGGGCGTCGGCGGTCTTGGCGCCATCCGGCGGCGCATCGAGGGCGATATCCCCGAGCAGCCCCTCGAGGTCGAGGAGTACAGCCACTTCGGGATGGTCGGGCGCTACACGGCCGGCGCCATGAACCTGCCGTTCTTCCCGCTGCGCTCGTACTTCGAGACGGATCTGCCGGTGGCCAACCCGCTCATCCGGCCGATCCAGTCGCCGTATGGCGAGGAGACCATCTACGCCGTGCCGCCGCTGCACCCCGACGTGACCATCATCCACGCCCAGCGCGCGTCGGCGGCCGGCGACACCCAGGTCTGGGGCCTGCTGGGTTGCCAGAAGGAGGCCGCCTTCGCCGCCGACCGGGTCATCGTCGTGGTCGAGGAGCTGGTGTCCGACGAGGTCATCCGGGCCGATCCCAACCGGACCATCATCCCGGGCCTCATCGTGGATGCGGTCGTCGTGGAGCCGTGGGGCGCGCACCCCTCGTACGTGCAGGGCGCGTACGACCGGGACAACCGGTTCTACCTGGACTGGGATCCGATCACCCGCTCCGAGGACGACGTCCAGGCGTGGTTGCGCGAGTGGGTCCACGACCTTGACGGGCGGGCCGCGTACATGGACAAGCTCGGCGCGGAACGGCAGGCCTCGCTGCGGCCGTCGGCGGCCGCGCCGTCCGGGGCCGTGGACTACGGGGAGTACCGGTGATGGGCGGAGCCGGAGCCCTCGGGACCCGCCCGACCACCGTTTGGAACGCCGGGCGTTCCAGCCGACCGGGGAGCGGCCTTTGGACCGCCCGCCAGCCGGTCTCGACCGCCAGTTGGAACGCGGGGCGTTCCAGGCGCGCTGGCGCTGGCGTCGGGCCCTGGGCCGGCCCGTGGACCGCCCGCCAGCCGGTCCCGACCGCCAGTTGGAACGCGGGGCGTTCCAGGCGCGCTGGCGCTCGCATCGGGACCGGCCAGTGACCGCCCCGGCCTTCACGAAGTCCGAGATGATGATCGTGGCCGCGGCCCGGGCGCTGGCCGGACAGCGGGTCTGCTTCGTGGGTGTCGGGCTGCCCAACATCGCGGTCAATCTCGCCCAGCGTACGGTCGCCCCGGACCTGGAGATGGTCTACGAGGCGGGCGTCTTCGGGGCGCGGCCCCAGCGCCTGCCGCTGAGCATCGGCGACCCGACCATCGTGACCGGCTCCACGGCCGTGGTCAGCATGCTCGAGCTGTTCGGCTACTACCTGCAGGGCGGACTCATCGATGTCGGCTTCCTGGGCGCCGCCCAGATCGATCGCTTCGGCAACATCAACACGACGGTCATCGGCGACTACGCAAGCCCGACGACGCGCCTGCCGGGCAGCGGCGGGGCGTGCGAGATCGCCATCAACGCCCGGCAGGTCTTCGTGATCATGCGCCAGAGCGCTCGCTCGTTCGTGGAGACCATCGACTTCCGGACCTCGCCCGGAAATCTTGGTGGGGCCGAGCAGGCCGAGCGCATCCGGCGCCAGGGCGGCTGGCTGGGACGCGGCCCGTCGGTCGTCGTCACCGACCTCGGCATCTACCACTTCGACGAGCACGGCGAGATGCGCCTGGACTCGCTCCATCCGGGCGCCACCCTCGAGGATGTCCGGGCCTCGATCGGCTGGGACGTGAAGGTCGCCGACGCGTTGGCCACGACCTCGCCGCCGACGGCCGAGGAGCTGCGCCTGGTCCGCGAGGAGCTCGACCCGGGCGGCGTCTACACGAAGTAGAGAGGGCCACGGGGGCTCCGAGCCGTGGCGGTACCGGCGCCGCGTCGCAGCGGCGCGCCCGGGCCTCCGGCCATGGCGGTACCGGCGGTCGTCGCCACGTCCGCCACGCGTACATCCCAGCCAGTGGGGCCGCGCATCTGCCCGCGCCGGGCCCGTCGTTGGCCGTATGGCTCGCTGGGCGGACGAATCGGCGGCGGAGGGCCTCATATGGCGAGGCTCGCAGCTCTTCCTTCGCCCATGTGTCCGCCCAGCGGACACGGCGCAGCGGCCGCCCAGCGGACACGGCGCAGCGGCTGCCCGGCGGATCGCCGGACACGGCGCAGCGGCCGCCCAGCGGACACGGCGCAGCGGCTGCCCGGCGGATCGCCCTACGCGGCGCAGCGGCCGCCCAGCGGACACGGCGCAGCGGCTGCCCGGCGGATCGCCCTACGCGGCCCCGCGGACACGCCCTACGCGGCCCCGCGGACACGGCGCAGCGGCTGCCCGGCGGATCGCCCTACGCGGCCCCGCGGACACGGCGCAGCGGCCGGCCGGCGGACACGGGGCAGCGGCCGGCCGGCGGACACGGCGCAGCGGCTGCGCAGCGGCCGCCCGGCGGATCGCCCTACGCGGCCCCGCTGGCCGGGGCCACGACCCGCACGACCACGACCGGGCACGGCGCATGCCGCACCACGTGGTCTGAGACGCTCCCGTAGATCGCTCGATCGACGCCATGGCGCCCGTGCGATCCGAGCACGATGAGCGACGCATGCTCGGCCGCGGCCGCGTCGACGATGGCCTCGCCGGGATCGCCCTCCCAGACCAGGAAGTTGGACGCGACTCCGGCGTCGCGGGCACGTCGCATGAGGGCCTGCGCCGCGTCCTCCCGCTCGCGCCGGACCTGGTCCACGCGGGCTCGATAGCGGCCGCCCGGCAGCCGTAGCGTCCCGGGATCGATGACGCTGACGGCGATGAGGCGGGCGCCCAGACCCGCGGCCAGCCGGACCGCCTCCTCCTCGGCCGGTGACGAGGTGGCGGAAAGGTCCGTCGCCAGCATCACCGCCTCGAACGGTCGGGCATCAGCCACGGGTCAGGCGCTCGTGCCCGGGATGGGGCAGATGAATGGGACCTTGGCCGTGCGACCGACGGCCAGGTCGGCCATCGGCGGCAGGACGTCGATGGCGGCCGTGCCGTCCTGCACGATGAGCGCGGTGACCATGCCGAACATGCCGTCCAACGGGCGTCGGGCTGCCCAGGGTTCCGCGGAGCCGGACGGCGCCGGCGAGCTGCTGGGGGCCGGGGCGCCACCGGCGAGGCCGGGACCGTATGTCCACGACGGCCGGCCGGTCGCCGGCGTGCAGGCGGCGATGGTCACGGCCATCAGGCCACCACCGGTCAGCGCGGCCGTGCGCAGGAAGCCGCGCCGCGACAGGGCCGCGCGATCCAGGTCGGGGCCGGGTTCGTCGGGGCAAGCTCAGCCGTGGGCAGGGAGGGGTCGGTCATGTCCATGCGACCCATCGTCGCGGCGGGGAACGACCGGCAGGAAGTGACTTCGGACCCGGAACGATGTGACCTCTGGCCCCCCTTCTGGTCGAGCGGACGCGGCAGCGCTGGTACGCTGACGGGCGATGGACGCGATCCGACCCGCGACGAGCCCGCCCGACCCGACCCTTGCCCGTCCGACGCTGGCCGAGGAGGCACTCGAGGCGCTCGATGCCGCCACCCGGGCCATCGCCGAGATCCTGGACCTGGAGGCGGTCCTGCAGGTCATCGTCGAGCGCGTCCGGGGTCTCGTCGACGCCCGCTACGCCGCCCTGGGCATCGCCGATGCGCACGGCCGCCTGGAGCGCTTCATCACGGTCGGGCTGAGCCCCGAGGTCCGGGCCGCGATCGGACCCCTGCCGGTCGGGCACGGCCTGCTGGGGGTGATCATCCGGGAGGGTCTGACGCTGCGCATCCCGGATATTTCAGAGCACCGCGACTCGTACGGATTCCCGCCGCATCACCCGCCCATGACGTCCCTGCTGGGCGTTCCGATCACGGTCGGCGGACGGGCGGTCGGCGACCTCTATCTGACGGACAAGCAGGGCGCCGCCGAGTTCAGCGCCACCGACCAGCGCATCGTCGAGCTGTTCGCGCGGCACGCCGGCATCGCCATCGAGAACGCGCGGCTGCACGATCGGCTGGCCGCCCTGCGCGTCGTCGCCGAGCGCGATCGCATCGGGCGCGACCTGCACGACGGCGTCATCCAGGGCCTGTACGCCGTAAGCCTGTCGCTCGAGGAGGTGACCGACCTCGTCGACGACGGCAAGCCGACCGATGCCGTCGCGCGCGTGGACACCGCGATCGATGCCATCCACCGCTCCATCGGCGAGATCCGTGGCTTCATCAGCGGCCTCCGTCCGGGCCTCCAGGATTCGGACCTGGTGGGCGGCATCGTGACCCTCGCCGACGACCTGCGGCTGTCGTCGACGATCGACGTCGAGACGGACCTGACGGCCCGGACCGCGATGGTCGCGGCGCTCGCGCCCGAGGCGCGCGGTGAGCTCCTGCACCTCGTACGCGAAGCGCTCAGCAACACTGCCCGCCACAGCCGAGCCTCGCGGGCCTGGATCGTGTTGCGGGGCGACGACGACGAGCTCGTCCTGGAGATCTGCGACAACGGCGTGGGCTTCGATCCCATGGCGCCGCGTCGCGACGGGCATCATGGCCTCGTGAACCTGCACCAACGCGCGTCGGCCGCCGGCGGCCGCTTCGAACTGGATACCATGCCGGGGACCGGGACGCGGATCGTCGTCCACGTACCTGTGCCCGAGGGAGAGCCTGACCAATGACCGGACCCGAGCACCCGTCGGCGAGCCCCATCCTGCGACTGTTGGTCGTCGATGACCACGAGGTCGTTCGCCAGGGCCTGGTCGCGCTGCTCGATCGGCGCGATGGGTTCCAGGTCGTGGCCGAGGCCGGCACCGTCACCGAGGCGATCGACGCGGCCAAGCGCTTCCAGCCGGACATCGTGATCATGGACGTCCGGCTGGAAG
>Ga0163153_10008264_pt1 | contig 10886 bp, 8 predicted proteins | sample OliLakLV19MP6IB1_FD_148629 | JGI IMG/M metagenome (GOLD analysis project Ga0163153, IMG submission 148629) | Freshwater microbial mat bacterial communities from Lake Vanda, McMurdo Dry Valleys, Antarctica - Oligotrophic Lake LV.19.MP6.IB-1 | ecosystem: Environmental > Aquatic > Freshwater > Lake... | reverse complement strand
TCCGCTTCCATCGTAAAAGGTACCGAATGTTGCACGATGGCGGGATGGACGCGGAGTTTGCGGCCCGTCTCGGCAGAACCGGTAAACGTCACCACATCCTGGCTTTGCACGGAGTCGAGGATGCCGCGCCCGGCGCCGACCACGAGTTGCAGCGCGCCGTCCGGCAAAATGCCGGAGGTTATGATGTCCCGAAACATCGCTTCTGTCAGGTAGGAAGTCTGCTCGCTGGGTTTCACCACCGCCGGAACGCCGGCCAGCAGGTTGACCGCTACTTTTTCCAGCATTCCCCAGATCGGAAAATTGAAGGCATTGATATGCACCGCAACGCCTTTTTTAGGCACGAGGATATGATGGCCGATAAAGGTATTTTCTTTGGAAAGTCGTATGGTTTCCCCTTCCACGTAGTAGGGTTCGTCGGGAAAACGGCGACGCAAACTACTGTAAGCGAACAAGTTACCAATGCCGCCTTCAATATCTACCCAGGAATCGGCGCGGGTAGCGCCCGTCTGGTGCGACACCCGGTAATAGGCCTCTTTGCGATCCATGAGGTACAGGGCCAGTGCTTTGAGCATACGTCCGCGCTCCGGGAAAGTCATACGCCGCAAGACCGGGCCGCCGCTTGTACGGCCATAGTGGAGGATACGGGCATAGTCGAGTCCTTCGCTGCTCGCCGTACTGATGAGTTCGCCTGTCAGCGCATGGTACTGTGGTATACCGTCGCCGTCGCCCGGCATCCATTGGCCGAGGACGTAATTGTGGAGCTGTTGCATGGTTGGGCTGGTTTGAGGGTGCAAAAGTCGTGGATTTTGGGGGAATGGCAAAATGGATATGTGATTTCCACCCCGCTACAACGCCACCCCCAGAATCACGCCCGTTTTTTCATACGACGTACCATAAAAACCCGCCACTACATCTACCCGAAACAGCCGGAAAACACCGAAACCGATATTTTCCAGTCCAAAATTGAGTTCCCAATACGGCAAATCCTTTGTAAAAGTGGGGTCGGAAGAAGGCCGGTCGGTGTAATAGAAATTGGCACCGATGACCTCTTTCATATTGAGTTTGCGGACACCCGGAATTTTGTCGAACAACCAGCCTTGCAAGTGGTGTTGCCAATGCGCCTGAACAAAAGGTTGGTCGGTCGAATAGGCATAATAAGGCAGCATAAAAAAACTGCGGTTATAATCCTGCGGATTGGCCAAAAGGGTCTGGTTGCCCCGCGGATGGTACAAATCCATAAATCCGAGCGCCGATTTTCGGAGGAAAGCGCCGGCTGACACATTCAGGTTGGAATAGCCGACCAAGCCCCAGGAGATATTGTTTTTGCTGATTTGTAACTGGGCAAAGTCAAAGTCCGCCGTACTACCGCCCACACCCGGGATGGCTTTCCGGTAGCGCAGGTAAATATCCGGCCATTTCGACTCATCGTAAGAACGGTAATACGGATAGGTGCTGTACGTCTGGCCGATTCGGAAACGCAGCTCGGCGTTCAGGGTAAAAATTCCTGGAAATGATTTATCCGCAGGTTCGGGCTGCACCGGGTAATTCGGCGTATACACGCGGTCTTCTTTTTTGCTCCAGGTAAAATCGGTGTTGTTGTCTAACCAATTTCGTTCGGCCCATTCCGCCGCTGCCCGGACGTGCAACCAGGGCGCTGCAAACTGCCGCCATTCCGCCCGGACGAAGGTTTTTTCGTACAATTTCATATAATTCCGCTTCCCGAACAAGGTGTACGAGGTATTGAGTGCTGCACTGATCGGGTTTTGGGCGCTGAATTGAACAGGGTTCACGCCGCCGCTGATACGCAGGGTGGAATAGCGGATACTTTCGAATTTCCGCTCCAGTTCGAACGCGCCCCGCAGGCGTTTTTCGGCAAAACCGTAATTGATATTGCCGCCCACTTTCCAGTATTTCACCGAGCGTTCGGTATAATGCGTCCATTCGGGGTTCACATCAAACACCAGGCCCTGTACCGTATTGAACTGCACCCATTGCAGGGCGCCGGGAAAACTCAGGGTTTTGCGTTCGTATGAATTTTGCCAAGTGTAGCCTGACAGCAGGTCGAAGGGTTTAAAACGATTGTTTTTCTTGTCGATACTGTCGAGAAAAGGCTCTGATTTCCAGATTTTTTGCAGGCTGTCTTTTTTTACATAATCGTTGCTTTCTTCTAAAGTCAGCGGCACCGGGCGCACCGATGTCCAGTACGAAGAATCCTGTTCGTTGGCGGTTTTTTCTATTTTAAAAACCTCTTTGTCAAAGAATTTTTTGTCAAAATCGGGTTTCAAATTGTAGTTAGAAAACACGCTGTTGAAAAAGCCGTCGAATTTAAAACCCAGCACCCCGAATTTGAATCCCGTCACCTGCGTCAGCAAAACCCAGGTATCGGGCTTTTCCACCGGTACAAATTCCTGCTGGATGCGTAAGGTATCCAGAACGGGTTGTTTAATCGAATTGCCCGTCAGCACGAGGTCGGCACCGGCGATGTTCCACCAGTCATCGACGATATAAAGGAAGCCGCCGAAAGTGGGGTCGGATGAGCGCTTGGGTATGACCTTTATTTTTTCAATGGTATACCCGTTTTCATCTTTAAAATTTCCTAACCACTTGAAATTGTAGTAGTTAAATGAATTATCCGCGAGCGGCGACAATATTTCACGTTCAATTTCCAGCCGTTCATCGTACAGGTTGAACTCGGTGAACGTGGCCCGGTTGAGGCTGAAACCATTCTCCGAACCGCTCACTTTACTCGATACCATGATCTCTTTTTTCCGTTCCGGGTTTGCCTGTACATACACTTTGGAAACCGATTCGGACAAATACACCACGCCGGTGCGGTTGGTATCGAGCATACCGCCCATGTTACCTACGTCCTGTCCCATGATCTTTTTGGGCGCATCGGTGAGTTTATAAAACCCTTTAATGTAGGTGTCGTAAGAACTGGAGGCGATTTTGTTTTTATAATACTTGCGTTTGGCAATCACTTCGCGCATGATCTTGTAAGCCGGATCTTCGGTCGTAATTACCACCTCCCCGATTTCAAGATTGGCGGGTTCCATTTTGACATTCAGTCGCAGGGGTTTGTCGCCTACCGTGACCGCTTCGATGCGTTGTTTGTATCCAATGTATTGAAAAACAATCTCCTGACTGCCGCGCGCAACCGTCAGGCGGTATTGCCCTTCGGCATTGGCCACCGTTCCGTTGGTGCTGTTGCGCACATAAACGGATGCAAAAGGAAGCGGTTCGCCACTTTCATCGAGCACGGTACCACTGATCTGGGCATAATTTAAAAGAGGGAAAAGCAGGAATACAACGAGATAGAATATTTTCATAACGTATTTAAAATGGTAGTGATGCAAGTGATTTTGTTCATTTGATATTCAACGGAACACGGATTAAGGTTCCAATTTTATCCCAAAAGTCAATGCCCTTGAAAATTAATGGCCGAAATAAAAGACGAAGGAAGTACTTTAGTCCGACTAAAATCAAAACTGATAGCCATGAACGCATCCCGACGCAGTTTTATTCGCCAGACAGCTACCTTGCTCGGCTCCTTTGCCTTGCACCGGAATTTTGCTTCGGCATTTCCGCTCGCGCCCATTTCCGACGGCCCCGAAGATGATTTCTGGCGACAAATCCGGCTGGCATATTCGGCCAGTCCGACTATAATTAACCTGAACAACGGCGGGGTTTGTCCTGCTCCTCGCGCCACAATGGATGCTTTAGACTATTACAACCGGATGTGCAGCGAAGCGCCTTCCTATTATATGTGGCGCATTCTCGATCAGGATCGGGAACCTTTGCGCGAGAACCTGGCAGCGCTGGCAGGTGCCGGCCCCGAGGAAATTGCCATCAACCGCAATGCCACCGAAGCGCTCAATACGATCATTTTCGGATTGAACCTGAAAGCGGGCGACGAAGTGGTGCTGTCCAAATACGACTACCCCAATATGATCAACGCCTGGCGGCAACGCGAAAAACGCGATGGTATCCGGCTTGTCTGGGTAGACCTGGATTTGCCTTCCAATAACGAAGATTACCTTGTAAACGCTTTTGTATCAAAATTTACGGCAAAAACGAGGCTGGTACACCTTACGCACATCATCAACTGGAACGGACAGATTTTGCCCGTCCGGAAAATCGCCGACCTCGCCCATGCGCAAGGCGCGGAGGTGCTGGTCGATGCCGCACACTCATTCGCTGTCCTCGACTACAAGATTCCCGATCTCGGCTGCGACTACTGGGGCACCAGCCTCCACAAATTCCTGTGCGGCCCCTTCGGCACGGGTATGATGTGGATTCGCAAGGAAAAAATACCGGCCATCTGGCCCCTGTTATCGAGCGACAAAACGGACAGCGACAATATCCGAAAATTCGAATCGCTGGGCACCCGTAGTTTTCCAATTGAAATGGCAACGGGCTATTCCCTTGATTTACACAATTTTATCGGCGCCCGACGCAAACAGGAGCGATTGCATTTTCTAAAAAACTACTGGATGGAACGGGTGCGCGACGTGCAAGGTATTTACTTCAACACCGATCCGCATCCCGACTGGAGTTGCGCCATCGGTAATTTCGGCTTGGAAGGCCAAAAGGCGGGCGATATTTCGGGTAAGTTGTTTGAAAAATGGAAAATTCACAGTGTTTCCATCGAATGGGAGAAAATAAACGGCGTCCGCATCACGCCGAATGTGTACACTACCACAGGTGAATTAGACAAATTGGTGCGGGCCATCCAGAGCATCGCAACGGCACAGCGCGGGTAGTATTTGCAGCACACCGCAACAAAAGCCTTTGTTCCGTTTATCTTTGCCCCGCCTTTCCAATAAGCCATGGAGGTGGTTTTGATCATCATAACATTTTAACAAAACCGATAACCGATAACTAATAACGGATAACTACGTAGTATGGAACACATACTTTTTTCTATTGAAAACAACGTCGGCCGCATTACTTTCAACCGGCCCGAGGTATACAACGCCATGCACCAGGCCATGCGGTTCGAAATCTTAGAGGCCTTGGATATTTGCACCGAAGACCCCGATGTTCGTGCTGTGTACATCACCGGCGAAGGGAAAGCCTTTTGCGCAGGGGAAGATTTACAGGAAGTGACAGACCCGAAAGGCCCTTCGCTGAATACGATTATATCTACCGGATACAACCCTATTGTGCTGAAAATCAGGAATTTGGAAAAACCTGTGGTTATGGCCGTCAATGGCGTAGCAGCCGGCGCCGGCGCCAATATTGCGCTGGCTGGCGATGTCGTAGTGGCTGCTGCTTCCGCCACATTTACACAGGCATTTTCCAAAATCGGCCTGATTCCCGACTCCGGCGGCACCTGGACACTGCCGCGCCTCGTCGGTTTCCAACGCGCCTCCGCCCTGATGATGTTGTCTGGCAAAATCACGGCAGATGAAGCCGAAGCAATGGGCATGATCTGGAAAGCATTCCATGACGAGACTTTTCTGACCGAAAGCCTGGAACTCGCCGAAACGCTGGCTCAAATGCCTACCCGCGGACTGGCACTGACCAAAAAAGCGCTGAATGCCTCGTTTGATAACAGTTTTTCCGAACAACTGTCGCTGGAAGATACGTTGCAAACGGAAGCGGGCAACACCGCCGACTACCGCGAAGGTGTGGCGGCTTTTCTGGAAAAACGAAAACCGGTGTTTAAGGGCGTATGACTATAGGTATCCGTTATCGGTTTTCAGTTATCGGTTTTCAGGCTCGAATCCTTAAGAAATGCTCCATTCATTTCCCCATACCGAATTGATACCCGATAACGGATAACCAATAACTGAAAACCGATAACCAATAACTAATAACCAACACTCCGTGTCGCGCTGGTTCCAAAAACTACATATTTTTCCCAAAAATTACGCCCTGCGAAAAGGCGACAGCCGCAAATTAGGTGTGTCGCTGTTGTTTTTCTTTTTGATGGGACTGCTGATCAGCCCGGAATTGCGCTATCAGCTCCGCTCGCTGATCGAGTATCCACTGCATTATAAAGAATACAAACAATTCGGCATCCGCATCCCGAGCGGCTATTCGGTGCATGGTATCGATGTCAGCAAATGGCAACAACGGGTAGACTGGACGCGGGTAAAAAAAATGAAGGTGGGCAATGTGAGTATCACTTTTGCCTTTATCAAAGCGACGGAAGGCAGCTGGATGAAGGACCGGGAATTTGATAAAAACTGGGAAAACGCGCGCAAACACGGGATTATCAGGGGCGCTTATCACTTCTTCTGGCCCAATATCAGTCCCAAAGACCAGGCGGCCAAGTTTATCCGGGCGGTTAAACTCCGCAGCGGCGACCTGCCTCCGGTGGTCGATGTGGAAGACACCAAAGGCATGACTAAAAGCCAGATTCAGCGGTACACCAAAGAGTTTTTGACGATTCTTGAAAAACATTACAAAGTGCGGCCCATCCTGTACACCAACCGCGATTTTTATAAAATACACTTTGCCGACCACGAAGATTTCAAGAACTACCGGTTCTGGATTGCCCATTACCACGTCAGCAATTTCGATATGCCGGGCGATGAAAAATGGCATTTCTGGCAGCACAGCGACCGGGGCAACATAAACGGCATCAATGAACGTGTGGATTTTAATGTGTTTAACGGGGATAGCCTGGCGCTGCGGAAGTTGTGCGTACCGTGAGTTGGTTATTCGTTATTCGTTATCCGTTATTCGTTATTAGTGGTGGTAATGGTCCATTTGTACAAATTCCAGGCTATACAATAAGGAATGCCCCACATTTGTACAAATGGACCATTACCACCACTAATAACGAATAACCAATAACCGATAACCAATAACCAAGTTAAAGACAGGTTAAGTCCAACGTCAGGATGCCTGCTTTCGTTTACATTTGACCTGCCAAACAAATCGGCTCATGTTCCTTTCTCCCTGAAAGCCAAGCATAAGTGTCGGGGTGACTGGCAGTCACCCCGACACTATCAGCACGAATAACGAATAACGAATAACGAATAACGAATAACGAATAACGAATAACTTTTTTTGACACAAGCAACAATGAAAAAAACATTTCTCATGCTGGCGGCCTGTTTGTTGGCTGCTACCGGCTTTGCACAAATGACAAGCCTACCTTCAGCCAATGTAAAAACCTTGCAGGGGCAAACCATCAATGTACAGGAACTCGGCAAAACCGGTAAAATCACGGTCATCAGTTTCTGGGCTACCTGGTGCTCGCCCTGCAAAAAAGAACTCGATGCCATCAAGGATTACTATGCTGAATGGCAGGAAACATACGACATGGAACTGGTAGCCATCAGCGTCGACGATGCCCGCACAGCCGCTAAAATCCCTGCTATGATCGAAGAAAAGGGCTGGGAATACAGAATATTGCACGATGCCAATAAAGAATTCCAGCAACGGGCCAATGTAGCCTCTGTTCCGCATACCATCCTGCTCGACCAGGCCGGCAATGTGGTATTTGAACATGTGGGATACAACCCTGGCGACGAACTGGAACTGGAAGAGCAAATCAAGGCGATCAAGAAGTAAAAAATATAATCCGTTGACCGTACACACCTCCCGACTTTTGATGGCGCCCGTTTTTTTGGCGCTTGCATTCCTGCTTTGGTTAGGGTGTCGCAACCAGCCCGATCCGCAATGGGTGGAATCAGGCCGCCTGATGCGTACCCCTGCTACCTTGATTGCAGATGTGCCCGATTCCTTACAATTGCTTTATACACAGATACATCGGCTGCCCTTTGCCCCGGGTGATACAACCGCCCTGCACCTCGTTTCGCGGCCCTCTCTGTCCAATATTGAATGGACGGCTTTTCAAAAACTGACACGTGCGGTTGCCGGCGCCGACAAACGCCGCATCGTGATTTCAGGCGTAACCGGAACCGGCGCAACCAAACAGGCCAAACGCGCCGCCAACCTACTGGCCGGCGATTCTAAGCGGGTGCTGCACATCGACTGCGCCCCGCAATTCGACCTGGAATACCACAAAAAATACATCGGTACAGAAACCGAACAAGGACAATTTATTCCCGGCGACCTGCTGCAAATGTGGGAGCTGTGCAAGCGGAACCCCGAACTTCCTTATGTAGCCGTGATTGATAATTTTGATAAAATCAATCCCGAAACTTTCTGGGGCCCAGCCCTGTGGGAAGCGCTCAGCAGCAAAAACCCGACGACTGAAATCGGCGGCAAAACCTACCTTTTTCCAAAAAACTTTCACCTTATTTCGGTTACCCACCTCGGACCGGGGTCGCAGATCGAGTTCAATGAGGAGCATTTTAAACGGCTGGGCAAACAATATATCCTGCCTCCCAATCCGCTCGAATTACTGGCAGTCATGCGCCTGATGCAGCGCAATCCGGACCTGAACCCACAACAGGCAAAAGCCGTACGCGATATTTCGGAAACCCGTCGTTTTTTATTCTATTTCCTGAAAATCAACGACTTGCTGCGCACACGATATACCGAAGGCCATCAAATGGGACAAGGCACCGGTCTGCGCGAATTGTTCTGCGATACCGACCGCAGCGAACTCAAACAAACGGTGCTGAATCACCTGAATGCCCTCAAGCCGGATAAACCCCTGGAAATGAAGGATCTGGACGTTTTCGATGAAACCATTCAAAACGACGGCCTCCAACCCGGCACCAGTTTCATGGCCCGGCAGATTCAAATCCTGCACGATACCGGTTATTTTGTGGAAATTACGATGGTCGCCACCACTGCCCTGCTCACTGCCCTGGTAGGCTGGTGGGTTTTCCGCCGCCGCGAACAACTGATCCGCCAGTACGGCGAACAGGCCCGGGAGGTGTACGATCGTTTTGAACTGCAACTATTAGACGCTGAAACCGCCGCCCGCCGATTGGAAGAAATCAAAAACGAGGTGGACGAACTGGTGTTAAAACGAAGATTAGGTTATACGGAAGGTCTGTATTTCCTGGCCTTTATTGAAGATAAAGTCAAACGCATCGAATTTGCCCGCAATGTCAGCGAAAACTTCCTGGAACTGTTCAATGCATTTATGGAAGACAATGTGCTGACCGAAAACGAATACCTCAAATTGCGCCAGTTCCTGCAAACCATCCGCCATAAAATACCCGCCGATTCGTACGAAACATTCAACCGGAAGGTGGAGGAAACGTACGCGGCCAACCATAATTAGAGGTGAGAGAGTGAGAGGGGAGAGGGGAGAGGTGAGAGGTGAGAAACATCCCGTTTGGCCGCTCGTGTGATTTTTGACTTGGCTTTTCAGGCCTGTAATCGTGAGTGGTGAGTAGTGAATCGTGAGTGGCAGAAACAACTCAACATACCTAACCGTATGCCACTCACCACTCACGATTACAGGCCTGAAAAACCCATACCAAGACTATCGGGCCGCCAAACGGGACGTTTCTCACCTCTCACTTCTCACCTCTCACTCTCTCACCCTCTCACCCTCTCACCTCTTTACTTATGGTATCTCGATTCTCGCAACCAAAAACGCCAGGGCTTCTCTGCGCATTCGCCCGCGTAGTCCACTCCGATCCGTTTGCCTGCTGCAATATCAAGCGTTGAAACGGGAATGTTGCGGTCTTCTATCCAGACTGGCGAGTCGGGTGCATACAGGCTCTGACCTGTCCAGCGGGTGGTCAGGCCGAGCGCCTGCGACAATACGCCGGGGCCGGTAGTCAGTGCGGGACTTGTTTTATTTTTGATAGCCCTGCGCTCCTGCATCAAGTCTATCCCTTCCAAAGGTTCGATGGCGCGAATCAGAACCGCATGGGCGGTATTTTCCGTAGCCGTTACTACATTGAACAGGTGGTGAATACCATAGCACAGGTAAATATAAGCCCTGCCGCCTGCTGCAAACATCACTTCGGTTCGTGCCGTTCGGCGGTTGTTATAGGCATGGCAGGCGCGGTCGTCCGGCGCACGGTAGGCTTCTGTTTCTGTAATGATTCCCGCGGTGCGCTTTCCGTCAAATTCCGTCACCAATACTTTCCCCAGCAGATCGCGGGCTACTTGCAGCACATCGGTGCGGAGATAGAAGGAAGGGGCGAGAGGAAGCATTTTCAGGAATGAGGAATGAGGAATGAGACACAAAGGAATGAAAAAATCTTCGGGTGTTTTTATAACCTTTGTTGGTTAAAAATTCCTCATCCCTCATCCCTAAAAATGCTTCTCCTCAGCAGGCATCCTTTTCCGAACACCCACTTTGGCATCTGGCAGATTGCCGAAGAGGAAGAATTTTTTCGGGAAGATTTACCGTTGTCAGTTCAGGAGGAAGCCGAATGGGTTTTGTACAAGGGAATACGGCGGCTGGAATGGTTGGCCGGACGCTGGTTACTGCACAAACTCAGCGGATCGGTGCAACGAATGCCGCTGGCGAAAACAGCGTTTTCCAAACCGTTTTTTCCCAACGACGAGCAGGTTCTGTGCTCATTGAGCCATTCCAAAGGAATCGTAGCGGCGCTGTTGTTGTCCAATGCGGAATCTGGAGTTTCCATCGGCTGCGACATACAGGTACTGGTAGAAAAAATGCCCCGCATTGCGCACAAATTTTTGAGTGCCGAAGAAATGAATTTTGTTTTGCAACATTCCCCAGCAGTGCAATTTGACCTTTTTCATGCTTTCTGGACGGCTAAAGAGAGTTTGTACAAAGCGTACGGACTGAAAGAACTCGATTTCAGCGATCATATCCGGGTACATGATTTTGAATGGTCTGAAAACCGCACGGAAGCAATAGGGTCGATACAACGAGGAGATTTTCAACAACATTATACGTTATTAATAGAAAAAATGAACCTGCCGGAAACGGGGGGACTGATGCATACGGTTTGTATGAAAAAAGGGCAATAAGCCCTTTGCACCTTGCTCTTTACAACGCTACCCATGACACACTCCCCCAC
>Ga0163153_10008259_pt1 | contig 10889 bp, 7 predicted proteins | sample OliLakLV19MP6IB1_FD_148629 | JGI IMG/M metagenome (GOLD analysis project Ga0163153, IMG submission 148629) | Freshwater microbial mat bacterial communities from Lake Vanda, McMurdo Dry Valleys, Antarctica - Oligotrophic Lake LV.19.MP6.IB-1 | ecosystem: Environmental > Aquatic > Freshwater > Lake... | reverse complement strand
GATTTGGACCGCCGGTTACTTCTTCGCAGCGTCGTAGAGCGCGGCCACGGCGGACCAGTTCACCACGTTCCAGAAGGCCTTGAGGTAATCGGCGCGGCGGTTCTGGTATTTCAGGTAGTAGGCGTGTTCCCAGACATCGACTCCGAGGACAGGCTTGCCTTCGCAGCCGGCGACGGCCTTGCCCATGATGGGGTTGTCCTGGTTGGGGGTGGAAACGATCTCGAGCTTGCCGTTGTTCACGACGAGCCAGGCCCAGCCGCTGCCGAAGCGGCCGACGCCGGCGGCTTCCAGCTTTTCCTTGAAGGCATCGAAGCTGCCGAAGGTGGAGGTGATGTCTTCCTCGAGCTTGCCCGTGGGAGTTCCGCCGGCATTGGCGGCCATCAGCTTCCAGAAGAACGTGTGGTTCACATGGCCGCCGGCGTTGTTGCGCACGGGGCCGCGAATGTTTTCTGGCACGGAGGCGAGATCCATGATCAATGCCTCGGCGGACTTGGCTTCCAGCGCGGCGTTGCCGGCGATGGCCTTGTTCAAGTTCGTGACGTAGGCGTTGTGATGCTTGCCGTGATGGATCTCCATCGTGGCCTTGTCGATGTGGGGTTCGAGCGCGTCATGCGCGTAGGGTAGGGGAGCGAGTTCGTATGCCATAGTGGTCCTGTTTAGTTTCGTTCGAATTGCGTTTGTCGTTGATGCTCTTCGTGCGCGGAGTTTAGTGGATGACGATTCGCTTTCAAGAGCTGTCGCCAGATTTTGTTTGCGGCGGTCATCCGGTTCGAGCCGGGATTTGCAAACGTCTTCCCCAAAGAATCATTGCGCCAACGGGCCTGAAATCTTAGTCTGCGCGCATGGTTCATACGGAAACCGGCCGCCAGTCTCCGGCGGATGCGTCCTCACGGCGCTCTCACCACATCCAGGCATTTCGCTGGATGCTTTTGGCGCGCATCCTGGATGAAAAGTTCGCCACCTTGTACCGTGGCGGCAAGATTTTCGGCGGAGTTTTCCTCGGTCGCGGCCAGGAGGCGTTGAGTGCTTCCGTCGGTGTTTCGCTCCGGCAAGGCGACATCTTTGCGCCGTTGATTCGCGATGCGGCTGGTCGTCTGGCTTTTGGTGAAACCGTTCTGGATGCGGTGCGGACTTATCTCGGTTCGCCTCTGGGTCCGATGCGCGCTCGAGATGGGAATGTGCATCGCGGCAAGCCGAAGGAAGGTCTTCTCGCGATGATCAGTCACTTGGGCGCGATGATTTCTGTCGTGAACGGCATGTTGATGGCGCGTCGCTTCAACGGCGTGGTGGACACGGTCGGCGCGGCGTGCATCGGCGAAGGAGCGACGTCCACGGGCGCGGTGCATGAGGCTTTGAATCAGGCGTCGGTGGAACGGCTGCCCCTGGTGCTCGTCGTGGCCAACAATCAATACGCGTACTCCACTTCCACGGATCGCCAGTTCGCCTGCGAGTCGTTGGTCGAGCGCGCCGTTGGTTATGGCGTCGAGGGTCGCTCGGTCGATGGAACGGATTTGGAAGCCTGTCTCGCCGTGCTGGGCGAGGCGACGCAGCGGGCACGCGATGGTTACGGACCGCAGTTGGTCGTGGCTGATTTGCTCCGCCTCTGCGGTCACGGGGAACATGACGACGCAAGCTACATCGATCCGAGGCTTCGTCAGTCGGCGATGGGACGGGATTGTCTCGATGTCGCGCGGGAGCAACTGCTCGATCGCCGCTGGGCGGACGAGAAGGACTTTGAATCCTGGCGCAGTGAAGCGGTTGCCAAGGTTGAGGAGGCCGTCTCGAAAGTTCAGCGCGAAGGCGGGCCTGATCCATACAAGGAAGATTGGAACGCGCTTTCTTCCAAGCATCTCAACGACGGGCATAACGCCCTTTGAGCTGCGCTCCGGCTGATTCTTCATTCGCATGAGCATTACCTACCTCGAAGCCATCCGCGAAGCGCAGGCGCGTGCGTTGGCGGACGATCCCCGGGTGTTTATCTACGGTCAGGATGTCGGTGATTTTGGTGGAGCGTTCAAGGCAACGAAGAATCTGGCCCAAGGATTCCCCGGACGCGTGCTGGACGCGCCGATCAGCGAAGACGCGATCATCGGCGCAGCCGTCGGTGCGGCGATTGAAGGGATGAGGCCGATCATCGAGATGCAGTTCGCGGACTTCTCCACGGTGGGCTTCAACCAGATCGTGAACCAGGCGGCGACGTTGTTCTGGCGGACGCGCGTGCCGTGTCCGATCACCATCCGGCTTCCGTCGGGTGGCACGACCGGCGGCGGACCGTTTCACAGCCAATGTCTCGAAGCGATCTACGCCCATTATCCGGGCCTGGTCGTGATGACTCCGGCGACGGTTGAGGACGCCTACAGCATGCTGCTCGAAGCGGTGGCGATTGATGACCCGGTGATTTTCTGCGAGCACAAATATCTTTATTACCATCTCAAGGCGGAGAAGCTGCCGACGGAAGCGCTGCCGACGGGCAAGGCCCGCATCGCGCGGCATGGCCGTGACATGACCATCGTGGCCTACAGCGCGATGGTTCACGAAGCGCTGGCCGTGGCGGAAGAACTGGCGACGGAGGCAATCGAGGTGGAGGTCGTGGACTTGAGAACCATCAAGCCCCTCGACACAGACACCGTGATGGCGTCCGTGGCGCGCACGGGCCGGCTCCTGTGCGTGGGCGAATCGTGGCCGTGGGGCGGTGTGACGTCCGAGGTGATTGCGCGGGTGGCAACGGAAGGCTTTGGCTTGCTCGATGCGCCACCGCAGCGGTTGAACGCGAAGGACACGCCGGTGCCGTATCATCCGAGCCTCTGGGCGGCGCATCGTCCGACCGCCCGCAGCATCGCCGCCGCCGCGCGAAACCTCATCCGACTCTGAATTTATGCCGCAGATTCCCATCATCATGCCGCAGTTGGGCGAATCGATTGCCGAAGCCACCATCGTGAACTGGCTGGTCAAGGAGGGTGCCGTTGTCGAGGCCGACCAGGACGTGGTGGAGGTCGAGACCAACAAGGCCACCATGAATGTCACCGCTCCTTGTGGAGGCCGGTTGGAGAAGTGGCTCGTAAAATTGAACGAGAGCCATCCTGTGGGCGCGGTGCTGGGGCAGTTGGAAGTGACCGTGGAAGAAATAGAGCGTCTCGGGCTGGGACAGCCGGAGCCGGTTCCGGTGACGGCGGGGGAAACGGCGTCTCCCGTCGTGGCCGAAGCATCGAATGGTCACGTTCAGAAACGCGTGGAGCCGACCGTCCGCGGTTTGCCGGTGCCGGCCCATGCCGCCGGCGCGAGCTACATGTCGCCGCGCATGAAGGCGCGCATGAACGAGCTTGGTCTGCACGCGGCGGATCTGGCGGGCATCGCCGGCAGTGGCGCTGCGGGACGCGTGACGATTCAGGACTTCGAGGCGTTCATCGCGAATCTGGAAAAGAGCCGGCTGAGCACGGCCTCCAGCATGCGCGTCGCAGTGGCGGACGCGATGCGGCGCAGTTGGACGCGTCCGCTGGCCACGGTCGCGCTGCCGGTGTGTCTGGACACGGTGCTGGCCCATCGGAAGTCCTGCGATCCGAAGCCCGGACCAGCTCTTTACGCTTTGCGGGCTTTGGCGATTGCCCTGGCTGAGAACAGCGCGCCAGCGGGCCGCTTGGTCGGAAATCATATCGTTCATCCCACGTCGATTGACGTCGGCTTCGCGGTCGAGGCGGAAGACGGCGTGCTGGTGCCCGTCCTGCGCCAGGTGGACAAGCGGCCTTTGCGTGAACTGGTGGATCGTTACAACGAACTGGTGGAGCTGGCGCGGCAGCGTCGTCTGCCGCCCAACGCGACGGGCGGGTCCATCGCGACGGTGACGAACTTCGGAACCTTCGGCCTGACTTGGGCGACGCCGATTCCGTTGCCGGAACAAACCTTGGTGCTGGGCATGGGAGCGGGCCGGATTGTTCCCAGTTGGGATGCGAAGAAGGGACAGTTCGTGCCGGTCACAGAGGCGAATCTGACGTTGAGCTTTGATCACCGCGTTCTGGACGGTGGCGCGGCGGGACGTTTGTTGATGCGCATCTCAGCACTGTTGGGAGCACCGGAACAACTTTAGGAAATTGCAGGGAAAGAGAACGTCGCCTCTAACTCAGCGGGGAAGATTGTCAGGGGTTGACCCGGACGCGGTAGAACCGGGCCGCAGCGTCCGCCGTGCTGTCTGAGTAAGTGATGATCTGGGTTACGGGCAGGTTGGTGGAGACGCTCCAGACATTGGACCATGAGCGGAAGTCTGAAGTGTAGTCGATGGCGTAACGATAGCCTGCGGCGGATTGAAAGCTGAGCTCGACGGCTTGTGGTTGGGCCGGTCTCTTGGTGAGGGTGAGATGCACGGGAACAAAGTCCCGGTCGCTGGTGACGTAGACGGAGTCAAGAAGAGTGGAGGATTCGCGGGATCGGAAACGAAAGGAATGTGCGCCCTTTTGGAGCGGGAAGACGAGCGCGTTGGTGAGTCCATCATCGTTGATCCGGGTCCATTGCCAGGATCTTGACCAAATGTTCTGGGCCGTGCTGTAAACCGTCTCCGCGCCGTTGTCCACCGATACATAGAAGGAATCTGTCGAGCTGTTCGGAGAAAGGATGCGGCACCAGACAACGAATTGTCCGCGCACTGCGGTGGTGAGGTTGAAAGTCAAATCTCCCTGCCCGCTGGACTGAGAGTACACATAGCGTCCATTCGAGGCGTTAGTGCTGGCTGCCACAATCATCGGAGATCTCACTGTACCTGATTCCGCTTCCAAATAATAGGTGGCCTCCGGGGGAGGGTTGAGGGTGACATTGAAACGCTGACTGATCTGATGCTGGCCGTCACTGACGGTGACAGTAATGATCGACAAACCGTTGGTGCCGGAAACTGGGACAAGGGTCAGAATTCCATTGGAACTTGGGCTGGAATAGTTGATTTCACCAATGGAAATCACTCCAGGATCGCTGGAGGTGGCGCTTACGGACAGGAGTTGGGCTTCGTTTGGCGCACCGGTTCCGATTCCTGACAGATGAATCAACTGCGGCAATGCCTCCGATTCGAGCGTCAGGTCATTCAAAGGGTTCAGGGTGGGGGTGTCGTTGATGGAATAAGCAGTGACCGTGAATGTTCGGACAGCGAGATTGTTGACGGGCTGAAGGTTGTTTGCAGTGACCGTGATGATGGCGGAGCCAAAACCGTTGGGCACAGGAGTAAACACTAGGAAACCTTCACTGCCATTGCTTGGAAGAGCGATGGCGATGTCTTGAATCAGGCTGGGATTGCTCGATGTCGCCGAAACAATCAGGTTTGAACTCGTGATGCCCGCAGTTAAGCCGATCAAAGGAACGGTTTTCTGCCCGTCGTCCTCGTCAATAATCAGGTCTGGGATCAGATTGATTGATGGAGGCAGGTAGGTGACGGTGCCGTCAGGGACGGTGTACATGAGTTCGTTGGACGGATCGCTTTCCAAGCCCTCGTCTGTATGCGCTGTCACCACAAAATAATAGGTGACCCCTTCTTGAAGTTCTGAAACGACTGCGGTGGTCTCGTTTCCGTAAAGGAGGAATTCCGAGTATTGGCCGGAATTAGTCCCATACTGAATCGTGTAGCCGACGACCGTGGGCGTAGGGCTGGGATCCCAGGCGAGCGTCACCGATTTTTCAGCGTGAGCCATTGATGGGACGATGGCCGCCATGATGACAGCAGCCCACCTGAGCATCTGCATCAGTTGGCTGATGAAGCTGCGCGGCTTCGGGAACAAAATGGTCAGCACGAACTCCATCATCAACATCTTCTGGTCGTGCCGTGCCCCGGTTGAGGAGTTGAGGTGCGTGGCTGGATTCGTTGCCGTGAAATTCATGCGTGAATGACCCTGCCGCAGAGAAACTTTCTGTGGGATGCGTTCACAAGGAGGAGCGGAAACCGGAAAATTATTCGAGCTCTGGAGTAAACAGCTTTCAGGCAGGGCTGTTCAGGTGTGCAATGACGGGTGCCGAACCGTGTCTTTGGCGGTTCATGGCAAATACAACTGCTCATAAGTGAAACAACAAAGGGCATCGTGAATTGTTCAAAAGCTACTGATGTGCCATTGAAATGGAAGTTCTAAATGCTGCTTTTTCTGAATATTGGCGTGCTGAGATCGTCGCGCAGGAAAATTAATTGTCTGTCGGGCCAAAAGTTTTTTCCAATGCCAGCATCATCGGAGATCGTGCTCCCGAACATTTTCGTGGACTCTCCTTCCGCAGCCCATGAATAGTTTTCGTGCTTCCCTCCTGATGCGTTGTGACACTTCTATCGCTCAATGACCGATGAATTGCATCGCGCGGCAGACGCGCTCGGATTGGAAAAATATGTCCGCCATATTTTTCTGTGCGCTGATCAAACAGAGGACAAGTGCGCCGCCCGTGACGTCACGCTCGCGTCGTGGGAATTTCTCAAGGCCCGCCTGAAGGAGCTGAAGCTCGTGGGGCCGCATCCCTTGGTTTATCGCACCAAGGCGAACTGCCTGCGCGTGTGTGTCGGCGGCCCCATCGCCGTCGTTTATCCTGATGCCATCTGGTATCATTCCTGTACGCCGGCAGTGTTGGAACAGATCATCCAGCAACATTTGATCAGCGGTGAACCTGTCCAGAAATACGTCCTTGCCCGCAAAATGGCCGGCCAGGCTCCGCGTGGCGAAGCGCCTTACTGAGCCGGCCATTTCTTCCGCTTTTAGGAGTTCGGATTTGACGCACCCCTGACCGTTCCTAGAATGCGCCCCTCAGCTTTAAGAATTTTATGGCCCCAAAGAAAAAGTCTGTCGCACGCCAGCCCGCCAAGTCGCCGAAGACGAACGCCGCTGCCGCACCTGCCAACAACATCACGTCGTACATGCACGAGGAGCGCGTGTTCCATCCCGCGAAGGAGTTCTCGAAACGCGCGCATGTGAAGTCGATGGCCGACTATCGCCGGCTCTACAACGAGTCGATCAAGTCGCCGGAGAAGTATTGGGCGAGAGAGGCGAAAAACGAGCTCGTCTGGACGAAGCCTTGGAAGAAAGTTCTCCAGTGGAAGGAGCCGTTCGCGAAATGGTTCGTCGGCGGACAGCTCAACGTCAGTGCCAACTGCCTCGACAAATGGCTCGACACTCCGATTGCGAACAAGGCCGCGATCATCTGGGAAGGTGAACCTGCGGGTGACAACCGCCCCGGCGAAGAACGGGTCATCACCTATCGCCAGCTTCACCGCGACGTCTGCCGCTTTGCGAATGTGCTCAAGCGAAACGGACTCAGGAAGGGTGACCGCGCGCTCATTTATCTTCCGATGGTTCCTGAAGCCGCCGTCGCGATGCTTGCCTGCGCGCGCATCGGCGCGGTGCATTCCGTGGTGTTCGGCGGGTTCAGCGCGCAGTCGGTCGCGGATCGGATCAAGGATTGCCAGGCGAAGCTGGTGATCACGGCCGACGGCGGATTTCGGCGCGGCGCCATCGTGCAGTTGAAGAAGAACGTCGATGACGCGCTCAAGCTCAAGGACGCCAACGGCGAGTCGCTCACGAAAACCATCAGGCGCGTCATCGTGCTCAATCGCGCGGGCAACGAAGTGCAGATCGAGGAAGGCCGCGACGTCTGGTGGCACCGCGAGCTGCACAGCGTGGATGCGAATTGTCCCGCCGAGAAGATGGACAGCGAGGCGAACCTTTTCATCCTATACACCAGCGGTTCCACCGGAAAGCCCAAGGGCATTCTTCACACCACCGCCGGCTATCTGCTCGGCGCGAAGATGACGACCAAGTATGTCTTCGATCTCCAGCCCACGGATGTCTATTGGTGTACCGCCGACATCGGCTGGGTCACCGGCCACAGCTACGTCGTCTATGGCCCGCTCGCCAATGGCGCGACGAGCCTGATGTATGAAGGCGCGCCGAACTTTCCCGAACCGGACCGCTTCTGGCGCATCGTGGAGAAGTATGGCGTCACCGTTCTTTACACCGCGCCCACCGCGATTCGCGCCTTCATGAAGTGGGGCGTCGAATGGCCGAAGAAACACGACCTCACTTCGCTGCGCCTGCTCGGGACCGTTGGCGAACCCATCAATCCCGAGGCGTGGATATGGTATCACGAAGTCATCGGCGGCTCGAAGTGTCCCATCGTTGATACCTGGTGGCAGACGGAAACCGGCGGCATCATGATCACGCCGCTCCCCGGCGCGACGCCGACCAAGCCCGGCACCGCCACGCTCCCGTTCTTCGGCATTCTGCCCGAAGTCGTGGATGACAACGGCAAGCCCGTTCCCAAAGGCAGCGGCGGCAAGCTCGTCATCCGCAAGCCGTGGCCGGGCATGTTGCGCGGACTGTGGGGCGACCCGCAGCGTTTCAAGGAAGTGTACTGGAGCGAAGTCAAAGGCAGTTACTTCACCGGCGACGGCTGCCGTCAGGACAAGGACGGATACTTCTGGATCGTGGGCCGCATCGATGACGTGCTGAACGTCGCCGGCCATCGCATCGGCACGGCGGAAGTCGAGAGCGCGCTCGTGAGCAATCACAATGTCGCCGAAGCCGCCGTCGTCGGACGACCGGATGCGTTGAAAGGCCAGTCGCTCGTCGCCTTCGTCACGCTCAAGACCGGCGTGGTCGCCAGCAAGGAACTTCGTGAACAGCTCCGTGCCCACGTCGGCAAGGAGATTGGTCCGGTGGCCAAGCCGGATGACATCCGGTTCGCTGAAGGGCTGCCCAAGACGCGTTCCGGGAAAATCATGCGCCGTCTGCTCAAGGAAGTCGCCGCAGGGACGGAGATCAAAGGCGACACCACGACGCTGGAAGATTTCAACGTCCTCTCCCGCCTCGGCAGCAGCGAGGATTAGACATAGGTCAAAAACCCCACGCAGCTTTGGCAGGCTATGGAATCTCTGGACTCCGGCTTGTCATTGAGCACCAGTTCTCGTTGTTGGCACGGGTCTCTTTAGTATCCGCAGGATATGGCAGCCGAACCATCGCGGCACCGGATTCCCGGCCCTGCGAGGGCTGAGCTCACACAAACTGCAGCTTCGTCGTGGCGGCCTCCGCGTCCCAGCCGCGCGTGGGCTTGCTGGTGATGGAGGCCACGTCCTTGATGGAGATCTGGCGGCCACGCGTCTTCGCGCCCTTTACCTCGACTTCATTCGGATCACACGTCTGCTGGCTGATCTTCTGGTGCGGCGCGGGCTTGTAGCGGATATACAATTCCTTCGGCGTGCCTTCCTCGAAATACAGGATGCGCGACTTCTCCGGGATGCAGAAGTATTCCTTGTTCATGATGATGCCGCCGAACGTGAACCGCTTCAGATACGTCGCGTTGCGGTCCGTGTAGGCGCAGGTGAAGACGCGGTCGCGCTCCGGCAGCGCACAGTAGAAGAGGTCCGGTCCCACGAAGAATTTCTCCTGCAGCTCGGTGGCCTTGTAATGGCCGTCCTTGAAGAGGAGCAGGAGCTTGTCGAACTTCGTGCACTCCATCTTGAACTCTTCGCCGGAGACCTTGTAGCCCACGTAACCGGTCCCGCGATCATACGCGACCTTGAACGCCTTGAACGCAACTTCCTTCGCCTCGACTTCCTCGTAACGGCTGCTGCGGGTCAGGCGCGGGTAGAGCGGGCCATACTTCGCCAGCAGGGCTTCGAGCCGGCCAATCACATGCTTCGTGAGGTTCTTGAGATGCTTCCGCGTCTCTTCCAGCTCCGCCTTCACGCGGTCCATCTCCTCGCGGTGCTTGTTGATGTCGAAGAGCGAAATGCGACGGATGCGGACTTCGAGCAGCAGCGGCACGTCGGCCTCGGCGAGGTCGCGATACATCTCCTTGCGGAAGGGCTTGAAGCCCTCGACCACTGCGTCATGCACGGACTCCGCCGTCTTGCATTGCTCGATCTTTTTGTAGATGCGGTTCTCGATGAAGATGCGGACGAGCGTCTTGAAGTGCAGTTCGTCCTGGAGCTTGCCTTCCTTCAGCTCCAGCTCGCGCTTGATCAGATCGACGAGCCGCGCCGTGGTTTGCTGCAAGACTTCGGTCACGGTCATCTCGACCGGGCGGTTGTTCTTAATGACGATGATGCGGCTGGTGATGCTGATCTCGCAGTCGGTGAAGGCGTAGAGCGCGTCCACGAGTTTCTCGGCGCTGACGCCGTTGGGCGTGCGGATCTCGATCTCGACTTCCTCGGACGTGAAGTCGTTGATCGACTTGACCTTGATCTTGCCCTTGCGCGACGCGTCCTCGATGGAGGCGATGAGCGATTCGGTCGTGGTGGTCGGCGGGATCTCCTTGATGACGATGGTGGATTCGTCCTTCACCTTGATCTTCGCGCGCACCTTGATGCTGCCTTTGCCGTCCGCGTATTCGCGCGCATCCATCAGGCCGCCGGTGATGAAGTCTGGCAGGCACTTGAACGACTGCTTCTTGAGAATCGCGATCTGCGCCTCCAGCAGTTCGGGGAAATTATGCGGCAGAATGCGCGAGGACATGCCGACGGCGATGCCTTCCGTGCCGAGCATGAGTAGAACGGGAAGTCTGGCGGGAAGAGTCACCGGCTCCTTGTTGCGGCCGTCGTAGCTGGGGACGAACTGGGTCAGCTCGTCATTGAAGATCTCGTTCCGCGCCAGCTCCGTGAGCCGGCACTCGATGTAACGGGACGCCGCCGCCGGGTCGCCGGTATAGACGTTGCCATAGTTCCCCTGGCCCTCGATGAGGTAACGCTTGTTCGCCAGCACCACGAGCGCGTCGCTGATGGAAGCGTCGCCGTGCGGGTGATACTGCATCGCGTGACCGACGACGTTGGCGACCTTGATGAAGCGGCCGTCGTCCTTTTCCTTGAGCGCCCAGAGGATGCGGCGTTGCACGGGCTTGAGGCCGTCCGCGAGATTCGGGATGGCGCGGTCGCGAATGACGTAGGAGGCGTA
>Ga0163153_10008256_pt1 | contig 10894 bp, 7 predicted proteins | sample OliLakLV19MP6IB1_FD_148629 | JGI IMG/M metagenome (GOLD analysis project Ga0163153, IMG submission 148629) | Freshwater microbial mat bacterial communities from Lake Vanda, McMurdo Dry Valleys, Antarctica - Oligotrophic Lake LV.19.MP6.IB-1 | ecosystem: Environmental > Aquatic > Freshwater > Lake... | reverse complement strand
TCCCCGGCCTGAGCACAGCCGTCTTCTGACCCTCATACGTGACATGAAGCTCGCCGGCGACCAGCACCATGCGTTCTGCCGAGGTATGCCAGTGGAGCGGGATGCTGGACTTGGCTGGCACTTTCAGGAAGACGTCGACGTTGTCCTTGGCGGGATCGCCGTGAAGAACGGCGATGCCGCAGCCTTTGGGCAAGAACGGCGGGCACGCCCCCCACTTCAGCTGCGCATCGTCGGCAGTCCAGGTCACTGCCTGCTCTTGCGCGGGCGCTTGCGCATACGCCGTCGAGCCGGCGAAGCTCAATGAGAGGGACAACGAATACCGCAATGCCGTCTGCCATCCGCGGCGGCCAATCTGGGTGTTCTGACACAACATAAGCCATTCCTCCTTCTGCTTCACGGTGTTGCGCAGTGCTGATGTCGGGGCGACCCCGCTGCGCTGACTCCAATTAGACCAATCGGTCTAGTCTAGAGCATACACCAGCCGACACGTATTTCGACGGTGGCTCCGACGCGATTCCTCTGTCTCGCATGGCTGCTCTCCGTCAGCGCGATTGCCGCTGCGCAAACGCCGCCGCCGGATCAAACCTTTGACGCTCTTCTCAAGGAGGTCGAGGCCGCTCAGGTGCAGCTGGTGAGCGGCAAGCCTGCCGCATTCAAGGCCCTCTGGTCTCATGGCGACGATGTCACGCTGTCCGGAGGAGCCCCGACGGTGGTTTGTCAGTCCAGGAACTTCGCGTGACGCAAGTGTTTCGACGCGAAGGCGGACGGTGGCGAATCGTGCACCGTCACGCCGATTCACAGGTGAACGCGTCAGCTCACGAAGCTGGATAAACGGTTTGGATGGCAAAATCCCTGACGATAAGATCGGCTGATGACGAACTGGGAGGCAGCGCCGCAGCCCGTAGGGAAAAGCCGCTGGCGACTTCTGCCGTCGCCGGAGTGGCCTGATAGCGATCTTCTGGCCCTGGGCGCCGATCTCGAACCATCCACAGTGATCGACGCGTATCGGTGCGGCATGTTCCCGATGGGGGTCGATGAGCTACGCGGCCAGCTCGGCTGGTGGTCGCCCAATCCGCGGGGCATTCTGCCGCTTGACGGTCTGCGTGTGACGCGCTCGATGCGGCAGAGCGCCAAACGCTTCGAGATCCGAGTCGATACCTGCTTCACGCGCGTGATGCGCGCCTGCGCCGATCCGTCTCGTGGACCCACTTGGATCACCGAGGAGTTCATCGAAGGCTACACGCAGCTGCACGACCTGGGCTGGGCCCACAGCGTCGAGGTGTTCGATCGGAGCAGCACACTCGTGGGTGGCCTGTACGGCGTTCGGCTTGACGGGTGTTTCTCCGGCGAATCGATGTTTCACATCGAGCGCGATGCATCGAAGGTCGCGCTGATGGCGCTGATGGATCTCATGCGGTCGAGCGGGATGACCCTGCTCGACGTCCAGTGGTGCAGTGAGCATCTCGCATCGCTCGGCGCGATCGCCATTCCACGACGCGAGTACCTCGCGCGCCTCGCTGCTGCTCTGCGGAAGCCATCTTCCCAGCAATTCCAGAGGAAGAAGCGCATCACTTCGGCGTAGAGTACCAGCCCGACGACGACCTACACAGCCAGCCCGGAGAGTTCTTTGAGCTGCCCTGTGCTGTCACCCAGTTTCTCCATCGGCACGCCGAGGAGGTTCAGCATCGTGAGCTGCAGGTTCGTCAGCGGCGTGTGTTCTGGAAATACGAGATGGCGGCCGCCCTTCAGCATGCCCGAGCCTCCGCCGACGAGCAGCGTCGGCAGCGGACCGTGACTATGGCGATCGCTGTTGCTGATGGCAGCGCCGTAAAGAATCATCACGTGATCGAGCAGGGATCCGTCGCCGTCCGGCGTGTTCCGGAGCTTTTCCAGGTAATCGGTGAAGAGCTTCAGGTGATACTGCTGAATTTTGACGCACTTCGCCATTTTCTCGGGATCGTTCTGGTGATGCGTCACCGGGTGATGCGGTTCGGGAATGCCGATCTGTGGGTAGGATCGCGGGCTCTGCTCGCGGCCGTACATGAACGTGCTGACACGCGTGATGTCCGACTGATACGCCAGAAGCTGCAGGTCGTAGAGCAGATGCGCGTGGTCGTCGAAGCTCTCCGGAATGCCCGCAGGCCGCGCCACGTCGGGCACTTCTTTGTCGCTCTGCTCCTCCGTCTTCTGAATCCGACGCTCCACGTCGCGCAGCGACGTCAGGTAGTCGTTCACTTTCCGGTTGTCCGCGGCCCCGAGCTGCCGCTGCAGCTGCTTCACGCGATCCGTCACGGCATCGAGGATGCTGCGGTCCTGGCGCAGACGAGCCGCGCGGACCTGCGGGTCTGTGCTGTCGCTGGCGCCGAACAGCCGCTCGAACACGACGCGCGGGTTATTCTCGGTCATCAGCGGTAGCGTCGGCGTGAGCCACGAGATCGTGCTGCTGTACGCGCAGCTGTACCCGACGTCGCACGAGCCGATGATGCTGTTGTCGTCCATTTGCAGCTGGAGCGACGAGATCTGGGTATCGCGCTCGAACGCCCTGGCGGCAATCTGGTCCATCGAAATCCCGGCCTCGACGACGGTATCTGATTTCCTGACATGCACGCCGCTCAGATACCCACCGCAGGCGCGGGAGTGATCGCCGCCGCCGTCTCCCAGAGCCTCTGCCAGGTCCATGAAGAGGCCCGTCACAACGGTCACCTTGTCTCGAAACGGCTGCAGGCCCGCAAGTGTGGGCGAGAACTCGAAATCGGCGCCCTCGCCCTTCGGCAGCCATTTGTCGTAAATGACGCCGTTTGGATGATAGACGACGCCCAGCCGACGGATCGGCTTCGCCGGCGTGTTGACCTGAGCCGTCAGCGCCGGAATCATGGCGTCGAGCAGCGGCAATGCCACGGTCGCGCCCATCCCGCGAAGAATCGTCCGGCGCGAAATCGCCTTTTTGGTCACGATCATGATCCTGTCCTCCTCATCCGAAACGGGGCGCTTTTCACAAGCGCGAGAATCGTCGACGACCAGCGGTAGTCGTCGGCGGCGGCCGCCCGCACGATTCCGCGTATCGCCGGAGCGTCGTAGTGTTCCAGTCCGCGGCCGATCGCATAGGTCAGCAGTTTATCGGTGACGGTCCTGACGAACTGCTCTTTCTGAGCGACAAGCGCACGGCGCAGCGCCGCAGGGCCATCGACTTTTGTTCCGTCCAGGAGCACGCCGGAGGCGTTAACCGGCGCACCCGCGTCTGTGGTGCGCCACTGCCCGATGGCGTCGAAATTTTCGAGGCTCAGCCCAAGCGGATCCATGCGCGCGTGGCAGCTCGCGCACACGGGATTCTGACGATGCATCTCGAGCATTTCGCGCACCGAACGAGGTTTGCCGTCTTTGCTGGTCTCCTCGAGAGCCGGTACATCGGGAGGCGGCGCCGGTGGCGGCGCCGCAAGAATGTTCTCGAGCAGATATTTCCCCCGGATCGTGGGCGCCGTCCGGGTCGAATAGGACGTCACCGAAAGAACGGCGGCTTTGCCGAGCAGCCCGAACCGGTTCTCATCGGTCAGCGTCACAGGCCGGAAATGGCTCCCATACACACCAGCGATGCCATAATGCCGTGCGAGCTGTTCGTTGAGAAACGTCTGGTCCGACGTCAGCAGATCGACGATGCTGCGATCCCCTTTCAGCTGAGCATCGAAGAACAACTCCATTTCCTTGACGAACGCGACCCGCAGGTTGTCGTCGAACCAGGGAAACTTCTGGTTGAGATCAGGCGTGAGCAGCCAGACGTTTCGCGTCTGTAGCCATTCCTCGAAGAAGCTCTTCACCAGCGCAGTGCGTGCACGCTTGTCACTCAGCATGCGCCGGACCTGCCGATCGAGTACAGCCGGCTCGTGCAGCTTTCCACGGACCGCCGTGTCGAGCAGTTCGTCGTCGGGAATGCTGCTCCACAGGAAGAACGACAGGCGCGACGCCAGATCGAGATCGGGCAGGGCGTACGCAGTGCCGGGGGCGGCGCCCGCCGGATCGGCCGAAATCCGGAACAGGAAATCGGGGCTCACGAGAACCAGCTCGATTCCCGCACGAATGCCCGCGTCGAAATCTCCCTGCGCGCGCGCGGACTGATAGGAGCCGACGAGTCTTCGGAGGTCGTCGTTGGTCGGGGGACGGCGATAGGCACGCCGCGCGAGGGCCGACAAGATCTTCGTCGCGCAGGCGGTCTCATCGTTTTTTAAAGCCGCTCCGCTCGCGGCGCTTTTTGGCTGGCAGACGAAAAGTAGCCGCCGGCCGGGCGAGTCCGGAGATACGCGGCCGCCGTAAGGCCCGCCAATGAACAGCGCTGAGATGAGGGTTGGGTTGTCGGGTTTATTCGTGTATTCGCGGCTCCATACCGGGACCGAATCCAGCGCCAATCCCTCGACTTCGACGTTGTCTGCTTTGACGATTGTGGCGATCACCTGCCGCATGCCCGCCTTGACGGCCGCGCGCACTTCCAACCGGTCATCCGCGTTCGCCAGCGGGCTCCCGGATTCGGCGTAATTTCCGAGCCCCGCGTTCGAATTCCCCGCCGTGAACTCCGCCGTGCCGCCGACCGTCAACTGGCCGATGCGGGCGCCGTCGACGCGAACCTCGATGTCGCTGCGCGCCCGCAGGCCTCGTATGAGGCCGGTGTCGGTGCGGTCCAGCCGAATCTTGAAGATGTACTCGCCGTCCACGGGAAAATAGTGGCGCGCCGCGATCCCGCCGCGCGACCCGAGCGGAAACTCCTCCCCGAGCCGCTCGTTCTGCCAGAGCCATGTGGTTTCGTTCGAGTTGTCCTTCAGCGCGGTGTATCGCTCGAACCCTGCCGGAATTGTCGGATCGCCTACAACGATCCGCGCGATCTTCGCCGCGGCGGCGAGATAGCGGTCCAATAGCGCGGGCTGCATCGAAAGGGCGTCGGCGTTGTTGTCGAAGCCGAACGCCTGTTCGTCAGGTGGCAGCATGACCTTCGGGTCGATTTCCACTCCAAGAAGGTCGCGAACCGCATTGGCGTATTCAGTGCGGTTGAGCCGATGGAGCCCGGCTGTCCGGCCTGGATTCACATTTGTCTCAGCGGCACGATCCAGCTCGTTCTCGATCCAGGTCGACACGCGGTCGTAGGTCGCGTTGTCGGGTCGTCGCGCGGCCGGCGGCGGCATCGCGCGGCTTCGGAGTTTCACGACAACTTGTTCCCAGGTGTGGGCCGAGTTGGACACGTGGTCGGCATCCACGTTGTCGAGCGCGAGACCGGCGGTCTTCACGCGCTGGTTGTGGCACGGCACACAGTACGTGGTCACAAGCTGTCGAGCCGGAGTTGTGGCCGGTGCGGGTGTCGTCCCGCCCTGGGCGGATGCCGGTGTGCTGGCCTGGTCTGCTGACAGGGTCGCCGAGATCGTCGCGACGAGCGCGATCGATCCGAGCGCCATCACCAACATCAGCTGTGTGTGCGGGGTTCGCATGGCATTTACTCCGGACGACACCTGTTTTGCGCCTGGCAGGGGCGGCCGAGCGTCGGATCCGCGCCGTGCGTGAGCAGAATATCGGCCCCTGCCTTGTTGAAGAGCACGCCGCCGAGACGATCGCCGAGGCCCGAAGCGGCGAGCCAGGGTGTGACCCCGGCCTTACTGACAGTATTTACGACGGCGCCCTTTTCGATCAGGAGCTCGATCATCCTGTTCCAGCCACGATAGGCGGGACCGAACAGCGCATTTTCGTTGTACGTGGTGACGGCCTTCGGATCGACGCCCACGTCGAGCAGAAATCTGACCGCCTCGAGCGCCCGTTCCTCGTCGTCGATAATTTCACCGATTCCTCGGTTGAGAGCCGTCGCCGCGAGCAACGCATTGGAGTTGGTCTTGGTAACGATGTGCGGATCGGCCCCGGCGGCAACCAGAATGCGCATCATCTCGACATCCGCCGAATTGGCGGCAACGATGAACGCGGTCGCGCCAGGCGCATCGTTGTAGCCACCGGTCCCCGTGCCACCGTATCCCGGTGGACGCCTGGTCATCTGCACGTTCGGATTCGCGCCGTGCGTCAGCAGCGCCTTCACGAGATGCAGCTTCGCTTCGCGATCCGGAATTCCGCCGATCGGATCGACAAACCCGTAGACGGGGTTCGCCAGTCCGTTTTCCCACGTGCCCGCGGCCCAATGAAGCGGAGTAAATCCTGCATCAAGGACGTTGGGATCCGCCCCACGGTCCAGCAGGAACAGCGCGAGCGGCACCTGGCCTCGCACCGTCGCGACGAGCAGCGCCGTGCTGCCAGGAAAGCTCGTGCCTGCGCGCGCGCCAGCACCTGTTGTGGCTCCTGCGCCTGGTCCACGGCCGCTTCCTGGATCGGGCTGCGATCGGATATTCACGTCAACGCCGGCGCCCAACAGTGTCCGAGTCGCCTCCATGTCACCCGCGCGCGCGGCAAAGTGGAGCGCGGTAAATCCCAATTTCGTGTGCGCCTGGAGATCGGCGCTGGCCTCAATGAGTGCATCGAGAACCTTCGGATGTTTTCCCGCGGCGGCCCACATCAACGCGGTTTGATTCTGGTTGGGTTCTTTGGCGTTCACATCGGCGCTGCGAACGAGCAGCATGCGGACGGCGTCGGCGCTGCCGGACCTCGCGCACGTCATCAACGGCGTCTCGCCCGTGCCGATCGGCATGTTGGGGTTTGCACCGGCTTTCAGAAGCAAATCGACGAACTCGCCGCTTCCGTTCGTGCAAGCCTGAGAAAGCGGCGTCATCCGAAAATCGTTCGCCACGTTGGCATCGGCGCCGGCCCGGACTAACAGTTCCGCCGTTGGGAGATCATTCCAATGCGCAGCCCATAAGAGCGCCGTCGAGCCGTCTTCGGCTCGAACGTTCACGTCAGGACGCCCCCGCAGCAAAGCACGCACCTGCTGCAGGTCCTGATCTTTCGCGGCGTTGACGAGCCGGAGATCCTCGTTTGCAGCGGCTGCGCCGACAACCATGAGCAGCGCCAGTGAGAGCGCGCACAGGACGCCGTGGCGATTACGTTGGTCTGACATATTGAGCCCTCTGTCAGCCGTTAAGAAGATATGCGACCAGTGGGATTAGTTTATAGGAAACATGCGCTCAGGGGCAGAAGTTGTGGGCGAATGCTGACGCTGGCCTGCCGAAGATGAGCGAAGCGAAACGAGCACTGACGGCCGTTCAAGAGCCCGGACACAAAAAAGCCCCCACGCGCTGTCGCGCGCGGGGGCATGTGCTCTTCAGATCACCAGGGATTCAGATCAGAACGGATCGGTGCGCTTGCTGAAGGCGCGGCCGATGTCCGCGGCAGGCGAGTCCCCGCCCGTGCAGATCATGACGCCGTCCTTGATCTGGTCGATCACCGTCTTTTCGTTGCAGGAATTGAGGAATTTGACGCCCGCCGCCTTGGAGGCATTGAGCACACGGCGCCTCACGGCCGCCATGTTCTCTGCCCCTTCGCCGCCGCCCGTGTAGGTGCCGGGGCGCCCCATGATGAAGAAGCCGTGATCGCCCGGACCCCATTCCGCAAAGGCGATACCCGGCACGCGGACCGACGCTTCGACGTTCGCGTCAGCGCGCGGATTTTCGATCTTCAGGCCGAAGATGAATTCGCCGTCCGGATTCATCGGCCATGGATCGGCGATGCGCACATATTCCTGGGCCGACACTCCCCATACGCTCGACGCGTAGCCCTGCGAGCCGTTGCCGCGGGTGCCCTGCGCCAGGCCGTCAACTCGTGGGGCAAATGGATAGCGCGCCGCTTCGATCATCAGGCGGGCGGCTTCGGTGCTTTCGGCGTTGCACAGCAGGATGCCGTGGACACCGGCAGCCAGCGTCTGCTGGATCATCCAGGCATTGGCGCGCAAGGCGTCGGTGGTGCCGGAGATGGGTAGCGTGACCACCACAGCCGGGGTCTTGTGACCCGTGCGGGTAGGGCCGGCTTCTACCAGGCCGCGCATGAACTCCCGCAGTTCCTTGAAGTCGAGCGGGCCATGCTCCATTTCATAGGTGATGTAGTCGGCCTTTGTGGCCGCCATTTTCTTGCCTTCTTCGTAGCCGCCGCCGCTGATCTGCGCGTAGTACACGGGCTGGCCCTTGAGCCACATGTCGATGACGCGGTTGACATGCTTGCCGGTGCGGGTGGTCTGTTTCGGCATTTCCGGCACCGGCGCGTTGGCGGGCGGCACCGGTTGCTGGGCGCTGGCCGACATCGCCGTCAGCACGGCGGCAGCCACGCCGGCCAGTAAAAACGTTCTCGCTTTCATGAGAATTCTCCTGTGAATATGTTGTGACGTGATTATGGTGCGCGCCGATGCCTTGTCAAGCGCAAAGGGATTTGGGCCCATATAATTGCAGGTATGGAAGAAGATTTCGCCGCCATGTTCGAAGCGTCCGTCAAGGCGCGCCAGTTCACTCGGGGCCAGACCATCGAGGGCACGATTGTGGGGTTTGGCCCGAAGGTCGCCTTCGTCAACGTCGGCGGCAAGGGCGAGGCCGAGATCGACCTCGCGGAGCTGAAGGACGCCGACGGCGACGTCGAGGTGTCCATCGGCGACCGTATCCAGGCGATGGTCGTCTCCACCGGCGGCGGCATCGTCCTCTCGCGCAAGGGCGTGCGCAACGCCGCCACGCAGCGCGAGCTCGAGGACGCGTTTCAGGCCGACCTGCCCGTTGAAGGCAAAGTGCAGAAGGCCGTGAAGGGTGGCTACGAAGTGCGCATTGCCCGCGAGCGCGCCTTCTGTCCGCTCTCCCAGATCGACATCGCCCGCACGTCGGACCCGGCGGTGCACGAAGGGCAGATCTACGCGTTCCGCATCATCGAGTACAAGAACGGCGGGAAAGACGTGGTCGTCTCCCGGCGCAAGCACCTCGAGGAGCAGCAGCGCGCCAGCGCCGCAGATGTGCGCAAGTCGATCGTGCCCGGCGCGGTGCTCGCCGGGCGGGTCGCATCGGTGCTGGACTTCGGCGCCTTCGTGGACCTGGGCGGCGGTATTCAGGGCCTGCTCCACGTCTCCGAAATGGGCTGGTCGCGCGTCACCAATCCCAATGAGATCGTCGCGCCCGGTGACCAGATCACGGTGAAGGTGCTGCGCGTAGACGACGCCACGCAGAAGATCTCACTCGGGCTCAAGCAACTGCTGGACGATCCGTGGGCGACGGTGGCCGCTGCATACGAAGTGGGGCAGGTGCGCACGGGCCGCGTCACGCGCGTCGCGGAGTTCGGGGCCTTCGTGGAGCTCGAGCCTGGCATGGAAGGGTTGGCGCACGTCTCGACGTTTGCTCCGACGGGTCGCACCGGAGAGTGGAGCAAGTCGGTGGCAGTGGGCGTGACGGGTGCGTTCGAGATCCTGAGCATCGACACGGCGCAAAAGCGCATCGGCCTCGCGCTCATCGAGGAAGGGTCCGCCTTCGCGGCTTCGCCGCTTCAGCGAGACAGGGCGTCGCGGGCTGCGGGAGCCACGCCGCCGCAGGACGCGCTCGCACCCGGTGCGATCGTGACCGGCAAGGTTGAGCGTCACGAGAAGTTCGGCGTGTTCGTGTTTCTGTCGCCGGGACGCACCGGCGTGATGCCGTTCGCCGAAACGGGCGTCGATCGCGACATGGACATGCTGAAGGCGTTCCCGATCGGAAGCGATGTAGAGGTCGTGGTGTTGGAAATCGATCCGGCGGGGCGCCGCATTCGCCTCAGCAAGAAGGCGGTCGAGGAGCAGCGGGAGCAGGCGGAACTGCGCGAGTACGCCGCGAGACCGGACGCCGAGCCCGCGGCTTCGATGGGATCGATTGCCGACAAGCTGCGCGGTGCCCTCAAAAGAGAGTGAGCGCGTCGCTACGCTTCGCTACCGTGCGCCGAATTCGGCGAACGCGACGAGGCGGGGCCGCGTCGTCTTCGACTCGATCAACTCGATCAGCGCCTGGACGCGCAACAACACGCTCTTCAGTTCGAGCAGCGCCTGCCGCTCGGCGAGCCCGAGCTGGATGTGCTGCGCGACCATGTTGACCAGCGCTTCGTCCGACGTGTCCGGCGGGACCTCCGAGTCCGATCCTTGAGTAATGAGTGCCTCCAGGCGCTGTCGGTGTTTTCGGAGGGCGACCTTCTCCGCATCATCAAGCACCTCTGGCACGGCCTCAATACGCGCCAGCCGGTAGGGTCTGCTCTCATCTTCGCTGATGACACGAAACTTCACGACCCCGCGCAGGACGATGTTGAAACGTCCACCCGGCAGTTCTTCCACGTCCGTAATCACTCCGGCGCAGCCGATGTCGTACACAGGAGGCCGTCCTTCGTAGTTCGCTTCGTAGCCCGGCTTCAGCGTCGCCATCCCGACGATACGGTCACCTTTCAGTGCATCGGCCACCATCGCGCGATAGCGCGGTTCGAAGATGTGCAGCGTCCGGGAGACGCCCGGGAAGAGCATGGCCACTTCGAGCGGGAAGATGGGAATCACCCGCGGGAGGGCGTCGGCACGAGGCGCCGTGTCCGGTGGCGCGGACTGCGTCCGCCCTGTCGCGTGAGCGGACAGGAGACTGGCTATCACGATCACACACGCGAGTCCTCTACGCGGCATCACGCCCCGAGCATAAGGCAAATCCGACGACGATGGCGAGGACTCTCGGCGGCTTGCATCCAGAGCCCAGTCATGTATAATACATACATGAACGAAAAGGAGCGGGGGAAGCCGGCGGGACTCTTCACGCTGCTCCACGCCGCCGGGGTCGCTGGAGATCATGTCGAGACGAAGCTGGCTGCCGTCGGGTTGTCGCTGGCCAAGCTCGCCGCGCTGAGCGCGCTCCGCGAGGCAGGCGAATCGCTTCCCCTCAGCCGGCTGGCCGAGCGCTTATCCTGCGTCAAATCGAACATCACGCAGCTCGTCGATCGGCTCGAAATCGACGGGCTGGTGAGC
>Ga0163153_10008254_pt1 | contig 10896 bp, 9 predicted proteins | sample OliLakLV19MP6IB1_FD_148629 | JGI IMG/M metagenome (GOLD analysis project Ga0163153, IMG submission 148629) | Freshwater microbial mat bacterial communities from Lake Vanda, McMurdo Dry Valleys, Antarctica - Oligotrophic Lake LV.19.MP6.IB-1 | ecosystem: Environmental > Aquatic > Freshwater > Lake... | reverse complement strand
ATTTTGGGGTTAAATTTACTTCCCATCACTTCAAGGCTTCTTAAATTTGAAATTCAAAGACTTACCCGAAATTCCGGTCATTTGCGCCAATGTGCGTGCCAAACCTTTTCCAGAGGACTCCACCATTGCGCCGGGCCTGGGACAAGAAGGCGATCTGATTTATGGCTGGGTCCAGGCATCGGTTGCTGCGCCTTTGCGCCTGCTTAACCAGTCGCTGGAAATTCTGCACATTGACAGCGCCCAGCCGGTGATCGCGGTGCTGGGTTCGCGCGATTCTTCGACCCACGTATGTGCAGAAATTCCTGCCGGTGGCATCAATGTCAATACAGAGGCCAGGCTGCATTGGGTGGGTGGTGAAAGCGGACTGGTTGGTTGTCTGCTCAGCGATAACGAATCCAATTCTGCTTTGCGCCCCGAGCATTCCGCTGGTTTTGTCTGCGGCGGCTTGATTCAGGATGCGTCCGGCACTAACCGCAATGTCGAAGATTTCGCCCGCCAGTCCGTACAACCCGCCACTGCGGATATGAAAATCCCACCGGGTCTGATCATTGCGGCCAGCTCATCAGAGGCCGGTAAAACCGTTCTGTGCAGCAAGTTGATCCAAAAACTCACAGCCAGGGGACTGCGGGTCGGCGCCATCAAGGCCACCGGTACCGGTGGCGGCCTTGATGGTGTGCAGTATCGCCAGCACGGCGCGGTTGCGGTGTTGGATCAGATTGATGCCGGGCTGATTACCACCCACGGTTCAGCCGAACTGTTGCAACAGCGTATACCGCGTATCTACCAGCGCATGGCTGCAGCAGAAGTTGACCTGCTCATCACCGAACTGGGCGGAGACCTGGTTTCGGCCAATAATCCGGCATTTTTTACGCTTGAAGAAATCATCCACAGCGTGGGACTGATGATTGTGATTGCCAACGATGCTTTGGCCGCGCATGGAATCGAACAGTTCTGCCGCAACAGCTTAGGTTTTCCAACCGGGCGCATACGCTTTATGACCTCACCGTTTCGCAATCACGACGGTATGTCGCGGCGCTTTAAAAAAGTGGGTATCAACCGAACCTACGATCCAAACAATCAAGCTGATCTGGACAGCCTGGTAGCGGAAGTAGCCGCCGGATTGGTGAATTAGCGAATCTCTGAATAAATCAGAGATTCCCTAACCTTTTCCGCTGATCCAGGCTTGCGTTTGCCAACGCGCCGATTGAACGGATGCGACCAGCGCGTCGATGGGGTGTCGCGCCCGCCAGGACCGCAAAGCGTGATCCCGGTAATACCAGGAAAACTGCTGCGGATGTTGCACGAACAATGCGCGGTGTTTTTTGATGAGCTGACCGAAACCCAATCGACGCTGTTCCCGGTCAGCGGTGATGCGTGGCCCGCTGTGCTGCAACAAGCGGTAAGTAACTTTTTCAATGCCGTAAAAGCTACAAGCCGCATTCAAACGAAAGAACAGCTCTGAGTGTACGCGTGAACGGAATGTCGTATCACAACCACCTATTGCCAGGTAAACATTCCGCGGCATCACCGCAGTTTGTTTGCAGTAAATAGATTTCCCTTCTTCGATGCTCTCCAGCGAATAATGCGCGCCCTTCGGCAATGTAGGGGGCAAATGGCGTTCCTGAAACTCGCCATTTTCGCCGACGATATCCAGGCCAGACATCACCACCACAGGTGGCGGCAAATGGCTGGCTTGTTGCAGTGCCGCCAATGAAACTTCTGCCATGTGTGGCAATAAGCCGTCGTCATCGTCCAGAAAGCAGATATGCGTTGCCCGGGCTGCATCAACTCCGGCATTGCGAGCGGTTGCCACACCCTGGTTGGTTTCCAGCCGTACCAATCGCAGTCGAGCCAGCGTGGGCAACTCCACCGGCGGCTGCGAGCCATCATCCACCACAATCACTTCGATGTTTTCGACCGTCTGCGCCAGGGCACTGTGCACCGCATGCAGCAGCATGTGGGGCCGATTGTAGGAGGGAATGATAATGCTCAACAGGGGCAGCATCGGAGATTGCTCAGTTTCCATGCGATTTGAATCCGGTCCAGAAGACTGTTGCAAGGGCTGCCTATTTTCGTTATTTGGCCGCCACATGCAAGGCTTGATACAGCGAAATATTCACATCTCCTGCGAATAATCAAACTGTGCACAATGCTTTCATTGACCTGATAACAAGCCTGGCTTAGGCTTAGCCGCCAAAAACATGAAGCATTAAACAATATTCGGAACCATCGTCGTGACGCTTGCCGTTGTCAGCAGTTATTTCAATCTCAGTCACAGCAAATACCGTCGGGCCAATTTCCTGGCCTTTCGGGCTGCGCTGGACGCTGCGGGAGTGGCTTCATTGACGGTCGAATGGGCCAGAAACGAGACTGGTTTCGAGCTTCCCAAGGATGAATCCATTCTGCAAGTCTCGGGTGGCGACTTTATCTGGCAGACCGAACGACTGTTGAATCACGATATCCGCAACCTGCCGTCAAAGTTCGACAAAGTCGCCTGGATTGATGCCGACATCATCTTTGAACAGGAAGACTGGCCGCAGCAGGCTGAGAAAGCCCTGGATGATTGGCCGCTGATCCAAATGTTCAGCCTGGCTAGAATGATGCCGAATCCGACCGAGCCGCAGATTCCCTTCATGGAAGTTCCGGGTAGCATTTACTGCCGCAACCATCAGGTCACATGGCCGGATGGTTGCGAGCGCCCGGGGCATTGCGGCTATGCTTGGGCTGCACGGCGGAAAGTCATTGAAAAAGTTGGCCTTTACGATGCAGTACCTGTGGGCGGTGGTGACAAGAACAAGTTGTTCGCCCTGCTCAACCAATTAAACCAGCAACAGATGGCTGATCGACAGAACGAAGCCATGCGCCAGCATTACCAGGATTGGGCCAATCGATTACGCCAGGCCTGCGGTGGCCAATCCGGCTATGCCGATCTCAGCTTGCGTCATTTATGGCACGGCTCACTGGAAAGCCGCCATTACCGCGAGCGACACGTCATCCCCTTACGCTATGACTTTAAGCCGTGGGAAGACATGTGCCTGAGCGAGCCAGGCGCCTGGCAATGGAGCAGCAACAAATCGGAGCTGCACAACGAGGTTGAGGCCTACCTCACCAGTATTGGGGAGTAGCGCTGTAACAGGCCGCTCTGCGGGCGATCTCTTTAGCCGTCTTACGCGCGCAGAGCGCGCTCCTACAAATAGCCTTTCATCTTTGCTGTAGGAGCCCGCTCTGCGGGCGACCGCCTGAATGGAAAAATCGTGAAAATCATGACAAAACCCGCAACAATTTGAACCGGCGGCTTGTTTTAACGGACAGACGGTACCCCTCCTAAGCTCTGTGAATTAGCACGTCTGGTATGATCAGCGAACTGATTAATGTGATCGAAAGGTCATATTCAGGCACCATCGCAATCGAGCCGTTTACCGCAGTGATTGCGTAGTTCGCCAGCTAAGGGGATCTTCAGCCGGCTAAGGGGTGTCCAGGGAACACACCAAGGGATTGGATCAACGAAACGGATGTCACGGACATTGACACAGCTATTATGGCTGTGGGGGGTTGAACCATGTTTAATTTAAGCTTTAAAAAATCTTCAGGCGTTACTCTAATTGAATTACTGGTCGTTCTGGCCATCGCAGCTATTCTCGCGCAGCTCGCTCTGCCGGACTTCCGCGACATCCTGCAAAACAATCGCAGTGCAGCCCGCATTAACGAGTTGCAGACCTCACTCACATTCGCCCGCAGCGAAGCCATCAAACGAAATACCCCAGTCATGCTATGTAAAAGCACCAATGGCACAAGCTGCCAGGACTCCGTTGACGCCTGGCAAACAGGCTGGATAGTCTTCGCAGATGCCAATGGCAATGACAATGCTGATAACGGTGAAGTTTTAACCCTGCATGGCAATGCTGCAGAACAATTCACCCTGACTTTTACAGCAGCGCGGGTTGCCTATAATGGTTCCGGCATGACCACCGCAGGCCAGAGCAATACCTTTACGTTGTGTGATGATCGTGGGGAAACTTATGCCAAAGGCGTGATCATTGGTGCAAGTGGTCGTGCGCGCCTGGCCGTAGATAGTGATGACCTCGCTTGTTCCTGATGAAGCGCCATATTTCCATCATGGGTGCACGAAGGTATCAATCCGGCCTCAGCCTGCTCGAAGTGTTGATTGCCATCGCCGTGCTGGGTATTGGCCTGTTGGGCCTGGCCCATATGCAATCATTCGGGCTGCTGAATGTTGAAAAGGCCTATCAGCGCAGCCAGGCTACCGTGCTGGCCTACGCAATTGCGGACAAAATGCGCGCCAATGTCACCACCGCAGGTAGTTATCTGACTTCATTCATGGATCCGGTCGATGCGGCAGCACAAGCGGGCTGCAAAACGACCACTGGCTGCTCAGTGGGTGCGCTGGCCGAAAATGATTTATTCGAGTGGAACCAGCAGTTGGCTTCCGAGCTACCCGGCGCCACCGGCGCGATTACTCTGGCTGGTGGCAACTACACGGTTGCCATTACTTGGGACGATACGGGAAATGGCGTAGTAGATGAAGATGACCCCAGCTTTGAAGTGAGCTTCTCACTATGAACACATTCAAGCGCACAACACAAAGTGGTTTGACGCTGATTGAGTTGATGATTGCCATGACCCTGAGCCTGCTGGTGGCTGCGGCTATGATAATGCTGTTTGCCAACTCCAAAGAAACCTACCGGCTCAACGAGAATATGGCGCGTTTGCAGGAAAATGGCCGCTTCGCCATGCAGCTTCTTTCCAGCGACTTGCGCTGGACCGATTATCGGGCCTGCACGCTGGATATCGTACCCCTGCTGCCCACTGCTCTTGCTGGAGTGAACAACGCTTCTCCAACCGGTACTGACAGGGTGACCATCACTTACCAACTGGACGAATGCCCCAATCCGGGCGCATTTGTCTTACCCAGTCCGCCCACCACGCGGACCACAGTCTTTTTCTTAAAAGCAAGTGAAATCGACAACAGCAGAACTTCGCTTTACCGCACCATCGATGGCGACGAAGTTGAACTGGTTGAAGGTATTTCTGATTTACAGGTTCTTTACGGCGAAGATACCGATGGCGATGACATTCCGAATTATTACGTTGATGCAGGCAGCGTCAGCAATATGGAACGAGTCGTCAGCGTACGGTTTACCGTAACCGCACAAACAATGATTGAGCAGCAATCAACCGGTGGTAATCCTGTAACCCGCGATTTCGCCTCCACCGTCGTACTGCGTAACCGGATCCCCTGAAGCATGCGAAATTTAAAAACTATGCAAGCGGGTCCTCACAACATAAGCAAGCAATCCGGCTTCGCTCTGATAGTTGGGCTGGTGGTATTGCTTTTGCTCACCCTGATCATGCTCACTGCGCTGAAACTGGCTTCGCTGGAAGAGCGGATGGCCGGCAACTTGCGCAATCAGAACATTGCCTTTCAGGCTGCCGAAAGCGCACTCAGGGAAGCCGAGGCCTTGATCAGCTCTAGCGCTACCGCTATTGATTTGAATGGCGATGGCACCAATGAAGCCAACCCCTTCAACCCTATGAATTTGTATGCTGGCCCTTTCCAGCAAACCACCACACCAGTTTGTGTGAATGGTCTTTGCCAGAGAAGCGAACCGGTTTGTGTGAGCGGCAATTGCACCTGGCCGGCGGCGCCATCGGCGGCGATTCGTGACCTGATGGACACCGCCGCAGTTCGTACAGCCGATTTGGAAATTTCCGGAATCCCGGAACCACAATACGTTATCGAATTACTACCGATAGACTGGAGCACGGATGAGCGGCGGCGATTTATGACTTTCCGGATTACCGCCATAGCCCGTGGTGGGGCCAACAGCCTGGTGCAGTTACAGTCCACCTATCGTGCACATATGTTGTCATTTGTTGAGTAAAGCTGCTTATTGACCGCCACAGGCGATCGAGGAAAACACCATGAAGAAGTCAGTCGGGCAAATTCTGTTTACGCTATGTATGACCAGCTTGCTGCCCGTGCAGGTTTGGGCAGCTAACCCTTTTACGCCTGACTCACAACCTACCGGATGGTTATCCACACCGATGGTTTCGGTTTTCGATGTTTCTTCAGGTTCGGAACACTTTTATCGCATAGCCTTTTTTAAGGACACCTGGTCGGGTAACGTGTTTGCGCATGATATCGACGCCTATGGCAATGTAGACAATGTCAGTGGGCCCTGGGACAGCCAGGTGCTGACCAATGCGGCCCTGGCGCTGGATGCAGCGAATTTCAATACCGGGCGCATCATTGCCACTTCCGGAAGCCGCGCATTTCGTTGGTCGTCCATGACGGCTGGGGAGAAAACCGCTTTAGGGTCCGAAGCTGTACTCAATTATGTTCGCGGTGATCGCAGCAACGAAGAGCCAAACGGACAGGCTTTTCGCAAACGCGAATTTGTACTGGGCGATATCCTGCACTCGAATATCACTTACTGGGATAACAACACCACCAAGAGTCTGTTTGTAGGGGCCAATGACGGCATGCTGCATGTGCTGGATGCCGACACAGGCGTGGAGCGTTGGGCCTATGTGCCATCCATGGTCATTCCAAACCTTTCGAGACTGGCAGCGAAACCCTACGTCCACAGTCATTATGTTGACGGCACCCTGCGCATTTCCAATGTGAATTTCAGCGGCATCGCCAAAACGATGCTGGTCAGCGGCCTCGGAGCGGGCGGCAAAGGCCTGTTTGCTTTAGATGTGACTTCACATACTGCAGCCAGTGAACCCGCTGCAGCGAGCAAGTTGATGTGGGAAATCGCTGCAGGCGGCTCCTTTGGTGACCTGGGCTATACCTACGGTACGCCACATATCACCCGGCTACCGAATGGCACAGCTGCAGTGGTATTTTCTAATGGTTATATGAGCTCAAACGGCAGAGCTGTGTTGTATGTAGTCAATGCCGCTACGGGAGGCCTGATCAGCGCAATAGATACGCAAACCGGAAGTGTTGGCTCGCCCAATGGCTTGTCTTCACCGACACTTCATGATGCAGACCAGGACGGCCAAGCCGAATTGGCCTATGCGGGCGACCTGGATGGCCAAGTCTGGAAGTTTAATCTTGTAGCCGGAACAGCCACCAAAATTTTTACCACTTCACCGGCACAAGCCATTACCTCGGCCCCCGTCGTAGTGCGTCACCCGCTGGGCGGACAAATGGTCATGTTTGCAACCGGCCGCATGCTGACTTCAGGTGACAAATTTGATACCAGCATCCATTACGCTTATGGCATCTGGGATGGTGCACCGGTTGGCAACAGCAGCCTGCTTGCGCAAACGCTATCTACTTCGAACTACACACAAGATGGAGAGACTTTTGCGGTTCGGACGGTGACCGCCAATGTACCCAATTGGGCCTCCGGCGGTAATAAGGGCTGGCGGGTGGCCTTGCACGCCGGTGAGCGGGTGGTGGGTGAACGGCCTTTTTCCAACGCCGGTCGTTTTTATTTTCTGGCCACGAACCCGATAGCGGCAGGTGGTGAGAACTTTCTTTACGAACTTCAGGCTTTAACCGGTGGCTCACCATCAACGCCGATTTTTGATTTGAACAAAGACGGTGATTTCGACAATGAAGACAAGGCCGCAAACAATGCAATTCCAGTGGCCAAATATCTGGGACCAGGCATCTTCTCACAGCCACGTTTTATCGAAGGCGAAGGATTGACCACCACTCTGTACGTGTTTCATCCCGACTTGCCCATCGAGGATGGTGTGCCCACACCTCCACAAGATCCGGGCGTGTCGGGAGGCCATTTCGACTACGACATTTATTATTTTGGAGCTGCGGGGAAGGCAGTAACCGAGGATGTTCCGGACCTGAACGATTTCGCTACTCCCAAACGCGTGATTTGCAAAAAATCCACAGACGTTGCCAAAGAGCTTGACTCCGTTACTGACCTCTGCAAGAAAAACCCAAATAATTCGGTTTACACCTACTTATCTGATTACTCCATTGGCGCCGTGTGTAAGGCCAACAATGACCCGAAAAAGGTAGAGCACTTCCACACGTTGACTTGCAACAAGGTGAACAAAGTCACTTACACCCCAACTCAATACAAGAAAGTCAAACATACCCATGAGTACGATGACAAATACGATGTCACCGGCGTAAACATGCTTAACGCCAGCGACCCGACGTTCAACTTGATCAATGCCTTGCCGGTTTCGACCACCGAGTTCAAGGTCCTGATTATGAACCAGTACCTGAACCCTGCTGCACAAGTGGCCATTGGTGGCGCTACTTTTAGCAGCGTCAGTACCTACGGCGGGTTAGCCAGCCAAACTAGTGCGGACGCGGTGTTGGCTGCCCAACCCAATTACAGCAGAGGTACTTTGGGCAACTTCATATTCAATCTGCCGTTGGATGCATTCAAGAACAAAGATTGGTGGGGCGACGGCGGAACTACGCGAGCGGGCCTGATACCCACACAAACCGGCTGTGTCAACAAAGTAGACGCCAATGGTGTAGTTGATACCCCTGGAAAGTTCGGCGAGCGATACAATGGCGCGTTGACGTTTCAGCTGATTAAAACCACAACGCCAGGCAGTGCTCTGGAGTTGAATGGGCCGGATGTGCGTTATGGCTGGCGTGTTAAAACCGGCCTGTTCAAACAGTATGTATTGGCTGAATACACCGCTTTCTGGCATCACCCTAACGGCGAGTGCTACGACGAAAGCGGCTGGATTCCTGATCCTCCGGAAGATTTTGATGGCGGTGGAACATCAGAAGAAGGCGCTCCGGGTTCTGCGGATCCAAGGGGCGGAACCTTTGGTAATGGCTTGGCCATCGTTAATCAGAGCACTACTGTCAGTAATGGTGGCTTAACCACCACAGTAGTTATCACCTACAACGACGGTACAACACACACTCGTACCGAAACTGAAAACGATGATGGTTCAACCACCGTTCATCAGATTTTCCGGGATGGCACTGAGGAGACTGTCACGCTTAGCGATGGACGAGGGGGTGATTCTGGCTATATCGACCCCAACACCGGCTCACCTATTGAAGGCGGGCTGGAAGAAGAAGGCCGTCAATCCTGGCGTGACATCATTGACTAGGGATAAATGAAAATTCTGATCAAAAAGACATGGGGATTTTCGCTACTTGAGCTGATGATCGTGATCGCGGTAATCGCGATCACGCTCGCCTGGGCCATACCCAGTTACCAGGATAGTGTGCGCAAGGCTCGAAGGGGTGAGGCTCAATCCCTGATGAGGCAAGCCGAAGTTTGTGCCGCACGATGGTTCACTGTGAATGCCACTTTCGTGGGTCTCGAAGGTGATGATGACTGTGAGCCAAAAGATGACGACTATTACACCTACACGTTTTCCAGTGTGATACAGAGTGCTTACATCATCACAGCTGCACCCCAAGGCAGCCAAATCGAAGACAAATGCGGCACAATGACCATGGACCAAACTGGTACTACTGAAGCCGCTGCCACAGGTTGCTGGCTTAGCGGACAAACCTCCCGTTAATTGAGCCTCACCACAGGGACGTGGTGGGGCTGGACGTCAACGCAACCAGGCATGTTAAAGGTGGCTATAGCCAGGCAATGCGAAAGACCCTCGGGCTATGACCGCTTTATTGCATTCCACTCCGACTATCCCGGCGACCCCAATGATACGGCGGATATGCAAAATGCCGTACAAACCGTCAGCCGGTTGGTGGAATGCCATTGAAGTCTGATTCATGTCTTTAACATTGAATTTCAACCGTTATTTATCCGCCAGGCTGGCCCCGCTTGCCTTCATCCTGATACTGGCAGCAGCGTGTACCAAACCGGCCGAGGACCACAGTGGTAGGGTCGAAAGCTTCCCGTTTGGAGCTTGCGGTGACGATGCCACGTTCATTTCTGCCATCCAGGGCAGTGCTGCGGTCAGCCCGATGCTGGGAAATGCCGTAGTGGTTGAAGCGGTAGTCGTTGGCGATTATCAGGAAACCAGCACGACCAACCCGGCACGTCCTGAACTGCGCGGATTCTACTTGCAGGAAGAGAATGCCGATGCCGACGCCGACGATGCAACTTCTGAAGGTTTGTTTGTATTCGACCCGAACAAGACGCTGGAATTGGTCGAAGGCGACCTGGTTCGTGTTTCTGGGACCGTTGCAGAATTTGTCACCAACACACAAATCGGAAACGTTTCCGGCGTGCTGCTGTGTGATTCAGGGCAAACGGTAACCCCTGCTCCGGTTGATTTACCGGTACCTGGAATCTTTGCCACGGTAGATGACTACTACGAAACCGTGGAAGGCATGCTGGTCAACTTTGTCGATGTGATGACGGTTACCGAGCAATTTGAGCTGGCACGTTATGGTCAGATGGTGCTTTCGGAGGGCGGCGCCCTGCGCCAGTACAGCCAGGGCGCCAGCCTGCCATTGAATCAGACTGATTTTGATAATCACACCGACGCCAACGCACGTCGCAGCATCAAGCTGGATGACTTCAATACCCAGCAAAACATCGACCCGGTGTACTTCCCGCAAACCGGTAATTTTGCGTTGAATAATTTCATTCGCAGCGGTGCGGCAATTACCGACCTCACCGGGGTGATGAATTACACCTTTGATGAATGGACGGTGCAGGCACTGAAATCCAGTCCACCCTCCATCATCAATCCCGCTCGACCGACAGCACCTCCGGCGCTTGCAGGCAATGTCACCATGGCGGCATTGAATGTACTCAATTACTTCAACGGTGACGGCCTGGGCGGCGGTTTCCCCACTTCTCGTGGAGCCGACAGCCAGGCTGAACTGGATCGCCAGACCGCCAAAATCGTGGCTACTATTGTCGCCATGGACGCTGCTGTGCTCGGGCTGATGGAAATCGAAAACGATGGTAATGGAGCCAATGACGCTCTGGGGTATCT
>Ga0163153_10008249_pt1 | contig 10902 bp, 9 predicted proteins | sample OliLakLV19MP6IB1_FD_148629 | JGI IMG/M metagenome (GOLD analysis project Ga0163153, IMG submission 148629) | Freshwater microbial mat bacterial communities from Lake Vanda, McMurdo Dry Valleys, Antarctica - Oligotrophic Lake LV.19.MP6.IB-1 | ecosystem: Environmental > Aquatic > Freshwater > Lake... | reverse complement strand
CGCCACTTGTCGGACGCGAGGCTGAGCGACTCAATCCGTGGCCAGCAGCTCCAGTAGATCCTGGCGCGTCATCGTCGCGGCGGCAGCCGCGTCACCGAGGGCGGACTCCGCCAGCTGCCGCTTGCGCTCTTGCAGCGCGAGGATCCGCTCCTCGACCGTGTCCTTCGAAACGAGGCGGTAGACCAGCACGGGCTTGTCTTGCCCGATGCGGTGCGCGCGATCCGCGGCCTGCTCCTCGACGGCAGGGTTCCACCAGGGATCCATGAGAAAGACGTGGTCGGCCGCGGTCAGGTTGAGCCCGACTCCGCCAGCCTTGAGACTGAGCAGCATGACCGGAGGTCCGCTCTCATCCTGAAAGGCTCGCACGACGCCCTCGCGATCGCGCGTGGAACCATCCAGGCGTGTGAAGGCCAGGCCGTGCGAACGAAGGTGGGGCTCGACCCGATCCAGCAGGCTCGTCCACTGCGAGAACACGAGTGCCTTGTGGCCTTCGGCGGCGATCTCCTCGAGCGAGTCGATCAGGCGGTCGACCTTCGACGAGCTCTCCGCCTCGCGGCCGGGCAAGAGCCCGCTGTGGCAAGCCGCCTGGCGCAGACGCAAGAGCGCCTCGAGGATGGCGAGGACGCTGATCCCCTCCCCCAGCCGCTCCACGACCTCCTTGCGCGTCGCGGCGAGCACTGCGCTGTACAGCGCGCGCTCGTCGTCAGCGAGCTCGCAGTACATCGTGCTCTCGGTACGCGGGGGAAGATCGAGCAAGACCTCGGCCTTCTTGCGACGTAGCACGAACGGTCGGATGCGGCGGCGAAGGCGCTCGCTCGCATCCTTCGACCCGTTCGCGATCGCGGAGGCATAGCGCTCGATGAAGTCCGCGCGCGGGCCGAGCAGGCCGGGGTTCGAGAAACGCATCAGGCTCCACAGGTCGTCCAGGCGGTTCTCCACCGGCGTGCCGGTCAGGCAGAAGCGCGCCCTGGCGCGCAGGCGAAACGCAGCGCGCGCTGACTGGCTGTCCGGGTTCTTGATGTTCTGCGCCTCGTCGAGCACGACCATCGACCAGGCGACGGCGGACAGCTCCTCCACGTCGTTGCGCAACACCGCGTAGGTCGTGAGCGTCACGTCGGCGTTCGGATCGATCGCGCGCGTGGGCCCCTCGTACCGCGCGACGCGCAGGTCGGGCCGGAACCTCTGCACTTCGCTCGCCCAGTTGTGCACGACGCTGCGCGGGCACACCACGAGCGCCGGGCCGTGCATGATCGAGAGCATCTGCAGCGTCTTGCCGAGGCCCATGTCATCGGCAAGCAGCCCGCCGAGGCCGCTGCTCTGCAGGAACGCCAGCCAGCGCGCGCCCATGCGCTGGTACGGACGCAGCCAGCGCTCGCACGACTCTGGAAAGGTCACTTCCGGAATGCCGGTGAAGTCGCCGAGCAGCGGTGCGACGGCCTCCGAAACGCTCGGCAGCTGGACGCCGAGCGAGTCCGCGACCTCGGCGAGCACCGGCCAGGCCGTCTTCGGGATTTCGTCCGCGTCGCCTTTGACGGCGACGAGATCGAGGATCGCTTGCCCGTGGTGCGCCAGAAAATCTGCGGGTAGATGCGCGAACCCGCCGCCTTCCAGGGCGACGATCCCCAGGCCTTCGTGCCAGGCCGAAGCAACGTCGGCAGTTCGCGCGCGCCGCGTGCGTGCGCCTTGTTCGTCGCCGGGCAGCTCGAACACGACCTCGAGCCGCGTCCCCTCCTGGATGATGCGCGGCACGAGCTCACGCCGAGATGCACCCTCACCGAAGGCCTTCGCGGACGGGTCCCGGCTGCGGAACAGGTCGAGCTTCGCGGCGAACTTGGACGCGTCGCGGCCATCGAAGCGCACGCGCCTGCCGGGTACCAGGTCCAGCTCGTCACGCAGGCGGTGAACTAGCTCGCGCTCTTTGGTCTCGTCGCGCGCCGGCGCCGGCGACGACAAGAGGACGAGCTTCCCAGCATCGATTCGCGCACGGGGAGGATCGCCGTACACCACGAGCGGCAACACGTTGAGCGCACCGAGCTCATGCGAAAGCTCGAACTCGATGCGAGGAATGACGCGCTTCTCGCTGCGCGGGACGCGCGCGGTCAGCACCTCCACCAGCATCGTTCGCTCCAGATCGGGGAGGATCTCGGTGGCCAGCGTGCCGAGCTCCTGCGGGCTGTAATTGCGGCTGATGGGCAACTTGTCGAACCGCAGGCCGAAGCGCCCGGTTTCGGCCAGCGGACGCAACACGCCGGCTACCTTGCCGACGCCCAGCGCCAGCACCTCGCATTTCGCCGGCTGCACGATCACCAATTTCACGCCGCCCTTGGCCGCGTCTTCCAGACGTGCGTCCGGATACGCGAGATCTCCACTGGTCGCCGCCGGTGCGTCGCCGAACACGACGTCCTTCTGGCGCGACAGCACGTCCAGCACCGTGCGCAGATGCTCGAGCGGCACGTCGCCGCGCAGCTTCTTGTAGAAGATCCGGTCGACTGCAATGTCGTCGTGAGACGCGTCGAAGCGCGGCGTCTCGATGCGCCGCGCGACGCGGTCGATCAGCGATAGCTCGAGTCGCACCGGAGCTTGCCCTTCGCTCACCAGAAACCTGTCGAGCCCGAGCGCGCCGTGCTCGACCCGCAGCACGTAGCGCAGGTGGGCGCGAGGTGCGGCGCCGGCGCTCGGCGTCGATCGCGATTCCTCGCCGGTGCCCTCGGCGCTGTCAGCCTCCGCAGCTGCGGTGCCCTGGACCCAGGCGATCGTGGCGGCGGCCACATGCGCGCAAAGCGCGCCGCGGCTGCCGCAGTCGCAGTCCCACTCCTCGTCCGTCGGGTACAAGATGACGGTGGGCGCCACGGCACGCCCGTGCTCGCGAACGCGCAGCGTGACCTCGCCTGGCTTCGCCTCCGCAAGGCTGACGTGACGATCGCGGGCGAGCTTGACCCCCTGTGACCACAGACCGGGCGGGCACGCCTTTCGAACAATCGCGAGGAACTCTTCGGACATAGCGCGAGGCCGCCGCGAGGCTATCATCGGCCGCATGTCCGAAGAGGGGCCTGGCGTCACCTTTGCCATCATCTCGAATGCGCCGGCGGCCTCTGCGTTGCTGGAGACCGTGTGCGAGGAGCTGAAGAGCAAGGCCGGGCTGTCGATCCGTCCGCTCGTGCTGCGCTCGTACGACAAGCTGCTCGATGCCATGCGCAGCGGCGAGGTGCACATCGCCTGGGCGCCCCCCCTGATCGCGCTCGACCTCGAGCGTGCCGACGTGGCCAAGGTGCGACTGTGCTCCAGGCGCGCTGGCAAGGCCGACTACTCGAGCGTTCTGTTCACAGCCAGGAGTAGCGCCGTGCAGAAGCTGGAGGACCTGAAGGGCGCGCGCGCGGCCTGGGTCGACAAGGAGAGCTCCGCTGGTTACCTCGTGCCGCGGCTGAAGCTTCTGGCAGAGGGACTCGACCCCGACAAGATCTTCGCCGAGCAGTCGATCCGCCGGACGCACGAGGCGGTCGTCCGCGTGGTGATGAACGGCGAGGCGGACGTCGGCGCCACCTTCGGTTCGTTCGAGCAGGGCAACGATGTACCCGTCTCGGCCGGCTGGTTGGACGCGGGGTACAAGAACGACGAGGTGCGCGTGCTCGCCGTCGCCGGGCCCATCCCGTCCGACGTCATCGCCGTCTCGACGAAGCTGGGCGACGAGCAGGCAGACGCCATCACCGCCGCGATGAAGGATCTCGGGGAGTCCATCAAGAAGCTGTTGAACGCCGACGGGTTCGACGTGCCCGAGAAGACCCATTTCGACGAGCTGCGCAGGCTGGTCGAGAACGCCAAACAACCTCGTGAGAGCTGATCGCGTGGATAACAACGACCGGACCAGAGCCACCCGTCGCTGGGTTGATTCACCTTCGGCGAAGAGTCGCTTCGTGTGGTGCCTGCTGCTGATCGCAGCGTGCGGCGAGCGGCCATCGGCCACGCCGGGCTCCGGTTCTGGCGCCACGGTCGCGATCTCGCCCAGCGCCGTCGCGTCAGCCGGCGGACAGACGACGGCTCTAGCTCCAGCGTCCACGACCGCGGTCGCGCTGGTCGCCGACGCTGCGCCGAGAGCGGAAGATCCGCCGCGCGCCTTGGACATGCACGTCGACACGCCGTGGCAGGTGAAGTTCAAGGGTCGCAGCGTCAATCTGTCCGAGGGTCACGCCACGATGGCAGCGCTCAAGGCGGGCAAGTACGGCGGCATCGTTTACCCTATCTACATCGCCGATTACCTGCACGACGATCATCCGACGATCCAGGATGCCGACGAGATCTTCGACACCATCGACAAGATCATCGCCCGCCACGCGGACGTCTTGCACTCGGTCGAGAAGGGCCCAACACCACCCGGAAAGATCAGCGCGTACGTCTCGATCGAAGGAGCCGGCGCCTTCGCGGCAGACATCACGCAGATCGATCGCTTCATCGAGCGCGGCGTGATCTTCATCGGCCCCGTGCATGCGCACGACAGCCCACTGTCGACGAGCGCCACAGGAGAAAAGAAGGGCAAGCAGGGGCTCACCGACATCGGCAAGAAATTCTGCGAGCGCGTCTATGCCAACGGCGCGCTCGTCGACGTCTCTCACATGTCGGATCGCGGTTTCAATGACCTCTTGCCGATCGCCGAGAAGTTCGGCGCTCCGATCGTGGCGACGCACTCCAACGCGCGCGCCGTCACGAACGTGCCGCGCAACCTCAGCGACGAGCAACTGCGTGCGATCGCCAAGACAGGCGGCGTCGCAGGCTTGAATTTCTACGCGATGTTCGTGAAGAAGGGCGGAGGCGGGGCCGACATCGACGATCTGGTCAAGCACGCCCTGCACATGATCGACGTGGCCGGGATCGATCACGTGGGCATCGGGAGCGATTTTGACGGAGGCACGCCAGCGAAGGGCCTCGATGACGCCAGCAAGCTGCAGGACCTCGCCCGGGCGCTGCGCAAGGCGGGCGTGTCAGCGGCGGACGTGCACAAGATCTTCAGCGAGAACACGAAGCGCATGATCCGCTGGACGGCGGAGCACCGGAAGAAGAAGCGCTGAGCCTCACGCCGATCGCGTCAGCGATCGGTCGAGCTCAGCCAGGTCCTTCATCACGCTTCGAGCCATGCGCTGCGAGGCCCCCCAACCCTGGAGCGCGGCGAGGAACGCCTCGGACAGCAGCACGCGCGCGTGCAGGTTCTCGGGCATGAAGCGATCTCGGTTCTTGAACTGCAGGATCCCTTGCATCAGACCCCAGAGAACGAAAGTCCGCTGCAGCGCTACGCCCGGATGCAGCGCCTCGGTACGGACCGCTTCTTCGAGCTCACGTGCGATGACACTGACGAGCGGCGTCACCTGCATCTCGATCTCGCGCGCGAAGCTGTCCGGCAAGACCGGCACGGGCTGCGACAGAAACGAGCTCAGCAACGCAAAGTGCTGCGGTTGCCTGTGCACAGCTCGCGAGTACGTCGTCACCGCTACCAGCGCGCGGAAGAGCGCTCTGGCTGCCGGCCCGACCGGTCGCGCCGCGTGGTGGCGACGCAGGAACGCATCGGCCTTCGCGAGATCCGCGCTCTGCGCCTGGGCCAGCTCGCCGAGAGCGCGGACGGTCAGCGCGGCGAGAACGGCGTCCTTGCTCGGGTAATAGCGGTACAGGCCGCCGATCGAGATGCCCGTTTCCTGGGCGAGACCCTGCATGGTCAGCGTCGACACCCCGCCCTCGAGCACGATGCGAATCGCGGCGTCGAGCACGTCACTTTGCCGCTCAGCTCGCCGCTGCGCTCGCTTCACCGCACCCGGACTACCTGATCCGTGCCGTGACGCCAACCAGGTCGCCCGGGCTCTGGAGCAGCTTCAGAAGGCGCCACGCACGCCCACGTCGCCGAGCCCCACGTACGGCGAAACCGGCGCTGCCTTTCCCTTCGTGCCGAGCGTGACGGAGAAGATGACGCCGAGGGCGACGCCCACCCCACCAGCGCAGAACGCGGCCGTCGATCCATGGCTCAACGCTCGAGCCTCTTCCAGCGCGCGTGCCTGGTCCGGCGGACATGTGCCGTTCTCGCACGCTGCTTCGAGCTCGCGCGTCGCGTCGAACGCGAGCACGCCGACGACGGCGCCGGCGGTCAGCCCGGCACCTCCAAGCGCGAACGACACGCCTGCTGGCCACCAGTTGCCCGCCTCGCGGGGCGCCGCCTGGTCGCGCGCCTCGCGCGTCGCGTGCTCGAGCTGGAGCTCCTCGTGCTCACCCTCGCTCAGAATCACGCGTCGCTTCGCGACCACCTCGCCATCTCTGCGCAGCTCCACCCGGTACGAGCCTGGATCGAGAGACACAGGCTTTCCCTTTTCGATCACCCGCCCGTTGGCCAGCACCTCTCCGTCGTCCGCGGCTTCGACCGTGAGCGTCGGCGTGCGGCGCGCCAGCTCCTGGTCGAGACGGCGGGCCGCGTGCGTCGTCTGCACGTGCGCTCGTTCGGTGTCAGCGGCCAGCGCCGACACGATCTGGCGTGCGTCCTCGAAAGCACCGCCCGCCATGAGCGCGCGCGCTAGATCGAGCCGATACTGCGGGAGCGGCTCGCTGGAGACGGCCCGCTCGAGAGACTCGATGGCCTCCTCCGTCCGCTTCTGGGAGAGAAGCTGCTTGCCTCGTGCCCATTCGGCCGCGGCCTTTGCCCTGGACGACGGGCCGGCGGTCGCGGACCCAACCGTGCTGAACGCCGCGATCGCGATCAAAGTTGCAATGATGGTGCTACGCATCTCGGGCCTCAGTTCGCGTTCTGGTTTGCCAGCGCCTCGAGCGTGCCGTAGCCCGCGCCATAACCGTTCCACCGCTCGACCACCTGACCCGTTCGCGGATCCCACACGATGTTGATGGGCGTCCCGTTGCCGCCGTCAGCGAGCATCGAGCCCGCGGGATCGTCCGCGACGATCGAGCTCTCCAGACCGAAAGCCTCACGCCACTGACTCGCTCCGCCGGGCACCATCAGCGTGACGACACGAATGCCCTGAGCGCTCCACCCAGCGAGCAGCCCGCCCACTTCGTCAGCTTCCATCTGACAAGGTTGGCAGCTGATCTGCGCCACGATGAACAGCACGGCGCTCGTGCCCTTCGAGCCGTCGCAATCGAACAGGTCGAGCACGCTCACGCTCTGCATGCTGGACCCGTTCTCCGGAAACGCTTGCCAGCTCATGGCCGGATCGAGCGTGGCGCCGGCGCTGGTTCCGTACGGCCCCGTCGGATAGACGCATTCCATCCCCGGTCCCGTCGTCGTCGAGCCGCCACCGCCGGAGCCGCCCACCCCGCTCGACGCGCCGGAGCCTGGCGGCCCGTCGTCCCCGCCAGCGCCAGGGGCTCCACCAGCAGCGTCGGCTCCGCCGCCACCTGGGCCGCCCGTGGCGCCTCCGCCGCCATCCGCGGCGTCGAGCGAGAAGTCCTGCACACCGGTGAGGATGTTGCAGCCCGATAGCGTGAGCGCGAGCAGCGCGCCGAGCAGCGATTGAGTTACGGGAGCGCGACAGGTTTTCATAGGCTCTCCAGAAGTGCGAATCATGTTCGCGAATCTAGTTCGCACTTGTGCAACACAACTGCAAGCGAGAAGTCGCCCGACCGCGCCTCGCGAGTCTGCTCGTGAAATTGTTCGCCCGTGGCGGATCGCCGCCTCGATCAGCGCGCGCGGTCAGCGCTCGACGGTCACAGGGCAGCGACGGGATCGGGTTTGGCCACCACGTCCTGGGCGACCGCCGACATCTGGCGGCGGAGGTGTGTGATCTCGTCCTGCAGGATCCCGCCCATTGCACCGGCTTCGCGCGCGACGACCCACCTCGTGAGACCGCTGACGAAGAGCTCCTTCAGGTAGGCGAATGAGAAGCCCTCGCTGTCCGTCGCGAGCGCGGAGACAACCTCGTCGGACACGCGCAGCTCGGGATCGAGGCGCGCGTTCCACTGCGCCAGGTAGCGCCTGCGCTCGGCCGCCGCGGGCAAGAGGAAGTGATACTTGCGGTCGAATCGGCTGGGGCGCTCGACCAGCGCCGGGTCGAGTCGATCCGGGTGATTGGACGTGGCCAGGGTGAGAGCGCCCGGCCGAGGGCGTATGGGATCGCGTTCGGGGACCGCTCGAGCGCCCATTCGAGCAGAGAAGAATCGAGCTTGGCCGCCGGTTCGCTCATGGTTCATCGTCGGAGGTCTTGCCGAACAGGGCAAGGAGGTCGCCGCCGAAATTCACAGGGTGGCCGAAGGTGCGTAGAGTGCACCGCCATGCGCACGTTCCTGCTTGTCACCTCGGGCGCGTGCGTCGCGCTGGTTTCTTGTTTTCACCAGACGCCATTGCCGTGTCCGGACGCATCACCGCCCTCGCCGCGACCCAGCCTCGAAGCGGCGCTGCCGAAGCCGATCGTGCCACACGACCCACCCGCGGTCGCGATCGTGCGATCGCTCTCGGGATCGGACCCGCGGGGAGCGTACGATGCATTTTCGCAGAGCTTCCGCGACGCGGTGCCGTTCGACAAGATGGCCTCGATCATCGCCGCCAGCGAGAGGAGGCTCGGACCGATCATCGAGCTACGGCTGGGCCAGGAGGCTGGGCCAGGCCAGCCAAGCTCGACCGTCGTTGCATTCCACGAGCGTGGTGCCGAGGTCTTCACCGTCACGCTCGACAAGGACGGTGTGCTGACTGGACTTCGCGTGAGAGACCTCGTCGAGCGGGCCGACTCCGAGGGACCCGGCCCGGCTGCTGACTACGTCGCGAAGCGAGCCTACGTGCTGCCGGGCAAGGGGCCCTGGTACGTGGCAAATGGTGGCAACGACGCGACGCTCAACCATCACGTGGGCAACAAGCAGCAGTGGTACGCGTTCGACATCGACAAGCGCGATGACAAGGGCAACGAAGCGCGCGGGGAGGGTAAGAAGAACGAAGACCATTACGTGTTCGGCGAGCCAGTCCTGGCGCCGGCGCCAGGGACGATCGTCTTCGTGATCGACGCGGTCGAGGACTACCCGCCGGGAGAACGAGAGCGCTACATCATTACCGGCAACACGGTCATCATCGACCATGGCGACGACGAGTTCAGCGTCCTCGCGCACTTCAAGAAGGGCTCGATCGTCGTAAAAACGGGCCAGAGGGTGAAGGTGGGACAGACCCTCGGCCTCGTGGGCAACTCCGGTAACAGCAGCGACCCGCATACGCACTGGCACCTCGCGACCAGTGGTGGCCTCTCGCGGGGGCACGGCCTACCGATTCGCTTTGCACCTCTGCTGGTGAACGGAAAGCGAGTGGAGAACGCTAGACCCGCTCGCGGTGACGTGATCGAGAACGCGCCGTAGCAACGACGAGGATCGCCGACCGGCCCATTTCAGGTGCCGTCCTTGTCTTCTCCTCCGCGAGCCGCGGGCTGCGTCTTCGACTCCAGAACCCATTTGGCGCCATCGCTGCCAACGACGATCAGGTAGACGCCCTTCTGTCCGCACGCCTGAACGCCGACGGTGTTGTCGTCGATCAGTCGGGTGCTGATGTCACCCTTCGTGCAGTCCATCTCGAACGCCGCGCGCTCGTTGGGCGACGTCCACGACCCGGTCCCCATGTTGCTCAGGTAGACAGCGCTCTTGCCGCAACCCGTGACCTCGGCGACGTATATGTAGCCAATCATCGGACCGTGCTCTGACATGCCGATCTGCACCGGCTTTTCCTTGATCGCCGTGACGTTGAGCTCTCTCTTGTCGCAGGCGAGCTCGAGCGCCGCGGTCCCGAGCGGCGACACCCATCCTCCGGCGTTCGGGGAATACAGGTAAACGCTCTCCCGGCCGCAGCCCGTCACGCTCTCGACGTAGCCGGCTCTGTTCTCGATCTCGAGCTTGTCTTGAGAGCACTTGAGGTCCGCCGCAGCCTTCGTGAGAAGCTCGGCTTTCCTGGCTCCGCATGCGCTCACGACGCCGACACCAAGTACGAGGAGCGCGATGAGGGCGCAATAACGCGGCCTGTGAGGCCCGGATTCGATGTGGAGCATGGCAGCCGTGCTAATGGACTCACGGCTCGGGCGCGCGCCAATCAGCCAACGAAGCGCGCCACGAGGCGTGGCGTGGCGTGGCGTGGACGCGGAGCTCGCAGATGTTGCTCAAAGCTTGCGGTAGCGCGCGAACAGCGCGGTTTGTCGTGATCGGAGCTCCACCTCGCGGCCCCTCACGAAGACCGACTCGGCCCTGGCGTCGAGCTCGAGCGGGTCCTTGGACCACACCACCACGTTCGCGACCTTGCCCTTTTCGAGCGAACCGTAGCGGTCAGCGACACCCAGCGCCTCGGCCGGCCCGAGCGTGATCGCTCGCAGCGCGGCGGCCCACGGCAGGCCGGCGCGTACCGCGTTGCCGGCGACCTGGCGCAGCTTGCGCGCGTTGTGCGTCTCCCCCGTGGAGAAGGCGATCTTCACGCCTGCGTCGTGCAAGAGCTTGGCGTTGTCCGCTCGGCTGGCGAGCGAATCGAAGGACTCGGGACCATTCGAAAGAGGGTACAGGATGACGGGCGCGGCCTGCTTGGCGAGCTCGACCGAGACCTTCCACGCCTCGGCTCCGCCGGCGATGACCGGGCGGAGCGCAAACTCCCTGGCGATCGCGAGGCAAGCCAGGATGTCTGCCGCGCGCTGGACGTGGAATACGGTGCGCAGCTTGCCCCCGAGCGCGATGACGAGAGCCTCGAGATCGAGTCGGCTGGGTGCCAGATCGCGAAAGGCGTTTCGCTCGTAGTTGGCCTTGTTCTTCGCGAACGCGCGAGCGTCATCGAGCGCCTCGCGCAAGCGCAGGATGGCCGTCGCGACCCCGGAGCCTTCCTTCGTCTCTGCACCGCTGAGTCGAGCGTGCAGAGCGACGGGGGCGATGAGCATCTCATCGCGCGAGCTACCGTCCAGATCGGCCCACGCGGAC
>Ga0163153_10008248_pt1 | contig 10902 bp, 11 predicted proteins | sample OliLakLV19MP6IB1_FD_148629 | JGI IMG/M metagenome (GOLD analysis project Ga0163153, IMG submission 148629) | Freshwater microbial mat bacterial communities from Lake Vanda, McMurdo Dry Valleys, Antarctica - Oligotrophic Lake LV.19.MP6.IB-1 | ecosystem: Environmental > Aquatic > Freshwater >... | reverse complement strand
CGATCAGACCGTCTCGCACCACGAATTATTGAGAAGATACCCAGAACAGATGTTTACCCCGGATTATTGAGAAGATACTGATTGTGGATATTCGCCACATGCCGCGGGAAGCGCAGGTGGTAGCCTTCGCGAAGGGCTTGATCCCTTATATCCCCGCCGATCGCCGGCCGGACTAGCGGCGCTGGACGCCTGAAGGGAACCGGTCAACAGCGGTGGCCAACCTGCGAGCGAAGAGTCGTTATCCTGGACTTTGCCTGTACTGCGGCGCCGAAGTAACGCGCACCACCACCGCCGCGCACTTGCTTGAATGCCCAAAACGCAAGACAGCCATAAAGAGCAAGGCTAACCAGCGTGAATCGGTTTATCAGGCTAAGGTCTACTATCTCCGAGCGGAGGCCACCTACTGGCCCGAGTTTTGGCTGGACCTGGAAGTGCGCGGCGAGGCCCAGCTGCAGGATGTGGACGAGTATCTGCGGTCCATCTGGTTGGAATGCTGCGGCCACATGAGCGCTTTTACGCTCGGTGGTTGGGGCACGCCGCAGTTGGCCAAGGAGGGCTTCGTGGGCGATGTCTTCCGGCACCGGGCCAAGATCATGCATGTCTACGATTTTGGCACCGAGTCTTGGACTACCCTGAAGCGCCTCAGCGTGCGGCAAGGCCAGCCTGCCCCGCTCCGGCCGGTCAGCCTGATGGTCCGCAACCAGCTGCCCGAGGTGGTGTGTCTGGAGTGTGGGGCGCCCGCCCAGTGGCTGTGCAGCGAGTGTGTGATCGAAGATGATCGGATGGGTTTCCTGTGCGCCAGGCACTGCAAGACCCACCCGCACGACAATTACGGCGCGCCACTGAGAGTGGTGAATTCACCCCGGCTGGGCCTGTGCGGCTATGCAGGTCCGGCCAAGCCGCCGTATTGATCGCAGGGCCGGACAACCAGCGCAGTCGTTTGTCGAATCATGGATCTAAAACAGCAACGGTTACTGGGTAAGCAGTTGTCGAGAGGAACGGCATTTTCCAGGGAGAATCGGTAGAGTCTTGCTTAAGCCGATTCAGAAGAACGCAGCAGGTGACACCCGTAGACCGGGACTTCAGACCGGACGTGTCAGCACCGACCCGCTTGGCGCTGTCAACCCACCCTCCCGGCGACGCCGTGCGGCACAGTCACTATCTCAGCTAGACCGATTGCCAGTCAATCTGCGTCTCTACGGTTGCATTCAGCCGCCATACGCTGAGACCCGCGCTGGAGACGCGGACCACCACACCCATTCGTCTGGCCTGGGTATTCAGAGCGGGATGACGCATCAAGCGACGAACGAAATAAGCCACTTCCTCCTTCTCCACCGCCAAATAGATCAGCCCGTATCGCGCGTGGGCGAGCCGTTGGTTATAGAAGTCTTCGTCTCGAGTGAAAAAGGTTGGGCGGCGAAGGCGCATCAGCAAGGTGAGAACCTCGCTATCTGGCAACCCTCGCCGCCCGATGTCCAGCCCAATCTGCCGCGGACGCAGGCGCCAGCTTTGCAACAACTGGCGCTGGCTGGCCGATATATTTTCGTCCAGGACAATCACGCAGGGGCGCGCTCCATAATAAAATCGCCAGCATGCTTGAGCAGCGCCTGACTGGCCAATTGCACCGCTTCTTGGATGGCCTCCTTACTCACGCTGCTGTTCCATTCCGCAATGATGGTCTCCCAGGCAATGCCGCTGCCGACCTGTTCCAACACGTCAGACACCAGCACGCGCGTCCCGCGAAATGTCGGCTTACCGTGGCAGATTTCGGGATCCGTCACCATGTAACGCCCCATGAGCTTGGGTTTTGATTTTGATTTCACGTCCACGCCTCCACACACTGACCTGGTCATGATTATAGCATCCTCTCTATCTGCAGGTGCCGAAAATAGACAGCGAGGCACTCACTCGACAATCACTTTTTGCGCGTGGCGCGCTTCGGTCAGCGCGTTAGGCGGGTGGTCACCAACACCGCGATCCCCAAGTGGACGGTGACCTGGCGATTGAATGTCTGGTGACGTTGCGGGCAATCGATCACTGGCCCATCCGTGGTACTGGTGTGCGCTCAGGCGCGGGCCGGCCGCGTTGCGGAGCGCAACGCCGCCAGCAGGCTCTGACCAAAGGGGACCCGCGTCAGCGGGGGAGAGCGTGGAGGTCAACTTGGCCGGGGGCATGGGCAGAGCCTCGTTTGAGAGCGGCGCCGGCCCAGTCAACACCTTCTCAAAAGCACCTGCCCACCCATGAACGCCTGCGTGGTAGCCTCTAGCGCTGCGTGCCTGCCTGTCGATAGCGTTCCGCCTAGACCTGTCGCTTGGCGGCTTCAACGTTTTCGGAGAGCGCTGCCTCGATCAGGCCTTGCTGCTCAGCCCGACACCACGAGGCGCCGCCAGATGGGCGGGCGGGTATCATTTAGGGTGACCATGAGCTGATACCGTTTAACTATAGCCATTCACGAAGAATTGGCCCAGAGACTGACTTTCTAGAATATTGGGCCGACTGTCTCGCCGCGATTGCCGGACCTCGGATATACGCACTCTGTCACAGTCGCAATGCGGGGTCAAGTTATCGCAGCGCTATTAACCTGCAAATCAGTCGGCTGGCGCAGCCAAGTCGCGCGTGCTATTTTGAATCAGCTAGTTTTTTGGTAGTTTGTGATTCGGTAGAAGTCTTCGTCCATTTCATTGTTATGCTATAGCTCGCCGTAACCCCGGCTTTGGCAATGGCCAAATTCCCTAACTCACCGGACGCGTTGAGGCCAAAAGTGAGTTGGATCTCGTCTGGAGCATCATGCATACTGCGCAACTTCTCACGGATGAGTTGGGCTGACTTCCGAGCCTTATCAAAGGCTTCCTCAAAAGATTCTCGGGCGCGTTCGGCAGCATCGCCTATTCCGGCGTCTACTATGCCGCTCGTCCCATCACTACTCTCAATGACAACAATGCTGCCATCAGGCATTTTAAATTCGACGTACTTCGTCATGATATTCTCCCATTAGTGAATGAGGCGGCATCTTTGCATCGCCGCACCCCCAATCATAGACGCTGAAAAGACCAACTACTAGTTGGCGTAACACCGCAGCCGATCTACTCTACTGCTTCACTTATCAGATCCAGTAACAAGAGGTACGCTCAGTTACGCAAGGGGTGTCGCGTGTTTTGCGGGACCGGGTTGGGTCCCGCCCACGAGTAAACCGGGCACTGGGAGACATCGGGTAAGGGTTGGGCGATCAGTTCCTCCAAAGTGAATGGGGCATGGCCTGCGGCGCGGCGGCTGGTGAATGCCTCGGCCTGGTGGGTCTGGCGCGCAGCGAGCAGGCTGGCCGCTTGGCCGGTGTGGACCTGGTTGGGGGTGAGCATGCCCAAGGTGGTCAGCGGATGCTGGTCGTTGTACCAGACGTAGAAGCCGGTGAAGTAGGTCACCGCGGCGTGGACGTCGGCGAAGTAACCGGGATAGTGTCAACACCGGTTGAGAAAGTCCGCAAATCAACGGATCAAAAAGTCCCCAGATCAGCGTGTGAAATGTCCGGTTTTCGTCATGAGTTTTCGTCTGGGTGGGGTGGGGCCAGCCTCCGCTACGCTCCGGCCAGCCCCACCCCACCCAGACGGCGCGCTCAGGCGCCGTCTGGCAACGCCTCCTTCTCCTGTGCTGGCTACATAGCTCATCCGAGCGAATCCCAGCCGAGAACGGGTGGCCCCACACTCTCAGAATCGCGACAGAATGGGTCACGCCAGTCTCTCGTCGCTTCTTCCCTATGGGATGGTGGCGGCGGCAGTCGCGCTGGCGATTTGGTTCACCCGGCCGAGTTTGGGCCGCAAATGGGTTGTGTTACACTCTCCCCGACCAAGCACGACGGCACGGCGGAGAGTCAGCACCATGGTGTTGCGCCAGCTCACCCAATTAGCCAAGCGATTATGGGCACGTCTCTCCAGCGCCGCCCACCAAGTCCTCCGCCACCTCACACAACCCGCCAGCGCCAACCTCGTCACCGGTACGCTGGTAGATCTACCCCGACGCCGGTCCGAATTGCTCACTGAGAACGCCCTCCTTCGTCAGCAGTTGATTGTCTTGCATCGCCAGCTGAAAACCCCGCGCCTCACTTGGCGCGATCGATTGTCGCTGTTGTTCCTTGCGCGCCTCGTCCCGAACTGGAAACAAGTTCTGCAGATCGTTCAGCCCGAGACCCTTCTACGCTGGCATCGCGCAGGCTTTCGCCTGTTTTGGCGGCTCAAGTCGCGCTCTCACAAACCCGCGCATCGCCTAGACCCCGACACCATCGCCCTGATCCAACGTCTGGCGCGCGAAAACCGGCTGTGGGGCGCCGAACGGATCCGCGGCGAGCTGTTGAAGTTGGGCTTCCGCGTGGCCAAACGGACCATCCAAAAGTATATGCGCGTCGTGCGATCGCAGTCACCAACAGGACAAACCTGGTCGACCTTCCTCCAGACGCATGGTCAAGATATCTGGGTGTGTGACTTCTTGCCCGTGGTCACGCTGTTCTTCCAGACGCTGTATGCGTTTGTGATCGTGCGCGTCGGGTCGCGTCGGGTCGTGCACGTCAATGCCACGGCTCACCCGACCGATGCCTGGGTGGCGCAACAACTGCGCGAGGCCACGCCGTTTGGGGAAACAGCGAAGCACTTGATCTGCGACAACGACACGAAGTTTGGGCCTGTCTTTGAGGCGGCAGCCAAGACCTGCGGGCTGGAGGTCATCCACACCCCGTATGAAGCCCCACGCGCTAACGCCATCTGTGAGCGGTTTGTGGGGAGTGTCCGACGCGAGTGCCTGGACCATCTGTTGGTGCTCGGCAATCGGCAATTGGTGCGCGCGTTGGTCAAGTACGCGGAGTACTTCAACCCATCACGACCGCACCAGGGCGTGGCCCAGCAGACGCCTGACTCGGCTCAGTCGGTCCAAGCGACCGGGGCCACGGGCAGAAGTAGCGCGTGCCCAACCTCGCCCACGGCACCGGGCCAACTCTCAAGCCGCAAGCTCATGGCGGTGCCGGTGTTAAACGGTCTCCATCACTCTTATGCCTGGGTGACCTAGCGCGGACCCCCGCACCCAGTGCGTGCTGGGCACGGGTGCTGCCGGATGAGGCAAGTAGCCAGCACAGGGGTTGGTAACCCTCGAAAACATTGGCGAGTTCTTGATGATCCAGAGCGCGCTAGAGACGCAGGGCCGGGTGGCGCCGGCCGCGGGGCGGGGCTGACTCTATTCAACCCGCGCCACTTCAGGGGTGGTGGGGTACTCGCCTAAGAACTCAAACCAGGCCCGCTTGACGCACGGGTAGTGCTTAGCGGCCTCGACGAGGTCCATAAACGCCGCGATATTGTTCTCAAACCGCTCCCGCAGCGGGGCGCTCTCGATTTGGCCGGCCTCGTCCAAAGCCTGGTGCGCTTGGGCGAGCGAGAACATATCGGGGCTCAACCGGGCTCCCAGGTGCTCCAGCGGAACCCGCAGAGCCCACAGCCCACGGTTGCCGCCCACCATTGAGGGCGAGGCGGAAAGCAACAGTCCGTGTCGCGTGTTAAATGGCTGCGGCTTGTAGCGCGAAACCCAGTCGATGGCGTTCTTGAGCACACCGGGCATCGAACCGTTGTACTCGGGGGAGGCGATGACGAAGGCATCGCTGGCCTCCAGCCGCCGGCGGAAGACTTCGATGCTGGACGGGAAGCCGCCTTCGGCCTGTTCATCCTGATCATACGAGGGCGCAGCGAAATCCGACATGGACGCCAGGTCCGCCGTCCCACCATGGGCTTCAATTGAAACGGCCGCCAGCCGGGCCAGTCTCGCATTGAGGGAATTGGTTCGCAGTGAAGCGGAGAACACGAGGAACCGGACCGGCTCGCGCCCGCCGCCTGGCTCTTGATCCGTCGTTGGCGGCAACATTGGCACCTCCCGACTGGCTGTCAATAATGTCTCCGCTTAAGTCGAAGCGAGCGGTGATGTGAAAGGCTGCTGATATTGGAGCGCGGGGTTGCGCATGCAGCACCGGCCCCAGTCAAGCTTACGCCGACAACGAGTTCAGCCCAGCGGCATGCGATTGATCCGTTGGTGTCTCCGCGCCGAGCTGATCAACCTAACCCGCGCCCGCCGGGCCGCTGCGGCTTGACTAATATTCTTACTTTGCTAGGGAGCGCGACCGCGCTCGCTGAATGGACGGGCTTCAACCCCGTCGTGGACTTTCCCGAGAATTGCGTGAGGTAGGATTGATACAGGTCCGACAGGCGAGCCACTGCGGCGGGGTCTCCGCGAGCCAGTAGGGTGATGAGGTCATCGCGCTCGCGAAACAGGGGCAGCAGCGCCGCCTGCTCGGCTCCTGAAAACGCAGAGGCGTCACCCCGATCTATCTCGGCTCGGAGCTCCGTAAAAAAGCTGCTAGCCGCCCGTAGGGCTTGATCATACTCGCCCCGCTGGGCGTCAATTACCGAGGCGCCCAAGGTGTTTTGGAGTTGGGCCCGGCGTAACTGTTGTTCCGCCTGCGTCAGGCGCCCGGCCGTCGTCCGGGCATGGGCCCAGAGCGGCAGAAATCCGAGCAGGAAGAACACCAGCGCCAAGAGCGCATAGCTGATGAGCCGCTTCAAAAGTGGATTGGTCTTCAGTGGTTTGGCCGGAACCGCCTTAACGCGGGCTGGTTCGTTCATAGTTTCTCCTTTGCCCCCTTTCATTTCATCCACCAACCGCCTAACTCGGTGAACTTCCAGCGCTGCCTAATGCTGCCGGTCAGGCGCAGGCAAGGCGCCGAGCCACAGGCCGACTGCCATGGTCATGGTCAGCGCCCGACGCCAGGCACAGAGGGCCAAAGTGCGCACCGTTCCGCCGTCAGTCCTGGGCACGAATGCCGTATGGCGATAACCGCGCAGTTAGAGCCGCCGGCCAGCGGCCACTGCCCGACGGACCGGCGCCGAAAGATTCAGGCAGGGCCACCCACCGGTGGTTACAAATCAGCTTTACGGAGCCGTGTACCCGCCGTCCACCAGATGGTAGCTGCCGGTGATAAAGGAGGCCGCGTCCGAGGCTAGAAAGACAATCAGGGCGGCGACCTCTTCGCTCGTGCCCAGCCGCTGGACCGGGTGCATGGTCGTGAGCACCTGCAGCGTGGCTTCATCCAGGCTGGAGGTGAGCAACGGCGTCATGATGTAGCCCGGGCCGACGCTGTTGATGCGAATGCCGCGCGCCGCGTATTCCAGCGCCGCGGCCTTCGTCAGACCCACCACGCCGTGCTTCGCGGTCACGTAGGCCGGGCTGTTGGCCGCGCCGACCGACCCGAGGATGGAGGCGATGTTGACGATGGCGCCGCCGCCGCGCGCCAGCATAGCCGGGATCTGGTAGCGTAAGCCGTAGAATACGCCGTTCAGGTTGATGTCGATCACCTTGCGCCAACCGTCCAGCGGGTACTCACCCGTTGGCCCCAGCGGCCCGCCAATGCCGGCGTTGTTCACCGCGACGTCCAGGCCGCCGAACGTCTCCACCGCAAATGCCACCAGCGCTTCAACGGCGGCGGCGTCGGCCACATCGGTGACATTAGCCTTGGCCGTGCCGCCCGCCGCCCCAATCGCGGCCACGACGCGCTCGGCCCCGGCCCGGTTGATGTCGGACACGACCACTTGTGCGCCGCGGGCCGCGAGAACCAGCGCTACCGCCTCGCCGATGCCCGAACCTGCGCCGGTCACCACCGCTACCTTGCCCGCAAAATCGCTAAGTTGAACAGACATGTGCCGCCTCCGTTTGATTGCTCGGCCGAAATGGCCGATGATCTGGGCCATTACGCGCGCTGCACCTGCGCTGCCAGTTTAGGTTCACGAGTCTCAATTTGGCTCAGGCCCTCCAGCCTGCCCTGCCGTCGGCTTTCGGCCTTGACGGACTACTCGCACTCGGTCAACGCCCAATGATGGGCAACCACGCGATGGGCACGATAAAGGGAGCTTCGATATCGCGCAGCGTGCCTGCTTCCGGCTGACCGGTAAAGGGCTCGACCTGGTTGGCGTTGTCGGTTGCGCGCGCCTCGAACTGATACACCCCGTCGTCCATCGCCACGAATTGGGCGGAGGCCGAGAGCGTGAGATTCTGCCAGTTGATCCACGTGCCGCCGTTATAGCGATAGCGGACATCGTAGTATTGAATGCCCGAGCCGCCATGGTCGCTGCCGCTCCACGTGACCATGAAGGGGGCGCCCGTTACTTGGGCGGGCAGGGGGTCGACCGCCGCGTCGGGCAGGAGCGTGTCCACCAGTGTCTGCGCCTCGGCCGGGCCGTAGGCTTCAATGTTGCCGGCGTTGTCCACGCCACGGGCCCGGAAGGCATAGCTGTGGCCGTTGCTGCCGACGAACTCCGCCGAGGTGTCCGTAACATCCGTCTGCCAGTTCACCCAGGCGCCGCCATCAATTTGGTATTGCACATCGACGTAATCCAGTCCGGCCGCGCCCTGGTCGGTGCCGCTCCAAGCCACCGTGAACTCACGGTCACTATACGCAGCCAAGGCACTGACGGTGATCGCCGGCGGCTGATTGTCGTCCACCACACTGTAGGTCACGATGAGGCGCGGATAGAAAGCCGTGGTCGTTTCGCGAGAATAAAAGGCGCGCTCGCGCTGCTGCACGTTTTCATCGCCTTCGATCTCCACCCCCTGGTTGGCCAGCGTGTCGTGCACCCAGGCCGCCGTGAGATCAGGGATATTCCATTCGTACCAACCGGCGGTCAGGCCCACGCTTGATTCGTCTCGGATGCTGGCCCAGGTGGGCTCGGTATTCCAAGTCACGGTTTGTTCGCCCCAGGTGGACGCGAGACGCCGGACGATGGTGCCCATGGGGGCGTCGCCGGACGGGCTGCCATAGATCAGGTACAGTCGCAGCCGGGCCTCTTGCACAATGGCATTCGAGGAAATGCCGCTCAAGTCGAAACGCAGCAGCATGCGCTGGGCGCCGAAGGTATCATCCAGGTTGTAGCCCAGAAATAAGGCGCCCGCCCCTAAATTCTGGTTGGGCCGGCCGGAGGCAATATAGGCATCGGCGGCGGCCGGCACCTCGATCACCGTGGCCGTAACGCCACTGGCCAGGGTGCGGGTTCCGAGATCGATTGGCTCACGCTCCGGCGCAGGCCCATCCGATTGTGCGCGGGGCGGCGGCGGATCTTGGAGGGTGCTGGCCCGGGCCGAGACGGACGGTGACGGGGTCAAACCCAGCGCTCCGATGACAAACATCAGGCCGAGCGTCAAGCGGCCCCAACTTCGATTTTTGCTCATAGCTCTCCTCGTTTGAATACCGCGCCCGACATCGGGCAACACAAATCTACACCGGCAGCCGGTCGCTTCGGCCCCGGCCGCTCAACAGCGCCGCGAGCGGTTGGTCGTTGACAAACACCACCACCTGCCGAATGGCTGGGAACTGCAGGGCGGTCTGCTCAAGCTGGGCGGCGAGGCGCGGCGCGTCGCACGCGCCTCCCAACTGAAGGTCGCCGGCCAACTGGATGACGGCGACGCCTTGTGCGTCAACTTCCATGCTTGTCAGCCGCAGGTCTGAGGCGGCCAGGGCGTTATACAAACCCGCCGCGCTCACCGTGGGCTCGTCGAGCGCGAGCAGCGCCTCGATGGCTGCTCGCCACGGCTGATCGGTGGCTGGCACCGGGCGTGGCACCGCTCGCAGCGCATCGCCACAGCCAATTTGGCCCTGGTCCAGCGCCACCAAGTATACCGGCACGCTGGTCACGGGTTGGCTGCCCGCCGCCTGGGTGACGGCGAACACATTGGAAGCGGCCGCGATGGTCGGTGTGCCTGTGGTGCGCACCACGGCCGTCCATAGTTGGCCGATCAGCGCGCTGGGCGGCACAGCCACCGTCGTGGACAATCGGCCGGCCGTGTCGGTGGCTTGTCCGGCATAGGTCACCACAGGTTGAGCATCGGCCGGCCCCACTTCAATGACGACCGGCGCATTGGCTGGAAAGCCGCTGGCGTTCACTTGCACGGGCGAGCCGGCTGCTCCGCGCAAAGGCGTCAGGGTCACCGTGGCCGGCTGACCCAGGCCAGTTGGGATCGTCAGCACTTGGCCCGCGTTGATGAGCCTGGGATTGGTGATGGCCGGATTGGCTTGCAGCAGGGCCAGCACCGTGGTGCCGAATCGGTTCGCAATGCGCGATAGGTTATCCCCCGACCGAACGATATAGACGATTGGCCCGGGGCCGGCCACCGTCGCTACCACGCTGAAGACATTGGAGAGGGCACTCTGTCGAGCGTCATTGGCCGTCGTCACCTGCACGACCCACAACTCACCGGGTGCGGCAGACAGGGGAATGCTGAACTGGGCCGCGAGCGTGCCGGTTGAGGCGGTCGCATGAGCCGTGTCGACGGTTTGCAATGGGCCGCCCGCTGGGCCGACGGCCAGTTCAACCGGTGTATTGGGACTAAAACCACCGGCCGTGATTTGCACGCGTGTGCCCGGAGGCCCGCGCAAGGGTGTAATGGAGACATTGGGCTGTGGCGCCCCCAGGCCGGGGATGATCAGGTGCTGCCCGGTAAAGATGAGGCGGGGGTTGGAAATGCCAGGGTTGGCGGCGAGCAGGGCCGCCACCGTAGTCCCGAAGCGTTGGGCTATGCGGCTGAGGTTGTCGCCTGGCTGCACGGTATACGTGACGCCGCCGGCCGGGGCCGGACCGGTGACGGCAAAGACGTTGGAAATGGCCTTGAAGCCTGGATCGTCTGATAGCGCCGCGACAATCACCCACGTTTCACCCGTGCGTGCCTGAGTGGGAATGACCAGCCGAAGGTTAAGCTGACCCTGGGCATCGCTTAGAGAGTGTTTTCAAACTACTGATGAGCCGCCAGGCGTTTGGTCAGCAGGCGAATACTGGCGATGTAGACCACACTTGCACCTGCGGCAAGTGCAGGTGTGGCTTCACTCATAGGGGT
>Ga0163153_10008246_pt1 | contig 10904 bp, 11 predicted proteins | sample OliLakLV19MP6IB1_FD_148629 | JGI IMG/M metagenome (GOLD analysis project Ga0163153, IMG submission 148629) | Freshwater microbial mat bacterial communities from Lake Vanda, McMurdo Dry Valleys, Antarctica - Oligotrophic Lake LV.19.MP6.IB-1 | ecosystem: Environmental > Aquatic > Freshwater >... | reverse complement strand
TAACGCTTGTTTGTAAGCTTAGCGTGGGGTCGGGGGTCGGACCTGCGTAGGGTAATGAATTTGCACTGATATATGCGTCAATAACGCTTGTTTGTAAGCTTAGCGTGCCATTTCCAGCCTGCAAATGGGTTTAATAAACCACGATCAAGACAGTTAAACCCCTAAAAATTCTGGTGAAATGGCCGGTTTAACGCGTGAATTCAGGCTGATTGGCTTTGGGTTTCTTTGTGTTTCAGTGGGTTGGGCAGGTCCGACCCCAAAGTTTTTCTGCAGGTCCGACCCCAAAGTTTTCTCTTTCCGACCCCAAAGATTTTTACGATGCGCTCGTCCTGGCTTCAGGCTTACCACAGCACGGAGAATATGAGCATACAGACGATTGCGATTATGCATCCAACCAGGAACAGGTCAAGGGCGTGGGGCAAGCCAACTGAGAAGCAAATGTTATCAATCGTGCTGATAACCCGGAGCCACGCGGGCTTGTACTGGGGGATCACCTTGACGCTCGGCTCGATCACGCGGGCTGCACGCCGGCCGCTTTCGATGGCGCCCTCGATGCTCCACACCTCAGCTTCTGTCTTGGTGTGCGATCCCGCCAGGACGAGGTTGGCGACAGGGGTGGCCTGCGTCGGCTGATTCGGCTGGGTGTTGGTCGTGTTTACCCACTTCGACTGGGGAGCTCTGATCCCATCTGGAGAGAAAATCCACTCATGCCAAACTTCGACACGGACGATTGGAACCGTCTTCCAGCTTTTACCGTTATTCGCTTCCTTGACCAATAAGTCGAGCCCCCCGCAGCTCCCCAACTGTGCCATCACTTCCTCGATGAATTGGTCCTTGGTGCAGTTGATGAGCGGCAGACCGTAGACTCGTCCCGGGACCGTCGCCACGCATGCAGTTCCGGTCCATAGGGACTTTACACCGTCGCCGATCGCCACGACGGATGTCCACGCCTGCTCTTGGGCGAAAAGTGTCAGATTGAACTCAGAGTCTGCGATGATAATCGCCGTGCGTTCGCGCGGCCAGGCAATCTGCTCCGAGAACGCGATTCGGAAGCCAACTTGCGTATGCGGGCCACGCTGTATCAAAGGGCGGAATAGCCGCAACTGCTCTTGAGTCGCGAGAGACGGAGTCCGGTCGATGATTTCGGCTGCAGCAAATGGACTCGTGGCCAGGACGTAGAGGTCGGTTTCGACAATTGCGCCCGATCCGAGCTGCGCGGCGCTAATGGACGTACCGTCGTAATTGAGCGTGTGCAAGGGCTCCTCCCAGAAGAACCGCACGCCGTTTCGCTGCAGGTGTAAGACCCACTTGTCAAACCAATACTCGCTGCTTGGCCCACGCAGCACAAGCCAGCCGGCACGCGCTTCATGCGTCCAGGGCGGGCCTTCGTCGTCTGCTTTGTGCGGATGGGCGGGCTTTGTGAATAGCTGCTTGCGAAAGAATTGACCTGCCTGATGGAGTGATACGTTGGTCCAATCGGACCCGATCCACGGTCCGAAGGTTGCCCGCCATGTTCGCCATCCCAATTCACTCAGGATGGGCCTCCATTGCTCGGCAGCATTCAGCGTGGCGTAGTACTGCTGGGATCGGCGGTCAGACATGAACGTCTTGAGCAGAAGCCAGGCCCATCGTACGCCCTCCCACTGTCCTAATCGAAACATTTTCGGCAGATGAATAAGCCCTGAGTAAAACGCCGGCCGGCCGATATCGGGAGCAACGCAGAAATCTATCGACCGCGAAAGGCCCTTGTCGTACACACTCCCCGTCTCGTCAAAGGGAATCTGTTGCAACAGGTCGAACGTGTTGTGATACCAGGGGCCCATACCATGCCAAGAGTACTCGGAGGGCATGTTCCTATCATCCGGTGCCCGGGCACTCCGAAAAAAACCTCCGGCTTCGCTGTTGGCCTCGTACACCGACACTTCAAACCCAAGCCGGGCGAATTCGTGTGCCGCACTGAGCCCAGCAATGCCGGCTCCGAAAACAGCCACAGTCTTAGCCAATTCGTAAGCCCCTAGTATGAATGGTACGCTGGCTGAGATGAATAGATTTGTCCATAGAGACGCTCAATCCGGCTCGGCATTTTGCTTAACGCCCGAACTAAGCCGAGCCGCGAAGCGGCTTCGGCTTGAATGAATTGTCAGACGTCACTTGCGCGACGCCTCCATTGACTGTCCATCGATGTCTTTGATCAGAAATTCCATCTCGCCAATCTCCCGCCGCTGCGCCTCGATGATTTCATCCGCCAGCTTTCTGACGCGCGGGTCGGTGATACCGGCGCGCTCGCTTGTGAGAATAGCAATTGAGTGATGCGGAATCATAGCCTTCAGCCAAGCGATATCACCTACGGTAGCTTGGCTACGAACCAGCCAAAGACCCAGGCCCATTAGAGCAACGCTGCCAATGACAATGAACAAGTTGGCCTTCTTGTCTTTATACATATGGCGCATGAAGAAAAGCATTACTAGCGCCATGCAGCCGGCCATGATGAAGGTCATGAACATGCGGGTTTGGCTAAACCACACGTGGCTAAACTGATAAGTATTCAGGTACATCAAGCAGAACATGAGCACGGAAGAAACCGCGACCATGAGGATGAAGTTTCTGTACGGATGCATTGATCTCTCCTGTGACGTCTAACGTTCGAATTAACCGGCGCCAGCTTTGCTGGCGTCCATGTTTAATGATTTGCTATCTTTTTCGAATCCTTTTGAGCCTGTTTGGTATAGACGGCCTTCCAGTTCACCAACCGAGTTGAGCGGGCACGCGCGTGAGCCTGGAGGGCGTTAATAATAGGCCCTCAAATCAGCAATAACAAATACCCCACCGTTGCCAGCGCAGCGGCAATCAGCGCATAGGGGAACTGGGTCCAGGCGTGTTGGAACGGAGTGGTCCCGCAGGCCTGTGCCGTGAGCACGGTGGCATCGGTGTAGAAACAGGCATGGCTGCCGAAGGTTGAAGCGGAAAGCGATGCGCCAATCACCACGGCCATGTCGGCATTCAGTGCATTGGCCAGAGTCACAACAATCGGCAGTACGATAACAAATACACCCCAGTTGGAACCGGTGGCAAAGGACAGCGCACCCATGGTCAGAAAAATGGTGACTGGCAACAAATCGGCTGTCATGTGCGGGGCCAACACTTCGATCACATACTCGGACAATCCCATGCGGCCGTTGATGGCATCCAGCAAGTAAGCTGCGACCAGGGCTGCCAATGGCTCGAGCATGGATTTAAAGCCATCCAGTACGGCCGTATAAGTTTCATCTACCGTCAATGTGCGACGTATCACGATCATCAGGATATATGCCGTCAGGGTGAGGTATATACCCATCAGGAAGTCGTAGTCGAAATACCAGGTGGATACCGCCAGCAAGACCATGGGCAGGATGAACTCAGCACTGCTCCCGCGCACACCTTCTTTGGGAATAATCGACTGATTGGCCGCCTCGATATGCTCTGCGCCCGGCGGAACGGTAAGCCCCGTAGTGGCACGCTCTTCAGCCTTGCGCATGGGGCCCATGGCTGGAATCCATCCGACGATGACCAATGGCACGATGGCAATCGCGATCCAGGCGTAAAACATATAGGGAATGGCCGTGATATAAAACTGCACGCCCTGGCCTTCAGCGGCCACTCCGTTTTCCACCAGCAGCGCGCCAAAGAATACTGCCCAGGTGGAAATGGGGACAACCACGCTGACTGGAGCTGCAGTGGAATCCACCACGTAAGCCAGCATCTCGCGCGAGGTGCCGAAGGAGTCGGTGACCTTGCGCATGGCTGCGCCAACTGCGATGGAATTGAGATAGTCATCAACAAACAGGAACAGGCCCAGCACCCAGGCCGTTAACAGACCGCCTTTCTTGCTGTGCACCCGGGTAATCACGCTTTCAGTGAAGGCCGAAACTGCACCGGTACGGATGAACAAGGCGATCAGGCTGCCCATAAAACCGCAGACCAGGATCACCCAGCCAACGGTTTCGTTCATCATTACTTCCAGCGAAATTTCCGCCATCAGGGCCAAGGGCTGCGAAGGCGCAACCATGAACAGGCCGACGATGACGCCGGCCAGCAGGCACTCAATCGTGCGGTGGGTCCACAGAGCCAGCACGATCACGACCGCAGTCGGGATCAGTCCATAAATTCCGAATTCCATAAGAACCTGATTAGCTGGTTGTTGTCAGGGACCCTCTGAATTGCTCAGAGGGTCCTTTGTTTTCGGCAGTCTGATGTTATTCGATCGGGCCATCGGGATTGTAGATGACATAAATCTTGGTATAGCCCTCGGTATCCCAAACGCCGGTGAAGTCGGCGGGAATAACCACGGAATCGCCTGCATTTATTTCGGTAATGGTTCCATCGCTGGAAGTCAGCGTGACTCCGCCTTCAATAAAATGCATGTATTCATGCACGCCATAAGGCTCGGTAATTTCCGCACGAACCTTGCCGGATTTGTACATGCCCGCATCGAATTGCTGGTTGGAGCTGAGAAAAACTTCCACATCATGGGTGGTGTTGCCATTGCGTTCAACCACGATGGGTTCATAGTCTTCGAACAGCTTTCCGGCGATTTGCTCGCCGCTCATCTTGATGGGGTGAACCACATCAGCGGCCAAGGTGGTAGCGGTGAAGGCAATGGACAGCAGAAAGACGCTGAGCAAACAGAATAGAAATCGAAACATGGGATTACTCCTTATGGCTGGAACTTATTGGTATGCAAACTCGCATAGCAGCATAACGCCGGCAGTTAAAAAACAGAAGCTATTGGCCAGACTTTCCAGCGATTGCAGTTTCTGGGCTTACCGTTATAGTGAGCCTCAGATGATAAACATGTAGGCCGGGAGAGAGAAAATGCAACGCACGCCCCTGTATAAAGCTCACCTGGCTGCCGCTGGCCGCATGGTCGATTTTTCCGGTTGGGAAATGCCCATCAATTACGGCTCGCAAATCGAAGAGCACCACCAGGTGCGGCGCGACGCCGGCATGTTCGATGTGTCACATATGACGGTGGTGGATGTGCTCGGCGCCAACACGCGAACCTTTCTTGCGTGTTTGCTGGCCAATGATATCAGCCGCCTGGTCGAGCCCGGCAAGGCCTTGTATAGCTGCATGCTGAATGAGCAGGGTGGTGTGATTGATGACCTGATCGTTTATTTCCTTGAAGATGATCGCTTTCGCCTGGTGGTCAATGCTGCCACGCGTGACAAAGACCTGGCCTGGTTGCAACGCCAGGCGCAGGGTTTTTCCATTGAGGTACTGGAGCGGCGGAATCTGGCCATGATTGCAGTGCAGGGTCCGGCGGCGCGAGACAAAGCTCTGGGCGTTTTGCCAGCGGAATTGTCGGCTGCGGCTGCAGAACTGGCGGCATTTTTTGCCACCGAATCGGGCGAGTGGTTTGTGGCCCGAACCGGCTATACCGGTGAAGATGGCTTTGAAATCACTTTGCCAGCGGATGCAGCGACAGAGCTTTGGCAACAATTGCAGGACGCCGGTGTAAAGCCTTGCGGCCTGGGTGCGCGCGATACGCTGCGGTTGGAAGCCGGGATGAATCTGTACGGGCAGGATATGGACGAAAGCGTCAGCCCGCTGGAGTCAGCGTTGGGCTGGACAGTGGCTATGAAAGATGGCCGCGATTTTATTGGTCGCCCGGCATTAGAGGCTCAGAAAAATGCCGGTTTACAAGTCCGATTGGTGGGTTTGGTGCTGGAAGACAAAGGTATTTTGCGCCTGGGTCAAACCGTAACCACCGCTGATGGTAGCGGCATCACCACCAGCGGTGGATTCTCACCCACGCTGGAACGGGCCATCGCCTTTGCGCGGATTCCGGTTGGCAGCGCTACCGAATGCACTGTTGATGTGCGCGGCAAGCAATTGAAAGCGCGAATTGTGAAGCCGCCATTCGCCCGCAATGGCCAGGCTTGCGCGGGGGTTTTGTAAAGGAAGAAATGTTGAATTGGCTTATACAGCCCACTAAACTGCGGCTACAACAATTCCAAGAGGATTTCAGACCATGAGTGATGTGCCGTCCGATTTACGTTATCGCGAGTCCCATGAGTGGGTGCGGCTGGAAGATGATGGCAGCGTGGTGGTAGGGATTTCCGATCATGCCCAGGCGGCTTTGGGGGATATCGTTTTTGTTGAATTGCCGGAGTCTGGCCAAAGCTATACGCAAGGCGATGCTTGTGCGGTAGTTGAGTCGGTCAAGGCAGCATCGGATATTTACGCCCCCATCAGCGGTGAAGTCATCGAGTTCAATCCGGCGCTGGAAGATGATCCCAGTCTGGTCAATTCTGATCCCTATGGCGACGGCTGGCTGTTCAGCATGACGCCATCTGACCCGGATGAAATTGATCAGTTGATGGACAAGAAGGCATACATCGAATCCATCGACGGCTGAGGTTGATGTAGGAGCGAGCTTTTTTGTGCAGGGATGCACTTAGATAGCGGAGGGCAGGATGCCCGAGAGCTATCCGCGGCTAGGTCGCCCGCAAGGCTGCCTCCCACATGTAGGAGCGAGCTTTGCTCGCGACAAATGGATTAATAAGCAATCCCGAGGCGCTTGTATAGCCACGACATCAGCCACGCCGGGCCTATCAGCAGGAACTGTACATCCTTGAAGAACGATGGGCGCTTGCCTTCCAGCACATGACCAATGAACTGGCCTATCCAGGCCAGCACGAACAAAACTACAGCGATCAACCACAACGGCCACGGCGCAGCCTGGTCAACGATAGCTGTAATCCACAGCAACAGCACCAGCAACAGCACGATTCCCACCGACAACTTTGGTGACAGGGCAATGTAGTAAACCATCGCCAACCCCAACGCAACGGTGGCCCAATTCACTGGAATCACGCTCGATTGCAAGGCTGCCGGGAATGGTATGGCCCACAACAGCGCGACCACGGTCCAGACGATAACGGGAACGCAAATCCAGTGAATCAGCTTGTTGTTGGGGTTGCGGTGGCTGTCGCCGTATTCATCGAGCAGGTGGTAGATGGAAGCCATCGGTTCCTCCTTCAGTTGGGCCCTGGCTGAGCTTTCGGTAGGCTTTTTCGTAGTTCACAATGGTGGCGGCTATAACTTCATCGGGCAAATGCGGAGCTGGTGGCTGCTTGTTCCAGCCCACCGATTCCAGGTAGTCACGAATAAATTGCTTGTCATAACTCGGTGGGCTGGTGCCAGGGTCGTACTTTTCCACTGGCCAGAAACGTGACGAATCCGGGGTCAGCATTTCGTCCATCAGGTACAGTTTGCCTTGCTTGTCCAGGCCAAATTCAAACTTGGTGTCGGCAATGATGATGCCACGCTGCAGGCCGTGGCCCACACCAAAACGAAACAGATCGATGGTGGCATCTTTGACTTTGATGGCCATTTCCTTGCCGATCAGGTTCTCCATGTCGGCATAAGTGATGTTCTCATCATGCTGGCCGGCCGGCGCCTTGCTGGAGGGGGTAAATATCACTCGCGGCAGCTTATCGGCCAGTTTCAGTCCTTTTGGCAACTCCATACCACTGACACTGCCGGTCTGCTGATAGTCTTTCCAGCCCGAACCGATCAGGAAACCCCGGGCGACGGCTTCAACCGGTAAGGGTTTGAGGCGCTTCACCACCACCGCCCGGTCACGCAGGGCGTAGCGCTCCGCCGGGCTTTTCACCACCTCGGTCACCCGAATTTCAGTCAGGTGGTTGTCGATGATGTGATCGGTACGGCCAAACCAGAAATTAGACAGCTGGGTCAGTATCTCGCCTTTGCCGGGAATAAGGTCGGGCAAAACCACGTCGAAGGCCGACAATCGGTCTGACGCCACAATCAGCATCAGCTCATCATCGATGGCGAAGCTGTCACGCACCTTGCCCTGGTGGATCAGGGGCAAACTGGAAATCATGCTGGCGTGATAACCGCTGAGAACTGTGGTCAATTCCTTGCTCCTCCATGGCGGCCACGCAGGATGGCCTGTGTTGTCCTACTGGATAAATTTTATGCAGTCGGCATTATACCCTTCGACCCGCGAGAGACGATCAGGGATAATCCACCCAACCTGTAATCTTTGGGCGTTTCAATTGTCAGCATGACGCGTACAAATTTCAATGTAGGGCGATTTTTCTGGGGCAAACTCATCGGTGGCGTGTTGGGCCTGTTACGCGGCGGCATCACAGGTGCGGTGATTGGCTTGTTGTTCGGGCATTTTATCGACCGGTTTTTTCAGGGGATAAAGGGCGTTCAGGGTACCCAGGAAGCGTTTTTCCAGGGTTTATTCTGCTCTTTGGGTTATCTGAGCAAGGCTGACGGCCATGTTTCACCATCCGAAATCCGCATGGTGGAAAACCTGATGCAGCGCATGCAGATCGGCGGTGAGGACCGGCAGAAGGCCATCCGTTTCTTCAATCAGGGTAAACAGCCCGGCTTCGAGCTGAAGACTGCGCTGGACAACTTTGCCCGCCTGTCGCTGGCGCGTCGCGATCTGCGGCAGATGTTCATGCAAATCATGGTGGAGGCGGCTTTTTCCAGTGATGGACTCACCGCGCCGGAACAAGCGGTGTTGGAACAGGTGGCCCGTGAACTGCACATCCCGGCCAGCATGTTGATGGCCATGTTGCAGGCGCGGCAGTTCGGTGGCCCCTACTCATATTCTGGCTCCGCAGGTGGCCAGGGCGGCAATGGCAGAAATGCTGGCACCGGCGTGCAACGTGGCACTCTGCCGCAGGCCTATGCCCAGCTGGGCCTGACCAGCAGCGCCAGCGATGCGGAAGTGAAAAAAGCCTATCGCAAGCTGGTCAGTCAGTATCATCCGGACAAGCTGGTATCACGTGGGCTGCCGGAAGAAATGATGGAAATGGCCAAAACGCGTGTGCGTGATATCAACACGGCGTATGAGCAGATCAAGCAGGCCAAGGGTATCAAGTAGAATTCTGGAATTGTTGAGCACGCGTATTGGTTACACTGGCCGCAAACACACGAGATCAACGAATGAAACAATCAACCGTAATCGCACCATCGATCTTGTCAGCCGATTTTGCCCGCCTGGGCGAAAATGTCACTGCCGTGTTGGATGCTGGCGCCGACTGGGTGCATTTTGATGTAATGGACAATCATTACGTGCCCAACCTGACCATAGGCCCGATGGTTTGCCAGGCTCTGCGCGATTACGGCATCACTGCACCCATTGATGTACATCTGATGGTTGAGCCGGTCGACGCAATCATTCCGCAATTTGCTGCCGCCGGCGCCACGTTGATCAGCTTCCATCCCGAAGCCAGCCGGCATGTGGATCGCACCATACAGTTGATTCATGAGCAGGGCTGCAAAGCCGGTCTGGTGCTGAATCCTTCAACACCCATTGAACAGCTCAGTTGGGTGCTGGACCAGTTGGACCTGGTGTTGCTGATGTCGGTGAATCCGGGTTTTGGTGGTCAGTCATTCATACCCTACATCCTCCACAAGCTGCGTAAGCTTCGTTCCTTGATAGACCAAACCACGAAAAATACAGGACGAGAAATCCGGCTGGAAGTCGACGGCGGTGTGAAGGTGAATAACATTGCCGAGATTGCCGCAGCAGGGGCCGACACCTTTGTGGCCGGTTCGGCCATATTCGGCTCGGCCGATTACCGCGATACCATCAGCCAGATGAGGTCTTTGACCAGTCAGGTTCGCCCGAAGGCAGGGCAGTGACCACGTAACGCAGCGGACCGCCCGCCGTGACGGCATCAAACGGGTAGCAGGTCACCAGGCTGAGCCGATTCAGACCGGGTTCCAGCACCAGGTCATATTCGCGACTGTCGATGATTTCCAGCGTATCCACCTCGAAGGTTTTGATGCCCTCAGCGGTTTCCAGCCGGAGCTGGTCGCCGTGCTGCAAATCCTGCAGGAAGCGAAAGTGTGTATCGCGATGGCCGTTGATGACCCAGTCCTGCAGGCGCAGGCTGCTTTCCGACAGGGTGGGCCCAAATGCCAGGTTTCGGTCCGAGCTGCCTGCCAGCACAATCTGTTCCACTTGTAAACGTGGCACCTTTAACTTCGCCAGCGCATGAGTATCAGCCCAGGGCCACGGCTTTTTATCTGTGCCTTTCTTCTGCATATCCCAGCTATGTTGCAACAGCACTTGAGCGAGTTCTGCTTTAAGCGGAATCCACGCTGCTTGCACTGCCCAGACGGAGCAAAAAAAGACGGCAGTGCTGAATAAAGCTTGCGGTGCCGCCGCCAGGGGCCGGGCAGATCCTAAGCGCATTGTTCAACATATTTTTTTCGGCAGTGCACACCGGAGTTGCGGCGCGAGGGAGGGGTGTAAAGCATCATGGCAACCGACAGCGCCAACAGCAGTGCAGCGCCCAGCAACTGTAGCTGCCATCCGGTCGCCGTGTTGGAAAAGCCATTGCTCTGCATGGAACTGCCTGCTGGCAACAAATTGGCAATAGGGTCCTGTGACAGGCCTTCGGCAGCGGCGCGCGCCGGTGTGCGGTCTACCGCCACCAGGCTGGTATAGGGCGTGAGCAGGCCGAATTCCAGCGCTACATCGACGATGGATTGGCGTAACTCATCCCCATTCATTGCCATGTCCATGTTCCTCTTCATGAATAGGCGGCTGTCCTGCAGCGCTTCCACCCGGCCCCGCGCCCATAGCGTTGCCAGGCTTTCGTTGCCAGCGCCGGGGTGTGGGCCGGTTTCCTGCTGCCACTCGCTGCCGTTCAAATTACCCCGCAGCACAATCTGGCCGGGCTGCGATGGCAGGCGTGCGACCAGCCAAAGGGGTTCGCCGGCATACAGGTCGGGAATGATCTCCGGGTAATAGTCGGCCGCCATGCCCCAGTCCACTTCTATGTTTTGCAGGGCCGGACGTTCGATGCGCTGCCACAACTCATTCATACGCTGTTCCACATCATCCAGCTGACCAATGTGTGTGTGAC
>Ga0163153_10008243_pt1 | contig 10907 bp, 9 predicted proteins | sample OliLakLV19MP6IB1_FD_148629 | JGI IMG/M metagenome (GOLD analysis project Ga0163153, IMG submission 148629) | Freshwater microbial mat bacterial communities from Lake Vanda, McMurdo Dry Valleys, Antarctica - Oligotrophic Lake LV.19.MP6.IB-1 | ecosystem: Environmental > Aquatic > Freshwater > Lake... | reverse complement strand
GCTTCACGATCTCGTTGCTCGGCCATGCGGGGCACAATACCGGCGTAGCAGCCATCGCGCAAGCTTACCTATCTCCACAGGCATGCCACCCAAGCCCCTGATGCTGAGGAGCCGGTCGGGGGCACGCGCCGGAGCCGAGGACTTTTGCGCGGCCAAGAATCGCACCATCATCCCCGAGAGCACACGCGCACAATCCGAAGGCTCGCGAGCATGTCACCGCCGGCGAACCAATGCGGTCGGATGTAGTAGCCAATGCACCAGGCGTGCCGAACACGATTGCTATCCATCGCCTGCGGCGCGCGAAGTAGCCGCGTCAGCCCGTCGGGAGGCGGCCTTCGGCGAGCTCGCGGTCCCACTCGTCAATGAGCGGCCAGTGTGAGGCGCACGTGCCGAAGTCGGCGAGCGTGAGATAGCCCGTAAGCCGCTCGATTGTGCGAGCGAGCATGGCATCGTCTTTACGGAAGATGGGGCCGTGGCTTGGCAGGAGCCAGGTGACGTCGCTTGCGGCGATCCGTTCGAGCGAGCCAATGAAGGCAGTGATATCGCTGCCGTGGTGGGCATCGATCGCGCCCACCGACCCATCGCGATAGATGTTGTCGCCGGAGAAGAGCAGCTCCCCCATACGGAAGGCGAGCTGGCTGTCGGTGTGACCCGGGGTGTGCCACACCTCGAGCTTCCGCGTCCCCACTTCGATGATATCACCATCGGCGATCGTGCTGTCCACCTTCACGATCGGCATCGCCATATGGACATTCTGCGCGGCAATTTCGGCGAAGGTCTTGATGCGGTCCCCTGACTCAAGCGGCTCCACCGCCAGCGGATGTGCGAGCACCGGAGCCTTGAGGATCGTCTTGGCTTTCGCGAGCCCCTGAATGTGGTCTACGTCGGCGTGCGTGGCGATCAGACCACGGCACTGCGACAGGGGAAAATCCATCTGCCGGATGAGCTCGACGATCTCGTCAACGCTCTCCTCGTAGCCGATGTCGATGAGCACCCAGTTGCGGTCGTCGTAGACGAGGTAGACGTTGCAGCCGATCCGCCAGCCCGCCTGGTGATTCATCTCGATCACGCCGGGAAACACAGGTCGCCGTTCGGTCATCGGAAGGGGCTGCTCGAGGGGCGATGTTTGCGGGGAAAAAGGCGGGAGAGCAGACTACGCTTATCCCCTCTGGGCATGGCGTTGACCTGCCCGAGGCAGTGCAGTCTATGGCGTCCATGGCATCGCGGCAATCACCGCGCGCGCCACGCCCGCCCGCAGCACAAGAAGCGTGAGACGCGACGGGAGCGCCTGGATGACGAGCGATGCAGAAGCGACCGTTGTGGACGCCACGTTTGCCACGTGGGCTCATGCTGTGGCCGAGTTGTGCGATTTGGTGGCGGGGCTCGAGCCGCTGGCGGCCGAGTTGGGGCTGGTCTCGGAGGCCAGCGCCGATTGGCATGGAGCCCTCTTCGGGAAGCTCCGTTCGCAAGTGGCGCGCGAGCCGGTGCTGGTGGTGGCCGTCTGCGGCGGGACGAATACCGGTAAAAGTCTGATCACCAACACGTTCGTCGGCGCGGAGATCAGCCGTTCGCTGCCAGAGGCTGCTCGCACGATTCACCCTGTGGCAAGTTTGCCGCAGGGCATGGCGGTTCGTGGTGGGCTGACAGGGCTCTTTCCAGGCTTTGAGCTTGTTGCCTGGAAGAGCGATGAAGACCCGCTCGACAGCAATCGCGAAGACGTCCTCATCTGGCGTGAGGATGCGACTGGCCAGCAGCCAGCGCGGCTGGTGATCCTCGACACTCCCGACATCGACGGCACACTCCGCGCGAACTGGCGACGAGCGGAGCTTGTGCGCGACTCGGCCGACGTCCTTGTCGCTGTCCTTACTCAACAAAAATACAACGACGCCGCCGTGCGGGAGTTCTTCGCGTCGGCTGCCGCTGCCCAGAAGACGGTGATTGTGATCTTCAACATGATCGACTGGCCACGGCAGAGGGAGCGGCTCGGGGGATGGCTTGCCACGTTCACTGCGGAGACAGGCGTGTCACCCGCGGCGGTCTACGCGGCAGCGCATGACTTCGCAGCGGCCGAGGCGGGCCGCATCGAAATCCATCCGGTGCCCGAGCTTGGCCCCGATGGCCGAGACGTATCGCTCGCCGAACGGCTTGCCGGCAGCGACTTCGATGCCCTCAAGCGACGGGCGATGGCAGGGGCTCTCGCTGTCGTGCTCGACCCAAAGCATGGCCTGGCAGCGTGGCTCGACACGATCGCTGGCAAGGCTGCCGAATGGCGTCGATCGCTCGGCGTTTTGCAACAAGAAGGACAGGTCCGCATGGAGTTGCCCGCGGCGCCCCGCGAGATCGTGTGGAAGGAGATCTGGGACTGGCTCGAGCCGCGGCGGTCGGGTTTTGATTTGGCGGTGAGCCGCGTCTACCGTGCGGCCGGCACGGGCATCACCTGGACAGCCCGCAGCCTCGGCCTGATGAAGTCGGCAAGCGACAAGCGAGAAGACTTCGCCGCGGTGGAGCTTGAGGCGCTCAAGGCAGCCCTCGGTGACTTCATCGAACGGCTGGAAGATGCCTGTCACCGGGATGCGAGGCTCGGCTCGCTCGTGGGGCCGAGGCTGGTCGCGCTGGATCGTAGCGGCTGGTATGCCGACCTCGAGCGGCGGCATGCGGCGTTGCCGCTCGTATCGGATGACTACCGCAGCTTCGTGCGGGGTGAGCTCGACCGTTTCGCGAAGGAGAATCCGTCGCTCGTGAAGTTCATCGTGAGCGGCTTGAACGTCGGCGCCGTGGCTCGGCCCGTGGTCACGCTCACGCTGCTCGGCGCCGGTGCGGCTGCGGTGCCGGCAGCCGCGGGCGCCGCCGGTGGGCTGTCGGTGCTCGTCCACCAGGTGGGCGACTACGCTGTGTGGGCGGCGGCGCCGCTGGTGGGGGAGGGGGCCCTCGGCCTTGCGGTCGCGGGCGTCAAACCTCTCATCGAGCGGCTGTTCGCTGGCTGGTCTGCCGAGCGGAGCCGTGTGCTTGTCGCAACGCTCCACGATGTCGTGCTCGGAGATACCGTGGAAGAGCTGACGCGACTGTCCCGCGCGGCAGAGCGGCCGGAGCTGGCCCGTGCACAGCACCTGTTGGTCACATGCGGTCGGGAGTGTGGTGGATCATGAATGAAGCACTCGATGAGCACCCGCGGCCTGCGGTCGATGGCCCCGACTTCGCTGCCTTCGACACGCTCGTCGAGGGACTCTCGCGGTGGGCCGGCTCGCAGCCCGACTGGCCGCCAGCCCGACGCGTGGCAGCCGAGTGGGAGGCGATCGCGCCGCGTCTCGATCGTGCGAGACGAGAGCTCTCACGGGTGCTCGTCGTCGGCGTCATCGGTGGCACGGGCACCGGCAAGAGCACGCTCGTCAATGCGCTGGCCGGGGCCGAGGTGACGGCCGCCGGTGACATGGCCCGTCCCACGACCGTCAGCCCCGTCGTGGTGACCGCGGCCGACGTCGACCTCTCATGGCTGCCTGTGGCCGATATGCAGGCGAGGGTCGTGCGAAGTGCCTCACCGGCGGTGGCCAACATCGTGCTCATCGATTGCCCCGATCCCGATACGCAAGCGGATGAGGTTCCCGATCCGACGGACCGGCGGCCAAGCGCCGCCAATCGAAACCGCGACCTCCTGGAGCAGGTGTTTCCGGCCTGTGACGTGCTCCTCCTCGTCGCCACGGTCCAGAAATACCGCTCGTGGATCGTGGCCCGCGAGGTTGCGTCCTTCGCACCGGGTCGGCCACTCATTTTCGTGCAGACCCATGCTTCCCGTGATCCCGACATCCGCGCCGACTGGCGCCAAGAGCTCGAGCGTCAGGGTTTTGTCGTGCCGCGGATCTTTCGGCTCGACGCCGTGGATGCCGCGGCGCGTGCAGCCGCCGGACTCGAGCCCGAGCCTGGCTTTCGCGATCTCCTTGCAGCGATTGATGGCGAGCTCGTGGGCCGGGCGGCGCGGCGTGTGCGCCGCACCGGATCGCTCAACTTGGCGGATTGGTTCACGCGGCAGGCTCAGAGCCAGATGGCCGACTTCGCGGCGCCGGTGGTCGCACTCGACGAGGGCGTGGTACGGGAACGGGCGAGGCTCGAGGGCATCCTCGCGCGAGGCGTGACCGCACGGCTCGTGGCAGGGCGGTCGGCATGGCAGCGGCTCATTGCCGACGAGGTGCTCGACCGCTGGCACGGCGGACCGTTCGCAACGTTCCTCCATGTCATTGCCGCGATTGGCTCGCTCTGGCACAGGATGCGGCCATCCGGCGGTGTGGTGGGAAGGCTGCTCGCGGGGCAATCGCCAGAGCTGGCGTCGGGCCGTGGCGGGTGGCAGTCGGTCGAGGAGCTTGGCCTGCCTGCGGCCGAGGTCGAGCAGTCGCGGAGTGTCCTCGGTGGGCTCGCGGGGCGTGCAGCTATCGGCGAGCCGCTCGTGGGAAGGAGCCGGCTTTCGCCTGCGAGCCTTCCCGCCACGATCGATGATGTGGTGGGGCGAACCGGTGTGTGGCTCGCATCTGGCATCGATCGGCTCGTGGCGAGCCGTCGCGGTCGGCTTGGGAGCCCGGTTGTGCACTGGACCTTCGAGGTGCTTTTCTCGTCGCTCGTCGTGTTTGTCCTCGTGCGTGCGGGCTGGAGCTTTTTCTACGGCAACCTCTGGCAAGGGCAGCCGGTGTCGGGCATTGGGTTCCTTCAAGAGGCGATCGTATGGGTGATCCTCTGGGGACTCGTGCTCCGCTGGATGGTGCTCGCCCTGGTGCGGGTCGGGCTCGATCGCGACATCGTGGTGCTCGTCTCGCGGCTGCCTGAAGCTGGCCTCGTCGATCCGTTCTTGGCCGACTTCGCATCCGCAGCCGACGGACTCGGCCGGTACCTTGCGGAGGGCGAACGCCTGGCGATGCGAGCTGAGTCGCTGGCAAAGGCCACCGCAGAACCGACGGGCCTGGGTCGGCTCGCGCCACGCGATGGAACGCCATCAAGATCGTAGCGCCTTGCGCGGGGCGCGGAGCCGAGGTGGCCCGTGCCGCATCGCCAGACGTTCGCTACGGGCATGCTGTTTTCGCGCCGGTGCCGCCGTCCCGGCGTCGGCTTCGGCTTGCGGTCGCCGTGCAGAGCCCGGCTCCCAGGGGTATGGCGCTCACTTGATGTTTGCTGCGCTTCGCCATCCATGGCTCCGCTTGCAAACAACGCCGGCTCCATGGCACGGTCCACCCCGGCTCCTCATCAACCGGGAAGGCAGTGCACGCGGCGAGGGCGGCGCCCGCTGCGGGCAAAGAGCTGCGCCCCGTCTGCTCGGGCGCACCACGCCGCAACGCGCACGGAATCGACCGCCGGGAGGGCGGTCGCCGGCCGGAGGGCCGGGAAGACTGCCGGGGCCATGGATGGCCCGGCGGTCGTAAAGATGGATGGCCCGGCAGTCGTAAAGATGGCTTCGCCCGGCAGTCGTAAAAAAAGCAGACGGCCCGGGGGTTTCCCCCCGGGCCGTGCTCACTGGCCGAAGTCAGGCAACAGATCTTCCGTTCGACCTATTGTCCGTCGATCACTTAGCCACAACCATCCGGCTGACCTGAGCCACCGTGACCGGCTTCGAGATCGAAGCCGAGCAGTCGGGGGCCGCATTGCAAGCTGGCTCGCAGCAGCCGTTGCCGGCGTTGCAAGCTGGCTCGCAGCAACCGTTACCAGCATCGCAAGCTGGCTCGCAGCAGCCAGCGTCGCAACCCGGCTCGCAGCAGCTCGTGCCACAGCAAGACTTCCGGCACTTCTTCGCGGCGTGGAGCGCCTTCAGAAGGTCACGGATCGGGGTGCACTTCTTGCGGCAGCAGGTGCCACAGCAAGAAGCCGCACAGCAGCTAGGCTCGCAGCAGCCCTTACCGGCGTCGCAAGCTGGCTCGCAGCAACCGTTGCCGGCGTCGCAAGCTGGCTCGCAGCAACCCTTGTTGCAGCAACCGGCGTCGCAAGCTGGCTCGCAGCAGCCGTTGCCGGCGTCGCAAGCTGGCTCGCAGCAACCGTTACCAGCATCGCAAGCTGGCTCGCAGCAGCTACCACAGCAGCTACGGTGTTTCCGCTTGCACTTCTCGAACAGCCCCTTCAGGCCACCGAAAAGGTCATGCTTGCGGCACTTGCGGGCGCCACAGCAGGAAGAACCACAGCAGCTATCGCAGCAGCCGTTACCAGCGTCGCAAGCTGGCTCGCAGCAGCCGTTACCGGCGTCGCAAGCTGGCTCGCAGCAACCGTTACCGGCATCGCAGCCGGGTTCGCAGCAGCCGTTTCCGGCATCGCAGCCGGGCTCACAGCAAGAATCACAGCACGAAGCACCGCCTTTGTGTCCGAGCATCCGGTCGAGGAGCTCAAAACCGAAAGACTGGCTACAAACGGTCACGCTGAGAACCAGCGCGCCGAGATACATCATACGCTTCATCGAGCCACATCTCCTTTGCTTGTAAATCACCGGTGTGCTTCGTCCCACTCGCGACGCTGTCACCCCGAGGGTGTGATTCACGAACTCTCGCGACAGGCCTGTCGAGCCATTCCGTGACTCGAGGGATCCGCAGGTTACTGTCGCCCCCTGGTTGCCCGACGGGCACAGTGATGCCCCGGGGGTCATGTGGGCTATCGGCGGTGGGATCGAAGCGGCTTGAAGGTGCCCATCGCATTTTTTTCGCAGTCTTGCGGCTCTGCGCTTGGGGTAAATACTGCCGTGCGCACCGCTTGTCGGAGGCATGCGGCGCGGGCTCGTGCAACCGTCATCTCTTCGCGCCACACTGCCATACAACCGTCAGGGTTTGACATCCATCGCAACGCGCCTGGCAAACCTTGCGGCTTGTGCGGGATTGCCCCGCCTTGTTGACAGCCTCTTCCTCATCGATACACTCCGCCATTGACTCTGGTGGCCTGCCAGAAGCCTCTGCTTCCGACAGGCGAACAGGGAACTCCGGTGTGAATCCGGGACGGCCCCGCCGCTGTATTCGGGCGATTCTCAGGCCAGGGAAACCTGGTTTGAGAGAAAGGGCGGTCGCATTCGAGCCATTGTCGCGATTGCAACACCTTCGTGGTGTTCCGCTCGCGGCGAGAAGGCGTGCGATCGACCCAAGCTCGTGAGTCAGAAGACCTACCAGGTGTCGTGAGCTTGCCAGACTGCGAGGGCGGGATGGTGGGCACGGCTGCATGGGCAGCCGGTCGCGCGAAACCGAAGGATCCTCTCCTGCACGTACCCGTTCCGCCAGGGTCGTTCCACGCCCATGTGGCGAGGGAGCCGACTGCGGTGGACGGTGCGTCTGCAGACGGTCACGGCATATGGTCGGTACGTCCCTCACCCGTCGCGGCGTGACGCTCGTCGAGCTGCTCGTCGTGGTGGCCGTCATCGCGGCGCTCATCGCCCTGATCCTGCCGGCGGTGCAGGGGGCTCGGGAAGCGGCCCGTCGGACGGTGTGCGGCAACAACCTGCGCGAAATCGGTTGCGGCGTCTATGGCCACGAGACGGCCCGCCGGGTGTTTCCGGTCGGTTGCCTCGGGTGCCAAGGACCACCATTCCCGCTCCGCCAGGTCTCCTGGAACGTCTTTCTCCTTCCGTATATCGAGGAGGTTTCCGCCGCAGCTGCCTTCGACACGAGGTTCGCCTATCGCAGCGCGGAGAACCGACTTGCGGGCGGCGTCGTCATGCCGCTGTTTCTCTGCCCGAGCACGTCTCGGACAACGCGAAAAGGGCCGACCACCGGAGACCGCAATGGCAATGGCCAATGGGATCCGGGCGACAACCTCGCCTACACCGATTACGGCGGCATGTTCGGCGTGGGGTATTCGGTGCCCAAGCCGCTGCCCGAGCATGCCGGCGTCATGCAGTACGAGAAGCCCACGTCGGCCAAGCAGGTGACGGACGGCCTTTCGAACACCGTTCTCGTAGCGGAATGCTCAGGCCGCGGCGCGACGTACCAATCGGAATGGGCGAACGGCCAGAACATTTTTGACCAGTGGAACACCAACGGGATCAACCGCAGCCAGAACAACGAAATCTGGAGCGACCATCCCGGTATGGCCGGAATGGTGTTTTGCGACGGACACGTGGAGTTCATCCACGAGTCGATCGAGCAGGCCGTGCTGCTCGCTCTGCTGACCCGTGCAGCAGGGGACAGGCACGAGCATTAGGAAACCGCGAGCATGGCCTGCATTACGAAGAAAGGCTGATTGACATGATGATGAAAACGATGCGTTCGCTTATCCTGGGAGTGGCTGCTGCTGCCATGCTTGCCTGCCCTGCACGGGCGGCGTTTGTGACCGTCGATGATTTCTCCGAAATCATTCTTTGGGCGGGCACGGGGGTGAATGAAGCTGGATTCGTGCTTCAGTTCACCGACGGTGAAGCTCCGACGTCGATCGCCTGGGGGTATCGCTGGGACGGCTCGGCGACCGCCGAGGAAATGATTTTTGCCATTGCCGGATCAATCACGGGAGCCGCGCCAGCACCTCCGGCTGGCCTCGATAGCCGTCTGGCGATCGACGTCTCAGAGTTTGCACCGTTCGGATTCTTCGTGAATACGATTACCTACAACCAGTCCGGACTGCCGTCGGAATGGTTTCAGGGAACCCGTCAGATCGTGGACGATTTCGTCAACACCGGCACGTATCCGGCGTTCTATCTCGCCAGCGCTGCCGGCGGTGTGTGGAGTGGCGCGACAATGAACCTCGACCTGTCGGGCGCGGGAATGAGCGACACCGTGCTTGCCGACGGCGGCTGGTACGGCTTCGTGCAATCGGATGGCACTGATCCGTTCGCATTCACGCAGCCCGTCTCGGCGGTTCCCGAGCCGGGCACCTGGGCGCTTGCTGCGGGTGCGGCGGTGGCGGGGCTCGTGATTTGGCGGCGAGCGCGCGGGACGCGATGAACGACGACTTGCGACCAAGCCGTGATGCGGTCCTCGCCCACAACGCGCGGGCTTGGGATCAGCTTGTGGGCGCCGGTGCGGCGCTGGCCCGCCCGGCCGTTGACGAAGCCTTTGGTGATCCGAGGGGCTGGCTTGGGAGCGGTGGGCCAAACGGTTGTCGGCCCTGGCTTCCCGCAAGCCTGGCCGGTCTCGATGTGCTCTGTCTGGCAGCTGGCGGCGGCAAGCACGGGCCGCTCTACGCTGCGGCCGGCGCAAAGGTGACAGTCGTGGATGTCTCGGCCGCGATGCTCGAGCTCGATCGAGTGGTGGCCCGCGAGCGCGGCGTCGACCTCGACATCGTGCAGGGCTCCATGGATGACCTCGGCGTGTTCGGAGCAGCCCGCTTCGATCTCGTGATCCATCCGGTGAGCACCTGCTACCTGCCTGATGTCACCGGCGTCTTCGCTGCGGTGGCCCGCGTGACACGGCCAGGTGGGATCTATGTCAGCCAGCACAAGAGCCCGTCGAGTCTTCAAGCGTCGCTCGCGCCGAACCCGGCTGGCCGCTACGAAATTCTGCACGTGGTCGACTGCCGCGAACCGCTCCCGCCCGAGCCGCCTAGCCGGCTCCGCGAGTCGGGCACGCAGGAATTCATCCACTCGCTCGCGCGGATCCTCGGCGGCATCTGTCACGCCGGCTTCGTGATCGAAGACGTTCACGAGCCCGACCACGCCGAGCCCGCCGCCGCAGGCGGCGCCTTCGCCCGCCGCGCTGCCTTTATCCCGCCCTACATCCGCATCCTGGCCCGTCGTACTGGAACTCGATCGGTGGTGACGCTCGCGTAGCGGTCTGGCGGGTGAAGGCCGCCGCGGCGTTACACTTTCCGTGCTCGGCTTTCCGTTCACGGCTTTCTCCCCCCATGCTTCTCCTCATCGATAACTACGACTCGTTCACGTGGAACCTCGTCCAGAGGATCGGGGAGGTCGCGCCTGACCTTCCCGTCGAAGTGCACCGCAACGATGGCATCACCAGCGACGCGATTGCCGATAGGGCACCGACGTATATCGTCATCTCGCCAGGCCCATGCACGCCCGATGAGGCAGGCATCTCCTGCGATGTCGTTCGACGCTTCGCTGGCCGGATGCCGCTGCTCGGTGTCTGCCTCGGCCACCAGTCGATCGGTCAGGTATTTGGTGGGCGGATCGTACGGGCCAAGCGGCTCATGCACGGCAAGGTCGACACGATCGAGCATTCGGGCCAAGGGCTCTTCGTTGGCCTCGCGAGCCCGATCGAGGCCACCCGCTACCACAGCCTCGTCATCGACCCACCGACCCTTCCGAAAGACTTCGAAGTCGATGCATGGTCCACCGCCCCCGATGGCACCCGTGAGATTATGGCCATCCGTCACAAGACGCTGCCTGTGTATGGAATGCAGTTCCATCCGGAGAGTTTTCTGACGCCCGTGGGATACGACCTCCTACGTACCTTCCTTGGCCGCAGCCCGGCCGGCGCCTGACACCTCTTCATCGCCTGCCCGCAACTCTGGAATCACGACCATGATTGAGCTAGCCGAGGCGATCGCGCTGGTGGAGGCCACCGCGACGCCACTCCCGGCACGACGGCAACGGCTGCTCGACGCCTGTGGCCGAAGGATTGCCGCGCCGATCGCGGCCGACATCGATTCGCCCCCGTGGGACCGGGCAATGATGGACGGTTTTGCGGTTCGCGATGCGGATTTTCCTGGGGAACGTCCTGCGGAGGTCGAACTCGACGTGGTGGTGGATCTCGCCGCCGGCGACGTCAGTGGCGTTGTCATCCGGCCGGGCACGTGCGCGAGGATCATGACCGGAGCACCGCTGCCGGAGGGAGCCGATGCGGTCGTGCCAATCGAGCGAGCCGTTGACGGCACGGAGGATGCCCACGCGGGCGGGCGCGTGCGACTTCGCGAAGAACGCTACCGCGAAGGACAGCACGTCGCTCGGCAGGGGGCCGCTTTCCGTACAGGCTCGGTGGTGCTTCCGGCTGGCAGCCTGCTGGATGCCGCTACGG
>Ga0163153_10008241_pt1 | contig 10909 bp, 16 predicted proteins | sample OliLakLV19MP6IB1_FD_148629 | JGI IMG/M metagenome (GOLD analysis project Ga0163153, IMG submission 148629) | Freshwater microbial mat bacterial communities from Lake Vanda, McMurdo Dry Valleys, Antarctica - Oligotrophic Lake LV.19.MP6.IB-1 | ecosystem: Environmental > Aquatic > Freshwater >... | reverse complement strand
GGCCCGGCGCACGGCTTCGTAGCTTAACACCTTGTACATCCCCGGCCTCTCGAACCGCAAAACCGGCCGAAAGGATTAATGGCGAGGTATTTTTACTCCGCCCGCGGACGACAAAACGACGCCGCTTAAGTGATGTAGTTTTGCACCGGCGCGCACAGGCCCGCCCTGATTGCGCGCCTCGCCTTCGCGAACCGCTTCATCGCAAGCTTCCCGCATCACAGGAGAAAGCCTAAACTGCTTTGTCGTTTTCACACAGCCTCGGCCCAAATTGGCCATTCAGCACTTGAGTGCGAATGGCCTGAGGCGAGCATTCCTCGCGCCGAACCGGCCGCTGCCCACTGAACACTGATCTGCTGCGTGTGCGAGCGAAGGCGGCCGGGGTCGGCTCCGCAACGAAGTGTTCACCATAGCCAAGTATGATCTGCGTGATGAACACGGGGTAAATTGTGGAACGCTCGCGAGGACGGAGGGGGCGACGGGCGGTCAATCCTCGCCTTCGGCGCGCATCCTGATGATATAGAACTCGGTTGTGGCGGGAGCCTTGCCAAGCTTGTGGGCCAAGGCGCGCACGTTCGCGCCGTAATCTTCTCGAAAGGATCTCGCGGCGCGCTCGACGACGCTAACCGCGACGAGGAGACGCGAAGCGCCCTGGAAATACTCGGCGTTGATGACGTTCATGTTCTCGATTTCGGCGATACGCAGCTTTGGCGGAGCGTGGACGAGTTGATGTCGGTGATGGAAGGACACGTCCGATCGCTTCAGCCCAGCCGCGTCTACACGATGTTCGAGCAAGACCGTCATCGCGATCATCGCGCTGTTTACGAGGCATCCGCTGTAGCGTGCCGATCCGTTCCGCAGATTTTGGGATATGAAACACCCAGCTCCTATCCCAACTTCTGCCCAACCATCTACGAGGAGATTGGCAGCTTACTTGATACAAAAGTGCGCTCCGTCAAATGTCACGCCAGTCAGGGCGCGCGCTTGTACATGCAAGAGGAAAACGTTCGTGCGGCCGCTCACTTTCGCGGCGTGCAGGTCGAGCTAGGACCGAGCGAAGCGTTTGTGCCCTACAAGATGGTGCTTCACGCACCGCGATGAAAACGCTGGCCTTCCTTCTGGTTGTAATTGTTGCCGGCCTTTGGTTGGCGAGCCGGCGGCGCACGGCGCCCAGTCGTGCGCATGGCTCTGTCGACGCCATTGTGCCGGCCTACAACGAGCAACTTTGCATCATAGACGCAGTCGAACGGCTTTTGAAAAATCCATATATCCATCGCGTGATCGTGGTGAACGATGGCTCGACCGACCGCACCGCCGCCATTCTAACGCTGCTGGAAATCAAGCATTCTCGTGTGCTGGTGGTGCATCAGGAGAACAGCGGCAAAGGCGGCGCTCTGATGGCAGGGCTCGATCGAGCGACCGCGCCGTATGTGCTGCTTACCGATGCCGACACGATCCTGCCCACGAACAGCGAGGGGATCGGCTATCTCATCGCCGAGATTGAACGAGGAGCAGACGCTGTCGGCGGCATTCCTGCCTCGAACCTCAACGGCGCCGGTTTGCTTCCACACATAAGGGCGACGGTGAAGCTGCCGATGATCGCTTTGAAGCGAACCTTCCAGCAAGTGGTTGGCGGCGCACCGTTCCTGATCTCGGGCGCCTGCGGGTTATTTCGAACGGGGGCTCAACGACTTGTTGAGCGCGCCAGCCACTCCAGGATAATCGACGAGCGACGCGAGCCGTCCACGGCACCGGGAGCGGACGCTCATCGCTCGTTCGCGTGGGACTACGTTGGTCGGTCAGGAGCGCCTGACTCGATGACGGCCATCAGCGTGAGCGCGCTGAGGCTGATACTGGTGATTCGCGGTGAGCGCTTCTGATCAATCGAAGATGTCGAATAGGCTACTGCGCTTGCGGCGGCCGTGGCCGTAGCCGCCTTCGCCAGATTCTCCACGCTCGCCAGACTCGCCACGCTCGCCGTAGCCGCCCATCGGCCGTTGGTAAGGTTGTTGCGGCGGCGGCTGGTAGCCTGGCTGCTGCGGAGGTTGCGGCGCCGGTGCTGCGCCGGCTTCGGCGCGTGCGCTCTCGATGATCTTCTCCAGTTCGCCGCGATCGAGCCAGACGCCGCGACAGGTGGGGCACATGTCGAACTCAACGCTGTTGCGATTGAGCGCCTGCATGCTCGCGCTGCAGTTCGGGCACATAAGAAGAGGCATTGTGGGTCTCCAGAAGGAGTTAAAGGGATGCGCCCCGTGCGTAGAGCGGGGGCGCAAAGAACATTCAGGCTGCTGGCGTTTGTATTCGTTCGCGGATCGCAATCAACTCACGGATCCGAAGTTTATGACGCTTGAACTCCAGGAGACGCAAGGCGTCGGGGGCCGGACACGCCATCTCGATCGAGACTGCGCTCTCAAGGTCGGCGTGGCGAGACCTCAGAGTTTCTATGCTCGAATCCATTCGTCTTTCCAGCGCTGCGGCCGCAGGTGGGCTTTTGGGCCTCGTCGCGCCAGCTTTTGTGGGGCGCCCGTTCTGAGTCTTTTCGCGCTTTGATTTCGCGCGCAACGCTGCGTGAATGGCGCCCATGGCGTGGATCATGATTTTTTGCTCCTCATCTGCTTCCGACGCACAACTGTCGTGGAAGCGATGCGGTCCGACATCGCGGCAAATGCCGCCAGAGGGGCCCGGACCTACCGAAGCTATCTGGTGACGCAACAATCATGATCAATCGCGCGAACCATGAGATACGTAAATGGCAGCGATTAGCGCGACGACTTGCATGCAGATGCAAGTCGTCGCTCGTGTGGCTCATGTTAGTTCAATCTGTTTTTGACTCGCTCCGTGTGTCCGCCAGAGTGAATACACAATCGACCCACCAAGCAGGCCGAGGGTCAAGATCAGCGCCCAATGCGGCTCAAGGTAGGGAACCCAGCCTAGTTCCTTGGAGAGGCCGAAATTCCATATGATTTTCACGCCGATCAGCACGAGCACGAGCGAGAGGCCGTACTTCAGATACTTGAAGCGTTCGACCGCCGCGGCCAGCATGAAGTACATCGAGCGAAGACCGAGGATGGCGAAGATGTTCGAGGTGTAGACAATGAATGGGTCACGTGTGACCGCGAAGATCGCGGGCACTGAGTCCACCGCGAACACAATGTCCGCTACCTCGACCATGATGAGCGCCAGAAAAAGCGGCGTAGCGAAAAGAACCAACTTGCCGGTTGATGGATGCGGCCGGCGGACGAAGAAATTGTGGTTGTCGATTGTGTCGGTCACTCGGAGACGGCGACGAATGAAGGCGAGAAAGGCGTTCTCCTCAAGCTTCATCTCCTGACCATGTCCCGTCAGCATCTTCCAGCCGGTGAAAATCAGAAAGCCAGCGAAGATGTAGAGGACCCAAGTCCACTCGTTCACGACGGCCGCACCGGCGGAGATGAAGATCGCACGGAAGACAATGGCGCCGATAATGCCCCAGAACAGGACGCGGTGCTGATATTCGCGCGGCACGGCGAAGTAGGTGAAGATCAGCGAGATGACGAAGATGTTGTCGAACGCGAGCGCGGTTTCGAGCAGATAGCCGGTGAAGTACTGAATGACCGCCTGTTGGTTTAGGTTGTCAGGCGAAGAATAATATTGCGGATCTGGCTCGAAGACGAAGCCCACATAAAGTCCGAACGCAATGGCGATCGAGGCGAAGCTCGCCCACATAATCGCGCTCTTTGCCGGCGAGACGACGCCGTCCTTGCGATTGAAGAGACCAAGATCGAGCCACAGCAGAAAGCCTATGAAGGAAAGAAAGCTCAGCCAAAGCCAGATCGGTTGGCTCGCATATTCGCTTGTGAGGAATTCCACGGATTGTTCTCCGAGCGTGAGGCGCCAAGGCCGCGCCCGCGAAGCCGAGCTCGCGGGCGCTACGATCTAGTTCTTGTGTTATGTGAGCGGCCTAGTTGCGGGGCGACAACAGGCTCAGGATGAATTGGAAGAGGTTGATGAAGTTGATGTAAAGGCTGAGCGCGCCAAACGTGGTTGCAACGGACATCGCCCGCTGATCACCGCCCAACTGGTAGTACATGTTCTTCAAGCGCTGAGTGTCGAAGGCGACTAGGCCTGCGAACACGAGCACGCCGATCAAAGAGATCGCGAAGCTCAATATCGAACTCGCCAAGAACAAGTTCACGACTGAAGCTATGATCAGGCCGATCACACCCATGATCAAGAACGATCCAAAACCCGTCAGGTCGCGCTTGGTCGTATAGCCCCAGAGGCTAAGGCCGCCGAACGCCGCTGCCGTGGTCAAAAAGGCCTTCGCAACGAGCACCATGCCATCAGGGATGCGTGCATAGTAAAAAACAAGAGCGCCCATTCCGACGCCGATCAGCGTGACCACGCTCCAATAGACGAGGTTCGCGCCCATAGGCGAAGGGCTCTTCATGGTGAAGCTGGAGATTAGCAAAATGGCGAGTGGGCCAAACATGACGAGGTATGCTTGCGGACCCGAGAATATCGCCTGCATCAGTGTCGGCGTCGTGCCCACGACCCAAGCCAACCCGGCCGTCAGCGCCAAGCCCATTGCCATCTTATTGTAGATGCCAAGCATGAATGCGCGCAGGCCAGCGTCGATCGCCATGTCCGCGCGGCCCGCCGGGATCGACCCTGTTTGCAGGTAGTGGTCACTCATTCAATGCCTCCTTCGCGAACGGCTCCGTGTTTGGCTTCAGTGAAATGCCACGCGGTCGTCTCGTCCGCTATCCTCGTCCTACGTGCGGGCTTGCTGAGCGCGCTCGTTATCGGTCAAATGGCTCGAAGAGAAACAGTGCGCAAGTGTTGACTCCGCTCACTGCGGCTGCATCGCGGACCGGAATTACAGCTATTGTCATTTCTCATAGCACGGCCGGTTTCATTGGGTCGCAACTACCTTCGGCTTGGCGGGGTGTAGCGAGACTACGTCGATATCGCCATACGCAATGTTGGGGGCGATGATTAGCGTAGGCGATAACGGAAGCGGCCGAGGGCCGCTCGGATCTTGGCTTTGTAGGACTGTACGAACTCGCGAGACATTTTCCATGATGGCCGTTGGCGGCATGGAGGATGGATCGAACTGGCTTTTGTGCTCGCAGCGTTACCGGCGACGGATTGGATCGGCTCCGCCGCGTCCGAGCCTTCGTTGCGGATTCGGTGCTCGGAAGATCTAGACCGATCGGATAGGCTGCGCGCTATGAATCCTCCCCCCTGGACGGTCTCGCACTGGTTCAACACCCAAGCGCCCGTCACACTCGAAGGCTTGCGTGGCCGCGCCGTGCTGGCGGTGGCGTTCCAGATGCTCTGCCCCGGCTGCGTCAGCCAGGGCTTGCCGCAAGCCCAACGCGCACGCGCAACGTTTCGCGAAGACGATCTTGTGATCGTCGGATTGCACACAGTGTTCGAACACCACGAAGCACAGGGCTCGGCGGCTGCACTGGAGGCGTTTCTGCACGAGTACCGTGTCAGATTCCCGGTCGGGATCGATGCGCAGGAAAACGGCTCGCCAGTGACCATGCGGGCTTATGGCATGCGCGGCACGCCAACCACGCTTCTCTACGATCGCGGCGGGCAATTGCGCCTGCACCAATTCGGTCACGTCGAGGACATGGCGCTCGGGGCCTCCATCGTCGCGGCAATGTCAGGCGAAGCGCCGCTCAGTGCGGACGGCAATGCAACAACCGGCGTTTGCGGTCCTGACGGGTGCGAATGATCGTCGACCCGAAGAAGTGACAGCCTCGATCGATGGGCAGGGCGCCGACGCTGGCAATGGGTCGGTCATCGATGCGGTGGACGGCTCTCCAACCCCGCCGGGGGCATAAGCCTCCGGTTTGAGCTGGAGCAGAGCCATGAACCAGGTTGTCACGATCGGACTGGATATCGCGAAGTCGGTGTTTCAAGTGCAGGGCGTCGATGCGGCCGGTGCAGCAATATTGCGCAAGCGGTTGCCGAGATCTCGCATGTTGGCGTTCTTTGAAAAGCAATCGCCTTGTCGGCATCGAGGCGTGCGGCTCGGCGCACTATTGGGGGCGAGGGCTAAGCAGCTTGGGTCACAAAGTTCGATTGATCCCGCCGATCTATGTCAAACTAAACGTCAAACGCCAGAAGAACGATGCGGCCGACGCCGAAGCGATCTGCGAGGCGGTAAAGCGCCCCAGCATGCGCTTCGTGCCAATAAAGTCGGCCGAGCAGCAGAGCTATATAGTGGCGCACCGGACCCGATTGATTTTGACCAGGCAGCGTACAGAGTTCGGGAACGCAATTCGCGGGCACATGTCCGAGTTTGGCTTGGTCGCGCCAGTCGGCCGAAACGGCTTGGAGGCGCTCATCGCGATTATTGCTGACGCCTGCGACAAATGTGTACCGGCAGGGGCACGCGCGTGCTTACAGATGCTGATCGCGCAGCTGGGGCTCGTGATGATCAAATCCTAGAATCCGACCGGTGCATTATCGCGAGCGAGCGGGGGACCGCGGTTGGAAGACGATCGCGTCGGCCCAGTGCTCGCCAGCGACCTTCGTCATCTGCAGCTCCGGCTTCCGATCGATCAGATTTCCGCCCGTTATGCGACCTGTGCGCCCACCCGTCTGATCGGGGGGGGCGAGAGGCGCGCGCCGTCAACGATCCTCACGGTGTCGCGAGTGACGACGCCTGCAGCAGGCAACGGCCCGAGTGCGCTAGAGAATTTCGTGCGCATGGGCCACAGCCGTTGAGTTCACACGCTGTATCCATTGCCGACGCTCATCTTTGTGATTGAGATATCTCACTGCAAATGCTGCCGCGGGGGAGGCATAGCCCGAACCAGATCGCGGGGGCTGGCTTCAGTGGAAAATCTGCAAGTGTTGATGGCCGCGGGAGCGGCCAATCTGCTGACGCCTGCGGTGTTGTTCTTTGCGCTTGGCGCTGTTGCCGGCTGGCTCAAGTCGGACCTCACCATCCCAGACCAGGTCGCCAAGACGCTGGCGCTCTATTTGATGCTGTGCATCGGCTTCAAAGGCGGCGTCGAAGCGGCCGCCAGCGGCTTGAGCGCCGATCTCGTTGCGGCTGGAGGCTTGGGGTTGGTGCTCAGCTTCGGTACGCCCTTCGCCGCTTTTGTCGCGCTGCGAACGTTAGGCGCGCTCGATCAGGTCACCGCGGCGGCAACCGCAGCGCATTATGGCAGCGTCTCCGTCGTCACCTTCGCCGCCGGGGCGGAATATCTGCGCGCCATCGGCGTCGAGTTCGGCGGTTACATGGCCGCGGTCTTGGCGCTCATGGAGACGCCGGCCATCCTCGCGGCGCTGTTGATTGCAGGCGGCGGCGGCAAGAGCGCCGAGGCGCGCCTGAAGCCCAGCTTGTGGCGCGAAGTGTTCTTGAATGGGGCTGCGATTGTGCTCATCGGCAGCTTTGTGATCGGCGCCATAACCGGCGAGCGCGGCATGGCGCGGCTTGATGTCTTTGTCGGTCCCTTGTTTCAGGGCGCGCTCTGCTTGTTCCTGCTGGACATGGGGCTGGTGGCCTCGCGGCGCCTCGCGGAAGCGCCGCGCCTACGCTGGCCGCTCGTCGGCTTTGCGCTGGTCTGGCCGCTTTTGAGCGCGGCGGTCGCGCTCGTTGCCAGCGCAGCGCTCGAACTGTCGCTGGGCGATGCAAGCCTGATGGCGCTGCTAGCAGGCTCAGCGTCATACATCGCAGCGCCAGCGGCGATGCGCATTGCGCTGCCGAAGGCGGACGCTGGCGTCTATCTTTCGCTTTCGCTCGGCGTGACTTTTCCCTTCAATCTGCTGGTCGGCATTCCGCTCTACCATGCCGCAGCGCGTTTTCTTTACGGGTGACGGCACATGGCTCTTGTTACGCGCACCAAGCTTGAGATCTTCGTTGAGGCGCATGCGCTCCCTGAGGTGGAGCAGATGCTGGGTGACGCCGGCTTCAAGGGATGCAGTGTATTTGCCGGCGTCGAAGGCGCGGGCGCCCACGGGCCCTGGCGCCAGACGGGCGTCGATGAAGCGGGTATTCGCCTCATTGTCGCTATCGGCTCGGACGCTTCAGCGCAGACGGCGCTTACCTGGTTGGAAGTCTATTTTCAGTCCTACCCAGGCGTGGTGGCTCTAAGCGAAGTCAGCGTGCTGCGCGCAGAGCGATTTTAGGGGTTTGCTCTGACCGGTTTTCACACCGGCGACATGCCTTTTGCTGAAGTCCGGCGATCAGAAGTTCAGCCTAGTTCCGGATACTTACCAAGATGGCGAGCAGCACCAGGTTGAGACAAGCGACGCCGTGAACTGTGATCAAGAAGATTTGGGCAAGCAGCGCTTCGTCCATACTGGCTCCTAAAGTGTTCACGTGCGTTGGCGCGGCGCCATCTCACTCAAAGATGTCGAAGAGGTCGAAACCGCGCTTGCGCCGTCGTGGGTCGGCTCGTCCACGCTCGCCATACTCGCCGCTTTCGCCGTGCTCTCCGCGCTCGCGGTAGGCCTCACTCCGAGGCAGTTTTTGGGCATGCGGCGCCGGCGCAGCTTGCTGTCGCGAGGGCGGCTCATCATCGCGGGCGCCTTGGATGATCTTTTCAAGTTCACCGCGATCGAGCCACACGCCCCGGCAGGTAGGGCACATATCGAACTCAACGCCGGCGCGGTTGAGCGCTTGCATATTGACTTGGCAATTGGCACAGACCAGCAGCGGCATGATGATTAATCTCTCAAAAAAGGCCGCGCCCCGGTCCGGGGAAACCGGGGCGCGGTCGGCGGCTCAACGCCGCGCGAGCGGACTCTGATCGGGACGATGCGCCGCGAGCGTGTCCTTCATCTTGAGCTTCAGTTGCTTCAAGCGCTTGACTCGCATGAAGTCGGGCAAAGACCGCTTAAGCTCATGGGCGAGATCCGCTTCGAGCAAAGCGTGGCGGCGCATCAAGCTCGCGGGACGCGCATCGACAGTCATGCGAAACAGCCACGCTGTTGGCGACGCGGGCGTTCTTCCTCTTCGTCGTCCTGCGGCTTGCGCCGGGGTTTCTTAACTTCGACCCGGAAATTGATCTGATCTTCGGGGCGCTTTCTCGTTTGCATGCCCGCGTGCATGGCGCCGATGGCGTTGATCATGGTGCTCCTCATCCCACTCCGGCGGCAAAATGTCCGCGACCCGGAGCGATGCGGGCCGACATCGCGACACATGCCGCCAGAGGGGCCCGGCCCGCATCAACAAATTGGATCGGGGCAACGCTGCTTACAAGATTTGCGCAGATGAGTTTCGCAAATGATAGCCATGCACTTGGCGAGCTCTTTGCGGTCACCTTCCCGTGCACGCCCACGCGTCGAAGGGAGTCCGGAGCGGGTCGGCGCCTGCGCATGGGCGTCAAAGCTTTCTTCCAGGCGCCAGGTAAAGCCCGAAGGACCCGACCATGATCAACGCAATCTCACTCGGCGTCACTGCGACTGAGATCGCATTTTCTTGGCAAGCTTGTCCGTCGCGACAGGCGGTGACGCTAGCGCACAGACCTAACACTCTGCGCTGAGCGTCCGGCCATTCCCGTCCTTTGTTTCCTCCGCTCCAGCGCCCGACCTCAACCGCGCGCGCCTTGTGTTTTCGTTAGTCGAGTGCGGCGGCAGTGATGGCGGCGTCCAGTTCTGCCGACAGTCCCTCATAGGTCATGACTGACTGGGCATCGAGGCGTTCACCATTGAGGAAAAAGGTTGGCGTACCGGTGACGTTGTCGCGTGTCGCACGTTCGCTTAGCCGGTTTAGGCGTTCTGCCCCGGAGGGATCAGCGATGCAGGTCAGCACCGCTTCGCGCGAAAGGCCGGCGGCTGCGGCGATCTCGACAAGCTTGGCCTCAATCCCTTGGCGCGAGCTAACTTGGGAGGTGGTGGTCTGTTGTTCGAACAGAACACCGAGGCGGTCGAAATACTGCTCAGGCGTTGCGTTGTTGCATCGTGCGAGTTGGTACTGTGCGAGTGCGATGGTGGGAATGACGCGCTGCGGGTCCACCGGCGTCAGCATTTCACGAAAAATGAAGTGGATTCGGCCGGTATCGATGTAGTTTTCCTTCAGCCGCTCGAAGATCGATCGTTTGAATTCAGCGCAATGGCTACACATGGTGGAGCCGTACTCGACCAAAGTTACGCCCGAGCCTGGGTTCCCGATGGCCATGTCGTCTTGGCTCACGCCACTCGTGTTTCCATCCGTGGCGGCGCCGCAGCCCGCGAACATAAACGCCGCCATGAGGCCGGCGCCCACCAGCAAACTCCGGCGTCCCAACACATGCATGCAAACCTCCAAAAACGGCCGAGCGTGATCTCTAGCCCGAACGGACGCACGAAGTGAGCGCAAGCGGAGCCAGGGGACCGACGACCCGATCGGCTTTCGTCTCGTGCGCCGTCCTCGCCGACTTCCCAGTTGCGGTGACTCGGCAAATCCCAAACTTGCTTTTGATGCCCGCGCGAACGTCACGCCGCTCTTGAATATGCAGGCGCACGCCGCAGTGCTGCAAAGCGGGCCTTCAAACGGGCGAGGTCACGCTCCAACCGTTGCAGCGTGTGCTCATCGCACGCATTCGCATGAGTTTGATTTCGATGTCACGCCGCAACCTCTTGGCGTTCGCCAGCGCTGGTTTGGTCGTCGGTGTCAACGCCGGACCAAAAATACATCACGCGGGCGGCGTAAAAGTACATCACTGACGGTGGATGCAGGTGTTAACGCAGAGGGCCCCCGATCGGGGGCCCTCTGCGTTTCGGCGGCGATATTGAGCAAGCTCAGGGGTCGAGGATTTCGCCGGTTTCAGGATCGAAGGCGGGCTCCGGCGGCGGCTCGGTCTGCGCGGCCGCGCGGCGACGGGCTTTTGAATGTTTCAGGCGGAAGCTGTCGCCGTTGAATTCGAGGATGTGGACGTGATGGGTGAGCCGGTCGAGCAGCGCGCCGGTGAGCCGCTCCGAT
>Ga0163153_10008238_pt1 | contig 10913 bp, 11 predicted proteins | sample OliLakLV19MP6IB1_FD_148629 | JGI IMG/M metagenome (GOLD analysis project Ga0163153, IMG submission 148629) | Freshwater microbial mat bacterial communities from Lake Vanda, McMurdo Dry Valleys, Antarctica - Oligotrophic Lake LV.19.MP6.IB-1 | ecosystem: Environmental > Aquatic > Freshwater >... | reverse complement strand
TCTTGAAGGCCGCCCCATGATTGCGTCTCGTTCGCTTCATTGCCTCGCTCCTTGGTTCGCCCCTTCGGGCGTCGGGTTAAGCAAGGCTACCACTTACCACACTGTCCGAATTTCTGGGTCCCCCTCTATCCAGGAGACGAGGCACGGTTTGTGTCAAACAGATGTTTCTGATACCTTTTGCTGCCCTCACCCGAAGAAGTTAGTTCTATCCATAAGCCTGAAGGAGGAATCCACATGCTTTTCATTACGAGCAGACAACCCACCATCAATACAGAGCCGGAACTCAACACCAATTTTGTGTTTGACCTTGAGAATAATTCGTCAAGTCGTGGTTTTTTTCTGCTGCCGTCGAATCAAGAAAGATGTGCACGAAGAAGTCGGCAGCAAACAAATGCTGTCCGCCATTAAGGAGTCAAAATACAGGCAAGTCCTGATTTATATTCATGGCTTCTCCAATCTTCCGGAACATGTATTTGAAAATGTCCAGGAGTTCCAGTCGCTCTGCAACAAGGAAAAGAATGGCGAGGTCTTGGTGATTCCGATCATCTGGCCCTGTGACAACGATCTTGGCCTGGTGAAAGACTATTGGGACGACCAAAAGTCAGCGGATCAGAGCGCCTTTGCGTTTGCCAGAATGTTCCAGAAGTTCATGGCCTGGAGAAGTTCGGCGGATTCCAATCCCGAAGACGACCCCTGCCTGAAACGCATCAATGTCCTTGCACATTCCATGGGCAATCGCGTCCTTCGTGAAACGCTGAGCAACTGGCACAAGTACGATCAACCGAACGGATTGCCGTTGTTATTCCGCAATACATTTTTGGTGGCGGCCGATATCTTGAATGAATCGCTCCACAAGGGGGAACCGGGCGAGCTGATCAGCCATGCGTCACGGAATGTGGTGGTCTATTACGCGTCCGACGATTTGGCGTTGCGTGCGAGCAAAGTCTCGAACGTGAAGAACGCTGAGGCCTCTCGCCGCCTTGGGCATTCCGGTCCTGAGGACATGGACCTGACGCCAAAAAACGTGTATGCCATCGATTGCGATGAGGTGAATACCATCTATGACCCGCCGAAGGGACATTCCTATTTTCGATCAGGCAAGACAAAGGGGACGCCTGGCGTGGTGTTTGATCACATCTTCGAGACGATACTCACAGGCCGCGTGTTCCCAAGTGAGGAGTTCAGGAAATCGAGTATCTTAGCGTTACCGAAGTCCAGGAAATCATCCTAACAAGTCGGGGTGGCCTGGTGAGTCCCTCATGTGCGCGCGACGCGCGAGCATGAGGGCGCGTCACCGCTCCTTATTCTTCCAATATCTCTTTCTTTTTCCCCATTTTGCTTTCCGTCCCTCTCCAGAGCCGAACAATATTATCCTTGTGCTTGATCCAGATGAGCGCACTGATAACCAGGGAAAAGATAAAAAATTCCTGCCGTTGTTCGTTCACAACCGCCACGATCGGAAAACACCCGAAAGCGGCCAGCGCGCCTCCGGATGAATAGCGCCAAATCGCGACGGCTCCCAGCCAGATCAACAATAAGAGGAGTCCGATAGAAGGAGAGAGGCCCAGTACCACTCCCACGGCCGTCGCCACACCTTTCCCTCCTTTGAAACCCAGAAACGGCGAGAACATGTGCCCAAGGATTGGTGCGAACGCAACGATCATGATGTAGGATTCAACGGTGAGCCAATGCATCGCAACCCAGGCACACGCCCATCCCTTACCGAAGTCGCCAAGCAGCGTGAGGATCCCCGCCGTCTTGCCGGACACGCGTAGGACGTTCGTAAAGCCGATGTTCTTGCTCCCGACCATTCGCGGATCGGGCAGGCCCAGCGCCTTCGATACCACGATACCGAACGGAATGCCTCCCAGCACGTAGCCAAGCACCGTCATCAACAGGCAGAGAAGTTCTTCGTTCATGGATCAGGGGATGAATGATGGGAGGTGCAGATATCGAGAACACGTACAAACCGATGCAGGACGCTCACAACGTCTATCCTCTTTGTGAGTCGTGCGCCAGTCGTCAGCCACTGGATGGATGGATGGATTCATTGCGTCATCGGACCATCGGTTCAATGATGCAATGGATCAATCACAGCCCCTTCGCCACGACTTGCCTCCAGAAACTCCACACATATTGACCACCTGAGAGATAGCCGAGCGCCAACGAGAGATACAGCGTCACGATACCGGCAAGGTGCAAATTGCCGAGATCGGACACAAACGTGTCTTCGAGAATCAACAGCACGATCGCCACGACTTGCAACGCCATCTTGTACTTGCCTGTCGTCTCAGCTGCGATCACCATACCTTCGCCGGCGGCAATGGCACGAATACCCGTGACCGCGACTTCGCGCGCGATGATGAAGATCGCGACCATCGCACTCACACGATCGACGTTGACCAGGAGAATCAAGGCGGAGAGGACCAATAACTTATCGGCGATGGGATCGAGGAGCTTCCCGAGCGTGGTCACTTGGCCATTACGGCGAGCCAGATAGCCATCCAACAAATCGGTGACTGCTGCGACGACAAAGATGATGGCCGCGATGAGCGATCGGTTCGGGGTCGGCGTGGCAAAGATCACGACGAAGAAAGGGATCAAGAGAATACGTGAGACCGTAATGAAATTCGGCAGGTTGAGCGATTCCTGTCCGACCGATCTCCATACCGCCAATACACGATTCATTGGTGACCTACTCCAAGAGCCGGCTGCGAAAAATCAATTGTAGCACCATGGAATAACAATCCCAGAGAATGCTCAAAATATCCGCCCAGCAAAGCCGCAACGACCTATCACTTACCAAGGGGTGGCTGGGATGATCCCAACTGCGCGCATCGGACGAGCACCGTTTTATCGTGCGCGTTCTGCGAGCACTGGGATCGTCCCAGCTAGCCCGCTCCCTTTTTTAGCACTCGGTTTTAGACGATCCCGTGTTTGAGTAGATCATGCAAATGCACAACCCCGACAATTCGCTTGGCCATGTCTGCGACAACGAGCGTGGTAATGGCATAACGCTCCATCATTTCGACCGCTTTGGCTGCCAGCTCATCCGGACCGATCAACTTGGGGCGACGCGAGGCCAAGGAGCCGGCGGTGGTCTTCGAAAAATCTCCACCCTGCTGGAGAAACCGGCGAAGGTCGCCGTCGGTGATGATTCCGGTCAGCGCGCCGGCCTGGTCGACCACCGTAGTCATGCCAAGCTTCTTGGCCGACATTTCGAGAATCGCCACCGAACCTAAGACCGTCTCCTGCACTTGAGGCATCTCCTGTCCCCTATGCATGACATCCCGCACTTTCACCAGCAATCGGCGTCCGAGCGTTCCACCTGGATGGAATTGCGCAAAATCCTGCTCCTTGAAACCACGCTTCTCGAGCAGCGCGACGGCCAACGCATCGCCCATTGCAAGCGTCGCGGTCGTGCTCGCCGTGGGCGCGAGCCCCATAGGGCAAGCCTCTTCTGCAACGGACACATCCAATGCCACGGTACTATTCTTAGCCAGCGTTGAAGTCATCCGACCGACGATGGCCATCACAGGAATAGCCATGCGCTCCATGAAGGGCAATAGCTGCAAAATTTCCTGCGTCTCTCCGCTATTTGAAATCGCAATGAGGACATCGCCGCGCGCCACCATACCGAGGTCGCCGTGGAGTCCTTCGGCAGGGTGAAGAAAAAACGACGGCGTCCCGGTACTTGCCATCGTGGCGGCGATCTTCTGCCCGATTAAACCGGACTTACCCATTCCCGACACAACGACTTTCCCCTTGCACTCGTAAAGCAGGTCCACGGCCTCCGTGAATCCGCCATCGAGCCGCTGAACGAGGGCCTGAACGGCACGCGCTTCAATATCTAACACACGCCGGCCTGCGTCGAGACTGGTTCGACCCTTCGGTGTCGCTGATCGAGCGCCGTTCGGCTTAGTTACTTTTGAAGCTGTGACGCGTCGCATATCCGCATAACCCGTTCTAGCAAAGCTTTGAGCTGATGAAGCGGCACCATATTGGGTCCGTCCGACAAGGCCTCATCGGGATTGGGATGCACCTCCATAAAGAAACCATCGACTCCGACGCCGGCTGCCGCGCAGGCCAATGGCTCCACGAATTCACGCTGGCCACTGGACTTCGTTCCCCCGCCACCCGGCAACTGCACGCTATGGGTGGCATCGAAGACCACCGGGTAGCCGAAACTCCGAAGGACCGGAAAGGACCGCATATCGACGACAAGGTTGTTGTAGCCGAACGATGACCCCCGTTCGGTCAGAACGATTTGCCGGTTTCCGCACTCCTCCACTTTTTTCACCGCGTTGCCCATTTCTTGTGGCGAGAGAAACTGGCCCTTCTTCACATTCACAACTTTTCCGGTCTTCGCCGCCGCAATGAGCAAATCGGTCTGCCGACAGAGGAACGCGGGAATCTGGAGCACGTCCACCACCTTCCCTGCTTCGGTCGCCTGTTCTTCGGTGTGGACGTCCGTCAATACTGGAAGACCCAGTTGATCCTTTACTTTCTTCAACACCGCCAAGCCTTGTTCGAGACCCGGCCCACGATACGAGTGGATGGAGGTCCGGTTCGCCTTATCGAAAGAAGATTTAAAAATATAGGGCATACCCAGGGCCTGGGCAATTTCGGCGATGCGCGCCGCCGTCTCCAGCACGAGCTGTTCACTCTCGATGACACAAGGCCCGGCAATCAGAAACGGTCGATTCCCCGCGCCGACTTTGAATGAACCGATTTTGACTTCGTGTGCCATGGTCTTTTCTTCTTCCCACTCCCCTTGGGATGCTCAAACAGGCTATCCAACGCGGCCGAGGTGAAGACAAGGCCGGAGGCGTAGCCTCTGGGCTACGTTGAGGATCTTGTCGAGCCGAGAACAAAGTTGGGAGCCTGTTTCAGCATCCCAACTCAGTGGCCGCATTTGCGGCGTAATGCCGCCCCGACGAAACCACTGAACAACGGATGCGGACGGTGTGGCCGCGAATTATATTCTGGGTGGAACTGTGTCGCGAGAAACCACGGATGGTCCTTCAATTCGATGATCTCGACCAGCCGGCCGTCCGGTGAAAGCCCGCTCAGCACAAACCCCTTGGCGAGCAATCGCTCGCGGTAGGCGTTGTTGAACTCGTACCGATGCCGATGGCGCTCATGCACCTCGCTCACCCCATACATCTTTTGAGCCAATGTGCCCTCGCCCAGCACACAGACATAGGACCCCAGCCGCATCGTCCCACCCTTGTCGCTGACGGACTGTTGATCCGACATCAGATGAATGACGGGATCGAGAGAGGCCTCGTCGAATTCGGCACTGTTGGCGCCGGCCAGCCCTGCCACATTTCGGGCAAACTCGATCGTCGCACACTGCATACCCAGGCACAAACCGAGAAACGGAATCTGGTGTTCTCGCGCATAGCGAATCGCAGCGATTTTTCCTTCGATCCCGCGCGCGCCGAATCCGCCGGGCACCAGGATGCCATCAACCTCGCGCAGGATACGCTCAGTTCCCTGCCGTTCAATCTCCTCCGATTCGATCCACTGGATGTTCACCCGCGTTTCATGGTCGATGCCGCCATGGACCAGCGATTCCGAGAGACTTTTGTAGCATTCCTTCAACCCTGCATACTTGCCGACCAGGGCGACTGAGACTTCGTGCTTGGGATACTTGATCTTCTGGACCATCGCATCCCATTCGCGTAGGTTCGGCGGACCGGTCTCGAGGTGGAGCAGACGCACGATCAACTCGTCTAGTCCTTCCTTCCGAAACACGATCGGCACTTCATAAATCGTCTCGACGTCCTTGGCCGTAATGACCGCATCTTTCTCGACGTTGCAGAACATCGCAATCTTGCCCTTGAGTTCCGGCGGCAGATACCTGTCCGTCCGACAAAGAAGGATATGCGGCTGTATTCCGATCTCTCGGAGCTTATTGACGGAGTGCTGCGTCGGTTTGGTCTTCAGTTCACCGGCTGTGCCGATGTAGGGCACCAGCGTCAGATGAACATAGAGCACGTTCTCGCGGCCGACGTCGTACGGCATCTGTCGAATCGCTTCGAGGAAGGGTAAGCTCTCGATGTCGCCGACTGTGCCGCCGATCTCCACGATCGTCACGTCCATCCCTTCAGAAATGCGCATGATGCACTGTTTAATCTCGTCGGTGACATGGGGCACCACCTGCACCGTCCCGCCAAGGTAATCGCCACGACGCTCTTTCGTGATGACTGAATGGTAGATCCTACCCGTCGTGTAGTTGCTTTCCTTCGTGAGCGTGAGCGACGTGTACCGTTCATAGTGGCCGAGATCCAAATCTGTTTCCGCACCGTCGTTCGTCACGTAGACTTCCCCATGTTGATAGGGATTCATCGTGCCGGGATCGACGTTGATGTAGGGATCGAGCTTGAGGAACGTGATCTTCAGCCCTCGACTTTCGAGTAGGTTGCCGATCGAGGCCGAGGCAAGCCCCTTCCCCAAGGAGGAGACCACTCCGCCCGTAACAAAAATGAATTTGCTCATCGTAGCCCCCATCGTGTCGGATCGTAACATGCTGACAGGTCTGTCATCTTTACCTGACGGGCACGGCCTTCAGCGCACCCAACTCTCGCTTGATGACCTCAAACTGCTGGAGCTTCTCCGCCACCGACTCGACATCCTCCTGCGTATCGACCCGCAAGGAGGCATGGGTGGTTTCCCAGACTCTGATCGGAATGCCATACTCCAACGCACGCAACTGCTCAAGCTTCTCCGCATCCTCCAACCGCCCGGTGGGAAGGGACGCGAGCTTCAAGAGCGTGTCGCGCCGGTACATATACAGACCGAGGTGCATGTAATGCAGCCCTCCGACCGCTTGCCGACGGGCGTCGTCCCGCACCAACGGAATCGGCGCGCGTGAAAAATAGAGCGCGTTGCCGAGATGATCCGTGACCACCTTCACCACCGAGGGATTGTGAACATCCTCCGTCGAATCAATCGTACGCTTCAATGTCCCCATTCCTGCGCCGCTTTTGATGAACGGCTCAATGAGATCCGTCAGTAAATCCGGCTGCAGCGGGATTTCATCTCCTTGTAGATCGACAAAATAGTCCCCCTCGAACATGCGTGCAACTTCGGCGACCCGATCGGTGCCTGTCCGATAGTCTCCTGCTACCAATACGGCACGCCCGCCAAATCCTTCCACGGCCTGCTTGATCCGCTGGTCGTCTGTGGCGACCAAGACCTCCGTCACCGCTCGACAAGCCGCCGCTTGTTCGTAGACATGTTGGATCATGGGCTTCCAGCCGAGCATGACCAGGGGTTTCCCTGGAAAGCGCGTCGACCCGTACCGGGCAGGGATCACCACGATCACGGATGGTGCAGCCTTAGTCATGACCGAGCGCCTCCGAGAGCTGCTTTGCCGAAAGCGTTGCGGTGCCGACCATACCGACAACAACACCGGCAGCATGGTTGGCCAATGTCGCCGCATCTCTCATTGACGCACCGGTTGACAGCGCGAGGGCCAAGGTCCCAATCACGGTATCGCCCGCACCGGTGACATCGTAGACTTGGCGGGCCAGCGCGGGAATATGCCAAGAGACGTCTTCTCCCTCGTACAAACTCATCCCTTTTTCACCGCGCGTGATGAGCACCGCTTGGCACCCTAACCGCTGTCGGATGATCGCACCGGCCTCGTTGCTGGCCTGATCGTCATCGCCATGCACCCCGGCGGCTTGTGTCGCTTCAAGGTGGTTCGGCGTGACGACCGTCGCCCCCTTGTAGTAGCTGAAGTGTTCGACTTTCGGATCGACGATCAGAGGTATGCCGCGAAGCGCGGCGAGCTGCGTGAGTTCCGACATCAGCGTGGCGCTCACGACTCCCTTGGCATAATCTGACACCACAAGGCAGGAGAGCTCCCGTAACCGCGAACTCACATAGCGGAGTATCCGCCGTTGCATCGCCGGCTTGAGCTCAGCACGGCGCTCCACGTCGTACCGCACAATCTGCTGATTATGGGCGATGACGCGGGACTTTCTCGTGGTCGGGCGATCCTGGTCGATCACGACGCCGCCGCGCCCAGCACGTGTCGATCCCAACTCCTTGAGGAGCATCCGGCCGCTTTCGTCCGAACCGATGACGCCGCAGAGATCCGCCTTCCCTCCCAGAGCCAAGATGTTATTGAAGACGTTGGCGGCGCCGCCGAGCCGCAAGGATTCGGAGTCGACATGCACCACCGGCACCGGAGCTTCCGGCGAGATCCTGCTCACACGGCCCCAGATATAATGATCGAGGATGAGATCCCCGATCACGAGCACGGAAGCTTGCGGAAACCGAGAGATGTACTGCCGCAGTACTTGCGGGGATGCCGGACCTCCGCCGCTCTGAGCTCCAGAGCCTGCCGCAGTCTGGCGCGTGACCTTACCTTTACCTATTGAATGGCTTTGCCGAATCTTTCCCATCGTACCCACTCCGTCATTTGACCTTGCCCGCTCCACGACCAGTAAATACGGAACGCCTTTCCGCGGATCTTTTCCTCGCGCACAAATCCCCAAAACCGGCTGTCCAGGCTTTGATCGCGGTTGTCGCCCATGACAAAATACGAACCATCCGGAACGGTCACCGGTCCGAAATTGTCTCGTGGATTAATCGCACCGTCGATAACCCCCGGATCGATCCGCTGGGTGAACGATTTATCGTCCAGAACGACTCCGTTGACCAGCACAGCTTTATTGCGAAGTTGGACCGTATCGCCCGGAGTCCCCACCACCCGCTTGATGAAATCCTTTTCCTCGTCTTCGGGAAACCGGAACACGATGATGTCTCCCCGCTGCGGCTTGCCGAATTCGATCAGGGCCTGCGACGCATAGCAATTGATGGGGGGAAAACTCACGGAAAATTTGCACTGACTTGGCCATTGAATGCCGTAGGTCAGCTTGCTGACGAGGATATGATCTCCGATCAATAGCGTAGGTATCATCGAGCCGGAGGGAATCTTGAAGGCCTGGACGACAAACACCCGAATTGCAAAGGCCAGGAGCATCGCCACGATAATGGCTTCTGCATACTCGCGAACGAGCGACTTTCTGACCGGCTGTGCCACCGCCAATGGTGCGTTGAACACGGCCGGCGCTCCTGTGGCATCCGTCCTCCCCTGTGGAGCCGCGGGCCTAAGATCGTCCGATGAGGGGCGATTCGTGTCTCCGCTCATTCCTCACCGACTTTCAAGATGGCGAGAAAGGCTTCTTGCGGCACCTCCACGTTCCCCACCGATTTCATGCGCTTCTTTCCTTCCTTCTGCTTTTCGAGGAGCTTGCGTTTCCGTGAAATATCGCCGCCGTAGCATTTCGCCAGCACGTTCTTCTTCATGGCGCCGATCGTCTCGCGCGCGATGACCTTGCTCCCAATCGCCGCCTGAATGGCAATCTCATACATCTGCCGTGGAATGAGTTCCTTCATTTTCTCGGCGAGCTGACGCCCACGCTGAATGGAACGATCTTTATGGGTGATGAACGACAACGCATCGACCGCTTCGCCGTTCAAGAGAATATCGAGCCGCACGAGATCAGACACGCGATAGCCAAGCAGCTCATAATCGAGCGAGGCATAGCCCTGCGTGCGCGACTTGAGCTTATCGTAAAAATCGAGAATGACTTCGTTGAGCGGCAATTCATAACTGATCGTGACCCGCGTCGGATCGAGAAAGTGCATGCCTTGTTGGATACCGCGTCGTTCCTGGCAGAGCTGGAGGATGGCCCCCATGTAGCGCTCAGGCGTAATGATCGACGCCAGAATAAACGGCTCCTCAAACGAGTCGATACTGCTAGGAGGCGGGAGCTGCGAGGGGTTATTGACTTCCAACACCTCGCCCTTGGTCGTCAGCACGCGATAGACGACGGTCGGTGCAGTGGTCAACAGCGTCAGGTTATATTCACGCTCGAGCCGCTCCTGAATGATTTCCATGTGGAGCAAGCCCAAGAAGCCGCATCGAAACCCGAACCCCAACGCGAGGGATGTTTCCGGTTCATACACAAAGGAGGAGTCGTTCAACCGAAGCTTCACCAACGCATCGCGCAAATCTTCGTACCGACCCGTGTCGGTGGGATAGAGCCCACAGAACACCAGCGGCTTCACTTCTTTATACCCGGGAAATGGCGCGCTCGTGGGCGTCACGGCGTCCGTGAGGGTATCGCCGATTTTGACGTCTGCGACTTCTCTCATGTTCGCGCAGAGGTACCCCACTTCACCCGTCAACAGCTCAGTCTTTTTGGTCCGTTTTGGAGTAAATTGGCCGACTTCCATCACTTCAAACGTCCGCTCATTCGACATGACTTTGATCTTCATCCCGGGCCGTAGGGAACCATCCACCACTCTCGTCAGCACGATCACCCCTTGATAATTGTCGAACCAGGAATCGAAGATCAGCGACTTGAGCGGCGCATCGGGATTGCCGGACGGTGGAGGAACTCGATCAATGACCGCCTCCAATACCTCCGGCACGCCTTTCCCATCTTTTGCGCTGATCGGTAACGCATCGCTGGCATCAAGCTGCAAGATTTCCGAGATAGATTGCTTCGTCCCCTCGACATCGGCACTCGCCAAATCGATCTTATTGATGACAGGGATAATGGTCAGGTTATTGGCCATCGCCAGGTTCACATTGGCGATCGTCTGAGCCTGGACCCCCTGCGTCGCATCGACGAGCAAGAGCGCACCTTCGCAGGCCGCCAAACTGCGCGACACTTCATAGGTAAAGTCGACGTGACCCGGTGTATCGATCAAATGCAAGGCATAGGTCTTCCCGTCCTTGGCCTTATACCGGACTGCCACCGCATGGGCCTTGATCGTGATCCCGCGTTCACGCTCCAAGTCCATCGCGTCGAGAATCTGCTCTTTCGATTCTCGGGCCGTGACTGCGCCAGTAGCTTCCAGAAACCGGTCAGCGAGGGTTGATT
>Ga0163153_10008236_pt1 | contig 10914 bp, 6 predicted proteins | sample OliLakLV19MP6IB1_FD_148629 | JGI IMG/M metagenome (GOLD analysis project Ga0163153, IMG submission 148629) | Freshwater microbial mat bacterial communities from Lake Vanda, McMurdo Dry Valleys, Antarctica - Oligotrophic Lake LV.19.MP6.IB-1 | ecosystem: Environmental > Aquatic > Freshwater > Lake... | reverse complement strand
GCCTTTCATGGCCGAATCGTGCGCACAAATTCCGACCATCGTCCAATTGGCACTGGTCGCGGCGTCTGGCAGAGCCGGCCGTTCTCCACGAATCGCGCTAATAAAGGCATGTGCCAAGTGCGGGTGCGAACCGCCGTGGCCACCACCTTGCAAGAACGAGAGGTGGTCTGCGTCTTGAATCGCCGCCGGCAACGTGAACTTTTGAATCGGTTTCGGCAGCAGCTTGGCGTAGTCGGGGACTTTGACTCGCTCTGGAATTTCAGGCTCTGGACGACCACGAGTATGAATCACCGGGTCTTCTCCTTCGACCTGTTGCCACTCAAAGCTCTTGTCGCTGCCGGTGCAATCAAAGCTCTCGCGATACTGACGTGCGGTATCGAACAGGCTGCGGGTCACCTCGGCAACGACATCACTCCCCTTGATCTTGAAGGTTGCCGTTTCAATCGCAAATGGGCTGTTGTATTTGGGGATTAGTTCTTCACGAATGCGCCCCGAGCCATGACAAACGACGCTTTCCGCATGCTTGCCAAGTAGTGCCAGACAGGGGCTGACGCAGTGCGTGGCATAGTGCATCGGCGGCAAGCCGGGCCAGTAATTTGGCCAGCCATCCATATCCTGCTGATGGCTGCCGCGGAGGAACTGAATGCGGCCCAGCTCCCCCTTTTCGTACCGTTCCTTGACGAACAGATATTCGCGGCTGTAGACGACGGTCTCCATCATCATATAGACCTTGCCACTGCGACGCTGCTCTTCGACGATTGCTTTGCACTCTTCAATAGTAGTTGCCATCGGAACGGTGCAGGCTACGTGCTTGCCGGCACGCAGGGCGGCAATACTCTGTGCGGCGTGGTCCGGAATGGGTGAATTGATGTGGACCGCGTCGATCTTGGGGTCCTTCAGCATCTCGTCAAAGCTGGTGTAGCGACGCTCAATGCCGAACTTACTGCCACATTTGTCAAGCTCCGCCTTATTGCGACGGTTAATCGCGTACATTTCGGCGTTTGGGTGTGCCTGATAAATCGGGATGAATTCTGCTCCGAAACCCAGGCCGACGATGGCTACCCGAACTTGATCTTGACTCGCCATTGCAACTCCCAGTGCCGGCTTGAATTATGACTACGTACCAAAGAACTTAGCAAATCTACCTTAATCGACTAGGTTGCGTCAATGAACCGAATTTCACGAAAACCGGGCAAAATCTCAATCGCAGCTCGACCGGGTGTTGGCGGTAATCCACATTATTGTTCTGACCCGAACAGAGGTAGCTTGTCAGCCCTGCCGCAGTAAGGTACCTTCGCTCGCAGGATCGACTGACAAGGCACCTTTTTGAGACAGAAATCGCTGCACTACCTGGCAGTGCCGGGGCTGATTTTCATAAGAAATCGGCCATCGCTTTAGGGCCATCAAACAACAGACAATAACTCCAGCGGATCTAACAAATTTATGGACTGGACCTGGGTTGCCCCCCTTTTGACGCTCACCACGATGGAAATCGTGCTGGGAATCGACAACGTCATTTTTATCGCCATTCTGGTCCAGCGGCTGCCGGCAAACAGGCAGGCCATTGCCCGGCAACTAGGCCTGGGGCTGGCCCTCGTGGCGAGGCTGGGTCTGCTGTTTGCCATCACCTGGATCATGAGCCTGACCAAGCCGCTCTTTGAATGGACTGATCTGGGCATCCCAGAAAGTTGGTTTGAGGGTCATATAGAAGCGAATGTCGTGACCTGGAAGGATCTGATCTTGCTCGGCGGCGGCCTGTTCTTGATCGGCAAGAGCACCCACGAGCTGCATGCCAAGCTGGAAGGGCACGACCACGCCGCCGGTGCCAATGCACCGGCTGCCAGCTTTGGCTGGACGCTGTTCCAGATCTTGATTCTGGACATTGTCTTCTCGCTCGACTCGGTCATTACTGCTGTAGGTATGGCCAAGGAGGATCAGAAATGGGTCATGGTGACGGCGATGGTGATCGCTGTTGCTGTGATGCTGATTTTCGCGGCCCAGATCAGCAAATTTGTGAATCGTCACCCTACGCTGAAAATTTTGGCGCTGAGCTTCCTGATCTTGATCGGAGTACTGCTCGTGGCCGACGGGACGGGTGCTCACTTGAATCGCGGGTATCTCTACTCGGCAATGGCGTTCTCCCTGGTGGTCGAGTTCATGAATCTTCGCGTTCGCTCCAAGAGCGCGGCACAACCGGTCCAACTGCACGAACCGCCCCCGGTGGATAAATGAGGTTGCCGCAGACTTGTTCCACTGGCTCCGCCAGTGAGAACTGCCGCTCGCCTTGGATTTGGTTTAGCCGCCAAAAGTAGACGGCACGGTCCCCGTGCCGAAAAGCCGGGGACAAGTTGAGGTTAACCCTTCGCAGCACGTTCCCACTTTCTCCTGCTCACCTTCTCTACTCTCTAGGGCGCAGCCCTCCCCCCATTTTCATCCCTTTTATCGCGTGATATACTTGTCGATCCAAGGGAACTGTCCCGAGATTAGCCGAAGTGGCGGAATGGCAGACGCGCTGGATTCAAAAGCGCTGGAAGCAACCTCTAAAAGTGCCGTATTTCTCGCACTTTCTCCACCTTAACCAGACATGGTTCTAAGGTCAAATACCCTCCTGTACACTGGTGTCTACGGACAAATACGGACAAGCGTTGTGGAAACGCGGTACTACGACGTGACCGTTGGTTTCACTGGACGCTGGACAACGCGTTTGTTGATGTCGATTTCCAGGTTGCCAAAAGCTTGTTCGTGGCGGTGGACGGACATTTGCAGCGCGTGGAGCATGCGCTTGGCGGTGTAGTAGTTGGTCACAATCCGCTGCGCAATGACGACCGGTTCGGTGGGAACGCCCATCGGCTGGGAGTTGAGACCGAAGTCGATGATCAACTCCTCCGGCGTGCCGGTGACGCGGCAGAAGTTGGCGTAGGAAGAGATGGCGCGTGCGTCATCGACTTCGATGCGTCGAGCTGGTTGGTCGTTGGTGCTTGAATTTGCGGGAATTGATCGATCTGCGTCGGATATTCGTGGAATTCCTGGATAAACTTAATGGCACATGGACAGAATCATCTGGCGGACGGTCGGCGTTCCAACCGGTTGCGGATCCCAATCAGCTCAGCCGATGATCATTGGCGGCGAAACTGCGCTTGGCGACTAGGCGATACGTCAAAGCCTACCTCATCCGAAGGCTGCCCCATCGCCATCGAAAAAAGCAATACAGAATTATCGGCAATAGAGTCAAAATGACTGGATACCACATGCTTATCGAGAAAGTAAAGTTCGTCGACCCCGATAAAGTGATACGTCGATAATAGATTCCCGGAAAACTCCAGCCTTCAACATGACTCATTGCGGCTTCTTGGGGGTCGACAGTTATGATCCCGCCGCGATAAGGTCCTTCTTCAGAATTTGAATATACGTGCAAACGGCCAATATGAAAGAGATCAATACTTCTTTCACATTTGAAGCAAAATTGCCCAACGCATCCAGTTAAGTGCCTATCCTGGCTTCCATTTACATAAAAAATCATTGTTACCAACAGCAAAAATGAAATTATTACGCCGGCCAAATATATCACAACCATCCTCTTTAGTAGAGATCTATAACTCATTCCTAAAACCCTCAAGGGATATCCAAGGCATCTTTGACGCTTTGTAACTCATCCGCAGTGATGTTCATTAGTGCTCTAGCATATCCGGCTCCGATGCCCGAGGGCAAGGTTCCGTGAACTGCATTAGGATCATCAGATTCGCCAAGTAAGCCTAACCAGAACTGCTCGTGTGCAATGATATTTGAATATACCATACTTGAATTGGCCTTCCCGAAAGTAGTAAATATATTTCCGGCATTGATTTTAGTTGAGTAAACACCTGTGGACGCAACAATCCCTGCTTGAGTTGCGTTATCTACTCGCACATACCCTGTATAGAAAGTAACTTCTCGAGCGTACATGGTTCCAAGACCATCTCCAACCATAACGCAGGCCGTCACCGGATTGATATAATTAAGGCCACGTAAAGCTGGAGAAAGGTCGCTTTGATCGAATAAATCGGCGAACGTATCTTGGTCATATGTAAACCCCAGTGTATAACTCGTAGATGGAAGTGTCGTTTCAATTACGGTAATTGAAACTCCAGGAAACATAGTGCGCAGATTCGTCTGAATTTGGTCCTTAGTCCAGTACTTGCTTTTTCTAGGTACGTTACTGTCGTTTAGATAGATCACCATCTTTCCTTCTTCTCCAACCGGATCGGTTGCTACTGTTGCCGCATTCCCCACATACCGTACAAGATTCGACATATCCCCCGCGAAGCCAATCGGATCCTCGCTGATAAATCCACCCGTCAACGGGTCGGTGTACCGGTTGCGGTGGTAGTTCATTCCGGTCTCTTCGTCCAGTTCCCTGCCGGTGTAGGCGAAGAGGTGGTCGATGGCGTCGTTCGTCTCGGAAATCAGGTTGCCGAACGAGCCGAAGACCCGGTGGTTGGCAACGGTTGTAATATCATTGTCATACGTGGCCAGGTCGCGGATTGTGCCGAGATGATCCGCCAGCGGCCAGATGATCTCGCCCGGTGTGCCCGGTAGTTCATTCGCCCCAGTCGGGCTGAACTGCTCATCGGCCAGGACTTGGTCGATGGCCGCCCCGTGCAGGTAGCGATTTGTCAAAGAGCTATCGCCGTCAAATTGGAGAGCAATATGATCTCCATCGTACACGTACTGCTGAGTTACGTCGACGGTGGAATTTGCATCAAAAGGTAATTACGATTGAGAATCCTCCTTGGATAAAATGGGGACAAAAATGGGGACAAATTGAAGTTTCAGCCGTTGACGACTCGCAGTAAGTCCATATACTGCATCTAGTTGCCGAAGTGGCGGAATGGCAGACGCGCTGGATTCAAAATCCAGTACTCGCAAGGGTGTGTGGGTTCAAGTCCCACCTTCGGTACTTTTAAACTGCTGAGCAAGAAATTTCAGGCGATGGAGTTCGCCATAACCGCCGGTTCCCGAACCGTGCTGATGACTCCTACAACTGCACGTCGCCGTGCGATTGTGGGAATCCGTCTGCTGGCCCTCTGCCAGAACTGGCTCTCCCCACAAGAAACCAAAAGGGTGGGAAGAACTATGAGCTTTCGATTCCAGCCGCGCGAGCAGTTCTCGCTGCTCGTCTACGTTCTGAAGTGGATCGCCATCGCCGGGCCAGTCGCGGCAGTGACTGGTTCAGCCTGTGCGTTGTTTCTGGTGTCGTTGGATTGGGCGACCCAAGCACAGTGGGACTATCCTGAACTGCTCTTCTTCTTGCCGCTGGCAGGGGTCGCGATCGTGCTGCTGTACAGTTGGTTCGGCAAATCGGCCGAGGCCGGCAACAACCTGATCATGGACGAAATCCATCAACCAGGGGGTGGAGTACCAGCCCGGATGGCTCCGCTGATCCTGATCAGTACCGTGGTCACGCATCTGTTTGGTGGCTCGGCCGGGCGCGAAGGAACCGCCGTGCAGATGGGCGGAAGCATCGCGTCGAGTGCGACCCGCTGGATGCGACTCAGTCCAATCGACAGAAGTACGCTGCTGATGACCGGCATCGCTGCCGGATTTGGGGCCGTCTTTGGCACGCCCGTAACCGGGGCGATCTTTGCCTTGGAAGTGCTGGCCATCGGCCGGATTTCGCACGGGGCAATCATCCCCTGCCTGCTGGCCAGTATTATTGGCGACTGGACGTGTGCCGCCTGGGAAGTCCAGCACACCGACTACCATCAGGTGATTACGACGGTCGCCATCATCGATCCGCTGCTACTGGCCAAAGTTGCTCTGGCCGGCATATTGTTCGGCCTGACTAGTGTTCTATTCTCAGAATTAACTCACGGCTTGCAACATACGCTGAAGCGTGCGATCCCTGTGGACATTTTGCGCCCGGTGGTGGGAGGGCTGGCTATCATTGCGCTGGTCTACTTGATCGGGTCGCGAGATTACCTGGGTTTGGGCGTCCACGGCATACCGGGCGATCCAAACAGCGTCAGTATCCTGTCCAGCTTTACGGTCGGGGGTGCCGACCCATTCAGTTGGTGGTGGAAAATCCTCTTCACCGCCGTGACACTCGCTAGCGGATTCAAGGGGGGCGAAGTCACGCCGTTGTTCTTTGTCGGTGCCACGCTGGGCAATACACTGGCCGTCTTGCTGGGTGCGCCGGTGGATTTGTTTGCCGCACTTGGCTTTGTGGCGGTGTTCGCCGGAGCGACCAATACACCAATCGCTTGCACCGTGATGGGGCTGGAGCTGTTCGGGGCCGACCACGCGGTCTACATCGCCACGGCTTGCTTTTTTGCCTACCTGTTCAGCGGTCATGCTGGAATCTATCTGTCGCAGCGAATCGGCACGCCCAAGTTTCAATCGCCCGGACTGCACCCCCAAAGCACTCTGCGCGATTGCCGCGAGGCAGTAACGCTGCGCGAGCCTGCGCCATTGAAAGAAGAGGCGCAGGAGCGCTAGTCAAACGCCAGGTCGATTTGAAATGCCAGAGGACTTTTTCAGCATGTGCGTGGTTTCTTCTCGCAGTACTCTCAGCGTCAACCGCGTCTCCAGGACCAGTAGTGCCGACCCGGTCATCAGTCCCCCCACGGCCACCACACCAGCAAATAGCGCGATTAGCTGTGTTATCCGATGCGCCACATCATTGTGCGAAATGAAGAACACGGCACCTAATATCGACACCAGACTGGCGGCGGCAAACGAACCCAGCGATAGATAGAATGCCGTCAGTGCACGAACCAGCAGCAGCGATCTTTTTTCGGCCGACCGCAGCATGCGAACCTGTAGTTCTACATCCAGCCCCGGCGGATTCGCATCGAGCTGTGCCGACAGACTCCTGGCACGATCGATCGCCCTGGCAAATCGATTGCTGGTCCCCAGCGTCATGATGGAACTAGCGTTGGTGAGGATCGCCGGGGCGACAATGAACATCAGTATGCCAAACGGGTTTTCACCAAAAGTGACCATAGAACTCCTGAAGCGAATCGCCTGCCGGGTACACTGTGCCAGCGCCGCATGAGTTGCATTCACGCCGGTCCATACTCTACTTATCGGCAGAAAGCTTCTCCCGCTCGGTAGAAAGCTTCACCGTCTGGCCGGTTTCCGCCGATTTCTTGGCGGCAACCAGGATCTCGGTCACGATCATGCCGTTTTCCAAGGTCGAAGGCCCGCCCGGCTTGATTTCCTTCAGCACCACCGCACGAAAATAGGAAAAATAGTTGTTGTACGGGGGGGCCAGAGGTTTGGCCTGAATCACTTTCACATCGGTTTCCTCTCGCCCGATCACGCGCACTTCGTCGCGGCGGATTGTAATCGCGGCACCCGTCTGGCCATAGACCTCCAAGTCCTTGCGGCTGTAGGGCCAATTCCACGAGCCCTGAATAATCGCCTGCGATTTCGGGTAGGTCAGAATAATCGTCGAGTCGTCGTCCACCCGTGCATAGATATCCGGTTTGGATTGCAGCGCAATGGCGGTGACCGACAACGGTCGCTGGTTGTTATGTAGCCACGTCGACAGGTTGGCACCATAGCAGCCAAAGTCGAACAGCGCGCCGGCACCGTTGAGTTCTGGATCAATCAGCCATTCCAAGAATTCCGCACCAACGCCGATCTCCTGCGGCCCACGATGGCCATCATGCACGACAATCTTTGTGATGTCGCCAAAGGTTTTCTTTTGAAACATCTCATACACGGCCGTATTGCTGCGATACCAGGTGGTTTCGTAGTTGACCATGACCTGAATGTTGTGCTCCTTGGCGGCCTGTTGAATCGCCTTGGCATCCTTCATCGAAACGGCCATCGGCTTTTCCATCATCACGTCGATCTTATGCTTAGCACAGATTTCCACCACACGGCGATGGTCCTTCGTATGGGTAAAGATCAGTACCCCCTGCGGTTTGGTTTCTGTCAGCATATTTTCCACGTCGGAATACAATAACTTCCGATCCAGCTTGTGGTGATCAATGTAATGATGAGCCAGGGTCGTATTGGTCTCGCAGATCCCCACGAGTTTGATATCGTTCCGCTTGGGCATCTCATGAAAGACCTGCGGCACGTGACCATGCACCAGGCCCACAACCGCCAGTCGCATGACGGCTGGAGCAGCGGCCTTCTTGGCATCTGCCGGTTGAGAAGCGACCGGCTCCGCCGCGAGTACCGACACAGTTGCAATTCCCAGCACGCTGGCCATTAGAAGGGTTAAAAGACGCATAGGATCTCCAGCAAATGGGATGAGTATTTGAGGTCGGCAAAGCAGCCTCGGTATACAGGATAGCCCGCGCAGCATTTTAGCATGCAACGCACCAGACTTCAAAACAACGGTCGAACGATGTTAGCCGCAATCGTAGTAGTTGGCTATAGCTAATAGCCTTTAGCCTCCAGATGTCTGGGGAGGGCGCAAGAAGAGGGGGATGCCTCGAAGTGAGATAAGGTTGTGTTGTTACAAACTTCCTTACTCGTAGTAGAAGGTCATCCCCCATGAGAAAGAGAGCCTATCAATCAACGTCCGTCAAGCAGGTTATTCTGACAGAAGTGATCGCCCGTTTGGCGGCCGGACTGTTGTACTGTGGTCTGGATATTGGGAAGAAAGCGATATTATGCGTCATTCGGGACAGCACGGGGTACTTTGAACGCCCCTGGAAGATCAAGAACCCCGAGGAGATTGGTGAGTTGGTCAAGTTGTTGCAAGCGTTTTCAAAACGAGGGCCGATGCAAGTCGCGATGGAGTCGACCGGCACCTATGGCGATGCTTTGCGACAGGCATTGGGAGATGCTGGTCTGGAAGTACGACGAGTCAGCGGCAAGGCGGCCAAGGATTATGCCGAGATCTTTGACGGTGTGCCGAGTGCGCACGACGGCAAAGACGCCGCGGTCATTGCCGAACTAGCCGCCTTGGGCAAGTCGGTCGCCTGGCCATTGCCATCGCTACCGGCTTGGCAAGCTCAGATGAAAGTGGAAGTGAGCTGGCTGGACGATCAACAGAGCATTTTGCAACATTGGCTAGGACAATTGGAAGCGTTGTTGGCTCGACACTGGCCGGAGATCACCCGGCTGTTTGACCTCGACAGCAGCACGCTGCTACGGGCTTTGGCCCATTATGGCAGCCCGGCACGATTAGCGGCTGATGGTGAAGCGATCGAACAGTTAAAGAGTTGGGGCGGCCATCTTTTGAGGGCTGCAAGAGTTCAAGCGATGTTCGATTCGGCCTCCACAACCATGGGTGTCCGCATGAACGACGCCACCATCGACCACCTGAAACGGGTAGCGCAGCAGGCCTGGAACACCAAAGCCGAGATTCGTCAGGTACAACGGAGAATGAGAGAACTGGCCGCCCATGATCCGGTGATTCAGGCTCAAACCCCGGTGGTTGGAGAACTGACCGCGTGTGTACTGCGAGTCTCGGTCGGCGATCCACGCGAATACACCTGCGGAGCCGCCTATCGCAAAGCGATGGGTTTAAACCTGAAGGAATGCAGCAGTGGGCAGTATCAAGGTCAGTTGAAGATCACCAAACGTGGCTCATCACGGGCACGACGTTGGCTGTACTTTGCCGCATTGCGTTGGATTCAGCAATCGCCGGTTCGTGGTTGGTACGAAGGCAAGAAGCTTGAGAAGCGGCATGGCAAGCGGGCAGTCATTGCTCTGATGCGGAAGCTGGCCTTGGCGTTGCATTCGGTCGCTACCGGCAGCGAACCGTTTGTGCCAGAGCGCTTATTCAGCAAGAGCCTCGCAGCGGGCAAGCAGCGTAGCGTGAGATCCAGGAAGGGGACTAAAGGCAGTATTTATAAGAGAAGTTTAACGCATTCGGCCAACAGTGAAGTGGGTGCGAAAGGCATCGCGTGAGATGCGCGATGCCTTCCGCTTCACTCTTGGACCTGGCGCGGCGCTCGAGTTGGTCTTCACCAGTGCTCTGTCCTCCGGCCAGGCAAACAACTGTAGTACGTACTCAAACCACCGCAAACCCAGGAGAACTCCAACGCGACAGTAGTCGATGACTTCGACTAACGAGACGAGTCGGGCCACCTTCCACCGTGCCTTTGCGCGTCGGCAACGACAGCGCCTGTAGTAGTTTGAGGGGCCCCGACCGCTCGGCTTGGTAAAATCTTCTATGTAGCCAACTCGATGCTGAATGCTATGAGCGTTTAGACATCCCAGACAAAAGGTTGAAGTTACCCAAGCCCCGGATCGGTCACCGTTTCGTGAAGTCGTCGGTGTCGTCGCAACCCTAACAATCCGAGTTTCACCACCGTATCGGGAGTTGAATTTTTTTGCTTCGCAAAAGAACCGCTACCCGTACGGACAGAGGCAAACCCGATTACGTTTATCCATACGCTTGACTTGCCTAGAAAAGGCACGGTCCCCGTGCCGTTAAACCTTTTTAAGGGATTTCTGGACTCGCAAACTGAATGACAATTTTCGATAACGGTTGAACAACACTAGCAGCGGAGCGCGTTTTGAAGTTGCGATTCTAAATTCACCGCAGAGAACGCGGAGAGCGTGAAGGACGCGCAGAGAGTGATTGAATTACCATCCTGTTAATCCTGTCCATCCTTGTTCTTTAAAAAGTAAACAAGGATGGACATGATGTACAGGATAAAGGTTGAGACTCGGCTGCACTGAATGAATTCAATCAGTGGATTGAAAACTCGCGCGAGCTGAAACTGCCGATAGAGCAACAAATCATTCTCTGCGTCATCCTCCGCGAACTCTGCGGTAAAAGCTTCGCGTCGTTACTCCTCCTCAACATCCATCTCCAACTGCCGCATCTTGCGGTACAGGTTCGAGCGGTGCAGGCCAAGCAACGCTGCCGCGTCGGTCATGTTGCCGCGCGTTCGTTCGATCGCTTTCTTAATGTACTGCTGTTGGAATCGCTCCGTCGCATCGGTCAACGGTCCATCACAC
>Ga0163153_10008235_pt1 | contig 10914 bp, 3 predicted proteins | sample OliLakLV19MP6IB1_FD_148629 | JGI IMG/M metagenome (GOLD analysis project Ga0163153, IMG submission 148629) | Freshwater microbial mat bacterial communities from Lake Vanda, McMurdo Dry Valleys, Antarctica - Oligotrophic Lake LV.19.MP6.IB-1 | ecosystem: Environmental > Aquatic > Freshwater > Lake... | reverse complement strand
GGTGACTTACAACAGGCACTGACTAGTCGTATTGGTTTGTAGATGAGGGAATAATTCATTACTATTTATTTGCATTTGTTCTATTGATTTTGAAATATTCCAAAGGCACATTAAAAAATGGGCAACTCATGGCTAACATTGGTTCCGTGGCGCAGTCACCTCATTTTGGTAAAAAAATATCCCTGATATCCTGTACCAGGCTTGCCGTTGGTGCAGCATCCAGTAAATCATGAGGTCGTAAATAGATTTTCAATACCGGCATTTTAATCGGATAAGGTACTTCAATAAACTTTACAAAAAAACCTTATGTATGACTGGGCGTACCTACGGCAAGCCTGGCACGCTATACTTACTTTTTACGTGTTTTATCAACAGTAAATCCCTACGGGATAGGAGGCTTTATTGCATTTTATAACCGAAGTTTGTAAACCAATATTCAGAACTGGCGATGTAAATGCCTCAGTATGTATGACAGGGCGTACCTACAACACGCCGTATCTACCGTTACGTGTTTTTACCTATAGAAAATCCCTACGGGATAGGAGGATTTATTACATTTTCTAGCCGAAGTTTGTAAGCCAATATTCAGAACTGCCTATGTACAGGCTTCAGTGGCTTGAGAATTTTTTTTAAGTACTTTACGGGGTGGATACTTTGCAAGAGCTGCACCAGCAGCAATGCGTAAAGTTAGATGGTAAACTCTACAAGTTGCTTGTAGCTGAATTCTGAGTTGAATCAGGTTGTCCAAATTTCCATTAATAGGCTATTTTTCATTTGGGAGAAGTTTGACTTCGGCTTTGCACAGAAATATAATTTACGACATCGGCACACAGCCCTTCCCGAAAAGTTTTTTTAACAATTGATTTAGTGTCGTGAGCTAGCCAGAATAATAATAGAAAATAAAGGTTGACCTTAACTTATTAAATTTAAGCAACTATTTGAATTTAATAAAATGAGAGGTTTTCGTATGAGGTGTTTCTTTTTATTTGGATTGCTCAACGTGGTATGGAGTCGTCCTGTTCCATTATATTCCCAGCTCAACCCCCGTAATCTGACCCAATACACCGAATTGGATGGCGTACCGGCCTCCGAAGTCGGGAGTATCCTTTCCGACCGAAACGGTTATATCTGGGTAGGCACCCTCAATGGTCTGGCGCGGTATGATGGTTATGAATTTAAACGGTTTTTCAACAACCCCAATGATCCCGGTTCCATCAAAGGCCTCCAGGTCTGGTCCTTATTTGAAGACCGCAAAGGTCAGATTTGGGCGCCCACCAGTCCTACAAACCTCAATGCCTATGACCCGGCCACCCGGTCATTCAGAACCTATGAATATAAACACCTGATTGAACACCCAGCCAACGTGGAGATAGGTATTACGGCGATCTGTGAAGATCATCAAGGGAGAATTTATTTTGGAGTCAGTACCAATTTTGGGGAAACTATTTACTCCAGTATCCTCTATTTAGATGAAGGAACTGTTGACATCCAACGTTTCTTCGTTCCCGATAGCGTCGATAGTGAAAATGTACTTAATATGACTACCGACCCGGAAGGGAATATCTGGATCATTACGTATTCAGGCCTGTTTAAGATTGACACCCTTCACCGGTGGAATAAATTATCAGATTGGAATAGGATCTTCGCGAGTGTGGGGGATTCTCCGGTTGATTTGAAGTACGGAAAGGATGGACACTTATGGGTCACATCAGCAAACCAGGTCTTGTATAAATTTGATCTCAATACGGGTCAATATCAATCTTACATCCCCGGTGGCCCCAGGAGCGGCAGATATAGGCACCCACTTGCCCTTAATCCTGTAGGTCATGTCTGGATTGGTACGGACCGGGGACTTGCCTTATTCAATACAACTACTAAATCGTTTGAGCGATTTAACTTTGAAGCCGGTCACCCTATGGACCAGGCGCTGGTGCGGATAATCACTCCGGATGAATTTGGAAATGTATGGATTGGTACCCAGATGCATGGTTTATTTAAGTATGAAGAAAAGGCCATATTTAAATCATTTGGTTACAAAACGGATCAAAAAGACGGACTGACTTCAGGCTGGGCCAATACGATTTGTGAAGCCAGGGATGGAAATTTATATATCACGACCAGTGGGCCGACGGGATCCGGAGGCATCAGCATCATGGACCCTGGAGGCCGCTCCATCTTGCGGAGTGTTCCATACGATCAATTGTCCACCAATGGCATCTTGAGTTTTATGGAATATGCTCCCAATGAATTTTACATAGGCACCTGGCAGGGAGTCCACCAGTTTTCTCCATTTAATCTGCCGGCAAAAAAATTGCAATTTGAAGGTATCCCCAACCAGCTCAAGGTGCAAAAAATGGTGGAGGATAAAAAAGGAAATTTATGGTTTGGCACTACTTATGGTTTATATCGCAGGTCCAAAGGAAGTTCTGTTTTTATGAAGTATGATCTGAGTTTGATGCAGGGGAGTAATGAGAGCAGCAATGAAGTGACCAATATGTTTGAAAGTCCGTTTCATGGATTATGGTTGCTGACCAATAACGGTTTGTTTCTTTACAAGTATGAAACCAATAAAATTGAACGGCATGCTTATGACCGGACTAAAGGGGATATATTAATCACTCAGGACATCAATTCGTTTTATGAAGACTCTTCCGGCTTGGCTTGGGTCGGGACCTGGCAGGGCGGATTGAGCCGTTATGATCCCAACACCAAAAAAATAGTGACCTATACGCTGGATGATGGCCTGCCGTCCATGAGTATTCAGGGCATCCTGGCTGATGAAAAAAAAGGTGTACTCTGGTTGAGTACCTTTGAAGGACTGAGTCGTTTTGACCTCAAAGAAAAAAAAATCTACAACTATTCCATTTCAGATGGTATCCAGGGGCAATTGTTTGCGGATGGCGCTGCCTTGAAAACCTCGAAAGACATTTTTATTTTTGGCGGGTCCAATGGCATTACGGTGTTTAATCCGGATCAGATCACTGAATCCTCTTTTCCTCCCAAAGTTTTTCTCACTGACCTTAAATTATTCAATCAATCCATCCTTCCCGGGGAACATTCCATTTTGAAAAAGCCGATTCGGGAAACGAATGAGATCATCCTGAAAAGCAGCGAGAATAACATTACTTTAGAATTCGCTTCCATTCATTATTCCAATCCGGCAAAAAACAGAAGTGTTTACCGGTTGGTAGGTTATGAAAACGAATGGAGGGAGGCCGGCAACCAACACCTGGCTTTTTATCCCAATCTGGCTCCCGGACTATATACTTTTCGTGTAAAAGCAGCCAACAACAATGGGGTATGGAATGAGGAGGGCGCATCCCTGAAGATTACCATTCTTCCGCCCTGGTGGAGGACGACCTGGGCCTACCTGGGTTATTTTATCCTTTTAATAACCGGAGGATTTGCAATTGATCGATATCTACGTCACCGTATAGTGGAAAAAGAGCGCGAACGGTTTCAGGCTAAACAATTGGAGCAGGCTAAAGAAATTGAGCAAGCCTACCAAGACCTTGGTCAGGCTCATGAAACCTTAAAAGCAACCCAGGCCCAACTGATCCAATCCGAAAAAATGGCTTCGTTGGGTGAACTGACTGCAGGCATTGCGCATGAGATTCAAAACCCGTTGAACTTTGTCAATAATTTTTCCGATGTCAATAAAGAATTAATTGAAGAATTAAAAGAAGAAAGGTTAAAGGCCAAAGGCGAAAGGAGAGAAAATCTGGAAGATGAGCTGCTGAATAACATTGAAGAAAACGAATTGAAGATCAATCATCACGGTAAACGCGCCGATGCCATAGTAAAAAATATGCTTCAGCATTCGAGAAATACATCCGGCCAAAAGGAAACAACTGATCTCAATGCCCTTTGTGATGAATACCTGCGATTGGCTTACCATGGACTAAAGGCCAAAGACAAAACTTATCACGCTGAATTTAGCTTTGATCCTGACCCCAATCTCCCCAAAGTAGCCATTGTACCGCAGGAAGTCGGAAGAGTCCTGCTTAACCTCATTAACAATGCTTTTTATGCCGTAGGCGAGCGAAGCCTCAGGGTCAAAGATCCTGAGCGAAGCCTCATGGCTGAAAGTCCCGGGGCCACCACCAAATCTGAATCCCTGAGTAGGGAAGAAGGGTATAAGCCGGCCGTAAAGGTGAGTACCAAATGGATAAAGGCTCGACTGGGAAACCTGGCTGAGATCCGGATTGAGGACAATGGCCTGGGCATTCCGGTGGAAATCCGGGAGAAAATCTTTCAGCCGTTTTACACTACCAAACCGACCGGGGAAGGGACCGGCCTGGGATTGTCATTGGCTTATGATATTGTGAAAGCTCACAGTGGTGAAATAGTAGTCAAGTCGAGGGAATCGGGGGGATCGGCATTCATTATTCAATTACCGGTACTATAAATGAAGACGAAATTTATAAAATTCAGCATCCTTTGGTGGGCCGGCATCCTGGTTCCCTGTTTCAGCATTGCACAGAAAAACCCCCACAGCATCCCCTTGGGTGAACCTAATCGCGACAGTCTGAGAAAAGTCATCAACAGCCCGGGTAATCCGGTCCTACATATCGAAGCCTTGCGCAACCTGGCCTATTCCTATATCGAAAACCGGAGGGACAGCGCTATGTATTATTATGAAAAGCTGATCTCATTGGTCGATCAGACAAAAAATAAACTCTGGGAAGCCGATGCCAGCAATTCGATCGGATTTTTATCTTATGTGAGCGGTAATTATCCGCGGTCTCTTCAGTTTTTATTGCGGGCTCTGGAAATCGCTGGAAATCCGGATACCGAAAAGGATACCTGGGATCCTTCGGATCATAGCCTGGTGAATCCAAGGGTGGCCAGGCTAACGGTGTTGGCGCGAACCCACCTGCATCTGGCCGGGCTTTACGGATATACCGGCAATTACAAAGACAATGTGGAGGAGCAATTATTTCATTTTACTGCGACAGAGAAAATCGCAACTGACATAGGGGATCAAGTAATGCTGTCCTTGGTAAATATGAACCTTGGCAGACATTATTATTTCCGGAACGTCCTGGATTCTGCGCTTACTCATTCACAGAAAGCAGTGAAATTTATCCAGCAAACCAACTATACCAAATACAAAGGATCCGCCCTGATGAATATTGGGAATATTTACCTCGGGTTAAGACAGGTGGATCTCGCCAAACGATCTTTCTATGAATCAATTCGGGCAAGTCTGGACAATAACAATCTCCGGTCCCTGGGAGATGGCTACCTCTCTCTTGCTGCATTCTTTCATGAAACGGGTCACCCTGATTCAAGCATTGTTTATGCGCAACATGGATTGTATAGTTTTCAAACGACTGGTATTCTTTCCGGCGTGATCAGCGCATGCAATCAATTGTCCGAAACCTATTTATCTATGCAGCAGACGGACAGCGCCTTTAAGTATTTGCATAAGGCCATGCAGGTCAGCGATAGCCTGAATACGGGGGAAAAATTGCGACGGTTTCAGACTATGGACCTTGACGAACGGCTGCGCCAGCAACAATCGGAAAAGGAAAAAGAAGCCTATCGCAACCAGGTCAGGATCTATGCATTAGGGGCGGGTCTCACCGTGGTTTTTATCATTGCCTTGCTTCTCTACCGAAACAGCCGTCAAAAAGAAAAAACAAATCAAGCTCTTGCCAGCCAGAAGCGGGTTCTGGAAACTACCCTTGGGGAATTGAAATCCACACAATCCCAACTTATCCAAGCCGAAAAAATGGCCAGCCTTGGGGAGCTTACTGCAGGCATTGCCCATGAAATTCAAAACCCCTTAAACTTCGTCAATAATTTTTCAGAATTGAGTAAGGAGTTACTGGATGAAATGATATCGGAACTCGACAGTGGCCATACTACAGAGGCGAAAGAAATAGCGGATGATGTGATTCAAAATTTAGAAAAAATAAATTATCATGGCAAGCGAGCTGATGCGATTGTAAAAGGAATGTTGCAACACAGTCAAAATAGTAAGGGGGTTAAAGAACCAACAGATATCAATTTGTTGTGTGATGAATATCTACGCTTAAGTTATCATGGACTACGCGCAAAAGACAAATCATTTAATGCAACGATCAAAACTGATTTTGATGCAACGATTGGCAACATCAATATCATACCACAAGATATTGGAAGAGTGGTGTTGAATTTGTACAACAATGCATTTTATGCCGTGAATGAAAAAAGGAAACAAACAACGGAAGAGTATGAACCAACAGTTTCAATCAGTACAAAAAAAATAAATGGTAAAATTGAGATCCATGTTGTTGATAATGGCAACGGCATTTCACAAATAATACTGGATAAAATCTTCCAACCTTTCTTTACCACCAAGCCCACCGGGCAGGGAACCGGCCTGGGATTAAGCTTGAGTTATGATATTGTGAAAGCGCATGGTGGGCAGTTGAGGGCTGACACAAAGGAGGGAGAAGGATGTGAGTTTTCAATCCATTTACCAATTTCTTAAATCCCTGCTACATGAAATTATCCCTTTCGTTGTTTCTATTGCTTGTTATCCTATACACCAAAGTTTTAGGACAGGGGAAACCACCGGAAAATTCAATTTCCAATCGGGGAGATAGTTTACAGCGGATTTACGCCCAGTCAACGAAAGACGCTGTTCGATATCAAATGGCAAACGAGATATGGTCCTATTATGAAAACTCAAATGCAGATTCATCGAACTACTATATCGAAATCGGGTTGACAGTGGCCAAGGATAGCAGTAAGAAACTCGCGGAAGCCAATGCTCTTGCTGCGCGGGCTTATCAATCTGTTATCAGCGGCCAATATGCCTCATCTTTAGAAGATTTGATCAAAGCCTTTTCTATTATTGAGAAAGTTGATGCGGAGGATAATAATTGGATTTTGAAAGACCCGATGCAGGCAAAACTATTAACGCTATCCACAACACACCACATCTATGCTACATTAATGACTCCAACTAAAAACACGGAACAGCAAATCTATCATTATAGGCAAGCCCTTCAATTAGGTACAAAATTAGATCATTCCACGCGGCAGGTTTTGTCCAACCTGGGGTTGGGTAGGTCTTATTTAGATTTGAATATGTTGGATTCAGCTTTGATACATTTGCAACAGGCTGAATTGATTGCATTGCAGAGCGGGTTTAAAGATTATTTATCCGCTGTTTTGTCTTATACCGGATTAATCCAATACAAAAGAGGAGAATTAAAACCTGCCCTGCAAACCTTTCACAGGGGTATTCGGAGTGGAATAGAATCCTCCAATTTGGGCGGCTTAGCCCAAAATTATTTTCAGTTGACAAATTTTTATCTACAGGAGAAAGATAAAGACTCAGTGCTTGTTTATGCTCTCAGGTTTAAAGCACTCATGGAACAATTGGGTTCCATTTCATTATCAACCGTAGATAAGGGAATGGCATATGAAAGTGTTTACCGTGCGTATCTTCTGAATAACAAATTAGATAGTGCTTTTAAGTACCAAGGTATGGCATTGACGATTAAGGATAGTTTATTTAAGTCCAGAATAAATAACCTGTCCAAATTTCAGGAACTATCATATAGTGAGCAAATGCGAATGCTGAAAATTGAAAGGGAAAAGGAAGAGTTTCAAAATCAGGTGATTGTAGCATCCATGCTTGCGGGATTATTGATTTTTTTTCTGATTTCATTCATTCTGTTTCGAAACAATAAGCAAAAGCGTTTGGCAAACAAGGTTCTGGAAGAAACACTGGATAATCTCAAAGCCACTCAATCGCAACTCATCCAGTCCGAAAAAATGGCGTCACTGGGAGAACTCACTGCAGGCATCGCCCATGAGATTCAAAACCCGTTAAACTTTGTCAATAATTTCTCCGAGGTCAACGACGAATTAATTAAAGAATTAAAAAATGAAATAATTAAAGGGAATACTCCTGAAATAACTACTATACTGAACGATATTTCTTCGAATAGTGCAAAAATAAATTATCATGGGAGGCGTGCCGATGCGATTGTAAAAGGTATGTTGCAACACAGCCAGGCAGGCAGTGGCAAAAAAGAACTCACAGATATCAATGCATTGGCAGATGAATATATTCGATTGTGTTATCATGGCTTACGAGCGAAGGACAAGAATTTTAATGCTACTATCAAAACCGATTTCGATGAAAACATTGGCGAGATTAATATCATTCCGCAGGACATAGGAAGAGTAATATTGAATATACTGACGAATGCTTTTTATGCAGCGAACGATAAAGCTAAAAACCTTCCAGGTTCGATCTACGGTCTGTCCGATTACAATGATAAAAACCCTGCCCTGCCGGCAGGAGGGCTGGAAGGTTTGGTTCCAGACTACCACCCCACCGGCTCACTTTCCACCAAAAAAATTAATGCCAGCCCGTCCCGGTCCACTTCGGGAGACCCGCTCGGGCGGGATAAAGTAGAAATAACAATTGCTGATAACGGCAACGGTATCCCTCCTCATATCTTAGATAAAATATTTCAACCATTTTTTACGACTAAACCGACGGGACAGGGAACTGGATTAGGGTTGAGTTTGGCTTATGATATTGTGAAGGCCCATAGTGGGAGTATAAGAGTGGAAAGTAAAGTGGGAACTGGAAGTACATTTATTATACATTTAGCTGTATGAGAGCAATAATAATTATTCTGTTTTTTTTATTTGGCAAATCATTTGCTCAGGGGAATCTATTCATTAATATAGATTCTATTCCATCATCGGGATTACTATTGGATAATGGGTGGCTCTATGCCCCGGAAATAAATGGTCAGAAGCCAACTATCTCCAATTCATCCTGGCAAGCTATAAATCCTTCGCAAGACCTACACGATTCAATACCTAAATTTGCTACTCAAGGTATCGGATGGATGAGATTAGATTTTAAATTGGCCAGTACATTAAATGACAACAATTTTGCTATCCAAATCCAACAATCTATAGCTGCTGAATACTACCTGAATGGTAAACTATTAGATATATTCGGTATACTTAACGAAAATCCTAAATTAGTAAAAGCCGTTGATCCCTATTGGCGACCTATTTCATTTTTGATTAAAGAAGATACTATCAATTCATTAGAAGTAAGATTCGCTGTCCAGTCAGGTATCTTATATACTAAAGTATTTGAAACATTTAATCCATTAACTGCAATTACACTATTTGAACACCGTCATTCAATCAATCTGTATACTCGCCTCATCAGCAATTATAACATTTTTATTTTTTTAATCATTGGCATAAGTTTGATGATTTGTATACTACATTTGACATTTTACTTCGTATATCCATCGATTAAAGCAAATTTTTGGTTTGGCATATCAAGACTGGTTTATATCATGGGATGTTTAGCGCAGATAGTTTTTTGGCTTAATACGAAAGAAGTAGGCGACAAAATCTGGTATGGCAGCGGAGCAATGATACTTTTTATGGTCATGAATATATTTACATTATTATCAATATTATTATTTCTTGACCGCAAACTGGATAAAATAGACAAAGCCATATTAATACTTTTTTTTCCGCTGGCTTACTCCGTTATTTTTCTTTACGGAAATGGTTGGAGACTAGCCCCTATGTTTTCGACAATAGTGATGCTCAATGTATTGCGTATTTCGATTTTATCATGGAAGATAAATAGAATAAACGCTCAGGTTCTGGGATTTGGTGCGGTAGCGACTCTTGTATTTTTTGCGATCTTTATTTTAAAGGGTAACGTCACGAATAATTCTTTTCTTTCTACATTGGGCATTGAAAGAATGATATTCTATTTTTTATATACACTTAGCTTGCCTAGTGCTATTTCATTTCTATTAGCCACTGATTTCGCACGTACCAGCATTTCACTAAAGAATCAATTGAACGAGGTAGAAAATTTATCTTCAATCAATTTAGCCTCTGAAAAAGAAAAACAAGAGATATTAGCTACTCTAAATCAAACTCTTGAAAAACAAGTCAAAGCGCGCACTGATGAATTAAATCAATCGCTAAATACGCTCCGCTCTACCCAAGCCCAACTCATCCAGTCTGAAAAATTGGCTTCGCTTGGTGAACTCACTGCCGGTATTGCTCATGAAATTCAAAACCCATTGAATTTTGTCAATAATTTTTCTGAAGTGAATAAAGAATTAATTGAAGAATTAAAGGGCGAAAGGTTAAGGGTTAAAGGTGAAAGGAATGAAAAGTTGGAAGAAGAGATATTTAATGATTTGTTCGCAAACCTTGAAAAAATTAATCATCATGGTAAACGGGCGGATGCTATAGTGAAAGGTATGTTGCAACATAGCCAGTCGGGCACGGGTAAAAAAGAACCGACGGATATCAATGTTTTAGCAGATGAATATTTGAGGCTTTGCTATCATGGAATAAGAGCAAAAGAAAAGGATTTTAATGCGATCATCCACACTGACTTTGATGCAAGTATTGGAAAAATAAATATTATACCGCAGGATATAGGTCGTGTTATTTTGAATTTATTGACGAATGCTTTTTACGCCGTGAGTGAAAAGTCAAAAAACTCTTCCCTGCCGGCAGGGAGGTTGGAAGATCCGTCCCGAGGCACTTCGGGAGCTATCGGATTGGTTACCCCATACCAGCCCACTGTTTCCATTTTCACAAAAAAAATGGATGAAAAGATTGAAATAAAAGTTACTGACAACGGCAACGGCATCCCGCAAGAAATTATTGATAAAATATTTCAACCATTTTTTACCACCAAACCTACCGGCCAGGGGACTGGTTTGGGCTTGAGTTTGGCTTATGATATTGTAAAAGCTCACGGCGGAAGTCTTACAGTTCAAAGTCATTATTGTCCGCCTGGAGGAACAATTACAGTAAATACAAATTATGTTCCTTCCGAAGGGGATATAAATACCATTACTAATCAACCTCCTCCTGGAGGCAATGGTAGTACAG
>Ga0163153_10008233_pt1 | contig 10921 bp, 14 predicted proteins | sample OliLakLV19MP6IB1_FD_148629 | JGI IMG/M metagenome (GOLD analysis project Ga0163153, IMG submission 148629) | Freshwater microbial mat bacterial communities from Lake Vanda, McMurdo Dry Valleys, Antarctica - Oligotrophic Lake LV.19.MP6.IB-1 | ecosystem: Environmental > Aquatic > Freshwater >... | reverse complement strand
GCGTCTTTTCTTGTCTCGCTCCATGCAGATTGTGAGGAGGCATTCCACGGAAACCTCGAATCGATCGACGTGTCGCATCACCGGTGTCTGAAGACAGGTGTCCCGACATGAGTCTCCTCGACAACCCCTGCTGAGAATGGAGTCTTGTGCGGAGTGACGCCATCGGCCGCAGCAGACGGAAATCCCGGCATCATGCGCGCACGAGATCTTACCCCACACGCCGTACTCAACGAGTCCGCAAACAGAGCAGGGGAACGGTCTTGCCGCATCATGTGCTCGACAAACCCGTCAAGGAGAGAGAAATTCTCCGGTGTCATGCCCCGCATATTCCATATGGACATATTGCGCGGAAAAGATTGTCGATTCGCATGGACAAATTCGTGGGGGTGGCAATAGAACACCAACCGTGAAGCGCGTCTGAGAATCCGGCGGACCATCCACTTCATCACCGGTAGGCCGAGCACCCTGAGCGTGGCCATATTGATGGGGAACAGGAACGCTGAGGGGGCCATTTCAATGATCGAGCTGTGGCCAGGTATGCGAAGGTGGCTTGATGAAAGACGATACGGCTCACTCGGAGCACGAAAGTATTTGAGGTAATGCACCCGCCCAAAGCCGCAATCGAATCGCCGTGCCGGGACAGATGAATCGTAGCGGTATCCCTCGTCTTCGAGCGCACGCAAGGTCGTTTCGCCGATCCACAAGCTCGGTGCGCGAAAGACGACGGGACGAACCCCTGAGGCGTTCTCCACGGCCTCCGTGGCCCTTCGGATCCAATCTCGTTGCTGGGTATAACTGGCTGACCTGAAATCCTCGTCGTGCTCGAGACTTCCGTGTTCCCAGCCATGCGTGCCGAGTTCGTGCCCTCGCCGCTGGCATTCTCCGATCAGGTTCGGATGGGTTTCCGCAAACCTCCCGGCCACAAAAATCGTGGCCTTCATCTTCCATCGATCGCAGAAATCCAATAACCCTTCCAGCCCGACTTCGGACCCGGGGACCCAGTCCACATCAATGGTGAAGTGCCACGGTTGGCAGAAATGTTCGCGCAGGGGGTGGAGATGTAGCGATCCATCTGGCGGCTCAGAAGGAACTCGTGCCTGAGTCCAGTGGATTGGTTGTTCTTCCAGTACTTGAACCTTCTTGTGCATGTCGGTTTTCGGTATATCTGACGTATGCTTCGCCTTCGTGTTCATTGTATTCATCTTGGCTTGCATCGTATCCACCTCAAGGTGCCTTCGTTCAGATGTGCGAGTGCTCCTTCGTTCGATCTTCCTTGACCCTCTCTGCTGCCTTCGTGGATTCCCGCCCGACGTCCTCGGCGGACATCAGACATGTCTGCCGCCGATTACGCCGGCAGACGAGGAGGATCTCATCCACGTTCGCGACGTCGACCAGACCCGAGGTCCAGGCAAGGCGCGGCTGTAAGAATAGCCCGAGAGGGAGAAAGAGCCCATTATACCAACGCATGGCCTGAGCCCGTTTGTGAGTCATGCCCCACACGGCGAAGTCTAGGAGCCAGCCGCTCCGGGGTTGCATGCCGAATACGACGCTTTGCTCGAGCACGAAGGCATGTTCTCCGAGGATGGCCAGAAGCTCGTCGGGGTCATAGCGTCGAACGTGACCGACGAGGGTGTCGAAGCCTGTCCAGCGGTCTGGGTGCAAGGGGACCGAGAAGATGATCGTCGCATCGTCCTTCGCCACCCGACTGAGCTCGCGGAAGGCCTGCCAGTCATTCTCGATGTGTTCGACGATGTCGAAGGCACAGATGAGGTCAACGCTGCAATCGGGAAAAGGCAAGGCGGTAATTTCGCCGAGCATCACGTGCCCGCCGCAAGCCTTCAGACCGGAGAGCGCCGACCGGCTGATGTCGACAAATGACGTACCCAGGATGGGGAGTCTCGGGCGCAGGCCCGGGCCGATTTCGAGCCTTGCCGGTGCCGAGGCGGCGAGCGCGGAGAGCAGCGGCCAGGTGTTGAAGCGGTGCGGCAGCACGACATGGCTTCCTGACCAGAGTCCGTCGTAGAAGTCCTGGTTAACGGTCGCAACGGTCGGGCGCGTCGCTTCCTGCACCGGGCTGATCGGCGGGGGGCCACCATCGGCAGAGCCGACGGTCTCCGCTCTACCATGTTGACTATGTCTAGGCTCTCTTGAAGCGATCCGACTCATGTTGGGGCACCATAGGTTCGTGGAGACGGCCAGGATGTTGCGACACCGTTCGGTTCACGTCAATGCACGATTCTTGACCCAGGACGCCTTCGATTTCCAGTAATAACTCGCGTCGGCACATCTCTCCTTGAAGGTACAGAACCTGAGCATGGGATGGCAGCCTGCTTTGGAGGACGTTGCGGATCACCGAAACATGTTCCGGGTGTCGGACATACACCTTGAAGAGGGCCTGCCTGGACCACTGTCCGCGAGTGATTCCATGACGCCACTCTGTCTGTGTGATTAGTGCATTCAGGTTGTGGAGTATTTCAAGCGTCTGGTTGTGAGGCTCGCCGATGTGAGCACTGATATGACCGATCACGCTTGCCGTACCGGCGATGAGCAGATTGGCCCCGGAGACGGAGGATCGAAAGGTGGCTCTCGCGAACGACGGGCTGCGCGGGCCGTAGACCGAAGGATACTCGTACGCGCGCACTTGGCGTGGATTTTCGACATGCGTTCCTGGAAGTCTGGCTGCCAGAAAATGGATGTTCAACGGACCGGACAATGTCCCAATGGCAGTTCCCGCAGGCAGGGTGCGAGGGAAGCCCGAAAGGCCCTCGGCCAAGGCCTGGTATCGACCGGCGCAAAACCGCCGGTATCGTTCCAGTCCGTCGGATTCACGGTTGATATGGGGAAAGTAATTCCACATCCGCAACAGGTGAGGGTAGCCCAGGGCACGGGCCTGGACGAGCAGGCGTCGATAGGCGTTGTAGGTCACGGTATCCAACTGCGTACCCGCATGTTCTTCAACGTGCAACGCGCCAAAGAGCACCTCATCGTTCAAGGCGCAGTGGATGTCCTCTGCCTGATAATAGGTGACCGGCTGGGTACTCGTCCATATTTCGGCTAACGGAGGCCCGTTGAATTGCGGCAGATCGAGGCAGACAACCGGGCAGTCAGCTGAGCCACGGGGCTTTAGATCATGACGGACGATACCCAGAACGTGAGACGGCGAGGCCTTCAGAAGTATGTCGAGCCGAGGCGACTCCACATACTCCGTGCGGAACGCATGCGCGGTGGGTGCTGGAACAGATGAAGTGGATGTGACCGGTGGCCATTCCACACCTCGTCCCTCCACGCACTGGTTTGATTTGGCTCGGCTCATATTCTGATCTCCACTTGCGGGCGACAAGGCAGGAAGGCCGACGAATTCACCTGGCTCCTCTTGCCCCCGGTCGCCTCTCAGAAGATATTCATCTGGGTTCGTCGGTATCGAGTGAGAAAGCTGTCTCACGTTGGAGCAGGATACCTCCCTCGCAGGTCATGAACCCTCTCGGGAGATATCCTTGAAACCAGGGCTCCTTAGGTATCGCTCTTCGACTACGGAAGCAGCGCGTCTCCCGCAACGTTCGTGTAGACCGGGGTGAAAATGAACCCCAGGACCGGGATGAGATACCACATAACCGACGTGTCAGATTGTACGATCCGCACCTTCGTGGCGCCGACTTTTTTCGCCTCATCGGCGAAACTCTGGACGGTCGCGTTGAGCGTGGCGTCTCCCACGATCGGTTTGGTCATGAACAGGTTAATCGCGTAGTTTCTCGTGTTGATGTGCGTCAGCTTGTCTCCGTCAATCCCTTTTATGCCTCGCAAATCACTTGCGGTATCGGTGATGGAGCAGCCGGCGCCAACTCCCATGACTAACACCAGCATCGCCATAGCGGAATATCTCATGGTTTCCTCCTGTGGATGGATACATGCGAAGCATGTGCAAATTCGGATCAAGTCTATCCAATAGAATAGACCGCAATCTGTTCACTATTGCTCACATTTGAGCATTTCATCCGACGAACAGCGCCGGGACGGTTGCCAGCTTGCGATTACTTCGTTACGGCCGGCTGAAACGCGACGTCCGTGACCTTGTTTTCCTGGTCCACTAAGAGTGTGGCGGCATCGCCTTTGGACAGCGTCGCCAGCCTCGGCTGAACGAGCGCACGTACCTTGTACGAATGCTTTTTGCCGTCCTCGGTCTGAATGACAATGACATTGTCCTTCAAGGGCTTCAGGATCTTGCCTGCGACCTGTTTGAGATTCCCCTTGAGAGGCGACTTTTGGTGCCCGAGGTCCGCCGACCGATGCACAGATTCCACGCTCCCCATTGTCACGTCGACGATCTTGTCTAACTCGTCGATGAGAAACACGACGTCTGCTCCGACGGGAATCGACGCGACCTTACTTTTTGCAACCGGCCGGATGAGGTGAGTCTCCTCTTTTCCCTCAGTGGTGCGAATCACCGCCTTATCGTGTCCGGTCGGCATCGGTTCGGCGAGCCGCCCGCGAACCACACGATGGTGACTGGCCTCACCGGCTTTATGAACATCGACCAGCAGATTCTGATCGTTGATCGTGATCTCGATCAGATCTCCTACTTGTAGCTCCGGCAATCCCTTATCCTTCCGGACGTTCATGGGGATATATCGAGGCTGTCCCTCACCGGTATTGATTTTGGCCTGGTCGCTTCTGATTTCCTCTACCGTGCCGAGAAGAACGCGGTTCTCGGAAAGCAGCTGAGGATCAGTTCCCTGCACTTCAGCAGCAGCATGAGCAGCGGGTCCCGTTGCGATGAGCCAGATGGTGAGGACTGCCAGGCGCCAGAGAGTATGTTGTGTCATGAGTTTTCCTTTCGATTTCGCTAACGTGAATGTTCAGTGTTCCACTGCAACGTCAGGGGGCAACACAATTGCGCCGAGGCTAAAATGGCGTCTCTCTCCCTGATAGTGCGAGAAGCCGCTCGGACTCTGAGTCGGATTGTGATGCTGATGTTATGCCTTCTCGAGCGGGAGAGTCTGATCAATAGAGCTCAGATGTGAAAATTGACTCAGTCCGAGAGGACGTTCTGCTAACGGTGAAGTATCTGTTTGGGTGGAAACGTGAAACGGCGTGGAACCGCAGCTATTGCGGCTGTGCTTGGAGAAAATCTGCAATCCGGCGTCGACCCTCTCGGCCAGTCACTAACTCCATATGTCCCACCCGCAAATGCTGCGTGGTGACATAGAAGGCATTCTCGTAGGCCGCAGGTAGGGAGGCAGCCCTCAGGGTGACCGATCCATCTCCATCCTCATTTACGATGCCCGGGTCTAGATCGGGAAGACGCGTTTCGAATTGATCGCTGTCGAACACGACATTGCTCTGGTCCTGTCCGGCCTCCTCCGGTATCCAGACTCCTCCCGCCAGCGTACGCTGTCCCTCTGCCGCGAGATAAAGGACAGGAATCGGTCGATCATTCGGCGTGGTGAGGGGAGCATGGAGGCGATCCAGGAATCGTTGTGATCGATCCAGCCAGTAGGAGGTATAGGTCTCGCGACGGTTGATGGTCCGGGCCGCCGTGGACCCTGTTTTCTTCAACAAGCCCCATCCCTGGACGCGCCAATTGGCCGCGGTACGAATTGCTCCTGCCACTGGTTGTTGCGCAGGCGTCAGCAAGACATCCGCCCCTGACAGCGGCAGCGTATAGTAGGAGGAGGGAAACGACGCCATCGCCTGTTGATGCAAGATCGTGCGGTTGAGACCGACCACCCGACCGTACTGCATGTTGCGAAAGGCCCACATAGACCCCAGGTACGGCACACCCGCCATGACGACCTTCTCGACCTGCTTCGCGCCTTCCCAGGTTTCAATGGCCTTGTCCGGCTCTTGATCGCCGTATCGAAGATAGTAACTTACGATTAAGCCGCCCATGCTATGGCCGACGAGTGCGATATGTGCCGTGCCTTCGGAATGGAGACGCCTGATCTCCGTGCCCAACAGCCGGACGGCATCCATGAGATCCAGTCGCCAGTCGTAATTCAAGGAAGAGACCGACCGTTGTCCTTGGTGCAACCAACCCAGCTCATCGAGGAGAGGACGATACAACTCGAACGAGTAGAGCCAGGGGATCACCCTGACTTCATCGAGGATCCCATCCGGGCGGAGCGCCATCCCGTCGAGCTCCAGTTCGGGCAACGGCAGCGTCAGCGATTCGTAGCCCCCGAGGGCTTGCGATGCGGTGACCCAGAGGAGGTTTCCATTATCGACGCGGGCGAGCTTAGTCCCGTAATAGCCCGCCACCACGATCACGGCAGAACGTGGTTTTTCAGGGTGGGGACCACGTGAAATGGGCGATGTGCCGCAAGCGGCAGAGGCGCATATGAGCAGACCAGCGAACGCGGTATACCACTTCATAGGCTTTCGACTTAGCGTCTCCCTACCGAAAACAATGCAGCGCAGTGCACGGGTATACACCGCCCGGGCTTACTCAATTGATGCACGATACCAGGGCAGGGCTTTCACCTTGGATCGGACGTGATGAGGATGTTAGCCCATCTTCTTCGATGCCTATATTCTCGCAGGCCCGGCCGTTAGTTGTCGGCGAACCACAAGAATCAGAATGGCTCCAAGCAGGGACATGATAAATCCCACTGGATCGCCTTCCTCATACCATCCAAGAACACGACCTCTACGCCCGCCGAGGAGCGCTTCCGCGATACCCCAGAGGATCGTCATGATCATTCCTCACCCACAACTCAATGAACTGTTTGCCCTGTGTGTGCACCAGCAATGAATCCTCTCCGTAAACCTTCAGCGGCCAGAGCCACCGCGTGTTTTGCTTGACCTACGACTGCGCCCATACCGAAGAATTCGTGCGTGACCCCATCATAATTGCGATATTCAACGTTCACTCCCGCCGCACTTAATTTGTCGGCGAGCATCCGTCCTTCTGAACGCAACGGATCAATCTCTGCCGTAATCAGAGTAGTTGCGGGTAGCCCTCTTAAGTCCGCCTTGACCAGAGAAATTCTTGGATCGCCAGACTCTGCCTGATTGTTCAGGTAATGCCCAAGAAACCAGGGCAGCATGGCAGGATAGAGCGGCTTTGCATTTGTATTGTCCTTCATCGAAGCGGATGTGAGATCGTTGTTCGCTACCAGGTAAATCAGAACTTGATAAACAGGCATTGGCACCTTGCGGTCACGCGCCATAATGGACACGTGTGTCGCCAGATTTCCGCCTGCGCTCTCGCCCACGACAGCGACTCTTTTTGGATCACCATTCAGCGATGCTGCATTGGCGAGCGCCCACTTGTATGCGGCGAAGGCATCGTCGTGAGCTGCCGGGAATTTATGTTCCGGTCCCTTGCGATATTCAATTGAAATCACTACGGCACCTGCAGCATTCGTAAGAGCGCGAGCTGAAGAGTCATACGTGTCAATCGTAGCGATGACCCATCCACCGCCGTGAATATATAAAATGACGGGAAATGGTCCCCTGCCGCTCGGCGTGTAAATGCGCGCCGGAATTTGTCCTGCTCCGCCCGCAATCATTTGTTCTCCGACCTTGCCAACGGGTGCAGGTGAAGCGTCAAGTCCCTTTTTTTTCAGCAATGCTGTCACGGCGTCGGCGGGAGTAGGCTGATTACGCGCTTCTACAGGCGATAAGGTTTCAAGAGGCTTGCCGCCGAGCGAGCTTAACTGGTCGAGGACCAACTGCATCTCTGGATCGGCCCGTTTAGAAGGGGTTTGTGCTGCTGTTGTTTGCCGATCGGGTGAAATCGCTTGTGTCGAGTCCTCACTTTGCGTACAGCTCGTCAACCCTAATGAGGCGATGGATAGCGCTGACAGTACACATGTTGTTCTTATTATTAGTCTTATCATCGCGTTCTCTCTCCATGTGAGCTAAGTAATTCACCGTATGTACTCATCTTTCAGCACGTGCGCCAGTATGCCTGCTCCAAACGGGAAAAATGCCTGACGGAGTTTGTCATCGGTGCAAAAGTAGGACAGCCCACTGACCTGGATATGGGTACTCACCTTCAACCATCCCGGTGAGAAACAGGGCATCGAGCACAGTGACAATATGCATGGACGACCACCGCCGCCTGTCAACATGGCTTAGCTTGGGAGCTGCGAGACAGGCAAGCTGCCTGTTGCCCGGTGGTGCCGTTCATGCGTCTCCCCATCGGGATTCCATGTCGGCCAATTGCCCTCTGACCAGTCCAAGGTTTGTTCTCTCCCGCCGAAGCCCCTCGATCTGTAATTGGACGTCGGCGAGCAGACGGTCGATTTTCTCGACCGTGATCGTCAGTCCAGTTGCTTTACGACGGAGTGGCTGCCTGTCTTCCTCGCTCTTCACCAAGCCCACCGATGCCTCAGATTTACCGAATAGGTCGTTGTGCTGTGGTCCCAACATTGACTGTCCTCGATTCTTGGCTCGTTGTCGGTTCGCGGGAGGTTTCCGAAGGAGATGCTGATCGGTCCGTCCCCTGTCGCGTTGGCCGTGGTCTCGCTTTCTGTTGTGTGACTCGGCTGCATTTATGCAGCCGTTCCGATATCGCACGGCAGGGCCTGGCTGAGCTCTACAGGGTCTAGAGGTTTGAGCAGGCAGGCTCGCGCTCCTGCCGCGAGGGCTCGGGCTGCCACCTGGCTTCTGGTGTGGCTCGTCATCATGACGACGGGTATTGATGGATGGCGTTCTTGGATATGTTGCAGGACCGTCAAGCCAGGAATCCCTGGCATCGTGTAATCGAGCAGCACGAGGTCATAGTCGGCGTGCTTGAGCTTGGTCAGCCCATCCCAACCATTTCCGGCAGTGTCCACGGTGTATCCGGCACTTTCCAGCCGCATCTTCATCAAGCTCAGCAGCCCGGCATCGTCGTCGACTACGAGAATATGTGGTGCCATTGTGAAAGCCCCTTTTTGAAAATTTGTACCCGTCGCCTCGAACCAGCGATGGTGATGGACTGGTACGTCCCGTCCACATGTATCGTAAATCTCTTCACGGGATAGCCGTTGCCATCAGACCTAGGGGACTGCGTAGCGAATACTGGAATAGCCGTCCGGCGTCTGCTGTGACATGTCCGTTTTCTGACTGCCGACCTCATCCAGCACGATCACGATGCGTGAGTGGTCGTATGAATCCTGATTTGCAATCCCGAATCCTCTGATCAGAAGCTTGCGTGCTACATCAAATACGGTGCCCCTCGATTCGAACGATCCCCAGATGCCGACCTTTTTGCGTTGGTCGAGGGTCTGTTGGATCATCACTCGGAATTCCTGTATCGACACCAGCGGGATATCGTTGCCTGGCCCGATTTCCGTCTGATCGAGGTGGCCCATCAATTCCACGGCCCGGCGATTCATGTACAGCAATTGTTTCACGTAGGAAAAGATTAGAATGCCCGGCCGCGAGCGCTCGGACGGACGCTTCTTTACCTGTGAGAGAGAGGACGATCGCTGGGAAGGCTGTTGACACGATCCCCGGCGATCCAGGCTCACGGTTCCGCTGTTCATCATGCACTGTCTCCTCGGGTCGAACTAGAGTTCCAGGCTGTCGCACGGGACGATACCCGCATGCCCTTGTCATCGGTGAGTCGATTGCTCAACGGGACCATAGAGCTCAGCGCGAGATCGTAGGAACGCGCCGCTTGCTTTCATGGCTCTCCTGTGGGGCACCGTCCGTTTTGGTGCAGGAGGGTGGAGGCGATTGGCATGCACGACTGCATCCTCGATATACCCGCAATTAACGCATCGTGTGGCCATGCATATGCGGCCGGCTTCCACTCTCAGGTCGTCGAATGTTTCGCGGACCAGCAGTCCACTGCAGCGTTGGCAGAGCATAGGCCCTCCTTTTTGTCTTTGTCGCTCATTCATAATGTCACCCTTCTCATTGCTCGGGTTTTCCCCGCCGCATTGATTTCTTGTGAGACGGAAAAGGCATGCACCGAATTTCTGGAGCCGGGGACGTCCAGACCTTCAGCCACCTCTCTATTGGAGACTAGGCAATGTGGCGATGAACCAGACTATCAAGCTGCCCAGTACCAACACCGCACCCGAAAAGGCAATCGTATCGAGTTGCTTCTTGGCTTTCCGTGTCATAGCGTTCTCCCCCGGTTATAGGTTGTGCCATGTCAGTGGTAGTATGCCGAAAACATAGATAGTCGTCTGTTCACAATTGCTCAGGTGGTGCCAATTGCTGCGGAAGATGCGCAGCAAAGCGACTGGACAAAGAGCTGGCGAGTAGCCGATTCGCCCACAGTACTCATAACGGTGTATCGCGAGCATGGCCGATGCACGTTTCTCGTGAAACGCATTTCGTGTGGAACGACCAGCCACGAAGATCGTTGCCCCCGCATATCCGCGATGGTCGTAGATGGGTTTAGGAATAAGGCGGACGAGAGTACGCGGCTCTGTGGTGAAGACTCATAGCTGAACGCTGATTGTTATCGACCGGTCAAAAATACCAGGCAACGCCCCCCATAAACGTACGCGGGTTTCCCGGCACGAAGTGTATAGCGTTGACCGGCGCCGGCTCATGCCGCAACTGAGAGGCGAAGGCGAAGATGGCTTGTTCCCACTGGGTATTGAACAGATTCTGAATAAAGAGAAACGCCTCCATGCGGCCCTGAGATAATTTGATCGGCAGTTGATAGCGCTCCGACAGATCGACGTCAATCCAGGACGGAGCGTTGATACTCCGGTCCTCTGTGAGCGGGCGCACACCGAGATACGTCGCTTGCAGTTGGGAGGTCAGGCCCTCGGGCCCCCGCAGCAACAGCGCGCCATACGCCGTCATCTCAGGGGCTAAGGGAATCGCATCGCCGTTGCGGAATGCCGCCTTCGTCCAGGTCACGCTGCCGTTAAAAGAGAGCGGGCCCCAGACCTGTCCGCGTGCGGCCACTTCCACGCCTTCGCGTCGAGAGGCCCCCCGAATTTCTGTCGTTCCTTCGTCTCCCACAAAC
>Ga0163153_10008231_pt1 | contig 10921 bp, 4 predicted proteins | sample OliLakLV19MP6IB1_FD_148629 | JGI IMG/M metagenome (GOLD analysis project Ga0163153, IMG submission 148629) | Freshwater microbial mat bacterial communities from Lake Vanda, McMurdo Dry Valleys, Antarctica - Oligotrophic Lake LV.19.MP6.IB-1 | ecosystem: Environmental > Aquatic > Freshwater > Lake... | reverse complement strand
TTGACTGCCTTAGTGCCGTTCAGCCATGTGGGAGAGACGATTTCTGGGCATCCCACCTTTACCTGGTTTGTACCCGATCGCACTTCTCGTCCGTTGCAATTCCGGCTGTTTACTCGCACGGGACAACTGCTCTACAAAACCGAGATGGAGAGTCAGCCAGGAATTATGTCGGTTGCTTTGCCCCCAAATCTGCCTCAACTGTCGATCGGGCAATCCTATCAGTGGCAAGTGGTGTTGGTGTGCGATCCGATGGTTCCTTCGAGGAATGTGGTGGCGACGGCAGAAATCCAAGTGGTGCAGCCTGCTGAATCGTTGCAAACTCAACTTGCAGCCGCGTCAACTCCCCAACAACGGATCGACTTGTATGCGGAGTCGGGGCTATGGTATGACGCGATCGCCGAAGCGCGCAAAGCCTCTGAAACTTCTCAAAACCAAACGCCCGTGCTGGAATTGCTAGATTCTCTGGCTAGTTCGGAAGCCGAACCTTTGAAAGACTGGAGCGATCGATTGAAGCAAATAAGAGCGATCGAACAACAACGCCAACTCCCGCAACCCAAACCCTAAAATCCCATGCAGCCTTTCTCGCTAAAACTGTTCAAATCCAGTAATTGTAAAGTGCGATCGGGCTTCCTGTTTCCCCTCGCGTTTTGCCTTTTGTCTGTTGGCTTTTACATTCCTCCGCATTTCTCACTCCCGGTTGTTGCTCAAACTACGGATGCTCGTCAAGCAGAGGGCGATCGGCTGTTTCTGCAGGGGATGCAACAGATTCAGACTGGCCAAGTCCCTGCAGCGCTGAATTCCTGGCAACAGGCACTGCAAATTTATCGCGCCCTCAAAAATCGCCTAGGGGAGGGTGTGGTACTGAACAATTTGGGACTCGCTTACCACTCTCTGGGCAACTATGCCAAAGCCATTGAGTATGGTCAGCAACAGTTAGCGATCACCCGCGAAATTAAACACCGCCAATTGGAGGGTAGGGCACTGAGTAATTTGGGAATCGCTTACAACTCTCTGGGCAACTATGCCAAAGCCATTGAGTATGCACAGCAGACTTTAGCGATCGCCCGTGAAACTAAAGACCGCCTTGGGGAAGTTGTGGCACTGAATAATTTGGGAAACGCTTACCGCTCTGTGGGCAACTATGCCAAAGCCATTGGGTATTCACCGCAACATTTAGCCATTGCCCGCGAAATTAAAGACAGCCGCCCGGTTGTTGCTCAAACTACGGATGCTCGTGAAGCAGAGGGCGATCGGCTTTTGCAGCAGGGGATTCTACAGCTTCAGACTGGCCAATTCTCAGCAGCGCTGAATTCCTGGCAACAGGCACTGCAAATTTATCGCACCATCAAAAACCGCGAAGGGGAAGCTTTGGCACTGGTCAATTTGGGCGTTGCTTACCTCAATCTGGGCGACTATGCCAAAGCCATTGAGTATACACAGCAATATTTAGCGATTGCCCGCGAAATTAAAAACCGCTACGGGGAAGGGGCAGCACTAGGCACTTTGGGAAATGCTTACCGCTTTCTGGGCAACGATGCCAAAGCCATTGAGTATTCACAGCAATATTTAGGGCTTGCCCGCGAAATAAAAGACCGCCCAGGAGAAGGTACAGCACTGGGGAATTTGGGACATGCTTACCGAAATCTGGGCAACTATGCCAAAGCCATTGAGTATTCACAGCAATATTTAGCCATCGCACGCGAAATAAAAGACCGCTACAGTGAAGGTTTAGCACTGGGCAATTTGGGACGTGCTTACCTGTCTCTGGGCAACTATGCCAAAGCCATTGAGTATTCACAGCAATATTTAGCCATCGCACGCGAAATAAAAGACCGCTACAGTGAAGGTTTAGCACTGGGCAATTTGGGAGTCGCTTACGACTCTCTGGGCAACTATGCCAAAGCCATTGAGTATAAACAGCAATATTTAGCCATCGCACGCGAAATGAAAAACCGCCAATGGGAGGGTGCAGCACTGGCCGATTTGGGAGTCGCTTACCTGTCTCTGGGCAACTATGCCAAAGCCATTGAGTATACACAGCAATATTTAGCGATTGCCCGCGAAATTAAAGACCGCCGAGGGGAAGGTTTAGCACTAGGCAGTTTGGGGTTCGCTTACTACTATCTGGGCAACTATGCCCAAGCCATTGAGTATTCACAGGAGAGTTTAGCCATTGCCCGTGAAATTAAAGACCGCCAAAGGGAGGGTGTGGCACTAGGCAATTTGGGACGTGCTTACGACTCTCTGGGCAACTATGCCAAAGCCATTGATTATGGGCAGCAACATTTAGCGATCGCCCGCGAAATTAAAGACCGCCAAGGGGAGGCTTCGGCACTAGGCAATTTGGGAATTGCTTACCTCGATCTGGGCAACTATGCCAAAGCCATTGAGTATACACAGCAGACTTTAGTCATCGCCCGCGAAATTAAAGACCACTACAGTGAAGGGAATGCACTAGGCAATTTGGGAATCGCTTACAGCTCTTTGGGCAACTATGCCAAAGGCATTGAGTATTCACAGCAGAGTTTAGTCATCGCCCGCGAAATTAAAGACCGCCAAGGGGAAGGTGCAGAACTGGGCAATTTGGGAAACGCTTACCTCTATCTGGGCGACTATGCCAAAGCCATTGAGTATTTACAACAACAGTTAGCCATCGCCCGCGAAATTAAAGACCGCCAAGGGGAGGGTAATGCACTCAGCAACCTCGGATTGTCGTTCTTAAAGGCTGGCAATCTAACAGAATCTGAGAAAATGCTCGTCAATGGGATTCAAGTTTGGGAATCGATGCGGCAAATGCTCGGTTCCAACGATGCCAATAAAGTCTCCATCTTTGAAGGACAAGCTAATACTTATCGGACTTTACAACAAGTCCGAGTGGCTCAGAATAACCCGATCGCGGCCTTAGAAATTGCCGAACGGGGACGAGCTCGTGCTTTTGTCGATCTCCTAACAGAGCGCTTATCTTCAGGTTCTACCAATCCGGTTATCGCCTCTTCTCCGAACCAGGATCAAATTCGCCAAATCGCGAAAGCACAGAACGCCACTTTGGTGCAGTATTCGATCATCTATGAGGGCTTCCAGATTCAGGGCAAACTAGAAGGGCGCGAATCCGCGCTCTACATCTGGGTGATTCAACCCACGGGCGAAATCACGTTCCGCGAGGTAGACCTCAAACCCCTCTGGCAAAAAAACAACGCCTCTCTCGCCGATCTAATTATTGGCAATCAGGAATTTCTGGCTGTCCGCAGTCGCAGCAGTCTTCGCTCCACCCAACCCCAACCCGACTTACCGACACTGCATCAATTGCTGATCGATCCCATTGCCAGCCTCCTACCCAAAGACCCCAATGCCCATGTCATTTTCATTCCTCAAGATTCGCTTTTCCAAGTGCCCTTCCCCGCCCTACAAGATGCCAACGGCACTTACTTAATCCAAAAACACACGATTCTCACCTCCCCGTCGATTCAAGTTCTGGCATTAACTCGACAACAGAAGTTAGCACAGAAGCAACCTAACAGCAGTAATGCTCTAGTCTTGGGCAATCCCACCATGCCGAGTGTGTCTCCCTCTCTTGGAGAACCCAAACGGCAATTGTCTCCTCTACCGGGAGCCGAAGCTGAAGCGATCGCGATCGCCCCTCTGCTCAACACTCAAGCCATCACAGGCGCTCAAGGTACAAAAGCTGCGATCGTCCAAAAAATGCCCCAAGCATCGATTATTCACTTGGCAACGCATGGATTGCTGGATAATGTGCGCGGATTGGCAAGTGCGATCGCCCTTGCTCCCTCTGGCAACGATGATGGCTTATTGACCGCAGAAGAGATTTTCGACATGAAACTGCAAGCAAGTTTAGTCGTTTTGAGTGCTTGCAACACTGGAGAAGGCCGAATTACCGGGGATGGCGTGATTGGTTTATCGCGGGCTTTGATTTCGGCAGGAGTGCCGAGTGTAATTGTTTCTTTATGGGCGGTTCCCGATGCGCCGACGGCCGAATTGATGAAAACATTTTATCAAAACTTGGAGAAGAATCCCGACAAAGCACAGGCATTGCGGCAAGCAATGTTAACCACGATGAAAACTCATCCCCAGCCGCGAAATTGGGCGGCATTTACTTTAATTGGGGAGGCAGAGTAAGTTTTCATGAATCGCGATCGGCTCTATAGTTAATTTTAATCGCGATCGTTTGTTTTTATATCATGTCCGGTCGATTACCCCAGCACTTTCCCGCAATCAATCTTGCACCTAATACTTCATCAACTCTGTGGGTAGAACGAATGAATTTTCCATCTGGGCTGCTTAAGATTTAAGTCAACTGTTAAACAGGTCAACTGTCAACTGTCAACTTACTGCGTAACTTTATGAATGCAGAATCAGCTACAAATATTCTAGATAACCTGGTAAAGGAAAAGAGAGGCAAACCATTGAACGGCTTACAGCGAGCAATTATTCAAGGAGTGTTAGATGGTTTTACATACAAAGAAATCAAGAATAATTCTGCGATCGCGCGGAACTATGAAATATGCTACTTAGGGCGATACGTTGCTTATCATTTGTGGAAATTGCTGACAGAGGTATTGAAAGATGCAGGAATTATCGATCCGGACGAAAGAGTCCGCAAAAAAAATTTGTGGGAGTCCGCGATGAGAGTGGCACAGCAAAGCGTGCAGTCGGAATCTGTACAAAAAAGTCAACTCCCCGTACCGCCAGATCCAATGATGGACAGAAAACTGCCAACGCCTTACCAAATTACCGAACATTTGGTAAGTACCGAGTTTACCGATACTTATCTTGCAGAAGATGAAGATATGCCCGATCGCCCTTTATGTGCCAATACGGTTCAGTTAGCACTCTCTGACGAATTTCATCTCACTAATTTATGGGAATACAGACTTGTGAAAGGAAGTGAGATTGTTCTGATCTGAACAGTATTGCTTTACGTGCAGTCAAACGTTTCAAAAGTCAGTCGATCGAAACAACCAAGTTGTTCGAGCGGGAAGCGCGAGTATTCCGCAAATTGGGCAAGCACGATCGCATACCGGAACTGTTAACTCGTTTTCAGGAAGATCGATATTTCTATTTAATAGTTGAATTTATTTATATCTGAAAGAGGACTAATGAGTTATATTATTCAGTCCTCTTTGAGAGGACTTGCGCTATGAGACAGGGAATTAATTCCCTGGCGGAGTGTGGAATGAATCTTTGTTCGCGATCGCGTCTCAATCTCAAAACTGATGGAAGTTAACCATCTACTCTAGATATTCACATACTTTGCACTTTCCCGCAATCTATTTTGCACCTGATACTCGATCGACTCTGTGGGTAGAACGAATGATTTTGACCTCTGGGTTGCTTAAGATTGAAGTCAAGTGTTAAGAGGATTTTTTTATGACTTTACAACCCGATCCGTCAGAATCTAGACGATTAATTGGCGACAATACATCCGAATCTGTTACTTTGTCGATCGCAGATGCAGCTAATTTTCCTTTGGGAGTTTGGATGCTTGCAGGTGACGATGTAGTCACTGGCTCAACAGCTAATGATTTAGTTTATGGCAATGAAGGAGAAGATCTTATCAGCGGGGGTTTTGGCAACGATTCTTTATTCGCAGGAAAAGGTAAAGACTTCCTGACTGGAGAAGAGGGAAATGACTCTCTCAGCGGCGGTCAAGATGCAGATTTTATGATAGGTGGTGTAGGAAACGATATTCTCTTTGGCGGCAGAGGCAATGATTTTTTAATCAGCGGTAGCGGAAATGATACTCTGGTGGGAGGTTTGGGTCACGATATTTTAGGAGGTTTGGGTGAGAATAATTCCATCAAAATCGGGGGCAGCAACTTGTACGTCATCCAAGCAGAACCCGGAGTTACAGATGTCAATAATGCGGATATTGTTATAGGTTTCAGAGTTGGCCTAGATCGAATTGGATTGGCAGGCGGTTTGAATGCTACCGATGTAGACTTGCAATACGTGACAAACGTCACAGTTTTATTTGGGTATGATGCACCAGAAAGTATCAAACTATTTACCCCGCCAGGTTTATTTGATATTCAACCGATACAGAGTCAAGGCACTCTAATTAAAGTTAGGAATTCCGGTGACATAGTAGGCTTTGTGGCAAATGTAAGAGTGGCAGAGATTCAAGGTAGTATTCTCCCTGCTCAGGGATTTTGATCGCTTGTTATAGCTTTGTAGGGAGTAATTTATTCTTCATAAATTACTCTTGAAAAATTCAGTCTTTATTGGCTGTGCGAAGTAATCGCAGCTACTTAAGATTTAACTAAATAATGAATCGAAATATCTGAGGTTTTAAATTATGTTAGACATCAACACGAATCCTAACGATCGCCTTTTGTTCAATCAACAGCAAAACGCGATCGCCCGATCGACATTTCCGATTAACAGCGACTTGCTCAACGGAGCGATCGATCCATTTAATGCTTCTAGTTACAGTCATGAATTTAGCTTGACTAATCTCACAGCATCCAGCATCTACCAACAGACACAGATCGCAGATTTTATTGTAGGTGATGCAGGCGAGGGCTTCAGTTACTCTGCGAGCGATCGAGTTACTGGCGATGTCGCCGATACTCAACTCAAGCCGCAGTCACAGTCAACCAGTGCAAACGCAGATCCGCTAACAGGAACGATATCTGCTTCTGGGTTGAATTTTGCCGATTCAGATAACTCTCTTTCGACAGCTAGTAATATTGTTGGTGTTGAAAATGGTAGCATCAACTTAACTGATTTCGTGGGTCTAGGCGATTCTAGCGATTTCTACCGATTCGATATCAACACTAAGAGCAATTTTAACCTGCGTCTAGACGGTTTGAGCGCGGATGCTGACGTAGACCTAATTCAAGATAGAAACCACAACGGTGTAGTTGATTTTGGGGAAACTATTGACTACTCTCTTGAGAGTGGCATCGTCCCCGATGTCATTAATGTATCCAATCTGGCTCCAGGGACATACTATGTCCAAGTCTATAGCTTTTTAAACAACTCTACCAATTACAATCTGAATCTTTCTGCAACCTCTATTTCTGAACTAAATATTCCCACACCTAGCGGCCCTTTTAATAGTAATTACGGCTACGGTTTGGTGAATGCAAATGCAGCAGTTTCCAGCACCCTGAATAGCTCAACTCTATTCCCTGATGTTCCTAATTTGAGCGAGAATAATTGGGGGGTAGACGCTATAAATGCGCCGGAAGTTTGGAATCAGAACATTACAGGAAATGGCATTGTTGTAGCTGTCGTGGATACTGGTGTTGACTACACCCATCCTGACTTGGATGACAATATTTGGCGGAACGCTGGTGAAATTGCTGGAAATGGCATCGATGACGATCGCAACGGATATATTGATGATATTCGGGGTTGGGATTTTGTGTGGGGCGACAACAACCCAATGGATCTGAATTGGGATGGTCACGGGACTCACATAGCAGGTGCGATCGCGGCGGAACGAAATGATTTTGGCATCACAGGAGTTGCGCCCAATGCTAAGATTATGCCTGTCAGAGTGTTAGACACCTTTGGTTACGGCGAGTTGAATAATGTTGCTGCTGGAATCCGGTATGCTGCTGATAATGGAGCCAATGTAATTAACCTCAGTATTGGAAATGAGTTTTACCCTTCCAACCTGGTGAATGACGCAATTGAGTATGCAAATAACAAAGGCTCTGTTGTGGTGATAGCAGCGGGAAATTCGGGTTTTAGCCAACCTGATTACCCAGCTCGTAATGCCGATCGCTGGGGAATTGCGGTGGGCAGTATTGATATAAACGGCAGGATGGCTGACACCTCTAACGGTGCGGGTTCCACACCTTTGGATTACGTAGTTGCTCCGGGAGTAGACATCTATTCTACAACTCCCTATAGCACCTATGACACCCTAACTGGCACATCTATGGCAGCGCCACAGGTAGCGGGTGTAGCGGCTTTAGTTTTGAATGCCAATCCGAATTTAACTCCGGCTCAAGTTGAGCACATTTTGACGACAACAGCTAATCGGAATGGGTTGACAGGATAGCATTGCAAATCCGCACTTAAGTCCTGCGGACATTAATCGAGCATTAGGGCAGACGGCTCTGGATATGGACGAGCTAAACACGCCAGGTTTTGATTTTGGATTTGACTATGCCACTGGATATGGTTTGATTCAAGCCGATCGCCCGATCGCTAAAATAGTCGTCTAATTCAGATTAGAGTCCCCATCCCTGCCGCGAGATCGGGGAGACAGAGTAAGCTTCTATGAAGGTCGATCGCCTGTCGCAGATTGAGGCGATCGCACGACGGCAGAAAGAGCGATCAAGCTAATTCTCTAAATTCCAACTCTAGAATCCTATGCTGTATTCCCCATTTAAGCGACTCAAATCAACCCACTCTAGGCTCACTTCTGTTTTCCTAACTTCCATTTCCCTGTTCCTGCTTGCCACTATCCCGCTATTAACTACTCCTGACTCTCTCTTCCGAGCGATCGCTCAAACTACGGATGCTCGTCAAGCAGAGGGCGATCGGCTAATACAGCAGGGGATTCAACAGTATGAGACTGGCCAAGTCCCAGCAGCGCTGAATTCCTGGGAACAGGCACTCCAAATTTATCGCGCCCTCAAAAACCGCCTAGGGGAAAGTGCAGCACTGGGGAATGTGGGAAGTGCTTACCAATCTCTGGGCAACCATACTAAAGCCATTGAGTATGCACAGCAATATTTAGCCATCGCCCGCGAAATTAAAGACCGCCTTAAGGAAGGTATAGCATTGGGAAATTTGGGAGACGCTTACCGCTCTCTGGGCAACTGGGCCAAAGCCATTGAGTATTCACAGCTCAGTTTAGCCATCGCCCGTGAAATTAAAGACCGCCTTGGGGAAGGGAATGCACTGAACAATTTGGGAACCGCTTACCAATCTCTGGGCAACTCGGCCAAAGCCATTGACTATGCACAGCAATATTTAGTCATCGCCCGCGAAATTAAAAACCGCCAATGGGAAGGGAATGCACTGGGCATTTTGGGAAGCGCTTACGGCTTTCTGGGCAACTCGGCCAAAGCCATTGAGTATTTTCAGCAATATTTAGCAATCGCCCGCGAAATTAAAGACCGCCTTAAGGAAGGTATAGCACTGGGAACTTTGGGAGTCGCTTACCAATCTCTGGGCAACTCGGCCAAAGCCATTGAGTATCTACAGCAAATGTTAGCCATCGCCCGCGAAATTAAAGACCGCTACGGAGAAGGTGTAGCACTGAGCGGTATGGGATTTACTTACCGCTCTTTGGGCAACTATGCCAAAGCCATTGAGTATTCAAAGCAGAGTTTAGCGATCGCCCGCGAAATTAAAGACCGCCTTGGGGAGGCTGTGGCACTAGGTAATTTGGGAGGTGCTTACCGCTCTCTGGGCAACTATGCCAAAGCCATTGAGTATTCAAAGCAGAGTTTAGCGATCGCTCGCGAAATCAAAAACCTCGGAGGAGAAGGTTCAGCACTGGGCGATTTGGGAACCGCTTACCTCTCTCTGAGCAACTATGCCAAAGCCATTGAGTATATACAGCAACATTTAGCCATCGCCCGCGAAATTAAAAACCGCCAGGGCGAGGGTGTAGCACTGGGAGATTTGGGAAGCGCTTACCTCTCTCTGGGCAACTATGCCAAAGCCATTGAGTATTCACAGCAGTGGTTAGCCATCGCCCGCGAAATTAAAGACCGCCAAAGTGAAGGTGCAGCACTGGGAAATTTGGGAGGTACTTACCTCTCTCTGGGCAACTCGGCCAAAGCCATTGAGTATTCACAGCTCAGTTTAGCCATCGCCCGCGAAATTAAAGACCGCAACAGCGAAGGTGCAGCACTGGGCAATTTGGGAGCTGCTTACTACAATCTGGGCAACTATGCCAAAGCCATTGAGTATATACAGCAACACTTAGCCATCGCTCGCGAAATTAAAAACCGCGACGGGGAAGGTAAGGGACTGGGTAATTTGGGAAACGCTTACCTATATCTGGGCAACTATGTCAAAGCCATTGAGTATACACAGCAGACTTTAGCCATCGCTCGCGAAATTAAAGACCGCAACAGCGAAGGTGCGGCGCTCAACAATCTCGGAGCAGCGTTCTTAAAAGTTGGCAACCTAACAGAATCTGAAAAAATGCTCGTCAATGGGATTCAAGTTTGGGAATCGATGCGTCAAATGCTCGGCTCCAACGATGCCAATAAAGTCTCAATCTTTGAAGGACAAGCTGTCACCTATCGCCTTCTACAACGAGTCCGGGTGGCTCAGAATAACCCGATCGGCGCTTTAGAAATTGCCGAACGGGGACGTGCCCGTGCCTTTGTCGATCTCCTGAGTGAACGCTTATCTTCAGGTTCTACCAATCCGGTTATTAACACTTCTCCCAACCAAGATCAAATCCGCCAAATCGCGAAAGCACAGAACGCCACTTTGGTGCAGTATTCCATAATCTATGACGACTTCCAAATTCAGGGCAAACAAGTAAGACGGGAATCTGCGCTCTACATCTGGGTGATTCAACCCACAGGCGAAATCACGTTCCGCGAGGTAGACCTCAAACCCCTCTGGCAAAAACACAACGCCTCTCTAACCAACTTAATCATTGGCAATCAAGAATTCCTGGCTGTTCGCAGTCGGAGCAGTCTTGGCTCCACCCAACCCCAACCAGACTTACCGACGCTGCATCAATTGCTGATAGATCCCATTGCCAGCCTCCTACCCAAAGACCCCAATGCCCATGTCATTTTCATTCCTCAAGATTCGCTTTTCCAAGTGCCCTTCCCCGCCCTCCTTGATGCCAACGGCACTTACTTAATCCAAAAACACACGATTCTCACCTCCCCGTCGATTCAAGTTCTGGCATTAACTCGACAACAGAAGTTAGCACAGAAGCAACCTAACAGCAGTAACGCTCTAGTAT
>Ga0163153_10008228_pt1 | contig 10924 bp, 9 predicted proteins | sample OliLakLV19MP6IB1_FD_148629 | JGI IMG/M metagenome (GOLD analysis project Ga0163153, IMG submission 148629) | Freshwater microbial mat bacterial communities from Lake Vanda, McMurdo Dry Valleys, Antarctica - Oligotrophic Lake LV.19.MP6.IB-1 | ecosystem: Environmental > Aquatic > Freshwater > Lake... | reverse complement strand
GTGCCAAATAACCTGATTTGCAGTGCCGAGCACCAAACCTCGAACGCCAGGCGGCCTACCCGGGGGGCAGGACGGCGTTCGCCAATTTGGGCGAGACAAAGGTCCGGATCGTTCCACGAGTCTCCGCGACTCAAACTTGGAACGGCGTGGGGCGCGCTGCGCTCAATCCAGATCCAGGTGCGAAATCAAAGGTGGGACTGCTCTGCTCGGTGGTTCCACGCGATTTCGCAGTATTCCGCCTGGAAATTCTACGCTGGGAAACCAGAAGAGTTTGCGATTCCAGCAAATTCTGTTGGCGACCTTCACGTTCGATACAACAGGCACATGCGAAACAACGCTGACGACGGGCCGCCCGATTCGGGTGGGAGGGCACAAAGGCTGCAGAGCAAAGGCGTTCCGCCGTCAGTTTTCATCCTATGCCGACGGCTGTGGGTGTCAAGTCCAATCGAGCGATCCGTACAGTAATTCGCCGGCGCATCACCCTTCTTGGGCGGAAAAGCGGGCCAATTGGTGTGGTTTCCTCCCCCGGATGCGCCCGCATTTCTCGGCGGCACGGATCACGCGCTCATTGGTAGCAATGTCGCCGGGCCGGGAGCATACTGGGCGGTTCAACCCGCTCGAAAAATGAAGCATCAGGCGAGGAATGGCTATGCGGCGTCGCGAGTTTCACCAATTGGCCGTCGCTGGCGCGTTCGCCTGTGCCGGCATCGTGCCGCGGCAAATCCTCGGAGCGGAGCGTGAGCTCGGGGCCGATCTGGCGATCGTCGGCGGCGGCGTAGGAGGTTGCGCTGCGGCGCTCGCTGCCGCGCGTGCCGGCCTGCGTGTCGTGATGACCGAGGAGACCGATTGGATTGGCGGACAATTGACGCAGCAGGCCGTGCCGCCGGACGAGCATCCGTGGATCGAGAGTTTCGGTTGCACGCGGTCCTACCGGCAATTTCGCGACTTCGTCCGCGACTACTATCGGCGCCATTACCCCCTGACTCCGGATGCTTACGCCCGCGTGCGGCTCAACCCTGGCAATGGCGGCGTTTCGCGGCTGTGCCACGAACCCCAGGTGGCGCTCGCTGTGTTGGAAGAGATGCTTGCGCCTCATGTCAGCAGTGGCCGATTGCGGATCCTGTTGAATCATGAGCCAATTTCGGCGGAGGTGGACGGCGATCGTGTACGGGCGATCCAGGTACGCGATCGTGATTCGGGAGACTTACGCACGCTCGTCGCCCCGTATTTTATTGACGCGACGGAGTTGGGGGATTTGCTGCCGTTGGCGAACGTCGAACATGTCGTCGGCGCCGAATCGCAAGCGGAAACCGGCGAACCGCACGCCGCCGCAACGGCCGATCCTCTCAACCAGCAGGCAATCACCTGTTGCTTCGCAATGGATTACCTCGACGGCGAAGACCACACGATTGAACGACCGGCCGAGTACGCGTTTTGGCGGGACTATTCGCCCGAGTTGCGACCGGCGTGGCCGGGCAAGCTGCTGAGCCTCGCCTGCTCCGATCCGAAGACGCTCGAAGTTCGCCGGACCGGTTTCAACCCTGCTGGGGACACAGATGGCATGAACTTCTGGGTCTATCGCCGCATCGCCGACCCCGTTAACTTCGCGGCCGGCACTTATGGCGGAGGCGTGACGCTCGTCAATTGGCCGATGAACGACTATTGGCTCGGGCCGCTCGTCGGCGTGCCGGCTAACGAACGCGCCAACCACATCCGCCGCGCGAAGCAATTGAGTCTGTCGCTCATTTACTGGCTGCAAACCGAAGCGCCCCGCCCGGATGGCGGAACTGGGTGGAAGGGATTGCGCTTGCGCGAGGACTTGGTCGGCACGAGTGATGGCTTGGCCAAGTATCCTTACATTCGCGAGTCGCGACGGATTCGCGCGGAATTCACGGCGCTCGAACAACACGTCGGCGCCGACGCCAGGATGAAAGAGACCGGCCTGCCGGCAGAGTCGGTGAGCGCGGCGACGTTCGCGGATTCGGTGGGAATCGGCGCGTATCGCATCGACCTGCACCCCAGCACCGGCGGCGACAACTACATCGATTTCAGTTCGTTGCCCTTCCAGATTCCGCTGGGCGCGCTGCTGCCAGTCCGCGTGGATAACCTGCTGCCTGGCGGCAAGAACTTGGGCGTAACGCATGTCACCAACGGGGCGTATCGCCTGCATCCCGTGGAATGGAACATCGGCGAAGCGGCGGGCGCCTTGGCTGCGCACTGCCTGCGCACTGGCGAACGTCCGCGCGCCATCCGCGCCAACGCTCAGCGTCTCGCGGATTTCCAAGCGAAGCTTCGCGATCAAGGCTTGGAACTGGAATGGCCGCGGCTGAGGCCGTTGTAATGGACGTCGAACCTGACGCTGTTTCACAGCCTCATGTTTTCAACTGGGAGGCAACGTCCCACAGTAATTCTCTCCGTGCCTCCGTGGTGAACCTTCGCGCTAGACCAGCGCTTGCTCCCCAGCCCGGCGGGGCCAGCGCTTGAAGGGTTGATCAGATTGCGTGGTTTTGCCGACCAATTGAGTGAACGAATTCACGGCGGCGTAAAGCCCCAGAAAGCGCTCGAGCACGGAAGCGAACAGAAAGATACCGGTGCCGACGTATTTTTGTTCGTCGAATTCGACCGTGACTTCGACGCCACGGCAGAATCCGCCGGCGAAGTCGCCGCCGGCGCGGCCGATGACGCGACGCGTGTGAATCGCCGAAACGCCTTCGATCATTTGTCGCGTGACGTCCGCCAGTTGCTGTTGGCCGGCGTTGGGATCACTAAAGTCGTAGAGTCGGAGGATTTCGCAGAGCGCTTCGCGCCCCTGCACGGGATCGGAGAGCGACAGGTAGTTCAGCGAGAGGTGCGACATTAATCCCCAATAGCGGCCTTCGCGATGCGGCGGCCGTAGCGGCAACGTCGGCGCCTTGAGGCAACGAATGCCCGAGAGCGGCGCGGCGCCATCCAATTCGAAGTACAGCCGCTCGCCAGCAAACTGCAACTGCGCCGGGAGGTCGCGATTCGTACACGTCGTGCGCACGACGAGCGTCGACTCCGCCGGCAATGTGGGCTGAAAGTCGAGATCTACCAGGTGCAAGTACACGTCGGTGCCGCGGTCGTCCGGCAAGTTCGACGGGCGTCGATCGGTATACCAGAACGCCTGGCCATCGCGGCGGCGCGACGCGTGATGGAACGAATAGAACGGATGAAATTGTTTCACCGCCGACGTGACCGGGTCGATGCTCACCAACTCGTTGACCGCATAGACTTCGGTGCCCAACGGCTGAGCCACGTCCGGCACGACCCGGTATTCGTGCTTGCGTTGTGTCAACAGCACCGGCTCGGCGGTCTGCTCAAAGAGGTTCACCACCGGCGTGCAATGCATCTGAAACGTCGAGGCGTCGATCCACTCCGCCAGGCGATTGTTCTGTTGATTCAGGAACAGGACCAGTTCGAGCTTCTTCTGATAGCCTGACTTGCAAACCTGACGCCAACCGTCGACATCGACGAACAGAAATTTTTCCCGGAAAGCGAAGAACTCGCTGAGCATTCGGTAGCCGAGAAAGCTCTGCGGCGGATACTCCAGCAGCCCTTCGTCGAGCCCGAAGCCCACCTGGTGCAAGGCTTGCTCCGGGCTGAGCGTGACGCTCGGCAGTTCGCTGCCGGCGTCCAACGAACGGAACAGCACCTGCGTGGTGTGATTGAAGATCAGTTCGTAGAGCGACGATGTCACATGGTTGTCGCCGTACAGGAACAACCGCAGCCGGTCCAACGAGAGGTCCGAAAACTTCGCGCCCGGCTGGCACTCGAACTGCAATCGCAGCGCCGCGGCGGTGCGGCGCGGCGGCGACAACTCGCGCGGAAACGGCGGTGTTTCCAGCGACGCTTGCACCAGCTTCAACGGCCAGAGCGTAACCGGGTACCCGGTACGGAACCGGCAACGCGTACCATTCACCGGCGCGGTGCGCAATTGACTGTGGCGATTGATCAGAAAGCCTTCCGGCAACTGCCCGCGGGCGGCGTCCAACTCGAATTGGACGATCGACATCGACGGAATTGGCGCCAGGTAGTGCGGGTAGACGACACTCAACAGCGCGTCGGTCAACTCCGGGAATTCGTCGTCCAGCTTGTGATGAATCCGCGCCGCCAACAGCGCGAACGACTCGATCAACCGCTCCACGTGCGGATCGCCGCTTTGCGTGGGCTCCAGCAACAACCGCCCGGCCGCCGCGGGATACCGCGCCGCGAAATCCTGCGCGAACTGGCGAATAAACACCAACTCGCGTTCGTAGTAGCCGTAGAGGGATTCGGACATGGGGAAGTAGGGGAGTAGTTAGTAGGTGGAGTAGTGAGAAGGCAAAGTAGGTGGAGTAGTTAGTAGGTGGAGTAAGTGGAGTGGTAAGTCGATGACAAAGAGAATCGTTGCCTCAATTCTTCTCTACTTCACCTACTAACTACTTCACCTACTTCTTCCTCACCTCGTCTCTCTCACAGACGCCGAGCCGGTCGTTAGTTCCATGATGGTTTCGAACGAGACGTCGGGAAATGGTGCGATGCGCATCTTGGCTTCGATCTGAAAGCGGACGGCGAGTTGATCCGCGCCGCGCGGGTCACTGACCAGTAGGACGCGGACGTCGACCAGTCGCGGCTCGAAGCGTTCGATGATCTGTTCGATGGAATTGCCGATCGCCTGGCGGCTTTGCGGCGACGCCGTCTTCACGGAGCCAAAGTCGGGCAGCCCGAACGTCAACGGCGAGGCCTGTAATTCCGGATACTCGGGCGGAAAGTGGATCGTGCCGAGCCGCGTGTTGAGCAGTTCCTCGAGATCACGGCGCACCACCGCGACCATTTGCTCAATGCCGTAGCCGCGACGGCTTTGCGTGCCGGCGGATTCGGGGTCGATCAGGCGATCGAGCAGCGAAGGTGTGACGCCTTGTTCCGCGGCGGTTTTGGCCATGGGTGGGAGGAGTAAGGGAGTCGAGGAGAATGGGAGTAAAGAATGGCTTCTTTACCAACGTCCTTGTATTATCACGCGATTTCGCTTCATCACTCCTTTGCTCCTTCTCCCCATCCTCACTACTCGTCCACAATCAGCTCGCGCCATTCCAGCATCGGGACGGAGCCTTCGTCCAGCAGGAACATGCGTCCGCCGCGGCCGAGGATGGGGCCGTTGGGCGTTTCGACCCAATCGCTGGTGCGGCCCAGCTTCACGGCGTCCTCCGCGTGTTCGAACGAGTTCGCATACAGCGCCGGCAAGTAAATCTCGCCCGACTCGCTGCCGTGGGTTTCCAGCCGCGCCGGCGCCCAAATCAGGTCCCGGGGGAAGCGGGGCGGATTCATGGCGATCGTGGAAACAAACTCCAGCGGCACCCAAAAATACTCTCCCTTGGCCATTACCTCCAAGACCGTTCCGAGCAAATCGTCGCAATCGCACAGGTCCTGGAACGGCTTTTCGTTCAACGTGCCTTTGACCGGCGGGGCCTTTTCGCGGGCCGTGGTCAGCGTGGCCTGGGCCTGTTCGTTTTGCCCGGCGCGGAGCTGGCGGAGTGCTTCCAGCCGCAGCAAGACATGTTCCGGGGCCTCGAACAGGAACTTGGGCTGCGTGCCTTCCTGAAACACGAGGCGGCGCTTCCGCTCCGATTCCAGCAAGTCGCGGTAGTTTTTTGCCGCGATCTGCAGTTCCATATCGTCGTACTTGAGGGCCTCGATCTGTCGCGTGGCGCGGTCCAGGTCGCCGGCGAAGACCGACAATTCGAACAGGAACAGGCGTTTGCCCTGGTCGCCGGGATTGGATTTGACGTCGGCGAGTTGGGCCTCGATGGCCTCGGACAAGCGGCCGGCGTTAAACAGCTCGTGTGCGTTCATGGCGAGTCACTTTCCGCGTGGGTGTTCGGGATGGCAATTGGTTTTGGCGGACTAGCGCTTCGCCGGGGGACGCGGCGGCGCTGGTGGAGGCGTCGAGGACTGCAGCATGGGCTCATCGGCGGACGGCGGATCGTCGCCGCCTCCGCCGCTGGTGTAGTCCGCCTGCTTGCGGAAGTCCCAGCCCTTGATGTTCTTGGTGCCCAGCACGCCGGTTTTTTCCTGCGGCCGATAAATCATCTCGCAGGTTTGGAAACAAAAGTCGACGGTTTCTTCGGGCGGGGCCTTGCCGTCGGTTTCTAGCTGGTAGCCCACGACGTGGACATCGGTGAACAGGATCGTCAGATACGTCTTCGGCCCGCGCGCGTCCGTCTTGCGAAACGTCAGTTTGGCTTGCTGGAAGTCGTTGTATTCCGGCCGCATGCCGCGGAACGAGTTGCTGAAATACGCTTGCATCAAGAATGGCGAAGCAATGTCGACTTGCTTGCGAATTTGAAAGCGGTAATCTTCTTCCGCCTTGCCGGTGCGCGCGGTGGTCGATTTGCCGAGTGTCGGCAGGTTCATCTCCGTCGCCTCGTCGCCAGACGCCGAGGCGCGAGAACTCGCCAACTCTTGCATCTCTTCCTGCTGTTTCATCGCCGCCAGCGCCTTGGCATTGGCGAACGTGAACTGCGTGACCTCCATCGCCGCGGGGTCGTTGCCGGAGCGCTTTTTCTTAACGTCCGCCGTCTCGCCGGCGATGCGATTGCGCATCTTCCCGCCCGGCGGGCCGTTGGGAGTCAACTCGAGAAAGGCGTCGATTGCTTCTGCCACGGGCGGGAGGCTTGAGGGGTGAGTTTGAAGTTTTCAGTGTTCAGTATTCAGTCGTAGGCGGCAGCAAGGAATTGATCGAGTATTCGAGGCGAGGAGACAGAACGGCACGCATTCCTGCTAACTACTTCACCTACTTCCTTCTCCACCTACTCTCCTCCCTTACCATTCTCCGCGATCGATGAAGCTCCAGCCGGCCTGGATGAGCGTGCCGAGGCCACCGGCTTTATCTTGCGGCTTGTATTCCATCCGGCAGCGGCCGAACGAGAACGAGATGGTCTCCTTGAAGGCCGCGTCGCCGCTGATATCGATGGAATAGCTGGCTACGGCCACTTCGCCAAAATGGAATTCGAGATACGTCTTCGACTTTCCGCCGGTCGTTTTTCGCATGCTGACCTGGGCGCTATCGAACACGATCTTGCGTTCGGGATTCTGCACGCTGCAATACGCTTGGAACAAATCCGGCGACGACCAGTCCAGCAGCTTGGTGATTTTGAACTGACAGGCGTCTTCCTCGGAAAGGTCTTTTCCCTCGAATTTCTGCAGGTTCTCGAAACCCTGCACCATCGCCTTCACGCCCTTGCCGCCGACCTCTCCCCGCATTCGCTCCATACCCAACTGGCGGCGATCGGAGACTTTTTGCACGGCGTAGTAGTCGTCCTCGAAGCTTTGCGAGGAGCCGAATTCGAAGGACAACAACTCGATGATGTCCTTAAAATCCACGTCGGAGGATTCACCCTTGAGCGGCTGGCCGTCGCGGACGAGTTTCAGGAATCCGTCGCAAACTTCGTTCGCCATGGGTACTCGAGAACGGGCTGAGACGGGTTCGCCAGAGACTCCCTTCGCACCGCGAAAGGCGAAGAACAATCGCTTCCCGGCGCCGTGGGAACGAGCGCCGGGAAGCGTTCAATTCGATACTGCATGCTGCGACGAACTAGCCGTTGTAATTGTTGGAGTTCGTCAGCTTGTTCCAGGCGCGCTCGACCTTGCTGTCCAACGAGCCGTCCTTCTTTTGCGGGAAGTACGTCATCTGCAGCGCACCGTACTCGAACACGACCGATTCCTCGGGTACGTCGTCGCCTGAGGAACCCGACCACTCGATGCTTTTGACGGCGACGAGTTTGAAGTGAAACATCAGGTAGACGCCGCCCGAGACGGCCCCGGCCTTGACGCCCGACTTGCGGAGGTGCAAGAACACTTCCTTATAGTGACCGCCCTTGCCACAGGTGGCGGCCAGCAGCGGCGAGGCCTTGTCGGTTTGCTTCTTGATGGTGAACTCTTTGAAATCCGCTTTGCCGGCGCCGGCGCCGCCGGAAGCCGAGGAGATGTTCAAAGTGTTTTCGATGCCGAACGAGAACTCCTTGACTTCGAACCAGCCCTTGTCGCCGGAGAACTGCGAGTCCGTGCTCTCGCCTTCAATCTTTTCGCTGGAGCCGGCGGCCGGTTCGAATTTGAGAAATGCATCAAATGCCATGTACGGGTGCCTTTGTGTTTTTCTGGGTCGTTGGAAGCTGGGAACCGCACGCGAGGTCGATCAGGCGCACGGGCCGTTTGGCGGCGGAGATGACTTTGTCGATTCCGAGTTGTTCATCTAAGCAGGAGACTGCTCGCCCTGCGCCGGCGAGCGTCGAACCACGACGCTAAGCGTCGTAGTTGTTGGAGTTCGTCAATTTGTTCCAGGCGCGTTCGACCACTTTGCCCAGCGTGCCGTCTTTCGTTTGCGGAAAGTATTTCATCTTCAGCGCGCCGTACTCGAACACGACGGACTCTTCTGGCACGTCATCGCCCGACGATCCGGACCATTCGATGCTCTTGACGGCCACGAGCTTGAAGTGGAACTCCAAGTAAACGCCGCCCGACTTTTCGCCGGACGAAACGCCGGACTTCCGCAGGAACAACTGAACTTCCTTGTAGTGGCCGCCTTTGCCGCACGTGGCGGCCAGCAAGGGCGAGGCCTTGTCGGTTTGCTTCTTGATAGTGAATTCTTTGAAATCCGCCTTGCCGGCGCCGGCGCCGCCCGAGGCCGAGGAGATGTTCAAGGTGTTCTCGATCCCGAACGAGAACTCTTTGACCTCGAACCAGCCGTCCTTGCCGGCGAATGAGGAGTCCGTGCTTTCGCCCGTGATCGTCTCGCTGGAACCGGCCGCCGGCTCGAACTTGATGAATGCGTCAAACGCCATGGTGAATTGCCTTTCCGTTACACTGGTGCGCGGGTACCTGGACTGCCCTGACCGCTGCGCCGGGTCGCGGCGGCATTTCCGCCTTGCCACCCGGGCGTGAATCTAACAAATGCGTTGAGAACCGTCGAGCGCCGCGTGCGTCGTTTCCGTCGCCGCGGCCCTGGTCGGGCGGCCGGGGCCGAGCAAGCTCGACCCCGGCGCACCGACGTTTTCGATCAACCGCCCTTCTGCGGCACTTCGGCCACCAGGCGGAGAGACGTGCTCAAGGTTTCCAATTGGTAGTGCGGGCGCAGGTAGGCGACCGCCTCGTACCAGCCGGGACGTCCCTTGATCTCGCGCACATCGACGCGCGCGTCGGCCAAGGGGTATTTGGCCTTCGTCTCGTCGCTGGCGCCGTTCGGATCGCAGCAGTACTGCCGAATCCAGTCGTTGAGCCACTCGGCGCAATCCTTAGCTTCCATGAACGAACCGATCTTGTCGCGGGCCATCACCTTCAAGTAGTGAGCGAACCGCGAGGTGCACATGATCAGGTTCAACTTGGCCGACAACTCCGCATTGGAATTGGCGTCCGCGTCGAAGTACGTCTTCGGCTTCTGGCACGACTGCGCGCCCATGAAGACCGCGTAGTCGGTCCCCTTGGCGTGCAACATCGGCAGGAAGCCCAAGTTCGAAAGCTCGAACTCGCGGCGGTCGGTGATGGCGATTTCCGTCGGGCACTTCATCGCCACGTCGCCGTCGTCGGTCGGGAAGGTGTGGACCGGCAGGCCTTCGACCTTACCGCCCCCTTCAACGCCGCGGCTGCGGGCGAACCAGCCGTACTTGGAGAACGCGTCGGTCATCCGCGAGGCGTAGGCCCAGGCGGCGTTCATCCAGAGATACTTGTCGTGGTCCTTGCCGTCGACGAATTCTTCGAAGTTGAACTCCTCCACGCGCTTGAAGGCCTCGCCATAGGGCAAACGCCCCAGCACGTGCGGCAGCGTCAGGCCGACGAAGCGGGAATCTTCCGATTCGCGGAACGACTTCCACTGCGCGTATTCGACGCTATCGAAGATCTTCGTCAAATCGCGCGGATTGGAGAGCTCCGTGAAGCTGTCGAAGTTGAACAACTTCGACGACGCGGCCGAAATGAACGGCGCATGCGCCGCGGCGGCCACGTTCGAGATCATCTTCAACAGGCTGACGTCTTCCGACGAGCGGCCGAACTCGTAATCGCCGACCAGCATCCCGTAGGGCTGACCGCCGAGTTGGCCGTATTCTTCCTCGTAAATCTTCTTGAACAGCGCGCTTTGATCGAACTCAGCGGCCTTTTCCAGGTCTTTGAACAGATCGCGCTTGCTGACGTTCAGCACGCGAATCTTCAGGTTCTCGCCGGTTTCCGATTGGTGCACGAGGTAGTGCAGCCCGCGCCAGCTCGATTCCAGCGCCTGGAATTCCTGGTGGTGAATGACCTCGTTCAGTTGGACGGTGAGCTTCTTGTCGATCTCGCCGATCCACTTCTTGATGTTGGCTTCCACATCGGCCGAAACCACGTGGCCCGGGGTGACGACCTGCTCCAGGAACTGCTTGAAGTAGTTCTTGGCGCGATCGGCTTCCTGGCTCGATTGCGGCTTCGTCGCGGCAATCACTTGATCCAGCAGGCCGAGACCTTCGGTCGTCTCGGCGCCTGCGGCGGATTTTGCTTGTTGAGCGCTACTCATTCAGCCACCTCTTTCTGACCAGCGGTGAGTCCCATCTCGGCGGCCAGCTTGTTCGCGGCCTCGGGGTTTGTAATGATCTGCGCGAGCAGTTCTTCCAGCTTGTCGTTGCCTTCCATCTTGCTGGAGAGCTGCACCAACTGGCGGCGCATTTCCAACAATTCACGCAACGCGGGGATTTGTTCCGCGACGCGGGCCGGCTCGAAGTCGTCGATGTGCTTGAAGTTCAACTCCACGCCCACTTTGCCCCCCTCTTCGGTCAACTTGTTGTCGACTTTGAGGGCCACGCGCGGGGCGGCCTTTTCCAGCACGCTGTTAAAGTTGTCCCGGTCAATGCTGACCACTTTGCGCTGCTTGAGCGCCGGCAGCTTTTCCTTGGGATTGCCGGCCCGC
>Ga0163153_10008227_pt1 | contig 10924 bp, 4 predicted proteins | sample OliLakLV19MP6IB1_FD_148629 | JGI IMG/M metagenome (GOLD analysis project Ga0163153, IMG submission 148629) | Freshwater microbial mat bacterial communities from Lake Vanda, McMurdo Dry Valleys, Antarctica - Oligotrophic Lake LV.19.MP6.IB-1 | ecosystem: Environmental > Aquatic > Freshwater > Lake... | reverse complement strand
GAAGAAGGTATAATGTCTCGGGATCCCGGGTTCGGATATCCCCCACTATGGCCACTGGTAATTTTTATGCCGAGATGGATGGAACAGGCCTTATTTATCTTTTCGACAGCAACGGGGCAGCCGATATTGGGATGTATATTTTTGAGAGGTAGTTCGTCAGAATCATCGTGAAAGAAAAAAATAAAAATACAGGCCACGTCCCGATAGCTATCGGGATTACACTAATTAGCACTAATATAATTGTGGCTAAATATTTTCACACTAAACAATAACAAAAATGATTTTTAAAAAAAATCTCATTGCTTTTGCTGCGGTTTTGGCCCTGAGCCAGGCATTCGGGTCATTGAATTGTTTTGCACAAAACTGGGCTCAGCACATCGCCCCTATCTTTTACAGCAAATGCACAAGCTGCCATCACTCGGGAGGGATCGCCCCTTTTCCGCTCATCACTTATCTGGATGCTCAACCCTGGGCTTCTTTCATAAAAACGGATGTGCAGAGCGGGAAAATGCCTCCATGGCCGCCAGACACTACCTACTTGCATTACGTTCATGAACGTGTCTTATCGCAGCAGCAAATAAACAGCATTGTTACTTGGGTGAATAACGGAGCACCGCAGGGAAATCCTTCACTTGCGCCTCCACCTCCTGTTTACAACAGCGGTTCATTCCTAGGTACGCCCGATCTGAAGCTGACCATCCCGGTATATACGAGTGTAGCAGCAACACAAGATAAATACCAGTGCTTTGCCATGCCCACCAATTTCCCGCAGGATAGATACATAAAAGCAATAGAAGTAGTGCCTGGAAATTCAGCCATTGTCCATCACGTGGTGGTTATGATTGACAGCGTAAATATTGTTACCGTTCCCTCCATTGACACAACCTGTGCCTGGAGCACAGTGGCTTGTACCTACGCACCGGGCTCCACGCCTACCATTTTCCCGAACGGAGCTAATGTGAAGATGGGAATGCGCCTTCCTGCCGGAGCCTCCATCCATCTTCAGATTCATTATCCCCAAGGCACAGCGGGAATGATAGACAGTACCTCAGTGCACCTTTTTTTCTACCCGGTCAGCACAACAGGTGTAAGAGAAATATATTCTGACTATCTACTGGGCTTTGGCGCACTCACCTTCCCGCCTGATTCGATAAAGACATATGTAGATACATATGGTCCAACGACAAGCGACCTTTCCTTCCTGTCGGTTTTTCCGCACATGCATCTGATAGGAAAAGAAATGGAGTCGTATTCCACTGACGCACTGAACGATACCTCGCGCTTTGTGAAGATCAACAACTGGGATTTTCACTGGCAAGATTTTTACAATTTTAAAAAGGTAATGAAAATTACTATGGGGAGTACCCTTCATTTGCGCGGACTGTATGATAACACGGCAAATAACCCCAACAACCCGAACTCTCCGCCTCAATTGGTGGTTGGCGGAAGGAAAACTACGGACGAAATGTTCATCTGCGGATTCCTGTATCTTGCCTATCAGCCCGGGGATGAAAATATTTCACTGGACACACTGCTGAATCCTCCCACGGCAACTCATGAAATTCTATTATCAAACTTTGCCTGCTATGCTTTTCCTAATCCTACCTCACAGCAAATAACTTTTCAGTATTATCTGGATCATCCTGCATCAATGAAATTATATATATATGACAGCTTTGGTAGGACTATCAAATCTATTTCAGAGGAACAATTAGGTGGGACAAAACAATTGATCTGGAACGGAAAAGAGGAGCAGGGCAACGCGCTGAGCAACGGAATTTATTTTTACAGAATAGAAGCTGGCGAAAAAATTGCTTCGGGAGAAATTGTTTTGTCCAGATAGGAACGCGATGTGGCAAAAAAGAAAAAATAGTTTTATTCGACCCTATTCGCATCGCTCCGCTACAATGGAAGTTTTATAAAAACCATAAAAACCATAAAAACCATGAAAACCATCTTCGCTATTTTTACCCTATTGATAGTTGCAATTTTTTCAATCCAATCCTTTTCTCAGAACATCGCCATAAACCAAACAGGCGCAGCGGCAAACGCCTCGGCAATACTTGATGTAAATGCCACAAACAAAGGGATTCTTATTCCCAATGTCGCCATTTCAAACAACACGGATGGAACTACTATTTCTTCGCCTGCAACAAGTTTACTCGTGTATAACACAAACGCCTCCATGACCAACGGTGCAGGAAAAGGCTACTATTATAATTCCGGAACGCCAGCCTCTCCTGTTTGGATAAATCTTCTTACACCTACAACGGCCTCTACATCTGGTTCAGGAGACTGGACCCTCGTAGGAGTAGCGAGCAGCACAGCAGGTTTTTCAGGATTTGTTACAACAGGATATACTACAGCTACCGGAAAAGAATATCTGGCAATTGTTATGGCCGGTGGCAGCCCCACCATGTCAGACGCTGTTGCTGTTTACGGCCCCATACAAAACAATGGCGTAGCATTTTCCTATGTCGCGTATGTTACTCTGTTTTCACCCGTCATTACCGCAACTTCTGCCGAAGGTTGGGCAATTATATCAGGGAAACTTAAAAACGCATCTATTGCTACAACAGCTAATATAGGCGTAAACGGCACATTTGGCGGTGGGGCCAATGATCCGGTCATTGCAATTAAGGGTAACGGAGAGATAGGCTACAATGATATTGGGGCTTTCAATGCTTACAGTATGTATTTATTCGAAAGATAATGCCATTACCTGATATAAAATAGTCCAAAAGCAAATGGTATTATACCGGTCGAAGAAGGGCATCATCAAATGGACTATTTCTAATTGAGCATTGGTATAATTTGTTCGCAGCAGGAAATAACCGAATATGAAAACAAAATTAGTTACTTCCATTCTAATCCTGATGACTATCGGGATAGATATCTCCTTTGCAGGAACACAAAAATTGTCGCAATCCGGAGATCAAAAAGAAAAAGCCGCTCAATGGCTTAGCACGCAAAATGAAAAAGGGTTTTTGGAGAACCGCGGGCAGATGACGGATATGAAGGGCAATCCTGTGCCGGATGTTTTGTTTAAAACCGAATCCCCGAACCTGAATTTCTGGATCACCAAGAAAGGAATTACCCTGCAAACCAAGCAATGGAGAAAAGAGATGAAGAAAGAGAATGAACTCACGGAAGAGGATAAGCAAGAAGAAAAAAGAACCGGCAAAAGAAAAGCCGATAAGTTTTTGGATTGGGAACGGATAGACATTGAGTTGAAGGGGGCAAACATAATTAGAGAAAACATCCTGAAAGAAAAATCCTTGCAAGGGCATAATAATTTCTTCTACGCCCATTGTCCGGATGGGATTTACGGTGTAAAAGAATATGAAAAGGTAACCATCCGGGAAGTATATGCCGGCATTGATTGGGTGTTTTACAGAAAATCGGACGGCACACTGAAATATGATTTTGTTGTACACCCCGGAGCGGAGTACAGGCAAATCGAACTTCTGTACAAGAGCAAAACACCTGTAAATATAAACGAACAGGGACAACTGGAACTCTATACCGGTTACGGCAATGTAAAAGAAAATACCCCTGTAAGTTTTTACGATGGGAAGGAGATAAAAACCCAATTTGAGTACAAAGAAAAAAAGGAGATAGAGATAAACGGAGATCGTGGTTGCGAAACAGGCATTGCATTTAATGTTGCTCCACTCCCATCTGGTGAGATTGCAAACGGTACTCTTATTATTGACCCTCAACTTTTCTGGGCATCATTTTATGGGGGTAATGATGCTGAAGGTGGATGGTCGCTGGCAACTGATGCCTGCGGCAATTTGTTTGAGGCCGGGTATGTTCAATCCACAAGTTTTTTCCCTGTCCTGAATGCGGGAACCTATTTTCAGGGAACCAATGCAGGGAGTTGGGATGCTTATATTCTGAAGTTTGATAATGCGGGAATGTCCGTCTGGGCTACTTACTACGGTGGGACTGCAGGAGAGTTTGCTCAGGCAATTGAAATTGATCCCTCTGGAAATGCATGGGTTACCGGAATGACAATGTCCACCAATTTTCCTGTACAAAACGGAGGAGGATATTACCAGGGAACCAATGGAGGCAGCAATGATTTCTTTATATTGAAATTTGACAATAACGGCAACCGCCTTTTGGCCACTTATTACGGAGGTAGCGCTGGTGAAGTGGGCAATTCCATTGCCATCGATGCTACCGGAAATGTGTTTATAACGGGCGATACTCAATCCGGTAATTGCCCTACACAAAACCCTTTTCAGGCAACAAATGGCGGAGGCCGTGATGCCTTCATCATGAAATTTGATAACGCATGCAACCGTCTATGGGCTACGTATTACGGAGGCAGCGCGGACGAAGAAAGCTATGCCATCGCTACTGATGCTACGGGAAATGTGTGGGTAACGGGTACTACCTATTCCAATAATTTCCCAACGCTGAATGCCGGAACTTTTTTTCAGGCAGCAAATGCGGCAAGTAATGATGCCTTTATTTTAAAATTTGACAATGCCGGCAACCGTCTCTTAGCAACCTATTACGGAGGAAATGGTGGAGATAAAGGCTACGGTCTGGCTGTTGATGCAACAGGAAATATATTTGTGTTGGGCGTTTCCACCTCCACCAATTTCCCTACCCAGACTGCCGGAACATTTTTTCAGCCTGCCAATGCAGGAAGTGATGATGCCTTTATTCTGAAATTTGACAATGCAGGTACACGCCTATGGGCTACTTATTACGGAGGAGCCGGGTCTGAGTATTCAGGTCTAATGACCTACGACAATATTGCCATCGACCCCTGTGGCAATGTGTATGTTAGTTTTGAAACAACTTCCGCCAACATGAGTACCCTTGCTTCCTGCGATGCGAGCGGCTATAATGACAATTCTTTTAATGGCGGCAACGGAGGTTTCCCGCAAGACCTGTTCATTTCTTTATTCAGCAATACCGGAGTCCGCCTGTGGGCAACTTATTTCGGAGGAGACGGAAATGATTTTCGCTCACCAATTACGTTGGATATAAATGGCAATCTTTTTCTGGCAGGCGAATGGTCAAAAGTTTCCAATAGCGCCACCTATCCTGTAACTGATCCCGGAGCAAGCACCTATTATGATCCCACTTTTAACGGCAACTTTGACGATGGTTTCATTGCAAAGTTTTGTAGTCATACCTGTGTATGCAGCAGCTACCAGGGATGTTCTATATCCGCAACGTTAAATGTTACTGCCACTTCTGTAAATCCACTTTGCAATGCTCCCTGCACGGGCACCGCTACAGCGTTAGCGACAGCAGGAGGCTGCACAGGAGGTTCAGTGACGTACAGTTGGAGCACAATACCTGTACAAACTACACAAACTGCGACAGGCCTTTGTGCAGGAGTGTACACAGTAACGGTTACAGATCAAAGCGCAAGTACCGCAACAGCCACTGTAATTATCACACAGCCTCCTGCTGTTACCGTTTCAACAACCGCCACCGCGCAAACCTGCACCCAGGGAGGAACGGCAACAGCTACTGCTTCGGGCGGAACATCACCTTTTACTTACCTGTGGTGTAACGGTGCCAGCACCAGCGCTGTTTCGGGGTTAGCACCCGGCAGTTGTACTGTTTTGATTACCGATGCCAGCGGATGCTCAGTTATTGATACAATTACAATTATTTCAAGCGCAAACAGCCCCACCATTACAGCAAGCTCCACGTCTTCGGCATGCGGATCCAACAACGGCACTGCTTCGGTAAATGCAAACGGTGGAACACTTCCCTATACATTTTCCTGGTCCACTAGTCCGGTACAAACATCGCAAACGGCAACGGGGCTTTCATCTGGCGTTTATTCCATCACGGTCACAGACAGCAACGGCTGTACATCTATTTCTACTGCCACGGTGACAAGCATCTCGGCTCCTATTGCCTCTGCCACATCAGCAACTATCTGCGTGGGACAAAATGCCGTGATCAACGCATCTGGCGGAACCAATTATTTGTGGAGCAATGGCGCAACTACCTCTTCGATAAATCTTACCACTGCAGGAAATTATTCAGTGATAGTTTCTATCGGCAGTTGTTCGGATACAGCTTTTTCAACTGTGGTGGTGAATCCTGCTCCCGCTGCTGCTGTAGCTTCGAGCAGTACCATTGTAGCTGGACAAACCGTTACGCTGGTTGCAACCGGTGGCGGGACGTATCTCTGGTCAACCGCTTCTATTGATTCTTCTATTTTGGTTTTTCCCTTTATTACGACTGTATATTGTGTTACTGTAACCAATACATATAATTGCACGGATGTGGTTTGTGCAACAGTAACTATTGAGCCCATTGATTGTTCGAAGGCAGGAGAGTTGTTTTTGCCAAACGCCTTTTCTCCTAATGGCGATAATGAAAACGAAACGTTTGGCCTCTATTACGGTGATTACTCTTGTCTGAAATCGTACCAACTGATAATTTACAGCCGGTGGGGAGAATTGGTTTTTGAATCCACCAACCCTGCCATGAAATGGGATGGCTCGTATCAGGGCAAGATTGAATCAAGTGCAGTGTTTGCGTATTATATGAAAGCTACGCTGATCACGGGATTGGAAATAATCCAGAAGGGGAATGTTAGCCTCTGTAGATAAAAATAATAAAGAGCTAATCCTGATCGAGCGAAGCGAGCATCGAGGGTGAGCATACTTAAATAAAAATTACAATTTAATAATAACTTCTAATGAAAAAACTTCTTATATCTTTTTCAATCTGCGCAGCCATTTTGCAAACCTGCAGGATCGGCATTTCACAAAACATAAATTCTCATGTTTCTCCCCTCGCCTTTGCCCGCCCGGATGAACCGTTCGGACGGGGAGAGGGCTCGGGGGTGAGGTCTATTGATGAAAAGCTTCGAGGCAATGGCATAGCGTTCACAGAAAATAAAGGACAGGTAGCTGACATGGAAGGCAACCCAAGACCCGATGTTTTATATTCAGCCGATGCAGACGGAGCAAGCATTTATTTGCGCAAAGGAGGAATAAGTTATGTGATGAGTAAAATGGAAGAAGATGCCCCGACCCTAAAGGGAGGAAATGCAAAAAGTCCCCTTAGGGATTTAGGGCAACATGGGGGCATGCGAAGCATACAGCGGGTGGACATGGATTTTCTGGGGAGTAACAAAGAAGCAAAAGCAATAGAAGAGGAGCAAACAGTAGGATATAAAAATTATTATCTCGGGCACCTATCTGTCGAACCGGCAGGTTGCCCGCAAGGAATAATCGGAGTGAAAACGTATAAAAAGATCAACTACGAAAACATCTATCAAAACATAGATATAAGTTTTTTGGGAGGCAACGGCAATGAAATGAAATACGATTTCATTGTAAAGCCGGGAGGAAACCCCGATGACATACAACTAAAATCCTGACAAGCGAAGGAAAATTAAAGATCACAACGCAAATAGGAGAAATAAAAGAATGGATGCCTGCTGTTTATCAAGATATAAATGAAAAAAAAGTTTATGTAAATGCTAAGTATATTTTAAACGATAATATTTTAACTTTTCAACTTGAAGCCTGGAACCCTTCTTTCCCCCTGATCATTGACCCCTGGACCACATGGATTACTTATTATGGAGGAAGCGCGGGAGAATCTGGTTTTGGTATAGCCACCGATGCAGGCGGCAATGTGTTCATCACGGGAATTACTACATCCCTCAACTTTCCCGTCCTCGCAGGCTTTCAGATGGCTAGTGGAGGTGGAGTTAATGATGCTTTTGTGGTGAAGTTTAACGGAGCAGGCATTCGCCAATGGGCTACTTATTATGGTGGCAGCGGAGCTGATGAAGGATATGACATAACCACCGATGCAGGAGGAAATGTATTCATCACCGGACGTACTTTTTCCAACAACTTTCCTGTACTCTCCGGGTTTCAAATGGCCAATGGAGGAGGAGGTAATGATGCTTTTGTAGTGAAGTTTAATAGTTTGGGAGCACAGGTGTGGGCTACTTATTACGGGGGAAATTCGCAAGAATGGAGTTATGCCATCGCTATCGATGCAGGGAACAATGTATTAATTACCGGATATACTGCTTCCAACAACTTTCCCGTTCTTTCAGGATTTCAGATGGGATATGGAGGTGGTGTTTCCGATGCATTTGTAGTTAAGTTTAGTAATGCAGGAGCGCAGGTGTGGGCTACTTATTATGGAGGAAGTCTTGGTGATGAAGGTTCCGGAATTGCAACAGATGCAGCAGGAAATGTATTTGTTAATGGAACCACTCAATCCGCCAACTTTCCCGTTCTCTCTGGCTTTCAGATGGCTAATGCAGGAACGTACGATTCGTTTGTGGTAAAATTTAGCAGTGCAGGCGCGCAACAATGGTCTACTTATTACGGGGGAGGAGGCTGGGATTTTGGCTATGGTATTGCCACCGATGCAGGTGGCAATGTGCTCATTACGGGATTAACAGCATCTAACAATTTTCCGGTACTCTCCGGTTTTCAGATGGCTAATGCGGGCGGCTCATGGGATGCCTTTGTTGTAAAGTTTGCCGGAACGGGCACACGCCTCTGGGCTACTTATTTCGGGGGTAACGCGGCTGATGAAGGATTAGGAATCACGACCGATGCAGGTGGAAATGTGTACCTCACCGGAGATACTGACAGTCCTAACTTTCCTGTTACCGGAACTGCCTGCCAACCAACTTTGGGAGGAATCAAGGATAATTATCTTGCTTCTTTTGACGCTGCCGGAAACCGTCTTTGCACCACCTACATTGGAGGAAGCGGTCAGGATGAAGGAACCGGGGGAGGAAATATCGCCCAATCCGGTTGTCATGTTTACATAACGGGATACACGCCCGGCTCTTTTCCTGTAACAACGGGTTCTTTTCAAACTGCTTATGGAGGAGGAACTCAAGATGCGTTTGTTGCCCAGATGCCAAAAGATTGCAGCTGCAATAGTGCTTTGCCAATTGCCAATTCCGGAGCCGATGTAACAATATGTTCAGGCGCTGGTTCAACTCTAACGGCAACAGGAGGTGGAACATATTCCTGGTTACCGGGGGGGCAAAGTACTTCTTCTATTTCTGTCAGCCCAACTTCCAGCACCAATTATACCGTAACCGTTACAGATGCCTGTGGAAGTAGCAGCGATGTTGTTACTGTGAGCGTTGGAAGTGTAACGGCAGCTATCAATGGCAGCACAACTATATGCAACGGCTCTGCTGCTACGCTTACTGCTTCCGGTGGAATAAATTATTCCTGGAATACAGGTGCAACCACAACTTCTATTTCCGTATCGCCAACTTCAACCACCTCGTACACAGTAACAGTAACGGGTACATTCGGATGCACATCTGCTGCAACCGGAATTGTAACGATTGCCGGGCTTACTTCAACCGCAACGTCCACCTCCGCTACTTGTCTTGCCGGTAACGGCACAGCAACAGTAACTCTTACAGGTGGATCATTGCCCTATACTTATAGTTGGTCACCGGGCGGGTGGACAAATGCAACAGCAACCGGACTAAGTGCAGGAAATTATACAGTAACAGTTACGGATGCGGGCGGATGCAGCAGTACATCAACCGTAGTTATCACTTCATCAAGCGGGCCGGCTGTTTCACTTTCCAGTCAGACAAATATTTTGTGCAACGGGGGAAATACCGGTTCAGCGGCAGTGGCAGCAACAGGAGGCAGTACTCCTTATACTTATTTCTGGAATCCGGGCGGGCAAAGCGTTGCAACTGCAACCGGACTTTCTGCAGGAAATTACACAGCAACTGTTACGGATGCAAGCGGGTGCAGCAATCTACAACCTGTATTGATCATTCAACCTGCTGCAATAACATCCACCACCTCCATCACGCAGGCGAGCTGCGGAAATAATATTGGAACAGCAATGGTCAATGTATCCGGAGGAACCGGAAGTTACACGTATAGCTGGTCATCTCCCGGAGGGAGTACAGCAACCGTCACCGGACTATCCATCGGTAGTTACACCTGTACAATTACTGATGTCAACGGATGTACACAAGCAGCAGTAGCGAATGTTATAAGTTCAGGCGCACCATTTATTACATTATCAGGCCAAACGAATGTTTTATGCAATGGAGGAAATATCGGTTCAGCGGCAGGGACAGTGTCAGGAGGCAGTCCTCCGTATACGTATTCATGGTCTCCTTCAGGCGGAACAACTACCGCTGCCACCGGACTTAGTGCGGGGAATTATATAATGACCGTTACGGATGCAAGTGGCTGCAGCAATATACAACCCGTGACCATCACAGAGCCAACAGCAATAACAACAACTTCTTCCGCTACTGCTTCTACTTGCGGAAACAATAACGGTTCAGCAACGGCAACAGTGAGTGGCGGCACACCGGGCTATACCTACAACTGGTCACCGGGTGGGGGAACAACTTCAACGGCAACCGGTTTATCTGCCGGCATTTATTCAATAACGGTTACCGATGCAAACGGATGCATTCAAACCTCAATCACTTCTGTTATAAACGCAAACGGGCCTAATGCTTCAATTCAGAATCAAACAAATACTTTGTGTAACGGCACAAATACCGGCATCGCCACGGTGAACGTAACGGGCGGCACATCGCCTTATACATACAATTGGTCGCCATCGGGTGGAACAAATTCATCGGCAAGTAATCTTTCAGCAGGGGTATATACTGTTCTCATTACCGATGCAGGCGGTTGCAGCAATACACAAACTATTACAATTACCCAGCCATTGGCGCTAATTGCATCTGCCTCCTCGACTCCTGCATGCGGATCCAACAACGGCACTGCTTCGGTAAATGCAAACGGTGGAACACTTCCCTATACATTTTCCTGGTCCACTGGTCCGGTACAAACATCGCAAACGGCAACGGGGCTTTCATCTGGCGTTTATTCCATCACGGTCACAGACAGCAACGGCTGTACATCTATTTCTACTGCCACGGTGA
>Ga0163153_10008225_pt1 | contig 10925 bp, 13 predicted proteins | sample OliLakLV19MP6IB1_FD_148629 | JGI IMG/M metagenome (GOLD analysis project Ga0163153, IMG submission 148629) | Freshwater microbial mat bacterial communities from Lake Vanda, McMurdo Dry Valleys, Antarctica - Oligotrophic Lake LV.19.MP6.IB-1 | ecosystem: Environmental > Aquatic > Freshwater >... | reverse complement strand
TTTAGCTTTTTACAACACCGAACGAGTCCACTATGCTTTCAGGAACTTTCTTTCTCCGGTACAATTCATGCTGTCATTACAAGTTAATCAATTACCCAAAGAGTGCAAAAGTGGGTGGCCTTATACAGCCCGTTGACAATCTTCACGGTGAGTTCATACTTTAAGAGGAAGAGGTTATTTCAACCGCAAGTTTCCTCAATAAGGAGTTGCGATGAAAAGGATGAGATTTAATTTGATGGCCGCCCTGATTTTCTGGCTCCAGCGCCTGGTTTACAAAGCACAGAAAGTTGTCGAGGATGAGCGCTCCAAACCTCAAAGTCTTCCAGAACTGCAGAAGCTTTGGGGATGGAAGAATCGCTTACAGCGAATGGAGTGGGCCTTAAACGACATGACCGCCAGAAATGAATTTCAGCAACATCATTTACAGCTGTAAAAAAAGTATTCGGAGCCGGCAACGCAAATGGGCAGCCACGCACCATTCGCTCGCCTAGAGCAATAATATGGAGCTCCGATCGAGGCAGTACCTTAAGACATCAGTTGGCCCCCCGACTGATGTCTCTTCATTTTTGCGTATTACAATTTTAGCGACATTTACAGGCCTGGAATCATTTCACCACGACCGTGGTAAAATGATTCCACGAATTTTGATTTTCTACTTTGTTAGATCCGTACATAGCTAAGAGGGCCTACCTGGCAGCAAGGCGGGCGCAGATGAAACATAACACCGCAAAATATTTATCAACTTTTTTACCTTTACTTTTCTTCATTTTTTTCATAATCTGAAAGTAGAAGCTCTTCCATCCAGTTTCAAAGGCTACCGGCGGAGCTTTTGCAATTTTTTTCATCACTCTGAAAGGAGCCTCCCTTGTGAACGCCACTTCGGCCAGAAGTTTTACCAGGTGTTCAATCGAACGTTCTGCGGACCAAAGTCGGCCCGCCTGAAAGGGGGTGATCATTCTATTTTTTTAACTCCTGAAAGGAGTCTCATGAGGAAAAACTAATCCGCCCAAGTGGCGAGAGTGACACGTCATTTTCATGACGTCCCCTTTGGCCCTCGTCTACACAACAGGCGGGGGCATTTTATTTTTTAAGCACTTTTTAGCAATTAAAACCAATTACTTTATAAAACGCTATAGCGTTTTATAAAGTAATTGGTTTCGGGGCCTCATTCACTACTTTTATTTTGATTTGCATTACAAAATCATAAAAACATCGATCAAACACTTCGATAAATTGTTAAAAACTGTTAAACACTCGGTGTTTAACAGTGTTCAACTGTTCAGTGTTCAACACTTCAACATGTTCTCGCTGTTTACAGTGTTTATAAATGTTAAACACTCGGTGTTTAACATTTTGGTGTTTAACATGTTTAGCAATAATGTTTTGATATCTTCCGTCGGGTTCTGCGTCTAGTTGGCATAGTTCCGCGAACATCAATATTCATTTACATCTCACGATCGGTCTGCTAGTATCAAAATAGCCTCGAAAAAGGCATTTTTTTATCAATTTACAGTGGCGTTAACCCTTTCACCCGCCAAAACTTTCCATATAGAAAGTTTCCGGCGGGTAAACCTCTCAATTTGCCTATGAAAGATACGCCACTGCCTACATTAAATATATGGATAAAGATAGTAATGGCGTTACTAGTGAAGAAGCCAAGGAAAATCGTTTAGTTGAGCAAGAGGAGGAAAAAAAATCAAAGAAAAACAGCGCCATGAGCAAGCTCATGACCGATGAGAAAAATCCCCCACAGGTCGGGGATCTCGTTGATGGTCCAGTAATTGCCATTGAAAAAGCGGCAGTTTATGTCGACTTATACCCCTTTGGTACCGGTATTATTTACGGCCGCGAATATTTGAATGCCAGAGACATTATCCGCCGCATCAATGTTGGCGATAATATTGCCGCCAAAGTGGTGGATGCCGGCAACAACGACGGCTACATTGAACTTTCTTTGAAAGAAGCCCGCCAAGCTCTCATTTGGAGCGAAGCTGAAGCTATCATTAAAGAAAAAAGAATTCTTGATTTGCCTATTAAAGATGCCAATAAAGGTGGTCTTATACTCGAGTGGCAAGGTATTGCTGGATTTTTACCGGCCTCCCAGCTTAAGAGCGAACACTACCCACGCGTTGATGACGGTGATAAAGACAAAATTTACGAAGAATTGAAAAAACTTATCGGCACCGTGCTTTCTGTCACCGTTATTGGCGCCACGCCAAAAGAAGGAAAGCTTATTTTCTCGGAAAAGAGCTCGGACCAAAAAGAAAAACAGGAAATTGTTAATAAATACGAACTCAATGACACCGTTGAAGGGACAGTCACCGGTGTGGTTGATTTCGGAGTCTTCGTCAAACTGGAAGAAGGACTGGAAGGCTTGGTCCATATTTCAGAAATCGATTGGGGCCTCGTTGAAGATCCTCGCGCGCTGTACAAAGTAGGCGATAAGATAAAAGTTAAAGTAATTGAAATAAAAGAAGGCAAGGTTTCTCTTTCCGTCAAAGCCCTTCACGACAATCCATGGAACGAAGCCGAGAAGAAATACAAAAAGGACATGGAGGTTGAGGGAGTAATCATTAAGTACAACAAGCACGGCGCCTTAGCTTCTATCGAAGAAGGTGTGGCCGGACTTGTCCATCTTTCTGAATTTGAAAATGAGCCAAAATTACGAAGCTCACTTGAACTTGGTAAAACTTATAAATTCAAAATAACTCTTTTTGAACCAAAAGAGCAGAAAATGGCGCTCTCCTACTTAAAGTCGTAAGTAAAAATAAAAAACTAAAAAACTCTATAAAAAAGTAAAAAGAAAAGGGGCATCGCCGGATGCTCCTTTTTAGTAGAACGGTCTTTTTATGTCCGGCCATTTTGTAAACCAGTACTCCCCTTTTTCAGTCACACCTTCGCAGTGGTGATCTCCTTCGTGGCCCACTTTAAGCTTACACTGAAAGTGGGCTCCATTTTGTTTTAGGACACCATCCTCTTCTGCAGACTGTTGTTTTATAACCAGGCGACTCCTCAATTTAAGGGCAGTTGGTTCCGAAAAAAAGGCTGAGCAAGATTTGGGTGAGGTGTCATTTTTTTCTTCGGTACGAAGAAGAGGTAGGTTTTCGATCACGCCCCAAAAGATAGTGACAAAATAACCTTCCTTAGCCAGACAGCATCGTAAATGATTTCCTTCATGAAATTCCAGCTGACAGGCGACTTCATATCGCTGACCGCAAACATTAATGACTCCGACCGTGCCGCACTTTTCTAAGGTCATTTCTTGGCCTCTCTATAAAGTACTTTTTAAAATCTTATTGAGTAATTTTCGCTGCTACTTTGTTCCTGCTACTTTGTTCTACCTTAGATTTTAAAGCTAAAGCCCATTATATAGATAAATTATGAAGGTTTAATTAAATTTATGAAGTTTAATTAAATTTGCTCATAGTCATTTCTTTGCCTTCTTCTAAAAATGTTTGGACCGTATCTACTATTTTTTTAAATTCCTGCTTTAAAATATCCACTTCCGCCGGTTTGAATTTGCCGAGGATAAATTTAATTACTGCCTCTTCTCCACTCGGCTTTTTTGCTACTCCTTTGGTCGTCGAAGGTGAGATACCAATGCGAATTCGTAAAAAATCTTTCGTTTTTATTGTCTTAATTACCGACTCCACGCCTTTGTGGCCACCAGATGAGCGCCCGAAAGACAATTTCATTTTCCCCATCGGCAAATCGAGCTCATCATAAATAACAATTAATCTTTCCGCATCCTTTTTACTTTTAACATAAGAAGAGAGAATTTTGCCATTATGGTTCATAAAAACTTCCGGGCGGATAAGGATTAGTTCATGTTTGCCCAATTTACCAATCGAAACTGAAACTTTATTTTTTTTATTTTCCTGCCAATCAGCAAAGTCCAGTATTTTCCTAAGTGTTTCCACGCTCATTTTTCCGACGTTGTGACGTGAGCCGTCGTATTCCTCTCCAGGGTTCCCCAAGCCTAAAATAAAATATTTCATCCCGTTAGAGGCAGGTCGCGGTCAGCCCACTCTCTGCTAAGTTACTGTTGATAATATTTTTTCGACTTTTTATCATAAATTATTATTTAGCTTCACATTTTAAACCGTGACCGCGGCTTGCCTTGCTTTCTGGCAGGCCTCTAACGGGATTCATTCGAATCATTGTACACTAATGCCAATTTGTTTTGAATTTTTTTACAAGCTAAATTTTTAGCATATAAAAATCATAGAAAATTGAAAAAAGTGTTGTGTCAATTCAGTGAACAATGTACAATGGCCTCAAAATATGGAACCTAAAGAAGTGACAAAAGAAAAACCTGAGTCTTTCATAAAAGAAACTCTCCGTTTTGCTATTATCACTTTAGTTATTGTTGTACCGATTCGTTTTTTTATTGCCGAACCTTTCATTGTCAGCGGTGCCTCCATGCAGCCGACATTTGAAAGTGGCGATTATCTCATTGTTGATCGTCTGACATACCATTTAAATGATCCTAAGCGTGGAGACGTCGTCATTTTCCGCTATCCCAAAGATCCTTCTAAGTATTTTATTAAAAGAATTGTCGGACTTCCTGGAGAATCTGTCGAAATTTCTGGAACTTCGGTCATCATTAAGAATACCGGTAACCCAGAAGGCTTCTCGCTCGATCAGTCTTATATAAAAAGCGTAAGTCCGGAGAAATTTACCGCTACCGTTCCAAGTGACTCTTACTTTGTGATGGGAGATAATCGGCCCGCCAGCAGTGATTCGCGAATTTGGGGAGAATTGCCTCGGGATAATCTGGTTGGGCGAGCTCTGGTTAGGCTTTTCCCGTTCAAAAGTGTAGATGTCTTGCCAGGAGCGCATTAAAAAAGTTTTGGAGATTCCCCAAAGTAAAAGAGAAAGAAATTATTAAAGGCTAAAATCATGGAGAAGAACGACAAAACCAAAATTTACGAAGTGGCAACTGAAATTGCGCGATACTATGGTTTTTCTTCAATTAATGAAACTTTCGATGCCTTACCGGCAAACTTGAATGGCAGTGGAGGTAAAAAACCTCATCTGCAAGCTACTAAGGATGGATTACCAGGGGAAATTAATCGCCCTCTCCTAATGAAAACGTATTTGGATAATAATTTTGCGGCTTTGCCCCAGCCGGTCATGATTTATCATACCGAACCCCTTCGTAAAAACATGGAAAGGGAGTTGTATGGCGGCAAGGATGCCGTTCTTTTTGCGCTTGAAATTATCGGGGTTTCTAAAAGCATTGCCGAAGCCCTGCTTCTTAAAGTGGCTTTAATGATTATTCAGGAAGTTGGTTTTAATGATTTGGTAGTAGAGGTGAATAGTTTGGGAGATCGCGAGTCGATCGCACGCTTTAATCGTGAATTTGCCAACTATTATAAAAAAAGAGCCGAAGAAGTTCCCTCTCATTGTCGTGCCAATTTAAAAAAAGATGTTTTCCGTGTCTTAGAGTGTGCTCAAGAAAAATGCATGCTCATGAAAGAACAGGCTCCAAAGCCGATTGCTTCCTTAACCGAAAGCAGTCGCGATCACTTTACTGAAGTTTTAGAATTTTTGGAAAGTATGAATGCCGCATATCGGATCAATAACTGTTTGGTTGGCGGCAAAGACTATTACACTAAAACTATTTTTGAAATTAAAACTGAAAATGAAGCCAATGAGTTTTATCCGCACAAAAAATTTGTAAATGTTTTAGCCCGCGGTGGACGATATGATGATCTATCCAAAAAACTCGGCTGCAAAAAAGAAGTGCCCTCAGTTGGTATCACAATCACTCTTGGCGGCTTAGGTATTGTGCCTCCGAAGAAAACTGTCGAAAAGAAAGATAAAAAGCCAAAAGTTTATTTAATTCATCTTGGATATGATGCCAAAATAAAAAGTCTGGGAGCAATTGAAATACTGCGTAAGGGGAAAATTCCTATTTATCAGTCACTTTCTAAAGATCGTTTTTCGGCCCAGATAGCAACCGCAGAGAGCATGCGAATCCCCTTTATGATAATAATTGGTCAAAAAGAGGCCCTCGAAGGCACGGCTATTATTCGTAATATGAAAAATAGATCCCAGGAGACGGTTCCCGTTATAGAACTGCCTCGCTTTGTAAAACTTTTTGAAAAAGAAAATTAGTAAATAATAGGGCCATAGTAGCCAGAATAAAGCGGGCAGGATCAGTTCCCGCCCGCTTTTAATTTGCCTCTATTAAAAAGTCGTGCTAATCTACGGACTTATGAAATCAGTAAATGTCGAAGTCATGAAAAACGCTGGGGAAAGCCCAACCAACCTTATCCGCCGCTTTACGAAGCGAGTACAGGGATCGGGAGTTTTAATGCGTGTCCGCTCACTTCGCTACAGTCAAAGACCAGTCTCCAAATTTGCCCGCAAAAAGAAGGCGCTGGCTGTAATTACCAAAAAAGCCCATATTGAACAAATGGACAAAATCGGCAAGCCGGTTATTTTCAAGAAAAAAGGCCGACGCTAATTTAGCTTTTAGGTTTCCCGCCTCGCCGAAGACGTCGAGTCGAGGCGGGTAGCTGTCAGCTTCTAGCTTTCAGCAAATACAAAGATCAGAATGAAAGAAGATACTTTAAGTATAAAAAACTTAACGAAAAGCCGTCCCGAAGTTAGTAGGACGGCTTTTCTTAATTTAAAGAATGAAGTCCTAGGAAAAAATTATGATCTTTCTTTGGTCTTTGTCGGCAACGCCACTTCCAAAAAATTAAATAAAACTTACCGAGGCAAAAATAATCCCACAAATATTTTAAGTTTTTCGCTTTCAAAGACAGAGGGCGAAATTATAATGGATTTAGCCAAAATTAGAAAAGAAACTGAACTTTTTAAGCGACCCTACAACAATCTTGTCCTATATTTATTTATCCACGGTCTATTTCATTTGAAAGGACATCAACATGGGAGTACAATGGAACATAAGGAAGCCGCGGCACGCAAAAAGTTTAAAATTTAGTATTTGGATACAGAATAAACTTGCGTGCGGCGCCCGAAGGGCGCCGTTTTCCTAAACTTCCCTATTTTTAATCTTGTTTTATTCTTGTCTCTAATTTTCCTGAATTCCCTTTTATTAACATCTAACTTCTAATTTTTAACATTTAAATTTATATGGCTCGTAACATTAGCGTTGGCATCGACATCGGCACTCACCACGTTAAGGTTGTTGTGGCTATGCGAACTTCTGAAAAAAGTCGCGATTTTCCAAAAATTATCGGGGTTGGCGGAAGTGACTCCAGAGGGCTCCGGCACGGCTACATCATTAATACAGGAGATGTAACCGAAAGTGTCAAAGAAGCTGTCGCTCAAGCTGAAAAAACTTCCAAAGTAAAAATTAAACGGGCTTTTATTTCTATTGGCGGCGTTGGTCTTGAAGCCGTGACCGATTCCGGCAGTGCGGTTGTCTCACGAGGTGACGGCGAAATAACTGACCTTGATATTGAAAAAGCACAGAACTCCGCCCGTTTAGCGATACCGGCACCCGCCGTCATTAACCGCAAAATTCTCCATGCTATTCCATTGGGATACAAGATCGACGGTAAACATATCTTAGGCAGTAATCCATCCAGCATGAAAGGTTTAAAACTTGATGTCAGAATGCTTTTTATAACCTGTCTAGAACAACATTTCCACGACCTCGTGAATGCTGTTGAAGAAGCGGGTATTGAAGTTGAAGATGCCATGGCTTCCCCCATGGCGGCCAGCTTAATTTCACTCAACAAAAATCAAAAAATGGCCGGCTGCGTTTTAGCTAACATTGGCGCAGAAACAGTCTCGGTGGTGGTCTTTGAAAATGGCCTACCAGTTTCTCTGGAGGTTTTTCCTATAGGTTCAACTGATATAACTCATGATATTGCACTTGGTCTCCGCGTTTCTCTTGAAGAAGCCGAGAGCATTAAACTTGGCGCCATTACCAGCACTAATTACACTAAAAAAGATTTGGATAAAATTGTGGTAGCTCGACTTTCCGATATTTTCGACTTAATCGAAGCTCATTTAAAAAAGCTCGGCCGAAACGGCTTATTGCCAGCCGGTATTATTTTGACCGGCGGTGGCTCCGGTATTCATACCTTAGAAGAATTGGCCAGAGCCGCTTTAAAGTTACCGTCAAAAATTGGCACCCTGCCACTAACAAGCGAAGGCAAACCTATTAAAGACGCTTCTTGGTCCGTCGCTTATGGACTAACCGTTTGGGGCTTCACCGGAGATGGAACAATGTCTAAACAAGATGATATGTCCTTAATAGGTAAAAGGCTTTGGCGCATGCTTCATAACGCCGCCCGTCCTTTTCTACCTTAGTTTTTAGGCTGATATATTCACGACCTCGTTATTCGAGCACAGATTTTACTGTTGTCTATGTAGCGCTTTGAAAAGCGTTTGTTATTATTGTCCACAAAAGGAAGTAAAGGACAATCGCAGAAGTAAGGCGATTTTCCTTAAACGAAGAAAGAAGAAACTATGGCTAAAATCAACCCAGATATTGAAACTTTTGCGCGTATTCGTGTCATTGGTGTTGGTGGCTCTGGAAAAAATGCCACAAACCACATGATCAACTCCCACGTTAAGGGAGTCGACTTTATTGCTGTAAATACCGATGCTCAGGATTTACAAAATTCTCTGGCCAAGAAAAAAATTCACATTGGTAAAAATTTAACTCGCGGCCTTGGTGCCGGCATGAATACTGATATCGGACGTCGAGCAGCGGAAGAAACAAAAGAAGAAATTCAGGAGTCCGTCAAAGGTGCGGACATGGTTTTCATAACTGGCGGAATGGGCGGCGGAACCGGAACTGGAGCCGCTCCTATCCTTGCCCAAATTGCAAAAGAAATCGGCGCTTTAACTGTCGGCGTTGTCACCCGTCCATTTTCATTTGAAGGAGCCCAGCGCGGACGTCTGGCCGAACAGGGACTAGATGAACTTAGGAAGCAGGTGGATGCTCTCATTGTCATCCCTAACGATCGAATCTTGGCGGTGGTAGCCAAAGATACCAGTGTTAAAAATGCTTTCGCCATGTGCGATGATATCCTACGCAATGCTGTTGAAGGAATTTCCGATTTGATTACTACTCCCGGCATCATTAACGTCGACTTTGCCGACATCCGCTCCATCATGGAAAACGCCGGCTCAGCTTTAATGGGTATTGGCACTGCCTCAGGCGACAACCGAGCGGTAGAAGCTGCTAAAGCGGCTATCAATTCCCCCCTGCTCGATATTTCCATCCATAATGCCAAAGGCGTTCTCTTTGCTGTGGCTGGGGGGGACGACCTCGGTATGCTTGAAATCCAAGAAGCCGCAAAGGTTATTACAGAATCAATCGATCCAAACGCTCGCGTTATTTTTGGTACGATTCACGACGAGAAATTGAAGAAAAACGAAATCAAAGTGACAGTTATCGCCACCGGTTTCCCGGATCCCTCAAATCCAACCCGTGGTGAGCTTCTTTTTCCAATGCGTAATCGCGAGAAGGTAGAAGAGGAGGAGAAGAAAAGTGGTGGCATATTTGGAAATATAACTAATAAAGACAAGGAAATTCCAAAAAAAGAAGAAGAGAAAAAACCTATACTCCCTCCTCCGGCGCCTATAATTAAAGAAACCAAGCCCTTGCCTGATGAAGATGACGATTGGGGAGCCGTGCCGGCATTTTTAAGAAGGAATAAGAAATAGTAAAAAGAGGAATAGTGAATTAAGAATAAAGAATATGGAAAAAACGGCACCATTCATTTGGTGCCGTTTTGATACTTATCGTCTAAATTGATATACTGGTAGCGTTATGGTCGCAATTTTTGCAACAAAAATTGCGACATTCATTATTCTTAATTCATCTTTATGTACGACCTTACTATTATTGGTGGCGGACCGGCCGGAATTTCAGGCGGCGTCTATGCCTCACGCAAACGTTTAAAAACTCTTTTCATAACCGAAACTTTTGGTGGCCAGTCCATCGTTTCTGAGGATATTCAAAATTGGATCGGCTTCCCTTCTATTTCCGGAACCGATTTGGCTAAATCTTTAGAAACCCATTTACGCACTTATGCCGGAGATGTGGTTGATATTAAGGTAGGCCATACTGTAAAAAGTATTGAAAAAACGGTTGATCATTTTTTAATCACTCTCTCAAATGACGAATCTTACCAAAGTAAAACAATTCTTTTGACCGTTGGTAGCACCAGACGCAAATTAACAGTTCCCGGCGCCGAAATATTTGAAAACAAGGGTATTACTTATTGCGCCTCTTGTGACGGACCACTATTTTCTGGTAAAGATGTGGCGGTAATTGGCGGCGGAAATGCTGGCTTTGAAACAGCTGCTCAACTTTCTGCCTACTGCAAAAGCGTCACTTTAATTCACCGCAGTCCGGCTTTTGACAAAGCCGATCCCGTAACCGTGGATAAAGTTTTAAGTAAGTCAAATGTTAAAGGAGTCTTGAATGCCGAATTACTTTCAATTGAAGGGGATAAGTTTGTCACCGGGCTCATTTATAAAGTAGGTGAAGAAGTTACTAAACTTCCTGTGGGTGGCGTCTTTGTGGAAATTGGACTTGTGCCTTCAACCGATTTTGTGAAAGGAGTAGTTGAAATGAATAATTATGGCCAAGTCTTAGTTGACCCTCGAACGGAGCAAACCAAAACTCCCGGGATTTGGGCCGCTGGCGATTGTACTGATTCTCTCTATCACCAAAACAACATTGCTTCCGGCGACGCTGTCCGTGCCTTAGAAGACATCTACGTCCATTTGCATACGAAATAGGCCCTATTGACAAAATATATAATAGGGTGTATAATTAAGAATAGTTCTATGATGTAAATTCTGGGGTGAAATGCAACTCAGACTGTTAATATTTTTAATATACCATATTCTCTAGCTACTTCATTAGCACTCCGATACTGTAGTGATTTTCTATATTTGTTGTTCAATATTTCAATATT
>Ga0163153_10008223_pt1 | contig 10927 bp, 2 predicted proteins | sample OliLakLV19MP6IB1_FD_148629 | JGI IMG/M metagenome (GOLD analysis project Ga0163153, IMG submission 148629) | Freshwater microbial mat bacterial communities from Lake Vanda, McMurdo Dry Valleys, Antarctica - Oligotrophic Lake LV.19.MP6.IB-1 | ecosystem: Environmental > Aquatic > Freshwater > Lake... | reverse complement strand
CCCGGCTTCGTGCCGCCGCCCGTGCCGCCGCCCGGCTTCGTGCCCCCGCCCATCGGCCCATCGCCCATCGGCCCGTCTTCCATCCCGCCGCCATCTTCGCACGGCATGTTGGACACCGTGAACGCGCCGCGAATAAAAACATAGGTGTTGACTAGCTGGTTGTTAATACACTCCGAATCAGTCATGACCCTCAGACATTCATCGCCCGTTACCGCATTGTCGTCGTCGAGGTCAAGGAAGTCTTTTTGCTGCCAATCCTCCAGCGATAGGTAGTTCACGTCGCCGGCCGCGATCTCCGTCACCACGCCCGCGCCAACGCTGGTGTCACGCCACGCCACGCCACGCCAGCGCGAGCCGACGGCCGCGTGCAGGGGAATCGCGCCGCTGAAGGTCCGGTGAACGCCCGTGTCGAAATACTGCCGTTTGCGAATCCAATCCTCGCCACGCTCGTCGCGCCGTGCTTCAAGGAGCGCGACGTTGGTAATCTCCGCATCGCTTCGTAACGCGTTCAGGTCGTCCGACAGCAAAATGAACGTGCCAACCGCAAGCGTACCCGCGGCCGGCGCGACGGTGTAATCGTGGACGTAATAGGGAAGCGTGCCATCGGTGTACGGCTTCTTGACGCGATGCCGCACACGAATCTTTTCGGGGAACGCCGCCGTCCGCGTAATCAACGGGTAGATGTCGGCAATGGGCGAGTAAAAATTGAGCAACAGTCCCGCCGCCAAATCCGCCGTGCCGAGCCGCACGATCGTAAACGTGTTGGCAACGGGATCGTATTTGAGCGCGCATGCCAGCCTCGTCAAGACGTGATCGAACGCCCACAGTTTCGTTTCGCCCTGATACCAAAAGTTCTCCGGCGTGCCGTGCGGCGTGAACGTCACCGGTAGCGTCGGCGCGGTTCCGAGTGACGATGGCCAGAGGTCCGCGAGCAGTTGCGCCCACGTCCACGCGGTGCCTTCGTTTAGCGTCGTCGAAACGTATTGGGCGTCCGTGTCGAAGCGATAGTTGTACGCCTTGATGTGCGGCGTTCCGCGCTCCCATTCGAGCCAACGTCGGTCCGCGATTTCCACCATGTACAGCGTTTGTTCATCGCTGTCGAAGCCGGGGTGGACGGCCTCCAAATGGCCGGTCATCAGCACGGCCGGGAACTTCAGCGGCCGTTCGTCGCCACTCGGGTCCGTGATCGTGAGCGTGCGGAGCGTGTCCAGCCCTTCGCCGATCTTGAGCTTGTCGAGGTCACGCCGCAGCATGAGTAGCCAGCCGCGGCCGGGCGCGCCGCCGAGCGGGTTCGTGAACGAGTTCGCGCGGCCAGCGAACGGCGCGGGAATGCCAGCGTCCGCACACATGGTCGTGGCTTCACCGGCGTCGAACACGGGGTAGCGATCGAACGTAAATGACATTACGCGCCGCCCCCGCCCCCGCCGACGGCCGGCTTCATCCCCGCCAAATGGTCGATTCGCTGCTCTAGCATTTTGCGAATGGCCGGATCTTTTGCAGCCTCCAGGATTTTGCCACGATTTTTCACGACGTCCTGAATCTGAGCCTTAATGTCGGCATCGGTCAGCCCCGAATATACGTCCGCATGAGAGTTGATCTTGGGGTCGCGCAGGGTTTGAAGTTCGGTCACCTTTGGGCCCCACTTGTCCCCCTTCGGCTGTCCCTGCGCCCGGAACGCAAGCGCCCCGCCGTTGTCGATGCGGTGGGGGACGTCATCCGCTACTAGGATGTTGTCTCGGTCCTGACCCAGCACGTCCCAATTGCCGAGCAGGGCATCCATGACGAACCCCTTGGAAATCTCGGCGTGCATCTTCTTTTTCTGAGCCACTCCGGCCGTCCGCTCCCACTCGTTCAGCGACTTGCCATTCGGCACGAACTCAGCAACCTTATGGTTGTCTTGAATAGATGAGTATGGGACTCCTATCCCCATCGCTCGATAGAGTTCGTCGGCCTGGACTTCGCTTTCGATGTGTCCCTGGGACGTGTTGCCGCTGGACTTTACTACCCATTTGCTGCCCCCCGCGTCCTCCATCAACTTCGGCTGCGTGCTGCCGGGAAGGTCTTTGATGTGCTTCATCCCCGCCATCCCCTTTCCCTTGGGGGCTGGCGAGTCATCGTCCTCGATCATGCGTCGCCGCTGGTGTTGACTACGCACGTCGAGAATTCTCTGCTTGATCGCGGCCGCGATTGTGGCTTGGGATTTCGTTTTCGTCCCGACAATTTCCATGCTTTCGGCCATCGCAACGAGGTCGGCTTTGGATTTGCCGATCGTCGCGGTGTCGATGTCGCGCATGAGTTCGTTGTGCGGGATGGCTGCCTCGCGATCCGCAATGGCCCGCCGGTAGATGGCGTTGGCAGCATCGGCGGACGTGCCAGCGGCCGGCGTTGGCGGCGCGGATGTTACGGTTCGACTATTCAAATGCTTCCCGGCCTCTTGATCCGCCACAGCGCCTAGAATTTTATGGGCGGTATCTAGCAATTGTTGCCGCGTTGCTTTGTGCAAAATGTGTTGTTTCCCACCAGCCCGTTCGAGCTTCGATAGAGCGCTGTTAAGCCGATCCTCGGAAAACGTAGCGCCGGGCGAATGTTTACGAATCGCATCCGCCGCATCGTGCAAAGCTTTTGCATGTTCCGGGTTAGCTGGGTCGAACTTTGGCAGACCAAGTTTTTCGGCGGGAGAAGAATCGCCGGAGTCCACCCCTCTCGCTTGGAGTTGATCGGCGAACGAACTAGATAATTTGTTTCGGGTGGCCGTAGACGCTGCAGCGGATTTTTCCGCGTCTCCCCCGAAAGCGGCGTTATTCCCCCACCCAGAACTTTCCAGCCTTCGCGCGGCGGTCGGCGATGGCTTCGCGTCCCCCACCTCGCCGGCGGGCACGCGCTGCGGCGTCACGGCCTGGACCGAGGCGGACGTGCCAGCAGCCGCGGGCTGCTCTTGAGCGGCCGCGGGCGCGGCCGGCGTTGGCGGCGCGGATGGCTTCGCGTCCCCCACCTCGCCGGCGGGCACGCGCTGCGGCGTCACGGCCTGGACCGAGGCGGACGTGCCAGCAGCCGCGGGCTGCTCTTGAGCGGCCGCGGGCGCGGCGGGCGCGGCGGGCGCGGCCGCGGCCGCGGCCCGTTGCTCGCCGCCGATTCGCTTGACTGCGTCATCGTGCGTGTATCCCACCCAGCCACCGGATGTCCCTCTCTTCACCCAACCCTTGCCGGCCGGGACTCGCTTGCCATTCGACCAGGTGTCGAACTTGTTTTTGATAAAGCCGTGACGCGATGGGTCGATGGGGGCGTTCGAGGCCAGCTTCGCGACAGGAGTTTGGGTCGCTTCCGTTTGTTGCTGCAACACATGATTCTTGTAGCGATCGAAATGTTCCTGACTTGGAAATGATGTCGTCCAGTTTCCACCATTGTTCACCCGCTTGCCGCCGAACTTGGAGATTAGATCGTTGTGCCCAAACGGAGTGTTGTAGTAATGTTTCGGCTGATTTTGGAGTGACTCGCCCCAGGCGAACGGTTCCTGCGGGTTGTCGCTTAGTTCCGGCGGCGCAACACCGATTGCGCCGGCTCCCTTCTGGATGTCGCCGCCCGCGGTCGCGCCTAGCATCTCAAATTTCTTAGCCAACACCGCTGCGTTCCAATGATCGATTGCGGTGTCACTGAGCATTCCGCGAATCTTGGAATCCGACGCGGTGTTGAGACGGTGAATTCGCCCGACGGCCTGCGCCATGTCGTTTGCGGTGAATGGCGGGGTCATCATGATGAGCGTGCGCGGCCGGTCTCCGGTGGTGTCGTCCAGGTTGATGCCCGTACCGCCGCTCTGAATGGTCGCAATCATCACCTTAGACCGATTTGCCTGGAACGCCTCCATCGTCTTCTTCTTCGCGGCCGGCGTCGTCGAAGCCGCGCCGCCATGAAGCTCGCCGATGTCGGCTTCCGCGATCCCCGCTTCCATCAACGCCCGCTTGAGTGCCTTCGCGGTTCCTTCCGACGTGTGGCCGGTAGCCGCGAGTGCTTTGTCGGCATCATCGCTTTCCTCGTCGGCATCGCCGATGTCATTCACACGACCGAGAAACAACACGGGAGAACGGCCAGCAGCGAGTTCTTCTTGGATCGAGCGGACTGCCGCCGGAATTTTCATCGGTTCTTGATGAAGACGCGCGGCCATGAGAGCAACGGCTTTGTTTCCGGTTTTTGCGAAAACGTCATCGTGGACCTTTTGGATTTCGACGTGCTGATCGTCGCTCAGCTCCGTGTGATCAGTCTGAAATCCGACACCATCCATCGACAACTCTCGCTTGACCATCAGCCCGTCCTTGGTCATCTGATCAAACAGGCCGGTCATGCGGCGAGCGCATTCTTTGTAACCGACCTTCGGATCGACTTTCCAGACCGTGATCGTCTTACCACCGTGGATGCGCTGTTCGGTCAGCTTCATGCCGAGTTTTTCGTAGGTTTGCGTGGTCCCGGCGTTGCCGAACACGCCCGCCCTCGCGAGATGGGCGATGTGCAACGGCTTGTCGCCAGGGGTCGCTGTGGCGTACATGACGCCGCCGGCCTTGTCCGATGCGTCCTTGCCGTGCTTGAACCGCGCACTGGATCGGTTCTTCATCGCGTGCGATTCGTCGAAGATGATGATTGTGTCTTTGTCGATGTGATCTTTGATTTTGCCGAGTTCGTTGTACGAGGTGACGTTCACGACGCCGCTCGCCAGCGGCGCGCCGCCCTTCGCCAGCTTTGTTCCAACGCCCATTTTCTCGCCGTCCGCAGCCCAAGAGCCGGTCATCGTCCCCTTGGTCCAATCGGGCTTGATGACTTCGGCGGGCGCAACGACGATGACTTTTTTGCCTTTGTCAAGAAACGCTTGAGCCGTGCCGAGCATCTGCCGCGTCTTGCCGACGCCGGTTCCGTCCGCGAGCAAGAACCCGCCGTGGTTGGAAATAGCCTCAACGGCCAGTGCGACACCTTGCTGCTGAGCGTCGTTCAGATGCGGCTTCAAAGCCGCTGGAACCAATCCGGTATTTCCGGCTTTGGTGAACTCGGATCGGACGGTGATGACACGCGGTCCAGCGGGTCTAGCCCCTCGCTGTCCAGCATCTCTACCATCGCTCCCGCCGTCAAGTCGTCCATCGACGGGCTTGGCTCCTCCGGCCCGGTTGTCTGATTCGAGTTCGTCTGGTCTGGCATTCGTCGGCTCCTCTGGTTTGGCAACCTGCTCTCCATTAACCCAATGATGGCCGTTCGCGTCAACCCCCGTAAACCCAGGCGATGGTGGTTTCGGAGTATCAGCAATTGCCGGGTTGTCGCCGGCCGTCGCTTGCTCTGGCTGCTCAGCCGTCGCCTCATCCTTCGCGGGCACGCGCTGCGGCGTCACGGCCTGGACCGAGGCGGACGTGCCAGCAGCCGGCGCGGCTGAATCGGGCGACACTTGCTCCATTTGATACGTCGTCACCGGCTTACCATCGACCATCCGCTGGCCCTTGCCAACGACGCGGAATTGTCCGTCGCGCGGCATCAAAAACTCTTTCTCGCCGACGTGCTGCTCGCCGCCGAGCGACTCCATATAGATGCCGTGTCTCGCGTTGATAATCTCGATGACGACGCCGTTCGACTTTTTGCCGTGGCCGGACGCGAACTCGTCAGCCTTCGCGGGATCGATCGTCGTCGAAACGTAGCCAGCGTCCGTGATTGGTTGGCCGGACGCCAGCGCGGACTCGTACCGTGCGACGGCCGCGGCGTGCTTGTCTGGGGAGTCGAACGACAGCCCGCGAAAAGTCTTGATCGGCTGTTCTAGCGGCTGAGCCGCCTGGAATGCCTCGTCAACGCCACGAATGACGCTTAGCGAGTCGCGGTCGGTCGGCGGCTTCCCGGATCGGAGCGCTGCGTTCAGGTCGTCCGATATGCCGGATCGATAGTCTTCCAATGCGCCTTTGGCGGCCACTGTATACGTTTGACGCGAGGCGTGCGCGACGAGCGCCTTTTCGGCATCGGCGAACGTGCCCGCGGCCTCTGGCTGCTCAGTCGTCGCCTCATCCTTCGCGGCCTCTGGCTGCTCTTGAGCGGGCGCGGCGGGCGTGCCCGCGGCCTCTGGCTGCTCAGTCGTCGCCTCATCCTTCGCGGGCACCAGTTCGCTCGCTGGTGGCTCAGATTCGATCATTCGCTGTGCGGCTTCCCATTCATCATTCGCCTTGCCGCGTTGCGTGTATTCCTCAACGTACTTGCCCGCGTATTCCCGAATCGCCTTGACCAGCCCCTCCTTGAGTTGTCCGCCGCCCACCTTGCGACCGCCCATCCACGAGCGCACGGATCGCAGTTGGGGCATCGTCAGCGACGGCAGTTTGTCGGCCATTTCCGCAATGTGTTCCTCGGTCACGTCCTCATAGTCGCGGATACGCGCGAGATGGCCGCGGGCAATCTTATGATCATCGGCTCGGCGAATTCGGTGGCCCGGCTCGCTTGTCTGATAGCGGTACTTTTTCGTCGCCGAGTTGTACCATCGCTTCGTGCCGCCCGTCGTCGTGCCTCGCTGCTCCCATGAAAGCCACGTCGCGCCCTCGATCGACAGGCTCAGATTTTGCGTTCCCGCTTTCGCCTTCGCGAGCGCCGCCCTCAAGTCCTCGATTCCCGCGTCGGTGCTGAGTTCGTGCATCGCGTCCAGCGTCGCCTGGGCCTGCGCGGCGTCGCCCGCTTCTTTCGCTTCCGTCGCGGCGTCCACCATCGCGGCCATCAAATGCCAGCGGAGTTCCGCGTCGGAAATGTCGCCGGCTGGCGGTTCCTTCGTCTCGTCGCCGCTGATCGTGATGTTTCCCGCCGGTGCGTTGGCGAGTTGCACCAAGTCCTCGACGATGCCGCCGGGCGGCAACGGCCCCAAGTATTCGCTGACCAACAGATGGAACTTCAGCCGTCGCGCGAGGTTGGCCCGACTCGCGGCGTTGATCGAAAGGTTCAGTGTCGTGTAAGCCGTCAGGTCCGCGTGAATCGTGGCCGCGAGCGCACCGGCTTTTTTGGGCTGCTGACGAATTTCGCGGGCGCGAACATGCGCCAAGTCTTCCACGGCAGATAGAAGACGAACGCGGGCAAAGTGTTTGAGTTGCAGCATTAGGATTGCTCGTCTTTCGCGGCCTGCTCGCCGTCATCGCCGTCATCGCCGTCATCGCCGTCATCCAGCAACTGAAGCGCGGCCTCCCACACGCTGCGGAGGTACGGGTCGGGGATTGCCGACTCGTCCGGTACGCGGTAGTAATCCACGTCCAATTCGCCTTCGTTCAGGTCCGGCGCGTATAGCTCAGCTTCGCTCAACGGGCGTTTGCTAGGTTGGCTTGCCATGACTTGAATATCTCTGGATGGATGTATGTGTTGCGCGCCTCGGTCGGCTGGTTGTTCAACACTTGACTGACTTCGGTACTCATGGCGAGAATAGCTTTGGCGATTGCCTTGGCGTCATTTTTCTTGTTGCCGGAAAGCGGCGGCGGCGGCCCCTTGAAGTTGGCGACGGCCTGCCTTCCGAGCTGGTGCGCTTTGAGCGTGCGCAGGTCTTTGATTTTTATGTCATCGGATCCGCCCGCGCCGACCGCTGCGGCTTTTAGCACGACACCCGCGTCGTTGCCCGTTGCTTTCTCGAAAATAAACGCTTTGCCGCTCTTGCCGCCCATCGCTGCTTTCAGAAACGCCACGTTGGCAGGATCGCGCACGATCGACTTGTTATGGACGCCTTCCTTGCCGATGAAATCGAGATGCACTTTGTTGCCAACGAGTTTCAGATGGCGCGCTTGCAATGACGAAATGCCGAAGTGGCCGTGTTTGATCGACTCGTTGCTGTCCGTCGGACGCAAGCCCGTTTCGCGAATAACCGACGCGATCGCCGCTGCCTCTCGCTGTCGTTGCGGCAGCGACACGTCGCCCATTTGCGCGTTGAGTGTTCCGGCGATTTTGCCGATGTATGGCTCAATCGCCTTGACTCGCTCGTGTTTCTCGGCGGCGTTGCGATCGTGAAACGCCTTCGTGTAGCGGTACTGGCTCGACAGTCGGCCGCTGTCCGTCCCTTTTTGCGTCCACCACATAAGCGCTTCAAATTTCAATGAGTCGGCCCCGCGAGAAAGGTCCGCAAACTCAATCTCCGATAGCGGCACGTCGGCAGGCGGGAACGATCCTTTCATGCCGAATTCCATGAGTTTTGCTTTCGTCGCATCGTCCATCTGCGAACCGGGAGCGGCTTTGGGGGGACGCTTGGCCTTGCTTGTTTTCGTGGTTTTTTTGCCGCTTTTCGCCTTAATATCGCCCGGCGGATCGTCAGAGCGTGCCGCTTCGATCTCCGCCTTCTCGCCATCCGATGGCCCGGCGATATGCACGCCTCCCCGGTAGTACATTTTCCGACCGATAGAGTCTTCCTTGACGCCCGTGAACGACAGTTGCGCGTTGCCGGTCGCCTTTGCCTTCTCTTCGACCCGCTTGCGGATGGCCGCCGACAACTCGGCATTGTCCGTCGTTGGTGCCGGCAGGCCAAGCCCGTCGTACACCGCGGCGATCAGTGCCGCCGCGTGTTCAGCCGCGGCGTCGAAGTCCGGCTCGGCGGTTTTCAACGCCAATTGAATGCCAAGTTTGTTGAGCGCCCGGCTGAAGATATGCGACACGACCACCATTGCCGTATTCGCGCCGATGCCAAGATGTTGGCTGATTGGGTCGTAATCCTTCGCCATCTTGATTGACAGCCAGTCCTCGGCCGTGTCGATGATGTCGGGCGCGAGCAGCGTCGCTTTGGTCATGATCGTGTTGATGACGTTCGTGGTCTTGACCGCCACGTTGGCGGCGAACCGCTTGATGCTCTCCATCGTGTCGCCCGTGCGTGCATCCTTGGGCAGCCGGGCGGCGATGTCGTTGAAGTCGATGTCGTCGAGCCCGTTGGGATTCGAGTCGTCCGAATCATCGCTTTGCGCCGCTTCGATCTCCGCCTTCTCGCTATCACTCGGCCCGGCGATATGCACGCCTCCCCGGTAGTACATTTTCCGACCGATAGAGTCTTCCTTGACGCCCGTGAACGACAGTTGCGCGTTGCCGCTCGCCGTGGCCGCTAACTCTTTTTCGCTATTCACCAGTTGCTCTAATTCGACGGACAACTTATTGCGGTCGCGCTTGTAATTGACGACTTTGAAATTGCTGCCGGCCGGCAGCAACAGTTCCCCCTGATTCGTTCCGTAGAACGATGCGTCGAGTCCTTTCCGGGCTTTGATTTGCAGTTGTACATTGCCTGAAAAAGACGCGGTCGTAGAAACTGACATGAACCCCGGATCGGTAAATTCCCCCGATTGCAACGACTCAATTAAAGAATCGAGATCGTCGATTTGAATTCCTCGGCGTACCGTTATGGGGTTGGAGAACGGGCGACATTTCTTTATTGCGTTTTGCAAGGTTTCCGCCGCCCAAGCCAGCCGTCCGCCATCGCGTAAATCCTCGTTGATTTCGTGATATTCGGTTCCCTCTTCCAGATACGACTGAACTTCTTTGATCTCCGCTCGGTCGAGATTCGGTCTCGATTCAGAGGGGAGACGATTATTGGCTCGACCGACTAAACTGGAATTATTTCCACTGTCGTCGGCTAATTCCTTCGCATCCGCGACTGATGGGTGTTCGCCCGCCTCGACTTCGCCCGGCGGATCGTCAGAGCGTGCTGCTTCGATCTCCGCCTTCTCGCTATCACTCGGCCCGGCGATATGCACGCCTCCCCGGTAGTACATTTTCCGACCGATAGAGTCTTCCTTGACGCCCGTGAACGACAGTTGCGCGTTGCCAGTCAACCACTGGAATTCCTCCGCGCCTTCCGGCTCGCCTAGCGCCAGTCGATGCCAGCCCGGCGGCAAGTCGAAGTCGGGGTGAGGAACCCAGGACGGTACGGCTGGCTCGATGCCGGTACGGAGCCACTCCTGCGCCTCCGCAATGCCCAGGTCGGCGGCTTGCTTGAGCGTCAATGGCGTCCAGGCACATCGGCAGGAATATCCCCAGGGAGGCCGGAACTTCATCCACACCGGATCATCGCGCCGGTACACGTTAGTTCCGGCGATGCCGGACTTCTCCATTGCGCGATGTTCCGGCCGCGAGCGATCGTCGTGGGTCGCATCATACTGCGCGTACGGGAAGCCATCGCCCACGCCCGGCTGATCCAGCACGGCCTCCAACCCGTTGCTGTAGGCATTCATCACGTTCGTGCGGAATACGGTTTCGACGTGGGCTGGCGACAGGTGCGACGCGCCGCCGTCCAGTGCCGTGTCAAGTTGCTTCGCGAAGTCTCGTTGCGTTGTGCCGTCCGTCACGGCAGCCACAATCAAGTCTCGCGCACTCGCAACCGCACTGTCGTCGTGTAAATTCGCGACCGTGAAGGATCGCGCACTCTCCGCGGATTCGAGTTGATCGAAGTGCGGGCGGGTGAAAATGCGACGCTCTTCAAGGTCGCGCGCCGCCTCCTCGATGACCGGCAACGTGACGCCCGGCCCATGATCGTCCGACATGGGCGGCAAGCCCCACGGGCGATCGGGCGGGGGCGACATACTGTTCGATCCCGGCGGCGTGATGAAGTTGCCGCCGCGCCTCGCGCCCACGAACGCGGCCGCAACCCGGACATCACGAAGGATGCGCCCGAATTTCGGCCCGTAGCGGCGCAGCACGACCGAGACAGCGTCGGCCCAAAGGATCGCCGGTCGCCCGTGGATAGCGGCCTGAATCTCACGCCGGGCTTGCCGTGACAGCGTCGCGGCGGTTCGCGTCGCGGCCTTGACGATCTCGGCCAAAATCATCTCTTCATAGCTGGTCGTTTCCGCTGGTGTCAGCGGGGCCGCGATCACGACGGTGCCGATCGGTTCCGGCGTCTTGAGTTGCTGCGCCCCGGCGTCCGGCTCTCCCCCGGCGTCCGGCTCTCCCCCGGCGTCCGGCTCTCCCCCGAAGATTG